>Ga0209517_10010520_pt1 | contig 10276 bp, 6 predicted proteins | sample PeaSoiMetSII2010_FD_187695 | JGI IMG/M metagenome (GOLD analysis project Ga0209517, IMG submission 187695) | Peat soil microbial communities from Weissenstadt, Germany - SII-2010 (SPAdes) (version 2) | ecosystem: Environmental > Terrestrial > Soil > Wetlands > Peat | place: Germany: Weissenstadt... | reverse complement strand
CGGCAATTCGCGGCAAGCTCTGGCTCGACGATTTCGAACTTTCTCCCGAAATCTCTTCCGAGGATTCCCCCGACAATTCCCCGAAAGCTTCCAAGGACAAACCGTGAGTTCCGCACTGGCCGCGCCCCCTGAACCCGCACTCGTCGCTAAAGTCTCGCGACCGAGACTTACCAATACCGCGCTGCTGATGGGCTCCAGTGCGGTGCTGCTGCTCGGGCCGCTGGCCTTTGGAGCGGTCGAACCTTGGTCCATTTTTGCCTTGGAGGCGTGCGCCATATTGCTGTTGGCAGTTTGGGCGTACCGCCAGTGGATCGGTCGGGAACTGAATGTCTCCAGCAACCCACTCTATCTCCCCATGGCCGCTTTTTTTGCGCTGGCGCTGGTGCAGTGGGTGGCCGGGACAACGGCCTACCGTCACGTGACCTATTCTCACTTGCTGCTCTACGCCGCCTACGGCATGCTGGCGTTCGTCGTGACCCAAACCCTGCGCCACTCTTCTCAGTTTGGGCTCATGGCAAAGCTGTTCACGGCTTATGGGGCGGTCGTGGCTTTGTTCGCGGTGCTGCAGGGTATGGCGCCGAACGGAAAGATTTACTGGATCCGGGCCCTGGAGCAGGGTGGCAATATTTATGGACCCTACGTCAATCACAATCATTACGCCGGGCTGATGGAGATGCTCACGCCCTTCCCGCTGGTGTTAGCCGCAACTCGGTTTACGAGCGGGAAGCGCAAGATTGCGGTGGCGGGAATCGCCGCCCTGATGGCGGCAAGTATTTTTCTTTCCGGCTCGCGTGGAGGCATGGCGGCGTTCGTTGCGCAGATGGTGGTGCTCAGCGTCCTTCTGGTTCCGAAGCGCGAGGGAAGTTGGAAACGGCCCCTCATGCTGGGTGCATTTCTGGCGATGGTGATTGCTTTCCTGCTCTGGATGGGCAACAACGAACTCACCCAGCGCCTCATCAGCATTCACTCCGAAGCCCGTGAAGAAATCAACGGAGGAGTTCGCCTCACCATTGATCGCGACTGCTTGCGCATGTTAATCAAGAGGCCCTTTCTCGGTTGGGGACTGGGCGCCTTTCCCATCGTCTACCCGGAATTTCGCAGTTTCTACACCACCTTCTTCGTGAACCAGGCCCACAACGATTATCTGCAACTGCTGGTCGAGACCGGCGTGGCCGGATTCTCCATCGCGGTCTGGTTTGTGGTGTTGGTGTTCCGCCAGGCAGCGGGCAAGATTAGGAATAATGACTGGACCGAGAACGCCAGCGGCGCCTTGACGGTGGCCGCGCTGCTCGGTTGCGTGGGGATCCTGGTGCACAGCTTTGTCGATTTCAATCTGCAAATTCCGGCAAACGCCGCGCTGTTTTACGTTCTGTGCGCGATTGCCGCCTCCGCACCGCTGCAGGAGTCGCAGCGCCGCCGCGTGCATCGCCGCCGCAGTTCGATCGCGGAGCCTCACCCCGAAACCGCGGCGTCCTGAATCCTAATCGCTGCGGCGATCCGAACCGAGCCACCAGCCCGCCGCGCGATCTTTATCTTGACAGGGGCGGGTCCAGCGTTATTAAATTACTCCCTTTAAAATCAGTCCATTTTCCAAGGTAAGTTCAAATCTCCGTTGGGAGGGCCTTATGTCGATTACTCGAAAGTTAGCCGTGCTGTTGTTGCTGTCGCTGTTCTTAGCTTCGCTCGCATTCGCCCAAGGCGGAGCCACGGGCGCCATCGGTGGCGTCGTTCAAGACCAATCTGGAGCCGTAGTCGCGAACGCCAAGGTGAGCGTCAAGAGCGAAGCCACGGATGCGATACTTCGCCAAGTGACGACCGACTCATCCGGCTTGTTCATGGCCACCCTGTTGCCCGTAGGCACCTACACGGTGGAAGTGAACGCGGCGGGCTTTCCCGTTACCAGGTTCCCCGGCGTGGTGGTGCGCATCACGGAAACCACGCGTATGACCGCGGTGGTTAAGACCAGTGTGGTGAAGGAAGTTGTGGAAGTCCAGTCCCAGGCGGAGCAAGTCAATACCACGGATGCCACCACCGGCGAATCGCTGGTGGCGCGGACGATTACCGATCTTCCTCTGGCGACGCGAAACTTTCAGCAGTTGCTGACGCTCTCCGCGGGCGCTTCTTCCGACTTGAACGGTGCCGCGAGCCTCGGTCGTGGCTCGGTGACCATGCACGTAAACGGCGGCAGAGAAGACAACAACAACTATCTGATCGACGGCATCACGGTGGCCGACTACGCCTTTGGCGAATTGACCTACACGCCCCTGCCCAGCCCGGACGCGATCGAAGAGTTCAAGGTCAGCACGAGTCTCTATGACGCTACCCAGGGACGCAATGGCGGCGGCAACATTAACGCCAGCCTCAAAAGCGGAACCTCGACGTTTCACGGCAATCTTTGGGAGTATTTCCGCAACACGGCGCTGGACGCGAACGACTATTTTCTAGGTAAGGTAGTGGTGAAGCAGAACATTTTCGGCGGCGACTTTGGCGGGCCGATCGGCCCCAAGGCGCAGCTGGGCTACTTCTACGTAAATGTTCAAGGCACGCGCCAGCGCAGCGGCGATTCGCCGGGAACGTTCATTAATACCAGCATTCCAATCGTGCCAGCTAACCGTACCGCAGCAAACCTCGAGTCTGTCTTCAGCAGTCAGGCGGCTTCGAACTGCCCTGCGATCCCCCTCACCTCTATTGACCCGGTTGCTCTCGCGCTGCTTAATGCTCCGGGAAACCAGTTTGGGGGCGGAGGGTTTCTCTTTCCCACGGTTCCAGGAACTGCTGGAGTCACGCAGACGTACAACGCCACCAGCAAAACATGCAGTTCGTCGGTGAATTCCGGGCCATTGATTCTGACTCAGCCCGGTAAGTTTACGGACAACCAGTTCACAGAAACATGGGACCGCGACTTTCGCCACGGGAAAGATCGCTTGTCGGAGCGCTTCTTCTATTCCAACTCCGACACGTTCCAGCCTTTCGGGGCGGATTCTTATGGAATCCAGACTGGTGGCCAGCCCGGCTTCAACAATCTGAACTTCCCTTTGGACATCCCTCTACACAGCCGCTTCGGCAGCATCACCGAAACCCATTTGTTCACCAATGCCCTGATCAATGAATTCCGCTTTGGGATCAACGTCATCAGCGACAAGCTGGACAACAAGGCGCCCATCACCGGGGCAGACATCGGCATCAACCTGCCCACCTCCAACCAAGATCCCAACATGTACCGGCTTCAGTTCGGCACCTGGGCTTTTGGGCCGTATCCCACCCAACTGCAATCTGCGCTTTCGAATAACTACACTTGGCTGGACACTGTGGGCTGGACCCACGGTCCGCACCAATTCCGCTTTGGCGGGGAGGTCGATCGCGTCTCCATGCGACGCAGCCTGCCCATTGCCGACAATGGACTGATATTTTTTATCTCGGGTGCTACCGAACCCTTTACGGACTTCCAGAGTTTTCTGGCGGGTTCCCCGCTCTTAGGTGAGGGCGGTGGCGGCCTCGGCAACCACGACTACCGCATTCCCGGCTACGCCTGGTTCGCCCAAGATGACTATCGGGTCAGCAAGACACTCACCCTTAACCTCGGTGTCAGAAACGAGTTTCTCGGCGCGCCCTACGATACGCTTTGCCACACCGGCAACACCGATCCTAATCTGGCGAACACGACCGGGCAGCCCTATATCTATCCCAAGTGCATCAGCCAATTTAAACTCACTGGGATCACTGGAACGCTCAATCAAGCTGGACTCAACAACGAATACGCCACGGTTTGGGAACCACGCATCGGCTTTGCTTATGACGTGGCCGGCCGTCACACCATGTCGATTCGCGGCGGCTATGGCATTTACAGCGTCCGCGAGGACCTGGGAGCGGTGGACAATCTAGCCATCGTTCCTCCGACCTTTCCGTTTCTGGTTGGCTTCTTCCCCGGGCCCAACAGCCTGGCCAACCTGTTTGCCCACAGCGCCGCGTTCCCGAATGGCATTCCACCACTCGGCGCGCCGCCTACCCAGACTTACGTGCCCACGGCCGCGATTCTGCAGAGCTTTGCCCCCAGCTGCACGCTGGGGAACGGAGCCACCTCTACTCTTCCGCAGCAATGCGGCGCCAGTTTCAGCGGCAATGTAAATAGCTTGATCCAACTCGCGGTGCCGCTGCATTGGGTTGCAGGCACGATGCAGCAATGGAATCTCACGATTCAGCGCGAACTGGGACGGGACTGGTTCGTGGAACTTGGCTACGTTGGCACCAAAGGCACGCGCCTGCGCTCGACTTTCGATCCCGATCAGGCCACGTTGGCCACGCCGCAGCATCCGGTCACCATCACGGGAGCCGGCTGTGCCAATCTGCAGGCCCAGACTCCGGCGCAGTCGTGCACGATCGTGGATACGACTGTGGAGAACGCCAGCGCCCGTGCGCCCTATCTGGGCATCGCGCCCGGCGATTTCGAAGACTTCGCTCCCAACTCCGATTCCCACTACAGCGCGCTGCAGGCAACTTTGGCCCACCGCTTCAGCAAGGGACTGTATTTCCAAAGCGCCTATACCTGGTCCAAATCAATTGATGATGTTTCCACCGCTTCGGTGGCATTCCTTACCCGGGTCAACGATCAAAACGACGCGCGCGCCTCTCGCGGCCTCTCCGATTTCGACCGGCGGCAGCGCTTCGTCACCAGCGCTGTCTACCAACTGCCCTTCTTCGACCACTCCAGTGGTTTGACTAAGGGAGTGCTGGGTGGCTGGGAGACCAGCGGCGTTATCATCTTGCAATCGGGCGCGCCGTTCACGATCTATGACCCGTCTGGAGGCACTGCCTATGCCTTGGCCAGCACTCCGTCGTCCACTGCCACTTTCAGCCCGGGGTTCAGTTGCGCCAATGCTCCCAGCTCGGGCAGCGTGACCTCACGCTTGGCCAACTGGGTCAATCCCTTGGCTTACCAGTCCGACCCGCCAGCAACGCTTTCCAACGGCGCAAGCAGCGATGCGACGGTCTACGGCAACACACCGCGCAACTGCATCGTTGGACCGCCGCAGAAGAACGTGGACCTTACGCTCGACAAGACGTTTAAGCTGGGCGAACGGCAGAATCTGCGATTCCGGACAGATTTCTTCAACCTGTTCAATCATCCGTCATTCGCCAACCCAGCGGCGCCTTCGGTGGGGCTCGCACAAATAACCTCAACCATCGGCACGCCGCGGCTGATTCAGTTCTCGTTGAAGTATTCGTTCTGATGCCCGTGTAGGAACGGGCTCGTGTGGGGACGGGGCTATACCCCGTCCACGCCGAGCAAAGCTCGACAGCTGCCGGTGGCCACCGCAACTCTTGATTCGCGACAATGAGAATGAGGCAAACTGCATGAGGCTGAAGAGCGGCGCTCTGACGCTGCTGGGCGTGCTGCTGGCGGCACTGATCGTTGTTCACGGACAGACGCTTCCGGCGCAGACCAGCAACGTCGTTCACTACACCACCACCATCGACAATGTGAAGTATCTGTTCGCCACGGCCGAACCGGTGGCGCGCCTGAAGTCGGGCGACATTCTCGATACCAACACACTCGACTGCTTCGGGAACGCGATCAAGAAGCCCGGGGACACGCTCAGCATGGTCAAAGGCGACAATCCGCTGGCCGGACCGTTTTTCGTCGAGGGCGCGGAGCCCGGAGACACGCTCGCCGTCAAGATTCTCGATCTCCAAGTCGATGGCGACACCGGCGTGGGAGCCTTCGCTCCCGGATTTGGCGCCATCAACGAGACCAACTACACGCCCATGCTGCATGCGCCGTTGCCCGAGCGCGTCTGGTTCTATCACATCGATCACGCCGCAAACACGGCCGCATTCAAGGCGCTCGATTCCGATTTCTCCGTGAAGATTCCCCTGCATCCCTTCTTCGGCTGCATCGGAGTTGCCCCGGCCAACGGCGAGGCGCGCAGTTCCGTGGTCCCCGCGGAATTCGGCGGCAACATGGACTCGCCCGAAGCCAGCGTCGGCAACACCGTCTATTTTCCCGTGAATGTTAAGGGGGGGCTGTTCTATATCGGCGACGGCCACGCCGCCATGGGCGATGGAGAAGTCGCCGGCACCGCCATCGAGGTTCCGCTGAAGGCGCGCGTGCAGTTAAGCGTAATCAAAGGCCGCACCATCGCCTGGCCCCAGTTCGAGAACGACCACGCCATCATGACGGTTGGCGCCTATCGTCCTTTGGATGACGCGCTGCGCATCGCCTTCACCGAACTCGTGCACTGGATCCACCAGGACTACGGTCTGTCGGAACTCGACGCGTATGAACTGCTCTCGCAAGTCGCGAGGATTCACCTCAACGAAATGGTGGATCCGAACTACGTGGTGGTCGCCTCGATCGAGAAGAAATACTTGCCGCCGAAAAAGAAGTAGGGTTTCACCCGCGCCACTCAGGCGTGATAGACCTGCTCGTGCTGCCGCGCCTCGTACCACAGCGCCAGCTCGACCCGGTTCCACAGCCCCAGCTTGTCGTAGATCAACCGTAGATAATTCTTCACCACGTGCTCGGTGGTGCCCAGCGAATCGGCAATCTCCCGGTTCTTGCAGCCTTCGGCTACGCGTTGAATGATGAGCTGTTCGCGTTCGCTGGGCCCGCGGCGGTTTGCTGTCTCTCCAACCATAATTGCCTCCTATAAAGTAAAGTCGCGAGCTTAACCCGCTTGATGCCCCCCTTGATTCCGAAACGCAGAAACAGGCGGTTGAAATGCGCCTTGACCGTTCTCTCGGCGATGTTCAGATCTTTAGCGATTTCCGAGTTGTCACATCCCTGAAGAAGCAGATTGATGATCTGCCGGTCCCGGGGTCCTACATGGCCGAAATTCTCTTCCATAAGCACTGCACCTCGCCGATCCGACCCGGTCGCTGCAAGTGGCTGAGCACTCAGGTCCTCGGCACATCTGGATTCGGGTCTTTTATGTCTCATTTTGCATTCACACGGCCAAATCGGCCTGCGGCTGTTAACTAAGTGTGAAAACTTCTGCGGCACGCTTTTTTCTTGGAAAACGGCGGTTACTGTCGTCATTGCAGGCACATGCGCACCGCCGGTTTTGCACGGTGTCTAAGGTGAATCACTTAGTACAAACTTCCCAGGTGCTACCCTTCCAAATAGCATATTTACACAGAAGTGCATCCTCCACTCAGAGGTGCACGCTCGGCCAGCCCTCACCCCTCCCCTATAATGGGCTGTGGACTTCAAGCTGGTAAGCACATACAAGCCCCAAGGCGACCAGGCGCAAGCCATCGACTTGCTCACCCGCGGCGTCTTCGATCGCGAGCAGCATCAGGTTCTGCTCGGCGTCACCGGATCGGGCAAGACCTACACCGCCGCCAAAGTGATCGAAGCCGCCAACCGGCCCACCCTCGTCATGGCCCACAACAAAACCCTGGCCGCCCAGCTCTACCACGAGTTCAAGAGCTTCTTCCCGCACAACGCGGTCGAGTACTTCGTTTCCTACTACGACTATTACCAGCCGGAGGCTTACGTGCCGGCGGCGGATCTTTATATTGAGAAGGAATCGACCATCAACGACGAACTCGACAAGCTGCGGCTCTCGGCCACGCGGTCGTTGTTTGAGCGGCGCGATTGTTTGATCGTGGCATCGGTCAGCTGCATTTACGGTTTGGGATCGCCGGAGGCTTACTACGGCATGATGCTGTTCCTGGAAAAGGGACAGAAGATCACGCGCTCGGACATCACTCGCAAGCTGGTTGAAATTCTTTATGAGCGCACGGAAGGCGATTTTCGGCGCGGGACGTTTCGGGTGCGCGGCGACGTCGTTGAAATTTATCCCACTTACGACGACAACGCTTATCGTGTCGAAATGTTTGGCGACGAGGTCGAAGCGCTTTCGCAGATCGATCCTTTGTTTGGGACGGTCAAGCAGCGCTACATGCGGCTGCCGATTTATCCGAAGACGCATTATGTGATGAAGGAAGAGACCCGCGCCGCGGCTGTCGCCTCTATAAAAACCGAACTCGCCTGGTGGGAAGCGGAACTGGAAAAGCAAGGGCGCCTGGTCGAATCGCAGCGCATCCATCAGCGCGTGATGTATGACCTCGAAATGATCAAGGCCATGGGCTACTGCCATGGCATCGAAAACTACTCGCGGCATTTTACTGGACGCCTTCCCGGCGAGCCTCCGCCGACGCTGCTCGATTATTTTCCTCGTGACTTTCTGATGTTCATCGACGAGTCGCATCAGACCGTGCCCCAACTCCACGGCATGTATCACGGCGACCGCTCGCGCAAGCAGACGCTGGTCGAATACGGATTCCGTATGCCCTCGGCGCTCGACAACCGTCCGCTCACCTTCGAGGAGTTCGAACATCGCACCAACCAACTCGTATATGTTTCCGCCACACCCGGCCCCTATGAACTTACAAAGTCGGCCGGGGTGGTAGTCGAGCAAATCATTCGCCCCACCGGCTTGATCGACCCGCCGGTCGAGATCCGTCCGGTCAAAGGGCAGATCGACGACCTGCTGCACATGATCCGCGACCGCGTAGCCCGCAACGAGCGCGTGCTGGTGACCACGTTGACCAAGCGCATGTCCGAGGACTTGGCCGAGTATTACAGCGAAGTCGGCGTGAAGTGCCGTTACATGCACTCTGAAATCGAAACGCTGGAGCGGGTCAAGATCTTGCGCGACCTGCGCAAAGGCGAGTTCGATGTATTGATCGGCATCAATCTTCTGCGCGAGGGCCTCGACCTGCCCGAAGTATCGCTGGTGGCGATTCTCGACGCCGACAAAGAAGGCTTCCTGCGCTCCTCCGGTTCGCTGATCCAGACCATCGGACGCTGCGCCCGCAATCTGAACGGGCAGGCCATTCTCTACGCCGACCGCATGACCGACTCCATGAAGAAAGCGCTCGACGAAACCAACCGCCGCCGCGCTATCCAGCAGGCCTACAACGAAGAAAACGGAATCACTCCGGAATCGATTATTCGCCCGCTCGACATGACGCTGGTCGCGATCGTAGGCGCCGACTACACCGACCTGACGGGCCCTGAAGCTGAAGGCATTCCGGACTTCAAGTCGCAGGAAGAGTTGGACGCTTACATCGGAAAATTAGAGAGCGATATGCGCGAAGCGGCCAAGCGGTTTGAATTCGAGAAGGCGGCTAAACTGCGGGATACGATCAAGGAGCTGAGAACGAAAGAATTTCTGTTTGCCTGAGGTTGTCGTCGATCGGGAATTCCTGACGAGGTTCCGACTAGCTGCGGCCGGCCGCGGTGTGAAGGGCTTTCTTGTCCGATTCGCGGGCGGCGCCGCTGAGTTCTTTTTCGATCCTGAGTTCTTTTTCGAGCGACGAGAAACGCTGAAAGACTTCGTGCAGCCGCAGCGCCATGTTGCGGATGGTGTCGGCTTGGGCGAGGACGTTGGCGGGCAGTCCGGGCTCAAGCACCATCAGTTCTGCGTTGCCGAGCACGGTGGTGAGAACGTTGTTGATGTTGGTGCGCATCTCCACCATGTAGCGCCCGAGAGTGGCCTCGGCTTGGGCGGCGGACGAAGCTGTCCCGGCTTCGCGGGCACGAGATTCGGCCTGGATGCGGCGAAGGATTTCCCGCCCGACCAGACCCGCGATCGCGGGCCAGAGTCCGGGTTCGCGACGCAATTCGAGAACAGCCCCGTGCAGTTGGTAGAAATCGAGCGAGTGGTCCGAATGAATGCGCTCTGAGTGAATGATGATCGCGGGCTTGCGGGCGGCCACGAGCGACTGCCGCAGGGTTTGGTGCCGGTCTCCGCACAGGGCTTGGCTGCTTTTCCCGTTCGCGTTCTTCTCATCGAAAGAGGCATCGGCAATCGCCAGGTCGTAATGGCTGCCCTCGAGGTCGCGCGACAAGCCTTGGTCGAGCACGACGAACTCCGGCCGACTGGAATGCACGGCGGAACGCGGCGTGGGTTCCTGGGGCCAAGCAGCGCTTATGTCCCGCGCGAAGGCGCGGTCGCTGGCAAGGATCAGGACAGTCGGGCGTTTTGTGCTCATGGTCGCTTTCTGTTCGGCCAATTGGGACGTCTGATTTCCCGTAGAGACGCGGCTTGCCGCGTCTCCGGCCGCGGCGGAGACGGGGCAAGCCCCGTCTCTACAGGGACTAGTTCTCCGTACCGGCCCCGGATTTTGCGGGTGCGGCGGCGGCGCGCGCCGCCAGCGGATTCTTGCGCGTCCCGTTCTGGAGCGCGTCGTCGACCGCCGCTCGCAGATCGACCAGCATGCGCAGCGGCTGTCCCGAGGAGTATTCGGCGTGGAACATGACTTTCCA
>Ga0209517_10010519_pt1 | contig 10276 bp, 11 predicted proteins | sample PeaSoiMetSII2010_FD_187695 | JGI IMG/M metagenome (GOLD analysis project Ga0209517, IMG submission 187695) | Peat soil microbial communities from Weissenstadt, Germany - SII-2010 (SPAdes) (version 2) | ecosystem: Environmental > Terrestrial > Soil > Wetlands > Peat | place: Germany... | reverse complement strand
CGTGGCTGCCACCGCGCCCACGTCCGATCCCGGCGCGTTCGTGATGCGCGCCGGCCGCCCCGCTTTGCCGCCCGCGATGGCGCTGCCGAAGATCTCGAAGTTGCCAGCCACGTTCTGCGACCAGAACACCCACGGCGTGCCGCTTCCATCGATGGCGATGGCGGTCCGATAGAGATCTCCGCCGCCCGGCGTCACCGCGATGGCCGGCCCCCACGCGCCTTGCGCGTAGCGCCGCACGAAGATCTGGTCGCCGCCCGTGGGAGCCTTCCATGGTGCGAAATCGGTGGCCGCCTGCTTCAGCGGCGTGCGCAACCGGTCGTGATCCGGATTGTGCCGGAAGGCCGACCAGGCCAGCCACACGGCGCCCCCTTTGTCCACCGCCGCCGACGGGAAATCCTCCTCGTCGGGCGTTTCGGTGATCCTCGCCGACGGAGGCACGCGGTCCACAAATACGCGCCCGTCCATCCGCGCGACGCCCCTCCCATAGGGGATCTCGTTGAGACGCACCGTGAAGTTCCCCTGCGTCGTGTTCACTCGAATGGCAGCGTCTTCGGAGCGCGCCGACAGGTGAACGATCACGCCGTTGGCCACCACCGGACGATTGGCCCCCGCGCCAAACAGCCGGATGACGTGTGTGGAAAGTTTCCAGCCAGAGCCGGCGATCGAGTCGGCGCCTTCGAAGCGCCACGGTTCGAGCGACATCACGGTGCCGCCATCCGCCTGAACCGAGCCGTCCCAGTTGGTGGAAACCTTGTCGCTGGCGCCCAGGAGCACCCGGACGCTCACAGGATTCTGTGCGTGCGCTGCCGCCACCAGCGCCGGTAACCAGGCGAGCCACGATATCTTCACGCCGTCACCTCCTGAGCGGCATCATCGCACGAACGAGGGGCGCAATCCAGCAGCACCAGGGGGTTGGGGATTGGGGGTTGGGGGCTGGGGTTGTGTGGGTCACCCGCAGAAACGGCGGGTGCTCCGCGCAGCGTGTTTATTTCACCCAGGCCATGCCGTCGGGACCGGTCCCCGTGTGGATGCGCGCGGTCAACTCCAGCGTCTTCAGATCGATCACTGCAACATTATTATCGCCGGTCACGGCCACATACGCCCGCGTGCTGTCGGGCTCGATCAGGATGCCCGCCGGACTGCGGCCCAGTTTCATGCGCTTGAGTTCCTTCTTGGTGGCCCGTTCCAGCACCAGCACGTCGCCGGCATCCAGGTCGCTGATCAGCACCAGCCGGCCGTCGGGCGTGAACTTCAGGCGGTTGGAGCGCTTGGTTTGTACGCCGAAGGTCTGCACCACGCGCCTGGTGGCCACGTCGATCACGGAAACTCCGCCATCCCGCGAGTTTGCCGCCCAGATCTGCCGGCCATCGGGCGAGAGATCGAACCCCTCCGGCCCCTGGCCCACTGGAATCACCGTCTCGTTCCAATTCTGCACACCCGCGCGGTCGATCACGGTGATGCTGTCGGAGCCTATATTAGAGGTGAAGATCAGGTTCTCGCCGGGCATGACCATCACCATGTGGGTGGTGTTCTGGCCGGTGCCCAGGAGCCAGTCGATCTTATCCTGCGCGGGATCGTAACGGGCGATCAGCTTGTTCGATTCGGCCGTAAAATACAGTTTCCCGCCGGCGAACCACAGCCCGTGCGGCCGGCGCAGCGGACCCAGGTCGAGCCGCCGCTCCTGGCGAGCCGCCAGGTCGATCACCGAGATGCTGTTGCCCAGCGCCGAGTCGGCGTAGTTGGACGCAAACGCCAGTTTCCCGTCGGCGGAGGCCACCACTTCATGCGGCTGTTCACCCGTCCGCACGCTCGCCACGACTTTGCGAGTGGCCGGGTCGACAATCGCCAGCGAGCCTTCCTTATTGAGAACCAACAGCGCCGGAGAGGGAGTCTGCCCCGCCCCGTTAACGGCCATGGCCAGAGCTCCGGCCGCCAGCATCCATCGTGAAAATTGGGGCGAGAGTTGGCGCGAGATTCGGTGTAGAGACATGGCTGATATTCTACCTTTAGCGATGGGAAGCGGCTACCATAGATGGCGATGAGGCCCCTCCTGATCGCCATGACATTTGCATCCACTCTCGCCGCGCAGGCCGGCGCCAGCCTGATTCTTACCAACGGGAAAATTTGGACCGGCAGCAGCGCGCAACCGCTCGCGACCGCCGTGGCGTGCGCGGGCAACCGCATCGTCGCCGTGGGGTCCGCGGCGTCGGTGGCTAAGTGGGCCGGGCCCGCGACCCAGGTGATCGATCTGGCCGGCAAGCTGGTGGTGCCGGGCTTCAACGATGCCCACGTGCATTTCTTCGACGGCGGCGCGCACCTCGCGGGCGTCAAGCTGCGCAATGCCAAAAGCGAAGCCGAGTTCCGCGAGCGCATCCGGCAATTCGCCGCCAGGCTGCCCGAAGGACGTTGGATCCTGGGCGGCGATTGGGACCACGAAAACTGGACGCCCGCGCGCCTGCCCACGCGCCAGTCGATCGACGAGTCCGCCGGCAGCCATCCGGTTTTCGTCAACCGGCTGGATGGCCACATGTCGCTGGCCAACAGCATCGCTTTGAAGATGGCGGGCATCACCCGCAACACGCCCGACCCGCCGGGCGGAACGATCGTCCGCGATGCCTCGGGCGAACCGACGGGCGTCCTCAAGGACGCCGCCATGGGCACCGTCGAGCGCGTGATTCCGGCGCCCTCGGAGGACGAGATCGCCGATGCCGTGCGCGCCGCCATGCGCTACGCCGCGGAAAACGGCGTCACCAGCGTGCAGGACATGTCCGCCTTCGCGGGCGTTTTGCGCGCCTACCAGCGTCTGCTCAAACGCGGCGAGCTGACCGTGCGAATTTCCGGGCACCAGCCACTCGCGCAATGGAAGCGGCTGGCCGATGTGGGCCTGCTCGCCGACTTCGGCAGCCCGCTGCTGCACATCGGCGGGCTGAAAGGCTTCGCCGATGGATCGCTGGGCTCGACCACCGCCCTGTTCTTCGAACCGTACACCGACACTCCCGGATCGAGCGGACTGGCCAACGACGAGATGATTCCCGAGAGCCGCATGCGCCAACACATCGCCGATGCGGACCGCGCCGGGTTGCAAATCGCGGTCCACGCCATCGGCGACAAGGCCAATCACCTGATCCTCGATATGTTCGCCGAGGCGGAGAAGGCCAACGGACCGCGCGACCGCCGCTGGCGCATCGAACATGCGCAGCATTTGCGCCCGGACGATATCCCGCGCTTCGCCCGGCTGCGCGTGATCGCTTCCATGCAGCCGTACCATGCCATCGACGACGGGCGCTGGGCGGAGGGGCGGATAGGCCTCGAGCGCTCCCGGACCACCTACGCGTTCCGCTCGCTCGCGGATGCCGGCGCGGTGCTGGCCTTCGGCTCCGATTGGCCCGTGGCGCCCATGGAACCCATCCAGGGAATTTACGGCGCGGCCACGCGCCGCACGCTGGATGGCAGACACCCCGGCGGTTGGATTCCGGAGCAGAAGATCACGGTGGCGGAGGCGCTCCGTGCGTATACGTGGGGCTCGGCGTATGCCTCCTTCGAAGAGGAGATCAAGGGGACCCTCGAGCCCGGCAAACTGGCCGACCTGGTGGCGCTCTCCGCAGACATTCTGACTATCGACCCCGCGGCCATTAACGGCGTGAAGGTCGCGATGACGGTCTTCGACGGTAAGATCGTTTACCGCCGCTAAGAATGCCGGAGACAGACGACAAACAACGATCGTCTGTCCCACCTCCACAAAACTAGAACGGGAAGATCTGGTGCAAATCGGCCTGCGAGGGCTGCCGTCCGTACTCAGTGATCTCGAAGGCCTGCGCGTAGTGGACGCTCTTGCCTTTCGCTTCGCCGTAGAACTTGACTAAGGCGTCGCGATAGCGGTCGGCCGCGGACGCGTAGCGCCGCTCGAGATTTCTGCGGGAATCGTCGTTGCGCTTCTTGTGTCCGGCCGGGGCGTCCGGAAAGATTCCGGGGTGGCCATCGGCGCCACCCTCCTGGATCTGCGACTCCATTACCAGCAGGGCGTCGAGCGTGGGCTCGATCACGTCGTCAATCCCGATAGCCACATCCGCGCGGAAAGGATTGGGGCGCTGGAACCGGTCCTGAGAGTAGAAGTAAACCGGATTTCTGCGCAGCGGCGGCACGTCGGTGAAGAAGGGCACTCCGACCATGTAGGCCGAGTCCTGCACCAGGATGGACGTGTAGCGGTGATCGGGGTGATAATCGTTGGGCCGTGGGGAGATGACGACGTCGGCGTTCCATTCGCGGATCAGGCGGGCGAAGGTGCGCCGGTTCTCGAGTGTGGGCATGATTTCGCCGTCGTGAATGTCCAGCACTTCGGTTGCGACGCCCAGGCGCCGGTCAACTTCCTTCACCTCGTTCAACCGGCGCAGGGCCAACGGCCCTCCCGCCGATGCCCAGTGGCCGATATCGCCATTGGTGGCGCAAACCAGCTTCACATGGTGTCCCGCCTTGGCCCACTTCATGGCCACGCCGGCCCCTTCGTACTGCGGGTCGTCGGGGTGCGCGCCGAAGATGATGATCCGCAACTTGCCGTCGGCGGGGGCCGACTGCGGCGGAACCACCTGGGTCATCGCCGCCTGGGGCGGCGCCGCGTGCGCTGTAGCAAGCTGCGGGCGCCACCCGCTCGAAAACTTTCCAACCACTATTCCCAGCGCGCAAGCCGCTACCAGGGCCCAAGCCGGGAATCGCATTCGCAGTTTCATTTCGACTTCTCCTATTGGTTGATATATCCTTGCAGCAGGGGGGCCGGTCAGGCGCGGCGGCCGGCTTCTTCCTTCTGAATCATGCTCCAGAGCCAGTCGCCGGACCGCTCCTGGTTCCATTGCGGCGTGGGCTCGAAGTAGCCCGTGCCGGGCGCCAGGTGCTTCTTGCAAACCTCGTCGTCCAAGGTGATACCCAAGCCAGGTTTGTCCGGAACCTTGATCCATCCCTTGTTGATGATCGGCTTATCGATGCCGTCTACCAGGTCCTGCCAGAAGGGCACGTCGAGCGAGTGGTTCTCGCAGGCCAGGAAGTTCTCCGTGGCGGCGGCGCAGTGCACGCTGGCCATGGCCCCCACCGGGGTGCCGGCATAGTGCATGGCCATGGGCACGCCCAATTCCATGGCGGCCTCGCCGATCTTGTGCGTTTCCAGAATGCCGCCGGACGTGGAAATGTCCGGATGGATCTTGCTGACGGCGTGCTTTTCGCACAAATTGATGAAGCCTTCCTTCAGGTAGATGTCCTCGCCGGTGTTGATGGGAGTGGGGCTATTGTCCGTGATGTGCTTCAGCATGTCCGTGTACTGCCACGGAATGACATCCTCCATCCAGGAGAGGTTGAACTTCTCGTAAGCCTTTCCCAGCCGGATGATGGAGTTCACGCCGATGTGGCCGAGATGGTCCATGGAGAGCGGAATCTCCATGCCCACGGCCTCGCGCGCGGCCTGCACGTATGCGGAGAGCATCTCGATGCCCTTGTCGGTGACCTCCTGGGCGACGAAGGGATGGGGCAGCACTCTGCGCTCCCACGCGGTCAGCTCCGAAGGTCCGGTCACCGTGCCGGGAGTCCTCTGCACCAGGTTGATGCCCACGTCCATCTTCAGCCAGGTGATGCCCATCTCCTCCTTGCGGGCCTTCAGGCGTTGGGCGAAGACTTTCGGGTCGGGCGATTCATCGGTATCGGCGTAGATTCGGACGCGGTCGCGAAACTTGCCGCCCAGCATCTGGTAGATGGGCACGTTGTACACTTTGCCGGCAATGTCCCAGAGAGCCTCTTCCACCGCCACCACGCCGCCCGCCTGCCGCCCGTGGAAGCCGAACTGTTTGATCTTCTGGAAGAGATACGTGATGTTGAGCGGGTTTTCGTTCAACAGCCGGCTCTTCAGAAACAGCGCGTAGGTGGCGCTGGCGCCGTCGCGCACCTCGCCCAGTCCATAGACGCCCTGGTTGGTGTCGATGCGGATGATGGGGCAGGGGCTGGGTCCCGGTTTCACGATGGTGGCGACGCGAAGGTCGGTGACCTTTAGCGCGGACGGGCTCGAGTTGGTATTGACGTTCCGTTGTGCGGGCTGCTCGGCCGCCGCCTCTCGCGAGAGCAGCGCTCCACCCATGATCCCGGCGGAGGACTTGAAGAGATCCCGCCGACCTATTTTGCCATTACGTTTAAACATGCCGTTTTCTCCTGTCTGCTGGGAAACCTACTCTCCGGTCTGTTAACCATTCTGCCAGAATCCAGCAAGCGCAGACCCGGCGGGGCGTCGATTCAAGCGGTGCCTTGGTGATCAGTGTACTCGTGGGCATCACGCGGCGCAAGCCGGCAGCGCTGCTGCTCGCGGCTTAAATCGAACATGGCCGAAGAAGTACTCGACGCCAGCCAGACCAGCCGTGCCGTCAAGAATCCGCCTGTGCAAGATCGGTGGTCGCCACCGGTGGGGGCACATGATGGTCACGTTGATGCTGGAGGGCGGCGACGGCATCCGCGCCGAGGACGGCGAAGAGGAAGAAACGCTATGATCGGAGTGATGGCGACTTTCCGTATCACCGAAGCCGAACTCGCGCGCGACATCCACGCGGTGCTGGCCAAGGTCCAGGAAGGCGTCGAGGTGATCGTGGAGCAGAATCATCGTCCTGTGGCCGTTATCAAACCACCGCAAGGCCCCGGCCGCAAAATCAGCGAGTGCATCGCTCTGGCCAGGGCACATGAGGAGAAGCTGGGCCACGCCCCGGTGCCCGATCCCGACTTCGCTAAGGATGTGCAAGCCGCCATCGATGCCCGCCACGAGCCGTTCCAGCCGCCCCCATGGGGTTAGTCCTCGACTCCGGGGTGCTGATCGCCGCCGAGCGTGACGCCAAGCCGGTAAGCGAACTGCTGGCCACGCTCGAACAGGAGCATGGCGAGACTGAGATCGTGCTGTCTTCCATTAGGCGATCGAGCTGGAGCACGGCCTCCATCGCGCCCAGACCGCAGAGCAGGCGCGGAAACGGCGTGAATACCTGGATACTGTTTTCGCGGCAATTCCGGTAGAACCGTTCACCTTGGAGATGGCCCAGCTTGCGGCGAAGATCGACGCCGAGGCACGGCGGGCCGGCAGCACGATTCCGCTCTCGGATCTGCTGATCGGCGTCACTGCTCTTCACTTTGGATACGCAATCGGCACCCGGAATCTGCGCCACTTCCAAATGGTGCCCAACCTCGCCGTGACCCAGCTCTGAGTCCAAAGCGGTCCTCGCCGTCAGGAAACGCCCTGGGCCGCCACCGTCGCGTTTCGCGCCGCCAGGAACGCCTGCGCCTCTTTTCGTCCCATGCAGCGCTCCAGCAGCGCCGGTGAGGCCGTGCTCAGGTCGGCGAGCATGAGCGCATCCAAGGTGTTCGAGAAGTTCGCGTCCACGCTGAACGCCAGCACGCGGCCGCCGGCTCTCAGGTATTGCCGGATCAGCACGGGCACCCCCTTGCCGTCATGTTCGATGTCTGCGATGGAAAGCGAAAGGTCTTCGATGCCGGCGGCCAGCGCGGCGAACCGCTTGACCTGCCAGTTGCGCCGCGAGCGATCGCAGAATTTTCGTTGCGGCGCCACCAGTTTCGCCATGTCGTGCGACGCCCGGTCCGAAAGGTAGGCGGCGATCAGGCTGCGCGAGACCGCGGAGTAATTCGAACTGATACTCACGGCGCCGAACAGTATGGGAGCGTCCGCCCGCTGCACAACCCGCATGATCCCTTTCCAGAGAAGGAGCAGGGCGGCATAATTCCTTTGGTACTCCGGCATCACGAACGATCGCCCCAGCTCGATGGCCGGGCCCGTGCGCTCGAAAAACCGCGGATGGAAGCGGAAGAGGGTGCTGGTGTAAAGGCCTGAAATCCCCAGCCGCGGCAAGACGTCGGTGGTTACCGCGAGGCGATAAGCTCCGGCCAGGCGAAGGTCCTTCTTACTCCAAAGGAAGAGATGCTGGTAGTACTCGTCGAAGCGGTCGATGTCGACTTCCTGGCCGGTGCCTTCCCCCACTTTGCGAAATGCCAACTCGCGGCAACGTCCTATTTCTCTGAGCAGCAGCGGAATCTGCGCGGATCGCGCCAGGCGGACGGAAAAATTCGCATCGCCCACCAATTCCGAGTCCGCCGGGAGAGCGCCGACTTCCTCCCAGAGCAGGCGCGCCAGCGCCGGCGGCGCGATCGTCCCGGTCCGCGGCGAGGGGGCGGGGACTTCCGCGAACTCGGCCCGATTCGCCAGGAAGAACGTGCGGTGCCGCATGTAGGCCGTGGCCTGCGCGGGATCGGGATATCCGGCAATGGTGGCGGACGGGATGGGGGAGCCGATGCGGAAACGGACGGTCCTGCCGCGCATCTTGGAGAATTCCAGCGCCAGCGCCATGGTTCGCAATCCGGGGTGCAGCAGTCCTGCGACCTGGAAGGGGACGCTGTTGGCGCCTTCGAAGAAAGCCGGCACCACGGCGCAGCGGGCGCGCAACGCAAGGCGCGCGGCGCTGGACTTCCACGGTGGATCGGTGACGGACTGTTCCTTGAAATCCACGTGGGCCACTTCGCCTGCCGGGAAGGCAATCATGAGTCCTCCGCCCGCCAGCCAGGTCAGAGCATGGCGCAGAGGAGCACGATTTTCCAGATGCGCCGCCGTCGTTTCAAATGGATTAACGAAGATCATGTGCCCATTCACTTCCGCCAGCCAGGCGAGCCACGAATTGGCGAGCAACTTGAAATCCGGACGGATGCGGTCCAGGACCACCATCAAAATCAGGCCTTCCAGGATGCCGTAAGGATGGTTGGCAACCAAAACAGCAGGACCGTGCTCGGGAATGCGCCGCAGGTCGGCGCCGCTCACGGCGAAGCGTATCTCGAGGGACTCGAGCAGGCTCTCGGCAAAACGCGCGCCAGTACCGCTTTGCCGGGCGCGCTCGAGACTACCGATTAGCGGGCTTGGGACGAGAAGCTTCTGCAAGGCCGGCGCCAGTGGTTCTGCCCAGGCACGGAGGGCATGGGGCAGAATCGGCTCTACGGGAAACGGAATCCGCGGCGCGTGAGTTTGCACAGTTCGAGGTTGACAGCAGTCAGTTACGAAGCCATGAAGACCGGATGAAATTCGCGACACGGCTAAAGCAGATCTGTTTATCCACCTAGGTGATTACTACATTTGCCCTACGTACCTTGGCGGGAGATTGTAACGAGTCTGTCCCTAACTTTTAATGGGACTGTGTTTTACCGATCCACGGCGGTGGGGAGGATAATGTACCCGGAGGGGCGCGCAGTAAGCGAGGAATATCTCCGCGACCATTCGGTCGGCGAACGGACGCCATTATCCGGCCCGATTCGCATAGTGGAGTACGATCCGGAGTGGCCGCATCGATTCGAACGGGAGGCCGGCCGAATCCGATCGGTTCTGGGCGGACGTGCGCTGCGCATCGAACACGTAGGATCCACCGCGGTCGCGGGCCTCGCGGCCAAGCCCATCATCGACATCGCGCTGGTTGTGACCGACTCGGCCAAAGAGGCCGAGTACGCGGGGGCGCTCGAAAGCGCGGGGTATCAGTTGCGAATCCGCGAGCCGGGGTGGCACGAGCACAGGATGTTCAAAGGCGGCGAGAAGGATGTAAACCTGCACGTCTTCTCCGCCGGCTGCCCGGAGGTCGAACGGATGCTGGCGTTCCGCGACCGGCTGCGGACGTGCGAAAGCGACCGCCAACTGTACGCGCGTGCGAAGCGGTCGTTGGCGCGCGAGGAGTGGAAATACACGCAAGACTACGCCGACGCCAAGACAGCGGTCGTCGAAGAAATTATGGCGAGGTCCTTCGGGGTATAGAAGCCAAAAATCAAGGTTTACAATTGTTTTACTCTCCCGCAACGATTTCCGCCGCATTCCGTCTTACGCTTACTTTGTAAGTGAGAGTAAGGCTCTCACAATCAAGTGAACGGAGGAAAGAGAAGATGAATAAGCAAGGTAATGCGAAGAACATATCTACGACAGTCATGGCTGTCGTGGGAATACTGGCGTTGTCGTTCCCGGGCGCCGCGTTTGCGGACCAGGCGGTCCAGTGGCGCAAGATCGTGGGGATCATTCAAGCGGGCGACACGGTGGGAACGGGAGCGGGGAAGGTCACGGGAGGAGGCCAGCCCTGGTACGCGATCAGCGGCAGCGCAGCCGTTGACATGACCAACGGGCAGCTCCAATTTCGTATTTGTTTACCGTGTCGATGTAGGCGCTCTGGCGGCGATGACTAGTCCACGAGCCAGGGATTTGGGTAGGAACGGAACGACTCGGTGAATCCGA
>Ga0209517_10010517_pt1 | contig 10278 bp, 19 predicted proteins | sample PeaSoiMetSII2010_FD_187695 | JGI IMG/M metagenome (GOLD analysis project Ga0209517, IMG submission 187695) | Peat soil microbial communities from Weissenstadt, Germany - SII-2010 (SPAdes) (version 2) | ecosystem: Environmental > Terrestrial > Soil > Wetlands > Peat | place: Germany... | reverse complement strand
CGCGCAAGAGCGTTTTTGCCAGATCTGGACAAAGTTTTGGACAAACGCTTTGGAAGTGACGGCAAGAAAAGAGAGGTATGGTAGCGCTACCGGGAATCGAACCCGGGTTTGAAGATTGAGAATCTGAGAGCCCGAATGCTGCCGCTAGAGCTGCCGTTCTGTAACTAACTGAAAATCAACTAGTTCGCTTTCGCTACGAGACGCGCAGGCTCGTTTCTGAAATGCAGGAAATTGTGGCCATTAACGGTGATTTATGGCTGCTCTGGCCACAAAATGGCCACAGTGCAACACTGCAAAATTGATCTGGTTGAAAGACCCAAGTCTTCCAACCCCCGATTCAGCGGTCCCACCGAATTGTTGTGGCCCACCGCAGGCTTTCACTGGTTCAATGGAGGGGGTGGATTTGTTCCCCAGCCGGTCACTGATTCCTCGGAACTTATTGATTCTACGATGGTCCGAAATGTCGAAAATGGCCACAACGGCAACTTCTTCATTCAGTTTTCATTCAGGTTCCTGGATGTCTGGAACCTGAATAGGCAGATCCATCGCGGTGCAAGTCTGCTGCGCTCAGCACGGGGCCATGTGAGCTCGTCGGAATCGGCTGGATCGCTGCTAGTTGCGGATTGGGGAAATAGTGGCGTTGAAAGTAGAAAGCCACGTTCACGAGTGCGACCATCACGGGCACTTCAACCAGCGGCCCAATGACGGCCGCGAATGCCGCTCCTGAATTGATGCCAAATACCGAGACTGCCACCGCGATGGCCAGTTCAAAATTGTTGGAGGCGGCCGTAAATGCCAGGGTCGTAGTCTTGGAATAGTCCGCTCCCACTCTCTTGCCCATGTAAAAGGACACTAAGAACATCAGGACGAAGTAAATCAATAACGGCACAGCGATGCGCAGGACGTCCAAGGGCAGTCGGACAATGTAGCCACCTTTAAGGGAAAACATCACAACAATTGTGAACAGCAGCGCAATCAACGTCAGCGGGCTTACGCGGGGAATGAAATTCCTGTTGTACCAATCGTTGCCTTTGGCACGAACCAGTGCAGTACGAGTTAGGAATCCCGCCAGAAAAGGAATTCCGAGGTAAATAAAGACACTCTTTGAAATCTCTGCGATAGACACATTGACAACCGCACTACGAAGCCCAAGCTTGGCGGGGAGTACGGTGATAAAAACCCATGCGTAGAGAGAATAGAAAAACACTTGGAAGAGCGAATTGAAGGCTACCAAACCAGCCGCATATTCCGTATCACCTTTGGCCAACTCGTTCCAGACGATGACCATGGCGATGCAGCGTGCAAGACCGATCAAGATCAGGCCAGCCATGTATTCCGGATACCCACGCAGGAACACAATGGCCAAAACAAACATCAAAATCGGCCCGACAACCCAGTTCTGCACGAGCGAAAGCCCGAGGATACGCTTATTCCGAAAAACCTCATGCAGTTCCTCATATCGCACCTTGGTGAAAGGTGGATACATCATCAGAATTAGTCCTGCCGCAATCGGAATGGAGGTCGTACCAACGTTGAAGCGATTCAGGAAAGGCACGACTCCGGGCACAAGCCAACCCAATATAACGCCACCAAACATGGCGGCGAAGATCCACGCGGTCAAATAGCGGTCGAGAAAACTGAGGCGACTAGTTGCCTTCATGATGAGTCCTATTGCGCGTTACGCCGTTCATAGTGCACTTGGTCGAAACGTGCTGTTACTCGTGGGTGACGGGTGTCATCGCATGACCAATGCTGTCGAGTTCCTTCTTGAGTGCCAGGCCGTCGAGAGTCTTCAGCGGGAGGCAGAGAAATAGGCTGATTCTGCGATCCAAGATAAAAAATGTCTCGCGAAACGCCCGTTCCACCTCCGCCTCACTTCCGTGAACTGCAGCTGGATCTGGAACGCCCCAATGGGCTGTCATCGGTTGTCCGGGCCACACCGGGCAGACCTCGTTCGCCGCGTTGTCGCAAACGGTAAGGACGAAGTCGAGCTTGGGAGAACCGGGCAGCGAGAATTCGCCCCAAGCTTTGCTCCGCAGACCACTGGTCGGGATATGTGCCGTTTCGAGTTGCCTCAGGGCTTCTGGGCGAACCTTTCCTGACGGATGACTTCCGGCGCTGTAGCTAGTGAAATTGGGCCGGCCTTTGAAGTTCAGAATAGCCTCCGCCATGATGGAGCGCGCGGAATTGCCCGTGCACAGGAATAGAACGTTGTAGTGTCCTTGCATAGTTGCCTTCTCCTAGTTACAGCAGGTCGGTCCGCAACATGCTTTCGCCCCGGCTATCGCCGGTTTGACGGCCCGAACAAACGCGCTCAAGAACTTGCCATCCACCTGCGGTGCAATGGCGTCGGCATCGATGCCGGCCGCCGTCAGAAAGTCGCGCGCATCTTCTGCGCGATAGACCCGTGTCGGCTCGATATCAATTTGCTCAAAGGCTGCCGCAGAGAGCTTGCTGCGATATTCGTCCTCTCCGAGTGCGCCTGCCACGCATCCGACCCACAGAAGCACGCTTTGACGGATTTCCGGTGTGATTTCGCCTCGGGTAACAACATCGGAAACCGCAAAGCGACCCCCCGGCTTCAGCACGCGAAAGGCTTCTCGCAAAACACGGTCTTTGTCTGCAGACAGGTTAATCACACAATTCGAGATAATCACATCGACCGAGTTGTCCGGCAGAGGGATATGCTCGATCTCGCCTTTCAGAAACTCGACATTCTCAGCGCCGGCCTTTCGCTTGTTCTCGTTGGCAAGCGCGAGCATTTCGTCCGTCATGTCGAGACCGTAGGCCTTGCCGGATGGCCCTACCCGCTTCGCCGAAAGTAGGACATCCACTCCGCCGCCCGAGCCGAGATCGAGAACCACTTCTCCAGGATTCAACTTCGCCAATGCAGTCGGATTTCCGCAGCCTAGCGAGGCGAGCATGGCCTCCTCCGGGACTTGTCCCGCCTGCGTGGAGTCGTACAGATTGGATGTGATTGGGTCGCAGCCCAAGCCGCTTGCCGCGGCTCCGCAGCAACTACTTCCGCCAGTCTTTACACGCAAGGCTGCCTGGCCATACTTTTCTTTGACTACTTCTTTAATGTCGGTGGCGCTCATGATTGCTTCTCCTATTTGCAAAGCTGGACGATATCTTGGGGTTTGACTGCCTTATTTCGAGTACAGCATTCGGCGTAGAGGAATTGCAGCAGTTCCTGGAGTGCTTCGGTGTTGGCCGTGTACCGCAAGAAAGTGCTCTCGCGGCGCACGTTCACGAGCTCTTCATTCTTTAATTTCTCCAGGTGGTGCGAAAGCGTGGAATTCGGGATGTCCAGCTCTGACTGAATATCGCCTACGACCAAGCCATCTGGATGAGCGGATAGCAGCAACTGCATGATTCGAAGGCGGGGTTCGGTGCCCATGGCGGAAAGCATGTCGGCGTACTTTGCCACCTGCTCCGTGCTTTTCTTGCTGGTAGCTACTGGCATATTTCGATACTTGCAGAAATATAACTTCCTGTCAACCAGAATTTCCATGACTCTTGCCAGACTCGGCTGAAGAAGTTGTTATTCGATTCCAGCAAGTGCCTGTCTGACTGTTCGAACCCACAGAGGCGGATTATCTGGGCGCGGCCCAGCTCGAACTCTTGCCCGTTGTTAGCCGCGCCGACATACACAAGCTCGAAGGCGCCATAACCCTGCGCGATGTTCTGAATTCGTTTGGTGTCACGACCCAGCTTGACACTCCGCATAGAAGTACTCCAGTATCCACTTCATGCCTGCGCTGACCTCCACGACCAGTATGTATTCCGTGCTGGCTTCGAGCGTGTTGGGCCTGCATCTCCTCTTCATCGTGTGGGTCATCTTCGGGGCTCTCGTAGCCCGCTCCCGTGCGCTGCTCCGGTGGGTGCACATCACTTGCTTGATTTGGGGAATCCTGATTGAAATCCTTCCTTGGCCATGTCCTTTGACGCTGTTGGAAAACTGGCTGGAGGGCCGGGCTGGCGTCGAGCCCTACCGGGGTGGCTTCTTGCTGCATTATCTCGACGTGCTGGTTTATCCGAATATTTCTTCCGCCGTGCTTACGGTTGCAGGTGTCGTCGTTTGTACGCTGAATCTCGCACTTTATGCCCGTGCCTTCTGGGTAGGACCCAAGAGATCACCGTAGCTTGAAGACCTTCCCAATCACATCGTTTTGGCGATACCTTCGTGGGAGAATCTTCCAGTGGAGGGCGTCGTGGAACTGGGACTGCGGAAATCGTTCAAGATAGTTTCTCCCGGTAGCTCCCTACGGCGAAGAGTTGCCTATAGTCTAGCCATCGTACGACTGATTCTTGTACCCGTCATTCTTCTCGCGGTTTACTACTTGTTCAGGATGGGTCTGATTGTAGACCGCATCGTCAGCGTAGACGCTCCAGTCGCGAGGCTGGCCGAGCAGGTATCCGTTGAAATGCTTGATGCCCGCCGTGCTGAGCGAAACTACTCCCTGCTTCGCGATCCGGAATACCTTAGAGTGAACCGGGAGTCACTTGCCCGAGTGACAGAAGCTGTGGGAACAATTCGAGATCTTGAACCTGGAGAACAGTCTGCAACTCAGCAGGCGCTCGAAAAAGCCACGCTGTATGGCCGACAATTTTCGGATGCCGTGTCACAGGCGGAAAAACCGGGTGGTACTCCCATAGAGCGCACTCAAGAGGTGGTCCGCGCGTATGAAAGAGATTTGAATGACCTCTTAAAACAGGCGAGGCGCAAGACTCGAACTCAGCTAATCGAGGATCTTCGCAGTCAGGTTAATTCCTTCGATGCCCAGATCGCCAAGACAATGGAGGCTGGAGATCCCACATTACGGCGGGTCACGCCTGGTCTCCAGGCCTCAAGCCAGCAGGTGCTGCAACTAGCGTCCGAACTGGAAAGGCGAAGCTGGGCTCGCGTTCAACAAGATCACAAGAACGCCCGATATCTCCTTTATCGTGCGGAATGGGTGCTCAGTATAGTTTCTGGACTTACCCTTCTGCTGAGCATTTGGATCAGCTTTGTGCTGCCTCACCAAGTGGTGAAACCCTTGCTTGATCTCAGACAAGCCGTGGATCAAGCCGCGTCGGGAAATTACCAGATCGATTTCGAACTCCGCGGTGAAGGTGAAGTCGTTGAACTGGCGAAGAGTGTCCATAACCTGATCGCACATGCCTTGGACGTAACTTCACGGGCCGCACCGCAGCGATCATAGTGGAAACTGCTATTTATAGCCGTGAGGACGGGATCGTCGACTGTCGCTACTGCCGGATCGGCGATCCAAAGGTAGACGTCGAGGTCGGCGGGACGCACCTTGGACTTATCTTCAATTCCACCACGTATCTGCACATTGCTGAGCGTCTAGCCTGCGCACGGGGAAGGGGCTCCTTGGCAGAAGCTCTAGTTCAATTCTCCGGCCGCAAGAGGTTCTCCTCCCACTTCTCCACGCTAGGCGGAACAAAGCCCTGCAGCAAGCCGACGAAAGCGACCAGGGTTTTGCGGGCATCACCAATCGGGTAATAAAATGCTTCCCAGTTATCGGAGTCCTCGCCGTCGTGATTCGGAATCACATATTGGAAGTGCCAGGCCGATTGCAGTTCGCGGTAGGCACTCGAGGCGCGAGTCTCCACGTTTTCCAGATCCGCTGCTGATAGTTCTCCTTTTTGCCGCCGGGTTCTCCTCAGGAGCTTGCGCCGCATGATTTCGGCGAGCAGTTCCTCCAGCGAGATATTACGCTCCGGCATCTTGAAGTATGCAATCTCCTCTCTCGAAAGCGGCGATAGAAAAATACTCAGCCGATTTATGTCCGCGAGGCGAGGATGTGTCTGTAGTGCTCGGGCCACATAGGGATTCCCTTCGAAGAACACATCGCCTCGATGCAGCAAAGACTCGAGTTCCTCAACATCCAGGGCCTGCAGGTCAGTGCGCACCTCCAGTACGGCGTAGCGATGGTCCGCTCGTAACGCCTCAACTTGAGCCCGCGTCCGAAAATGATAGTCCACACCGTCGATTTCTCCACGACGCGGATCGCGGCTGTTGATCAGCACCAACCTGTGGAATCGGTTGCGCAGCTCAGGATAGAACTTTCCCAGACAATCGTAGAGTGGACTCTTCCCCACACAAGACGGGCCGCTGAGAATTACTAAACGTCCCCTGTTGCCAGGGCTCATGGTTATTGAACCTCGGTGAAGTCATCGAAAAACCAAGAAAGTGATTTTAATAGACATCGCCGCGGATCACGCGCAGGAGGAGCCAATCTCCAGTACGGACCGCAGAACTCTAGCCAAAAGAAGAAAGGGGTCACAAAGCAGATGACGGTGCCACGAGTGATCCAAATCACTCCATCGTGAAACCTGTTGCACCACACAAGAAGGCAGGCCGTGGATGTGCGAAAGACAGCACTCAACCTCTGCATCCCGCGCGGGCTTGAGTGCGGCGACGCCCGGCATCCGTCGGCAAGAGCGTCACAAAAGTCCAAAGGCTCCCTCAGTTCTTGCTGGAGCACATCGCAGTAGATGCATCGTTCCTTCAAACCAAAATAATCGCGAGCCGTTATGAGCTTGGTCTTAACCGTGCGCGGCGTGACCGAGAGGGCCATCAATTGCGAGATCGAATGACTAATGGTGTGAGCACCAACTTCTTCGCCATGGTTCTTGAAGATCAGCACGTAGCGCATCCGCTTATCGCCCTCCAGATCGACCATGCGCGCTACGTACGCTCTAATTACGTCACAGATTTCGTGGATTTCCAATTCGTGGAGGCTACGGTCGTGACGAGGTGTCTCGGCAACTATCTCGTGTGCGCCGATCCCGTTCATCAGATCGTGGAACCCTTCGGCGCGGCGTCCCAATTCGCCTTCGATCCGTAATCGCGGGTTGGAGTGGGGCACCACGCGTACGGACCAGCCGGGGCTGTTCGCGTGTGAGTCCGGATGGCGAATTGCGAAAACTTCCGGCGGCGTGGAAGCTTCATTGGTTTCGCAGAATGGGCAGAAGGTTGTTTCCCTGACGAATCTCTTGAAATGAAAATCAGAGGGCCGCACCGTCGTGGTGTCAGCCATGATCACCCAGCGGCCGCTAAACACGTCTTTCCGCATTTGAGACAATTGAGCTCCAATCTATGCCAGATCGGGCTAACTAGCCTTTTCGCGCCACCGCATTTCAGATTGGGCTATTTGCTCGAGTTCCTCGATGGTCTTGAGCAGCCACTCTCGAAGTGTCTTTTGAATCTCCTCGTTTGTGGCTGTGCTATACAGAGTCTCTAACGCCTCACCGCTTTCATCTAACGGAATGTAGCGGCACGGAAGTGCTTCGTGACGGCTCTGCTCTGGGACAAAATCCAACAATACACAATCGCCATGCGGGCAAGCGGACCACCGATCCTTTGGACAGATCGGCGAGTCCTCAAAGATTCGGGCTGACGTCCATTGGATCGGAGAGCGGGTAACCACCTCTGTCTAAGAACTGCAATTCGTTTCTCAAAACCCGGAGCCTATCCTTGGTGGTGCCATACCGACCTTCCACAAAAATCCCCTTCTCCCCGCCTTCGCTTCGGCGACTCCGCAGAGTAGAGTCAATCGAAGGACACGATTGCGAAGTACAGTCCCGCAAAGAAGACTAGTAAGACGACCGCTATTACCGCGAAACGGACCAGCCGTGCACTGATGGTGGGACGGCCGCCTTCAGTCCTCTCGATTTGTTCGTCTATCGTCTGAAACATGGCTGCTGACTCCATGGCTTGCACACTTGAATGGACCTCAGTCTGCCCGAAAAAACACTTGGCTCGGCCCTGTTTCTAGTGCTCCGTGGCAAAGCTCGAACACGTTGTTGGTCTCTCACGGTCATTTTCGCGCACCTCTCGATGCAAGAAAAGAGGGCCAAGGTCCTCGCCGTGCCAGCTACGCGGCCTTCAGGGTCTTAGTCACATTCACCTTGATTTGTTTTGGCCTGGCTTCGGCGCGTTTGGGCATCTGGATCGCCAGTACACCATGCGCGTAGTTGGCCTCAATCTTCTGCGGGTCCACCGTGCTTGGGAGCGCGAAGGAACGCGAGAAGGCACCATAATGGCGTTCCATCCGACGGAAATTTTTCTCCTTGATGTCCTTCTCCAGTTTGCGTTCCCCGTGCACCGTCAGAATATTGTTCTCGATCTCGACCTTGATATCTTTCTCATCAATTCCTGGTACTTCTACTTTGAACGTCAGTTTCTGGTCATCCTCGTAGATGTCCACCGGCGGACCGAAATCCCAACCGATGAGACTCTCTTCAAACGGCATTAATGAGGTCTCGCCGGAAAAAGCGTGAAGCAAGCGGTTCATTTGCCTTTGGAGTGACGTGAATTCCTGGAATGGTTGCCAACGTACAAGAGATTTCATGCTGAACCTCCTACGAGTGTCAGTGCCCTGAGCACCGCGGCCCCTACCATCTATGCAACTCCCACGGATCAAGAAAAGCAGTGACCCGGATCACCATGGCGCGGCGCCCTGAAATCAGCGGTTGCCGAAGCGACAAGTACCGATTTCCGAAGCGTCCTGCCACTGGAAGACGGGTATGTTTCCGCTTGGCTGACAATCAGGCCGCCTGCGAATGTTCTTGGACTCGTCAGTCCCCCCGGACTCGTCTCCCAATCTCCCCATGCTCATGAGGTTCCAACAGCATGTGGATCGCGACCGCGCACGCTGTGCCTCGTGTCACAGACACGATCTGCTGAGTGCGTAAACATATTGCTTAGGGACACAATGCTGGCGAAGTCGGCTGTGGCCGAAGGAGTGTGTATGAACAAAGGAATTATTCTCTTCCTTCTGCTGGCCCTTTTCCTCTTGTTGGGCACCGTGCCTGTTTCTGCCCAGGAAAGCTCCCAAATCACGGTTACAGGCAGCGAACTGAACAATGGGGTCGTGATCCTGGATGTCCTCAAAGCGAGCAAGGCTTACCAACTACAGTGCAACCAAGGCGCGCCGGGCCGCGCGACCTTGAAGAACGGCAACTACCAGATGGTGGAACTTCCCAAGAATTTCGGAATGTATGAATGCAGGGACGTAGAGATTTATCCCGAGTCCGCTGTAACGTCAGATAAAGATAAGAAACTTGGCGAATACTGCCTGGTGGAAAAGTGATGCATACGGACAGCACGGATCCACTCCCAATCGCATTCCGCACTTGGGATCTTCCGCCTGCCCGCGAAGCTGCGGTCGCGGATGGTCGATGGGGAAACGGTATTGGGCCGTAGCGGGGCCGAGGCCATGGGCAAGCTCAAGATCAAGTGCGTACAACGCCTGCCACACGGAGCAGAAGACCTGCCGCCGGATGTTGTGGAACTTTGGATCGGTGTTTCCGGTAGAAAGGTAGATGTCAGCATCGTGCGGCGCGGCTTCATTCTCGCAGCTCCAGTGATGCGCATTATCAGGGAAAGGATCAAACAGTTCGCACTTGCTACAAGCGGCATTAATAGACCACTCCCAGAGCGGATTGGCTTTTCTCCCGATCTGAGTCCTGACTGGCGCCAATTCCTCGATGATCTTCTACAAAGAGACGACTCCTGGTCTTTTCTGGTCAATTCTGTTGGGAGCGAGAGGCCAAGCTGACTACCCAAACCGTCCGCCCGCACCACCGAAGGAGGATGCAGCAATGGACGTAAACAAGCCGATCAGCGGCGAGTTCGCCGCGCTGATGCCCGTGCTAGCCGATACGATGAAGTTTGCGACACAGGCTCTTGCTGAGTCCACTGCCTTAGCTGAGTTGTTAATAGAGAAAGGCGTCGTAACGAAAGCGGAGCTTGATAAACGAGTGTCGGTAGGTCAGGAACTAAGAGAAAGCCTGATGAAAAAACTGGATCAAGAAATACGGAAACAGTCCTAGATTTGGCTCGCATGTCACATGGCTCCTGCTAACAAACTGCGGGCGCCACGGTGCTGGGCCTTAGACGTTCTCCCGGAGCTTGGTGATGCGCGAAAATATGTCCACAGGCACGGGAAAAACCAGGGTAGTGTTCTTTTCCACTCCGATTTCAGTCAATGTCTGGAGATAGCGGAGTTGGATGCTGACCGGTTCCTCGGCCAACAAATGAGCGGCATCCACCAGTCGCTGTGCCGCCGAAAACTCTCCCTCGGCATGGATGATCTTCGACCGCTTTTCGCGTTCAGCTTCCGCTTGTTTGGCCATGGCCCGCAGCATAGACTCTGGTAGATCCACCTGCTTAACCTCCACATTCACCACTTTCACGCCCCACGGAGCAGTGTGGGTATCGAGAATGCTCTGCAGGCGCATGTTGATCTTTTCGCGGTGGGCCAG
>Ga0209517_10010516_pt1 | contig 10280 bp, 7 predicted proteins | sample PeaSoiMetSII2010_FD_187695 | JGI IMG/M metagenome (GOLD analysis project Ga0209517, IMG submission 187695) | Peat soil microbial communities from Weissenstadt, Germany - SII-2010 (SPAdes) (version 2) | ecosystem: Environmental > Terrestrial > Soil > Wetlands > Peat | place: Germany: Weissenstadt... | reverse complement strand
GAGCCAGTCCGATCGCCGCGCCAGGTACTCATGCACGTTGGTGTGCCAGCTTGCAGCCAGCGGCAGCGCCATTTCCTTTGCAAGCAAGGCGCCGAGCACACCCACCTCGCTGGGGCCGGTGATGTGAATGAGGTCCGGCCGGAAGCGGTCAAGAACTTCGCCGATAAGAGGAATGTGGCGCAGAAACGCCGGATCGAAGCGCAGGTCCTTCTCCAGGGCAAACGACAGAAAGCCGCGCGGCAGCTCGAGGGACCAGACGTTGCCGTCTTCGAGCATGGCCTGGGCGCGGTCGCCGGCGCGCACGCAGAGAAAGGGCAGATTGCGACGCCGCGCAAAGGCCTCGAAGTGGCGGCTGGTGTGCGCCACGCCGTTGATTTCATGAAAGGAATCGGGGAAGTACGCTACACGGGGCATACGTGCGGATTCCGCTTGGGTGAGAGTCGGATTGAGGGTTTCGGTGAGCACACAGCTTTGGACGCCGTTCTCGCTTAGGGAACCCAGCGTTTGCGGCACGACTGAAGTCGTGCCCTTTCAAAACTGCGACTTAATCAGAGGTTCCTTAGCTGTCGTATTCGCCCAGGGCCAGCCGCAACTGGTGGGTCTCGCTCCAGGCCATGCGCAAGCCGCCGGAGACCAGGCCGCGGCCCATCAGTTGAACGGCGCCAATTACCGCCCGCATCGCTCGCGGCGCCTTGCCCGCAGGCCAAACCTCGCTCAACGGCCGCACCACGCCATTCATGTCGGGATGGTAGACGCGCTCGTCCCAGTTGCGCGAGCCCTGCGGAAACTCAGGATAGTTGCGCACCGCATCGATGGTGGATTGCAGAATCCGGTGCTTCCACGGCTCCGCATACTGCGGCATGAAGAGCATGTCGCTCTTCTTTTCGCGGCGGATCTCGTGCACAAACTCGGTAAAGCTGGTCGCGTTGGTCAGGTTGATGGTGGCATTCGGTTCCACGCCGTGGCGGTCGCCGCCGCTGATCAGCAGCATGTGCCACTTCTCCGCCAACTGCCGCGTGGCGCGGTTCTCGGCCCAGTGGCGCAGACCGTTCAGTTCCAGCGCGTGGAGGAATGCGCCGTTCTTCTGCAGGAACTCGTTGACCAGGAACTCGTGCTTCTCGCGGCCGACCAGGTAGAGGTCCCACATGGGGTGGTTGAAGATCACCAGAACATTCGGCTCGGCGTTGAGGGCGGCCAGAATCTCGGTGAGGCGCGCGCCGCTGGGGCACCTGGTGTAGTCGGCCAAGGTGGCCATCCACTGCGCGGCGCGGGCGCTGGGCAGGTTGTGAATGCCCAGGTGGAACGACTGTGGCCCGTACGGTGCGCTCCACTCCAGCGACACCGGAATCTGGCGCGCGCTGGGAATGGTCCGCAGCAGCATGGGGGCGTTGATGGTGTCGTGGTCGGTGATGGAAACCATGGGCGCCAAGTCGAGCTTCTCGATCTGTCCGCGCTCGAGGTCGAAGGCGAGCCTGGGCGTCATGGGAGGCGTCCAGTAGGCCGCCGCATAGTTGATGCGGATGCCGTGCACGGCCTCGGCGCGGCGCTCCATGCGCGAAAGCAAGGGGCGCATCACCGGATACTGGTTGCCGAAGTTGGCCAGAAAATCCAGCGTCTCGGTGGACTGGTTGGTGTGGCTGTGCAGCGAAACGCCGGTACGGAAGCCGCGCGGCGCATCGGGGTCGCGCCACAGATACGAGATGGTCGATCTGGCCATGTCTGCTCCTTCTCCGCGTTTGTTTCCGGATTTCTGCACTCAGTATCCCCTCCCGCTCATAAAAGCCAAGTTAAGATGCCGCGAATAGCCCTTCAATTAACTAAGGAATCAACACAGTAACCGGCAATCCCTTTGAAACCCTGAAGAAGGCCAAGGCTCCCCTCTCAATCCCCGATCTCTGTGTGTGAACTGTCCCTGCTTTCAGCTTTCTGGCCGGGCTCGCAGGCCAACTCGAAGCGCCTCCTATCCTCCAAGCCTAGCAGAATCAGACATTCCTGCTTCGGAATTCTCGGATGGCGCTGGCATTTCCCGGCAGGCAACCGCTCCCCGCCGAGCCTTACTGCCCGTGAGGGAACAGCGCCTGCACCAGCTCCAGCAGACGGCCCGCCCCTCCCGGCAGCAACGAGCTGCCGGCCGTCAGCAGCGGCAGCGCCATGGCCTCGGCAAACTTCATATAGAAGTTCCCCTGCAGCTTGCGGTCGTCGCCATTCACAATCCGCGACAGAATAGGATCCGTGTCCATCTGGCTGAATACCTTGAAGAACGCCCACGCGATGAGCACCAGCAGCGCGCCCCCTGCAACCAGCAGCGATGCAACAGGAACGAACGGGTAAATCGCAACCCCCAGGGCCAGCATTGAAAACATCGACGCCACGGAGATCAGCAGCGTGTGCAGCCGGGCCACGACTGTTTGAATGAAGCCGATGTACATCAGGCACAGGAAGCGCTCCACCGCCTGTTGCGCCTGCGGCAGCCGCGCCAGTTCCTCCTCCTCATCGCTGAACCGCCCCCCATCCCCCTTGTGCTGGCGCTCCAGAACTCGCTGCAGAGCCTCCGTGTCATCGGATATCTTGACCGGCACACCGGCATTCTGTGGGTCCTCGATGTAGATTGCGAGCCGGTTGGCCATCCGCGAGAGGACTTCGAACAAGACGTCCTTGTCGTCAAGGTATTCTTTCCGGCTCACCGCATCCAGGTCGCAGGAGTTGTAGTAGTCGCGTATGGCCTTCAGTTTCGCCGCCTCTCCGCGCAGGCCAGTAAATCCATTCACCCTGGAGATTTGCAGCAGGCAGTCGATCAGCGCCGCATTGATCGCTCTCCGGCTCTGGAATGAAACGCCTGTAAACGACCACAGGCCTCTCCAGTCGAAGTCACGAATCGTCACAAAGCTTCGCTTGAACGGCGCCCGGTCCAGCGCCCGCAACAGCACCCGCAACCCGTCCCACAGCCAAAGGAACTGCAGTAAATCGAAGAGAATCACCAACGCCACAATCCCCGCAGCTCCCCTCACCAGGAAGGTCGTCGCGCTCGACTCCAGAGTCGTGATCTCTTTGAACGGCCCGAAAAAGAAATGCGCGATCAACAGCGCCACCGCCGGCACGGCCCAGGTTATCCAAAGCCACTTCACCGTCCGCATGTTGGGCAGCGGGCGGCCCGCTCCGCAAATCAGGTCGGCTTGCTCCTGCGAGATTCTCAGATTGCCAGGGAAACTCGGCAGCGGCGGCGCTGCCTTCAGCGCTGCCGCACCATTGCCCGCCTGCGACGCCCACACCAGAATCGCCGCCAGAAACAGCAGCAAACTCGGAACCAGCGACAACCCCGACTCCCAGTGCATCTCCCGATAGGTGTTCAGGATGGAGCTGACATCGCCGCCGGCAAAAGGCCCGGCCACGAAGAATCCCGTGATGGACAGCGTGAGACCTGACAAAAGCGACAGTAGAACCGAGATGCCCGGCCATCCCTTCCAGCGGATGGGCACCTTCGTCCAGACCGCCTTGCCCAGCGCCGACCCCACGATCGATGCCGGCGCCAACAAGGTTGCGGCCTCGGCTGCCGTCCACCACCAGACCGCATCCGAGGATGCAATCCGCGGTATTGCTGCGGCCCAGGCCAATACCCAAAATGCGCCCCCCGCCGCCGCCGCCGGAACCGTGACCTTCAGCAACCAGAACTCCCATGCCTGCGAGGGTTGAAAGCTGGCAAAGTGGTCGCGGCTTACCGGATTGGCATACCAGATGCCGGCGCAATAGAGAAGGATCAAACCGGACACAGACAATGCCAGAATCTTCAGGTAGCGGCCCACGTGAAGGTCCGGCGAGTTCGGCACCTGCTCGGGCGCCGTTCTCCAATCATGCCCGAAGTGCGCAAATGGAAACTCAACGCTTGACCCGCCTGAAGTCCCCGGGCCCCAGGGGTGCCCCTTCGTCTCCGACACTGGCCATGTTGCATTGCCCCCCAGCGCTACAACATACATCGGGGGAAGCAGCAAGCTGTTGCCCTTGTTTGCCCAGTCCGGTTCCGAATACTCCGGATACCATCCGAATTTGTATCTGTGATCGGATTCCCGAGGAGTCCCGAACAGGTCGATCACCGCAAAAAAAGTGCCCTGTGCCGCGTCATCGGCAAAAATGCGCGTCGTTGCGTCGTCGCGCAAGCCTGTCCAGTCGTGCAGCCGGGGCAGCATCGGAAAGTCGCTCACCATCAGGTCCCCGCGAAACTGCGCCGTCGTGCCCCTCATGAAAACGCGCGTCGTGCCAATCACCACCACGCGCACGCCGGGATTGTTTGCATGGAGAAACTGAGTCAGAAAGAGGCGGTCTTCTTCGTTGGTGGCTGAGATAATCGCGGCGCGGATGGCGTGTGACTTCAGGAACTCCGATATGCCGAAGAGGATCGCCTCCTTGGTCCCGGTAGTAGTTGCCCCTCCGAAGGAACGGATTGAGTCGCCCTCGCTCTGCTCATCGCTCTTCAGATTCAAGAACCGCTTCCACGTTGGAGCGGAAGTGGGCGCATCGAAGAGTCCCTGTTTCTCATACCCGGCCCGCAGGCTGGAAATGTCGCGCGGGAAATAAACAGTCCACTCCCCGTGGTTACCTCCACCGCTCGCCTTCTTATATTTGCCGAGAATCTCCTGCGTGTAACCGCCGAAGGACGATTCGGCCTCGCTCAGGAAAGCCATCTGCTCCGTGGGGATTCCCATCCGGAAAAGGGTCGACTCAGCGGCCTGGCTCCAATCTGAATAGTCGTGATGCGCGCTGCCGAAGTCGATCCTGACTCCCGGCAAGGCGCTTCCCAGGCTGCCCAGCGCCCGCACTGCCTCTTCTCCACCCGTCACGTCCCCGCTTCGGATCAGAACTTCACACGTCGGATTGTTGCCGCACAGAGACTTGACCATCGGCCCCAGCGAGGCAAGCGAGCCGCTGTAGGTCGGCCCGAGAATGCGAATCGATCCTGGCGATTGCGGTTTGCCCGCTTTTACCCAGTCTCCGATTTGGCTCTCCTGAAGGATTTCAACGGCTTTCATCACCTGAGGAAGGGCAATGCCTTCCGTCGGCTTTTCGCTGATGAGAAAAACGAGGATTCCGTATGCATAAGGATCATCGGGGGCAGGGCCGGCACCCGGAGCGCCCGCATCGAGACGGAGGTTCCTCCGGAACAGCAAAATCCCTGGCGTGCCGTCCTCTTCCTCGGTTGCCATCTTCTCTCTCAGGTCATCGTTGAAGTCATCCCGCTCCCGGGGAACGCTCCACGGAATCCACGAGCTATCGAAAAGGTAGCCTGCCTCCTGCAACCCGTCCTGCAGCGCGTCCACGTTGTGGTCGAACGCCGCGGCCAGGTGCGTCTCCACCGGATGCGGAACCGTCGCAAACAGAATCTGAAGGCTTTTTTTCGCCTCGGAGGGTTTCCGCGCCCTGCTAATGAATTCCCCGATCAGCTTTACCGCGTCCTGCGATAACTGTCCTTCCGAGCCGTTTCCGCCACTCTGTGCGGCGCCGGACGTTGTACCGGGATTCCTGCTCTGGCGTGCCGCGGGCGCTTTCTCGCTGCCTCCGACGGGAGTGCCATCCCCCACCTGGGTGGGATGCACGGCAAAGCTGGACGCAACCAGCAGGGCAAAGATCAACGAATAGCGGTTCATTGTTCCATGACCTCCGAGGGGAAGATCGGACGGACGGAAATGGGGCGGCCTATTTTAATAGAACGTGCATGGGGAGCAGTTCCCTTCGCCCCCCAGAAGAGATTCCGCTGAATTCAGGGGAAGACTAATAGCTCTATCTATGATTTACAAGCGGCAATTACCGCCAGTCCTTCGCTGACCGCGCCCTTATTTACTGGTCTTGGCCATCTCCGGGCCCAGGAAATCCTCCAGCGTCAACCCGGCCATCAGTTCCCGGCTCGCCTCCGACGCCAAAGCGGCCGTTGCCAGCTTGCCTTGCGCAGCCTCTTCAATCAGGTAGTTCTCCGTCAATCCCTGCCGCAACAGCTCGAATGCCTGTTCGGGCGTGTCCGCAAGCTGAAACAGCTCAATATCCTTGGGCGAAATCGCCCCCGTGTCCACCAGCGCCTCCAGGTTGAACACCTTCTTCCAGTACTCCGATCCGTAAACGACCACCGTGATCTTCTTGGCCAGCTTTTGGGTCTGCGCCAGGGTCAAAATCTCGAACATCTCGTCCAGCGTTCCGAATCCCCCCGGAAACACCACCAGGGCCTTGGACAGGTAGGCAAACCACAGCTTGCGCATGAAGAAGTAGTGAAACTCAAAGTTCAGGCCGGGGGTGATGTAGGGGTTCGGCGCCTGCTCGAAGGGCAGCCGTATGTTGAGCCCGATGGTCTTGCCGCCGGCCTCGTGCGCGCCGCGGTTGGCCGCCTCCATGATCCCCGGACCGCCCCCCGATGTGACCACAAACCGGTGCCGCCGCGAGGGAATCTGCTTGGCCCACCCGGTCAGCAGTTGCGCAAGCCGCCGCGCGTCCTCGTAGTAGCGCGCCATCTCCACCGCCGCCACGGCCCGCTTGCGCTGCAGATCCGTAGCCGTGCCCTCCACGATCTGGGGAACCCGGGCCGGCTGCTCGCTACTCGGCGCCGGACGGCTCGATCCGGTGTTCTCCAGCAGTTCCAGTTCGTGATCCGCCTCCGCCCGCCCGCGGAACCGCGCCGACCCGAAAAACACCACTGTGTCCTGAATCTGTTCCCGCCGGAACCGCGCCAGGGGCTCCATGTACTCCGACACAATCCTGATCAGCCGCCCGTCTGCGCTGTTCAAGAACCCCGGGTTTTCATACGCCAGCGAAGCCCGCTCCAGCGCCGCCGGCGTCGCCGACCATAGTCCCTCGTCCCTAGTCCCTGGTCCCTCGTCCGTCATCGCTTATCCGTCCCATGCCGGATCGCATCGTGGAATGCAATCCACAGATTCAATAGCCCCAGACCCGAAACCAGCCCCCGCACAGCTCCATTGGCGGCATAGATCGAAAGCGTTGGAAACTGCAGAAAGATCGGGTTCTGGTCCCAGAACATCTTCGACCACGGCGCATAGCAAACCGCCAGGCCAATGTACATCCGCAGCAGCACGCGCAGGAACAGTTCAGCCCGCTCCAGCCAGCGCGGAATCCGATGCGGATGGTGCTTTTCTTCGCTTTTCTCCAACCCCGCCGCTGCCGGCCCGGATCGAGGTCCCGCTCCCGGGGCGGAAACGGTGGCGGACGCGGAAGCCAGCCCCATCCCAGGCTGTTGAGCCGGGCTCGCGGACAACGGAGGCGATGTGATTTCCGGCGGCTGGGGCATTCTCTCTTGTTTTCGCTCGGCCATTCCCCGATTCCCGGCCTTCGCAGGCATGCACCAGTGGCCCGCGCAATCCCGGCCCGGTTCAGGGACGCCGTATTGCAACGGTATCACAGCAAACCGGCCCAAACTGTGTCCTCCGGCCCACAACCGGCCCGCCCCCTCCGGTTGCTCTCCCCTTGCCGCGACCCTCGGCCCGGCGTAGCCTATTACCGTACTCGCGAACCCGCGTCAAACAGCAAGGCGCTCCCGGAGACCCTGCCAAGGAAACCCGTTATGAATCGTGCCACCGCCCTCTCATTCGCCCTCCTGCTGGGACCAGCCGTCCTGACTGCCCAAACCACCAGCCAGAGTCAGCCTCCCGCTCAGCTTGCGCAGACAATGGCCACGATTGCGCAGCAGATCAACGGCTGCCCCGTCTCACTCCGTGCCAGCCACGCCCCCGGCGGAGACTCGATGAAGGTCAACGGCGTCCGCATCGAGGGCGCCGCCCAAATGCTGCATCTCACCCTCATCAATCCCGACTCCCGGCACATTGTTGCGGCCAACGTCACGGTGCGAGGCTTCACCGACAAACCCCGCCTCACCCAGACAATGACCACCCAGGACGCTCCCGATACGGCCAAAACCCTCAACGTGAGTTTCCCGGCCGATTCCGGCAAGGAGATTTCAGCGGAATTCCTTGTCCCCGGCCTCTCCGCTGCCACCTTCATCGAACTGAACTCCGTCACCTACGCCGACGGCTCAACCTGGAAGCTCCCCGCCGGCCGCGTCTGCCGTTCTCAAATCGATGGAATCATGCCCGTCGGCAACCGGTAAACCAGCCCGCCACCAGATCGATCGCACGCAACGTCAGCCCCGGAACCTCGCCCGCTCTAGGGCGGGACCAGAATTACCGTACCCTTCGTTGGGTTCGTGCTTTCCCAAATCTCAAGGGCGAGCCCTGGGGCACCCAGGTTATTCAATTTGGTGGGGTGGGTGTGCGCCCTCGGCGACGTTGCCTGTTCTCTTGGTGCGAGGTTCTAATCTCAGACTTTCGGGGTCGCCTTCTCGCAATCGTGGAATGATCCCTATCAATTTGCTCAAAATAAGCAAGGCGAACATGAAACCAATCCATCCCTGAGTGAGCGCAATCACCCGTCCGAAGCCAACGGGAACAATGTCGCCGTACCCGATCGTCAACTGGGTGGTTCCGCTGAAGTAAAGCGCATCCCATGGACTTATCTGTGTCCGCGGATTGCTTGCGTTTTCCAGCAAGGCTGGATTTGCAGCATAGATTGCGGAAAAGCCTAACCACAATTCGCCGTAGTTAATCACTGTAAGGGTTAAGATCCGCACTGCCGAGGCAATAAGAGGGCTCTTTTTTGCGCTTAAGATGGCAATATCGACATTCTTTAGGAAGAACTCAAATATTCGAAGAGCGCAAAGCACGCAAATCGCTGCCCTTAATACAAGATGATCGGGCCAGACGAAGCATAGCAACAGGCAAACAAGCTCGACCAATATCCAGATACAAATATATCTCTCAACATCCACAGTTTCTTTCTGATAAGATGTTATTCGATCAGTCTCTGGAATTTCCCGTTTGCTGCGCTTCCCTAGAAACAGTCTGGAAGGAAAATCACCGAAAACGGAAACGAACCACTGGACGATTCTTACAATGAATCCAAATTCCGGATCGGTGCTCATGGTGCTTGCTCCCCACTTGATCTTAGCCCGAAGTTGCGCATCTCACAGCTGACGCAAAGACAGATTCAAACCTTCTGAATTCTACGATTGTAAGCTAGGACAGAACCAGCTTGCCCCATTAGATTCAAGCCGAGGCTGCGTTCGCTACCGATTGATGTTTGTGCGAGGTCGCCGCTCGCTGGTGGTCGCGTCGACTTGAGCGCTGTGGTTTCGGGGTATATCAATTCTGGTTCCGCTTTAACGCCCCGCCCCCTGGAATCCCGCCGCCGGCACGACCGCGTAGCTCCCATAGTCAATCGTCAGCATAGCCGTCCCTCCAACCCGCACTTTGGTCTCGCTCCGTACCTGCTGCGGCAGCCAGAAACTGTCCGTCTTCACGCTCACATAGTGAATCAACGTTCGCGAAATCCAGAACGACGGGCTCTTGGCCGGCTCGGTCTCCATCTTCGCCACCGCAAAGTCCGCCGCATCCACCCAGATCTTTCCGCGAAACAGAAACTTGCTGTCGGTCAGCGGTTGCACATTGAGGATGTAAGCCGTCCGCCCCGCCACGCTCTCGCTCCCCGCCAGCTGAAATCGATAATTCGCCTCCGTCAGCGCCGTCGAAGCCTTGTCCTTGTAGGCTTCCTCTTCGCTGTCGACCGCGCGCTTCAAGACCTTCTCGCAAAGAAGACGCGATCCACTCTGCGAAACAATCCGAAGGCTTTTTCCATTGGCGGCGTCGTAATTCACATCGACATCCATCTTTGCCGCGATTCTGGCTGAGAATCCGCGGTACTCCACAGCGTAGTGGCGCAGCGCCTTGTACTGCTTCAGCGCTGCTGTCTGCGCCTGGCTTTGCCGCCGCATCTGCTCCACAATCTGGGCTGAATTCAGGCTCGCCGGCAAGAGCGAGGCCGCATCCTCCGCCCAAACCAACCCCGCCGCGAAGGCGAATACAACCGCCAGAAGAAGTCCTCTGCTCTGTCGGGAGTTCATGCGCGCAGCATAGCCCGGCAGGGTGAATGGCGGGTGATTCCGAGGTTGACGCACAGCGAAACCGGCGGCCCGCATCTCAAGAGTAAACAGCGGGCGGACCCGTCCCATTCCAGGGCGGGCTGGCTTCGAAAAGCCGCGAGCAATGAACCAGGCCATACAGCAAGGGGCAGACATGCTTCGCATAAGTTTGCCCTTCGGCGGTTCAGTTGCGCTGTTCCTAATTGATCACAAACGTGAAAGTCTCGGTGGGTGCGGCAATGGTCGAGTTCGCCGAATCCTGCGCGCTCACCGTGATGGTGTAGGTTCCCTTGGGCGGGTTGGTGACAGTGTTGCTGTT
>Ga0209517_10010514_pt1 | contig 10282 bp, 16 predicted proteins | sample PeaSoiMetSII2010_FD_187695 | JGI IMG/M metagenome (GOLD analysis project Ga0209517, IMG submission 187695) | Peat soil microbial communities from Weissenstadt, Germany - SII-2010 (SPAdes) (version 2) | ecosystem: Environmental > Terrestrial > Soil > Wetlands > Peat | place: Germany... | reverse complement strand
TGATCTCAGGGCCGCTTGGAGCAACGATCCAGTGATAGGAGAGGTACACGCGGGGTACACGGCGAAACCCGCCGCCAGAACTCGTGTGTTATCAAGAAGAAGGATTGGTAGGGGCGGTGGGGATCGAACCCACGACCTTCGGCTTAAAAGAATCTAGGTAGGGAAATTGCTAACCCGTTGACGGCGCGCACCTTATAACGGGAAAACGGCCACGAAACAGCATCTCCTATAAGGCGTTATCGGGCGCTAATCGGGCGCTGCCTTTCGACAGGGTTTCATCGCACGCTTTACTAAGAATCCGGCTCTGTCTCCTCGTTCGTCGGACCGCTTCCAAGCAGTTTGATATCGCGTTTCTGTAGCAATAGTTGCACATGGTCTATCTTCTCGACATCGTCAGAGACCGGAAGCGAAGCGCCGAGCCCTATCAGCTGATCGACTTCTCTTAGCACGCGAGTTGTCAGGATTCTCCCCTCGTCGGCGTTAATCACATGACTCTCTACTGAGTGCTTGACTGTTTCGAGGACCGTTAGCCCCTTAGACACGGCCTCCATTTTTCTTTCAAAGGTGTCAAGTTGCCGAAACCTGATCTTGTCCCACCATTCATCCAGTAGCGTTTTAATTGCGTCCATAACCGTTTTCGCACATAGAACTCCAATTAGCAGGGCACTCCCAGAGTCGAAATATATAAGTCGGAGATCCTCGGTCACGCCCAGGATTCGTGCGACATTCGCGTGGAGCTTGATGAGGGTGGTAACAAAGCGCGTGAGCCTAATCGGCTCAATCCCCAGCCCGTCGTAATCTATGAGCTGAAGTTCCAACACATCTTCGGGGCTCTTGGCGGGTTCCAATTTCTCCTTTTCCAGAAGCTCGGAACACGATTTGTCCAAGTTTCTCAACGAGCCCAAGAGTGCGTGGAATCGAAAAAACTCGGATGTCCAAATAGTGGGGCTATTCGGCGCGCTTTTGAAAGAGACCATCAAGTTACTCAATCGCGTCGGATCGTACACGGAGCCAACGTCCAGTGATCTCATTATCTTCTTCGCTGTCGGGTCCTCCGCGAGTCGTTCGTATGCCGCCCGGGACCCAAATAATAGTTGGGCAAACAGTTGTTTCTGACCCTCAGCTATTGCCACGTTCGCGGTTCCGAGAAGCGGATCCAGCAGCTTGAGAAGTTCCACCACCTTCATGTCCTGGACGATTCTCTTTAGGGCACGTGTGTATTGGAGTGCTTGCATGTGCAGTCCTTGTATTCCTGTTCTTGATCCAGTCCATAGCCTGCTAGGCCCCGTCTGCCAGCAGCATTGTACTTCTTGAATGCTCTTTAGGCCCAGCTTACAGAACGGTCCTGCGCGAAAAAATCACGGATGGGATTTCATTATGGTGTGGCAAAGACTGCGCCGATGGGTACACGCCTTGCCACAAATCACATCAAGGAGATGATGTATGAGCGAGCACCATGTTGAGAAAAAGAAGGTGATGCGATTCCCACGGGAAAACGCCACGTTGGCCGCGCTCGATGCGAAGGCACTGGCCGGAATTGAGCGTGGGCGCAAAGTGAACATCGAAGTGGGTCATATCTTTCGCGAAATCAAGGCCGAGATTAGACGCGCCCTCGGTCACGGTCACTGGAGGCAACACTTCAAGGACACGTTCGTCCCACGCGGCATCAGCCTACGTACTGCCCAGGAATGGATGCGGATGGCGAGAAAAGAGAAAAACGCGGAATCCGCGCTTTCGGCGTCCGCGAGCGACTCGCAGGCGGAAGCCGTTCGCGACGCTACAGAGGCAGCGAAGGCAGAAGAAGGTTGCAGACGGAGATTGGAAAAGCGTGTGCTCGATCAGCAATTCCGGCAGCTAACTAGCGACCTACTGCGTTCAGCCTCTTGGCCGGCTGCGCGCCGTGAACTTATCGCGGCGCTAGATCAGCTTCAAACCAAACTCATCAACAAAAGGAAGGAGGAACCACGTGCGGACCTTGCTGCTTAAAGCGGACTACCGGGAAGCAGCCGCCAAGCGACGCGGTAGGTTTCCGCATCCGTTGAACGTAGCCCATACCATTGATCGCGATACCGAAGTCCAGACGTCGGATGGAAGAATCATTGCCGTGCTTCTTTGCGCCGTGATCCCATCCGAGCTTGGCAAGCCAGCCTATCGACTATGGAACAAGGTAAGAGGTGTGCCGAGGAATAGAACTATGGCCATGGGCACGAACTCCCTGCACACGTCTACCAACAAGGATGGTGTCCCATCGCCCCGCTCAGGGGTTCATCCACGCGTGCTGGAAGTCAGCCCGGCTCGTCAAGGGATTCTCGGCTGGAAGAATCGGGATGGCGAGATGAGCCGGCTCAGTAGTGAACATCCCGAAATGTTGTCCGATACCAAACCGCTCATCAAACTGGTAGATGCACTTTATGCGCACCACCTGCCCGCTTTCTATGCGCTCCAGAGGGCAGAGGTGAAGAAAGCTCCGGGCCGTCTCTGGCACACAGCGTTCTCCTCAATTTACATCGCCAAGAATTTCCGAACCGCCTATCACGTCGATAGAGGTAATCTGCTGGGCACGATGACAGCGATTATGCCGCTCGGCAAGTTCACAGGGGGTGAATTGGTGCTACCGCGCTGGCGAATTGCGTTCGCCTACAAACCCGGCGACCTGCTGTTCTTCGACCCGCAGCAGTTGCACGGGAATCTACCGTTTAAAGGGAAGAGGATTTCGGCAGCGTTCTACGTGGCACGTCAGCGAAGAGGAGAAGCGTGATGAAGAAAAAGAAGCAAGCTAAGCGAGAAGTATTGATGAAGTGCCAGTGCGGTTGGGAGGAAACGCCAAGTTCAGAAGGTCAGGTCCCGCTTCGATGCATGCAATGTCGGAAAGGCCCGATAGCGAATGCTCCGTATGGGGTGGGGAAATACATCAGGAGCGTCGAAACTCTCATCGAAGCGGTGAAAACCGAGACAGGCGTCGAGGGATTGTTGAAGGAGGCGGTTGTCTTGGCGGAGAAAGCCCAATCCCCATTCACTATCTCGATTCGAGACCGCCAGGAGGAATAAGCAAGGGAGCAAGTCCAAAAAGCGCAACCTTAGTGTCGGCGCCACTCGCCTATTTTCACGCGTGCTGGGGAATTCTCACGGATTTGAACCCTTTCAGTTTCGGGCCGTGCCCAGGGTAGTTTCTCGCGCCCCACTCCGTCGCCTCCACCTGAGGCTCGAAACTGCGTTCGGTGTTAGCTGCTCGCCCTCTATTGCGACGGTCAGGGGAAGGAGAAAACTGCCGTCACGTTGTCAGCGGCGATGCGACCGCTGACAAATCTCTAGGATACAGACGTTCAAATTCCATCTTAGCTACCTGATCGACGGTGTAAACTCTCACTAGGTCATCCACACCAACCTCGACTTCCCTCTTGGTTTGGTTGATGCGAAGATGTCCGATAATCTTCACTTGATCGCCGATTTTCAGTTTGGCCAGTTCATCGGCACGACTGTTCTTGCCATAGATTCTGATTTGATTGTATTCACCGAAATTGTCATTGATCCGCAGTGCTGAGACGCAATAGCGATTTTTACCAGACTGTTTCGAGAATGGCTCATAGGCGAGGGCACCAGAAATTTCCACCATGTTGCTCCGTGGAACATGCAGCCGATACCTCTCAACGATTTCCACGTCTCTGCGATTCATTGTGCTGACCTGTAGAGTGTAGGATCAGTGCTGAGACCTGTAGCCGGATCGAAATAGCTCTTGCCGCTGAAAGCAAGCTCTAAACGATCTAGCTCCCGCGCGTGCTGTTCCACGCCACTAATAGCCAGAGCCAATTCATTCTCGGCGGCGTTCAGAGCTTTGCGAGCCTCGAAATCAGCAGCAGCCGCATTTCTCGCTGCTTCTTCTGCGTTGGTCAAATTGCTGGTGGCAGTTTCAATCTCTTCCTGAGAAGCGAACCTGGACAGGTGCGTTCTTTCGCGGTAGCAAAGCTGGACCTGCGCTCTGGCGCGCACTTTTGCTTCTTCCGTCGCATTCACTCGCTGCATGACCGTGGCGACCTTTCCACGCAGTGCCGGAAGTTTTGCTATGACTCGCCTGCCGTTCACCCGGACATCTTCCCAATGAGAATCGAGACTGTCGAAATACTCTCGCTCGATTCCTTCCAGTAGCGAGTCCACTGCCGAGAGTGGAGTTATGAGGATGTTAGACAACGCCTCTTTGATTCTCTGTTTCTGCTGTGAAGTCGTGGCGATAGCTTCCAGTTTTTGTAGACGTTCACAAGCCAACCGTGTTAGCGATGTTGGCTTTTGACGTTTTGCTCGGCTGAAATCCTCCCGCACCAGCGATTCGGGGAGGGGATCCAACGGGCTAACATTGGCCGCAGAGATCGGAGCTTCATCACCTGTATCCCGCAACGGCTCATTTGGATTGCTGACCATGCCCCCGAAACTGCGTGCTACAGCATCAGCGTCGATGATCGGAGCAAGAGACGATTCACCAGCACGTTCTGAAAGCACTTGAGTAAATGGTTTGAACATCGAAGTTTCTCCGTTTCAGTCGGTTTAGAATGGCTTGCCGCGTACCGTTTCTTGCCTTTACAGAGCGATTTGCCGCGTTTTCAGCCGCGATACGCGGAAATGGCCGTATTGGGGGAAACGGGTTGACTTAATCTGCGTTTCTGCGCTCGGTATGCGAGGCGAGACTCGAATTCGCCAGGACGCTCGATGCGATTGGCTTCGATGTACAAAACGCCGTCACGATCAGTTGAAAGTTTTCCGCCAACTACGATGTCGGCACCGAAGCTCATTTGCAGCGCGGCGAGCCGATCACGTGGTGACCTGGCGATGCATTTCACAATGCCATCAGCGAATGACACCTCGAACGCAACCACTTCCCGCGATTCAAGGATCTGACGCGCTGCCTGCACGAGCGTTCCGGCGATCTGAAGGCGATTCAAGGGCATCATGCTAGTTCTCCGCAGGGACGAGGTTGGAATTTCGCTCCAGCTTCGTAATCAGGGGAAGCAAAACTTTCATGTCGCAATCGCCGACAACGCTATCCCTTGGCCGTTGGCCCAAGTACGAAGTCAAGGCCCTGCGTTCAGTCGAGGTCGAGTTGTTCCGTTGCTGATCGAGCAAATTGGTTTGCAAAACCCACGTCGCGTATTCAATGCGGTCGGATGGCTTGACATATCGTGCGAGAACACTCGCGCCGTCCATGGCGATGGATTTGCTGTGCCGTTCTGCCACTTTCGTCCTGCGTCCGCTAACAGAATCCATCACCAGGTCAAGCGCCTTATGCAAATCCTTCACGGACATCTTGAAGGTCTTCTCCGACGCGAGTTCCTCTTCGTCATCGTCCTCTTCAGATTCTTCGGAGTCACTCTCAGGACCACGCGCATCGAGCACTTCGTCCAGGAGGACATGCAAACGTTCGGTCTCAGGGCCGGCAACGAGATTGCCGTGTGACATTGCATGATCGAGCGCAGCGTGCTGTCGGCCACGCGGCTCCAGTGGACTGGTAATGATCCGCGTCGCGCTCGGGTGGAACACACATGCACGGATGGCTTGGGTATTCTTTTCTAACAGTTCTTGTGATGTCATCGTGGGCTCCTGAAAATCTTGTCCATCGTTCGATGCAACGGATTCGACGGACCGTCCGAAATCCTTGTTCGCTCGGCGACTTTGAACGCGCTGGCAGGTGCCGTTTTCTTTGCTAGCCGCTCACCTTCGCCTGACATCATCGTTGGCACTACGCCTTCAGGATTGGCGTTGTGGTTTGTACTCTTCTCGCTGAATTCAGTCGTATCGTTTGCTCTCATCGCTTGCCCCCGTCGAGTTTCTTCAGCATTGCGTCAAAGCTCTTGCCAGCACCAGAATCAAACGTCAGTCCCAATTCGCCCTCGTACGGTTTGCACCATGCGTCCAATTCAGAGCCGCTGCTACGGAGCGAGCGTGGACGGAGCTGGTTAAACTCCTTGCTCGGATCAAGCTGCGAACTGGTCGGGTCGACTACACCGCTGTTGTTTCGTGTGATATCAGACATCGTGTTTCTCCTTTTTCAGCAAGTCATATTTCATTTCCAGAAGGATCACCTGCGCTTCCAGAAGCCCTAAAAACCGTTTCGCGATGCTGGTTAGCTGAGGTTCGTGATCGTGCAGAACGTTGATGGATTTCCGCATTTCGACCACCAGCGTTTGTTTGTCAGGTTGCTTCTTCGCCACGCTCACGGCTGCACCTCTTCGTTTTCGGCAGAAGGCAATGCCCGATGTTCCTGACCCTCAGGGCGCTTGCCAAGGGTTGCGTAGGCGTTGCTCATGCTGGTGATCAGGATGTCGATATTGTCGGCGCCATCCGAGTTGATGGTGACGGCTGGGCGCCCTTCGGCTCGGTCCACTAGCTCAGCCGCAGCACCGATGTTGCCGCACAGAGCTTTTGCGGCGAGCACTTCTACGATGCCTTCGGCAAACGTCCGCCCGGCAGGATCACCCGGCAAGGCGCAGGCGAGCAGGGCACGCGCGGCTTTGGACACTTCGGCGGACTTGGTTCTGCCGCCGGGATTGCCGCTCACACCTTTTGGAAAACGCGTGCTCAAGCCGTAGCGATTGCCCGGCTCGAAACTTTTTCCGCGCGGCTTCTTTTTAAGTCTGAGAAGAGGCGTTAACTGCTTATGCGCACGTTTTGAGATTTCTTTTTTCCTCACGATCTAAGTTACCCTCCGCGAAATCCAGGTCATGCCTGTAGGGATTTGTGGCTTGATTCGCTTCGGTGGTCGCGGCACTTCGATCACCGTGCATTGGCAGCATCCGGGGACACGACAGCGATAGTGCAAATCTTTCGGTGCTGACTTGCGTTGCCATGCCGCTCTCAGGATTGGGCCTTCTACACGCTGCATCTTTACGCCAACGTGGACCGAGCAGCGGGGCCGTTTCATAAGGCGACCCTAAGCTCGATAGGCCGAAGGTCATCAGCGGAAAACGCAACGTTTATGGGCAGTTTTCCGTGCTGACGCCCGTTAGGCGTCCGGTAAAGGGTAAATTTCGTCATTTTCGGATACTCCTAGGCTATCTATACCACTTGTTAAATAGGCCGTGCATGACGTTGAAACAATGATTTCCCGCGTTTTCCGGGCGGAATAGGGGAAAGGGGCTAGGAAGCCGGGTAAGGGCCGAATTCCTAGGCTGACTTCTCTTTTATGACCCGGAACACCTTCTTGTTGTCCTTACCCTGTGGAATCATCCGCCAATATTTTCCGCTGCCTTCTTTCAGCAGTTGGATGGCCTGCTTCTCGCCGAGCAGTTTGCTTCCGTTCTCCGTACGCTTGGCTGCCAGCTTGCCCAGGTCGTTCTGGCCTGCTTTCGGATTCTGGTCGATCACTTCTTGCAGCCACCGGACCTTCTTCTCCACCTTGCGCACGGATATGTCCTTGATGGCCTCGACGTTTGTTGTGTGCCATTCGCCATTCGCATTAACCGTAGCTTTGACTAGCATCGAAAACGTGCCGACACCTTCAGGGGCGAATCGCTTCAAGAAATTCTCAACCCGGATAACACAGCTAAACGATCTGCCGTCTAAGCTCATAGTCTTCTCGTGAACTGAGAAGAAATGGGCCGTATCCATCTGCGTCATTTTCGCGGTGGTCCCAATTGGCTCTTTTCCTCCCTTTTTGCCCGTGTGATCGATTATTGTGCACGTAGCACCCATGTCGCAGTAACGGCGCATCGCCCGATAGATAGGTGCAGCGTGGCTAGCATCGTTCCCACTGTCCCCGGCCCGTAACAGGCTCGTAAAGCTGTCGAAAATGATGCAAGGTCCGAAACGGCTAGCCTTCTTACAGCGGCGAATGAACTTCTCAATAGGGTCATCCCCGATCTCGGCGGGCTGTGGGGGGAGTTCGAGGGATCGGTTCCAGATCGTGAACCATGGATCATTGGGATTGATTCTTAGGTCCTCGCAATATGATTTGAGCACGCCGGGTGGGTTTTCGTAGTCAAGGTAGAGAACCATCCGACGCTCTGTCTTGCGACCTAGAAATGGGATGCCTTGCGAAATGCACCAAGCCGCCAGTAGATGGATGCTCGTTTTGCGCGTACCGAACTTACCGCAACTCACCTGCGTTGTTCCCTCGACAACGAAATCCTCAATCAGCATCTTGTTCTTCTTAATCTTCGAGGGATCAAATCTCGGGATGCCTTTGAGTGCGGGAGTTACATCAACAGCCTCACGGGGAAACCTCTGAATCTTCTTCACGATATGCCCCCTATATACAATTACTTCTGGCAAAGGCAAAGTTCGGTTACGCGAACATCAAATACAGCATTTCGCCTAACCGCGATTGTAACACTGATAGCCTCACCGAGCAAAAAGCGCTCGGTGAGAGGCTCGCTCCGCTCGCCTCGTAAAACCTTTGGGATTTTGGAGACAATCCCTCTTACCCAACATCCACAGTCTAAAAAGGTTTTGCGCGTGCGAAGCACGCTCCAACGAGCGTTTTTTGCTCGTTGGATTAACCCTTCCCCAAAAATCGCTATGCGTTTTGGAAGGGGGGATTATAAGGGGGGAAACCTTTTGCTTCCGGTTACGCGGTCCCCCTTTCCCTAGGCTGCGCCTAACCGCCTAACCCATCGAAATCCGCTCATCCCCTCCCCCTTCTAGGCGTCAATCGGGCGTCACCGAGAACCTTCGGAAGACGGCATTAGGGGTTAGGACGCGGGACCTTCGGGCGGTCTAGCTTAGGGTCTTCTCCATAGACACGAGACTACTCTTATAGTGAAGGCGTAGATGAAGGAGGGGCGAGCGGATTCAGTTTTCGCGCGAACCGGCTTTTATCCCGGTAGAGGAATCCAGAAATGACTACCGGGACCAACGGGAATTCAGGTACGCTTCCGCCGCGCGCCGTAGACGGGTACAGGAGAAAAACCTTGACCCGAAAACGGCATCAAGACGGACAGTTGTTAAAGCTGCGGCACGGATGGGCTATGAGGTTCTACGAAGAGAGCGGCGAGGGTCAACGACAACGCGTGCAGAAGTTTCTCGGCAACTTCGAGGAGCTTCCGACGCGCCGGAGTGCGTTGAATATGATGCAAGGGGAACTCTCCGCCGTTAATCAGAGCCTCGTGGCGCGTCCCCGAACAACCCTAACTTTCCGCGTCTTCGCAAAGCAGTGGATCTCAGGATGCGAGAACCGGAAACAGAAACCGATTAAGGCAAGCGTCTCGCACAATTGGCGCTGCATTCTCAAGAATCACCTGCTGCCGCTGATTGGAGACGTACCTTTGTCGGACGTAGGCAACCGGACGATGCGATCCGTAGTCGAACGCCTGGCCGCGAAGAAGCTATCACCAGCGACGATCCGGAACATCACGCTCGTCATTAAGCTGGTGCGGTCTTCCGCCATCGACGACGACGGAAACGAATTGTTCCCGGTGAAGTGGAATTCCCGATTCATCGACATGCCGATTGTGGACGAGACAAAACAACGCAAGCCCTCGTTCACGGGCGAGCAGGTCGAGGCCATCGTCAAAGCAGCGACGGGACGGCTCCAGATGGTCGCCATCCTGTTCGCGGCAACCGGATTAAGGGCCGGAGAATTGCTCGGTCTCGAAGTCCGTCATTTCGATGGTTCTTCCGTTAAGGTCGAACAGGCGATTTGGGGTGGTGATGGAAAGGTGTACGAGCCTAAGACGCAGAACGCCTACCGCGTCGTAGACCTGCACCCGGATGTCGCTTCCCTGCTCCAACGGTTCATCGGTGACCGCAAGTCTGGTTTTATCTTCCAGACCAGCAGCGGGAAGTCGATAAGCCAAACGAACCTGCTAAAACGGGAATTCCATCCTCTGCTCGAAGAACTCGAATTCGACAAACGAGGCTTCCACGCGTTCCGTCGCTTTCGGAATACCTTCCTCCGCCAAGGGCATTGCCCGGACGGTGTCCTAAAGTTCTGGATGGGACACGCCGACCGGGATATGTCGGACCACTATGACCGTTCGCGCGAGGACGTGCAGTTCCGGCGGGATGTAGCGAAGTCTATGGGAGTAGGTTTTGAGCTTCCGAAAACGCTCGCTCCAAAGCGCCCCAAAGTGGGCGATGCGGTTGTGGTTTCGGGCGTTAACGGGCGTCAAGCAGAAGCAGTACCCGAAGGGGAGACGATTGCTGCCACCCCCTAAAACATTGGGTAAAGTGTTGGTAGGGGCGGTGGGGATCGGACCCACGACCTTCGGCTTAAAAGGCCGCTGCTCTACCACTGAGCTACGCCCCTGTATCTTCCTAACATCTTACATTGAAATGATTTAACGCACATCGATACTCA
>Ga0209517_10010512_pt1 | contig 10283 bp, 11 predicted proteins | sample PeaSoiMetSII2010_FD_187695 | JGI IMG/M metagenome (GOLD analysis project Ga0209517, IMG submission 187695) | Peat soil microbial communities from Weissenstadt, Germany - SII-2010 (SPAdes) (version 2) | ecosystem: Environmental > Terrestrial > Soil > Wetlands > Peat | place: Germany... | reverse complement strand
TATCGGCGACCGTGCTCTCGAGCGCGCTCACCGTCTGCGCACTCCGCGAGCTGCTGGAGACAGCGCTCTCCGCGCTGCTGCGCGCCTGGCTGGCGGCGTTCTGCAGGTCGGTGATTTGCTGGTCGCGGCTCTGCACCGCCTGCTGCAGTTGCTGGATCTGCTGCTGCTGGGTTTCCATCATCTGGCGCAACTGGTGCACCTCATGGGCAAGCTCCGCCGTCGGCGAGGGCGCGGCTGCGGCCGCAGCTTTCTTTTTGGGCTTGCTCTTGGTTTGTGGCTCGGGCGCGGCGGATTGCGCCAGCAGGCTGACGGACAGCAGAAGCAACACGGAGACGATGCGCTTTGCGTTCATTGTTTTTTTCTCCACAGGATGGCGTGTCATTTTTTTGGGGAACCCCTTCGTAGCCAACTTACTGAATTGTCGCAACAGCTTTCTGCTCTCTGGCAACCACTTCTTTTGGCAACGGAGCGTAAGCAAGGGCGGAGGTCAGGTTCTGTCCATCCGTCAGCATCCAATTCAGAAAGCCCTTGAGTACGTCGCGCTTACTCGCGTCTTTGATGTTTTGGGGGACCAGCAGCCACGTAAAACTGGACACAGGATAAGCATCCTTTCCGGGTGCGTTGGTGATGGAGACCCGGAAGTCGTCCGGCACCTTGGCTCCGGCGGCCGCTGCCGTCACCGAGGCCAAATCCGCTTTCACAAAATTACCCGCGCTGTTCCGTACCCTCCCATAGGGCATGTGGTTTTCGATGGCATAGATCAATTCGACATAGCCGATCGCACCTGACATCTGCCGGACCATGCCGGCGACCCCTTCATTACCCTTGCCTCCCAGCCCCACCGGCCAGGCAACGGAAGTACCTTTCCCCACCCGACCGTTCCATTCCGGGCTGATCTTGGAAAGGTAGTCGGTCCAGACGTAAGTCGTGCCGCTGCCGTCGGAGCGGTGAACCACGATGATGTTAGCGTCCGGAAGCTTGACGCCGGGGTTGGCCTTTGCAATCACGGGGTCATTCCACTTTTGGATGGTCCCCAGAAAAATACCCGCCAGCGCCTCCGGCGTGAAGTTCAGCTCCGCGGTGACGCCTGGGATCGTGTACGAAGGAACATCCGCGCCAAGAACCGTGGGAAAGTGGAGCACCATGGTTCCGCGCTTCTGCTTGAAGAGTGCAATCTGTTCGTTGTTCATCGGCCCGTCCGTGGCTCCGAAATCGACCGTGCCCTCAGTCACTTGCCGAATGCCGCCACCCGAGCCGATGGACTGATAGTTGATTTGAAAGTTGGGGTGCAATTTGTGGTACTCATTGAACCACTTCGAGTACATGGGATAGGGAAAAGTCGCCCCGGCCCCGTTCAGGTTTTGGGCCCAGCCGCCGGTCACCAGCACGGCCAGGCAAAGCAGGAGTGGCGCGAGGAACCTTCTCAATGTTTAGTCCTCCCTGTTCGCAGAGAAAGGCGAATGATTAGTAAGTTCTGCGTGTTACAACGACGTTACAACGACGTGAATATGAGGTGAAAATTCGCGGCGATTCTGGTCTGGAAACGTTGCAAGCAATGTCATCTTCCGGTGCTACTCCGCGTGCTGCCGGTCGCGCAGCCACTCGAGGAACATCTGCTCTTCGGACTTGCTCTTGGAACGCAGCACGTGGCGCATGGTCTCGCCGGTCGCCAGGTGACAGACTTCTTCGGCCAGGTTCTTGGTGTGGTCGCCGGCACGCTCCAGCGCCTGCGCCATGAACAGCACGTGGATGCCCTCGGGGCCGGCCGTGCCTTCCTGGTTCTCCACGTGGCGGATGAACACCAGATTGCGGATGCGGTCGATCACGGCGTCGGCCCGCAGCACGCTGATCACGCGGTCCAGGTTGCGAGTGGAGAAGGCGTCGTGGATGTCCACCAGCATCTGCTCCAGCACCGTGGCCATGTGGATCAGGTCCTTGACGTCTTCCATCTCCACCCGGGCGCCGATGGCCTGGGCGCAGCCGCCGAAGCTGGAAACTAGGTCGCCGATCCGCTCCAGGTCGATCATGAACTTCATGCAGGCCAGCAGCTCGCCCGCTTCCGGCGCCGAGGCGCGAATGACGGCATGGGTCACGCGGTCATCCACCTCGCGGTCGAGGCGGTCCAACTCCTGCTCGCACTGGTTCACGGCCAGGAACGGCGCCGAAGACTTCTGGGCCAGCCCGTCGATGGCGTGCGCCACCGCCGACTTGGCCAGTTGGATGGCTTTCAGGGTCAAGGCTACGATCTGTTCATGCTCTGAACCCGGGTCGGCGGCGATCTGCGGATTGGCTGCCATGGCCGGCCTCACCGGGTCCGGATTCCTGCCCGGCGCAGGAGCTCCGCCAGCACGATCCGCTTCCACATCGAGATCCGCTTGCGAAGATCGGGCGGAAGCTTGGGGTTCCTCGGAATGCCCTGGAACCGGCCCTTCGAACCGGCCAGCCGGGGCTGTCCAGGATGTGGATAAAGCATTGTGCCGTGCATAGGCCCCTCCTTGTCGGCAAGGATAGCGGCGGCTTGTTAAGCGGTGATTACAGAAGTGTAAATATGCGTTGAAAATCAGATTCGTAGCCCCGCCCCGGTTTTTCCGATGGGGGCCATCAATATTTTGCGTTTTTTGCTTCGCTGAGGTGCGCGGTCTAATACAGACGGCGGCTTTTATTCGGAGGTGAGTGCCATGATTTGCCCGTATTGCGATGCCGAGTACACTGCGGAACATCCGTGCTTCTGCCAGCCGAAATCGATGGCCGCGCATCCGGAGAAATTCACCCTGGTGCCGGCGCCTGACAAACACAAGGGCACTGAGCATCCGCCCACCGGCCTGAGCAATCCCTTCTGGAACTGAGGATCGCGTCGGAAGACGCTCGACGAGAGTTTATGGAAGCCCCCGCCGCTGGCGGGGGTTAGTGTTTTCAACCGTGCAGTACCTCATCGCGCTGCCGGCACTTGCCCCGCGGCCGGAAACCAGTGCCGCGTTCGGTTGCACACCTTGCACACCGATAGCATCACTGGCACTTCTACCAGCACGCCAACCACGGTCGCGAGGGCCGCGCCCGATCCAGGACCGAACAATGCGATGGCGGTGGCCACCGCCAGCTCGAAGAAGTTGCTGGCGCCGATCAGCGCGCCGGGCGCCGCTACCGAGTATTCGACCTTCAGGACCTTCATCAGCCCGTACGCCAAAGTCGAGTTGAAGTAGACCTGAATGATGATCGGTACGGCGATCAGCACGACGTGGAAGTAACGCCCGGTGATGTTCTCCGCCTGGAAGGCGAAGATGAAGATGAGGGTCGTGAGCAAGGCCAGAATGGTCACCGGGCTGAATTTCGGAAGGAACTCCTGCTCGAACCACGCTTTGCCGCGTGTCCGGGTGAGCCACGCACGCAGCGCCACTCCGGCTGCCAGCGGAATCACGATGAAGATGGCGACCGAGTACAGCAACACCAGGAACGGCACGCGCAGTGACGAAGCGCCGCTCACCAGGAAACGGACGATCGGAGCGAAGAGCAGCAGCATGATCAGGTCGTTGACCGATACCTGTACCAGCGTGTAAGCCGGATCCCCGTCGGTCAGGTAGCTCCAGACGAACACCATGGCGGTGCAGGGCGCGGCGGCCAGGATGATCACGCCGGCGATGTACTGGTCGGCGTCCGCGGGGCTGATCCAGGCAGCGAAGACATGCCGGAAGAACATCCAGCCGATCAACGCCATGGAGAACGGTTTGACCAGCCAGTTCACGAACAGCGTGACCATCAACCCGCGCGGCTTCTCGCGGACATTGAGGACTGAGCCGAAGTCCACCTTCATCATCATAGGGACGATCATCAGCCAGATCAGCACCGCGATGGGCGCGTTGACATGGCTGCCGCGGCCGAATTCCATGCCGCGCAACCCCTGCACCAGGTTGGGCGTTCCTTTGCCGAGCGCAAGCCCGGCAACCATACACAGTCCGACCCAGAGGGTGAGGTAGCGTTCGAACAAGTTCAGGCGCTTGCTTTGCTGGTTGGATTTCATTGCCGGCCGATCTTGTCGATTTCCCGCTTGATAGCAAGCCGGTCGAGGCTCGCAACCGGCAGGCAAAGAAACAGACTGATGCGGCGGTCCAGCATCAGAAACGCATCCCGAAACGCAGACTGTATTTCTTCTGCGGTGCCCTGGACCGCGGCGGGATCGGGAACACCCCAATGGGCAGTCATTGGTTGCCCGGGCCACACTGGACAAACTTCCTTCGCCGCGTTGTCACAGACCGTAAAGACGAAATCGAGCTTGGGCGCGCCCGGTTGCGCGAATTCGTCCCAGCTCTTGCTCCGCAGACCTTTGGAGGGTATGTGGGCGGTTTCGAGTTGGCGCAGCGCCTCCTGCCGAACGGTTCCCGTCGGATGGCTCCCCGCACTATAGGCAGTGAATGTCGGCCTGCCTTTGTGGTTGAGGATCGCCTCCGCCATGATGGAGCGCGCCGAATTCCCCGTGCATAGAAACAAAACGTTGTAGCGCCCGCGCATAGTGGCATCTCCGCCGTGTCCTAAGGAAGACACGTCAAGCGCAGCATGCCGGCCCACAGCAAGCCTTCTGCCCGGCGCCGGATGGCTTTACCGCCCTAACGAAGGCACTCATGAATTTGCCGTCGACCTCGGCTGCGATTTTGTCCGGGTCCAGGCCGTTGCCTTGAAGGAATTCGCGCGCATCTTCGACGCGGTAGATACGAGTCGGTTCAATCTCGATCTGCTCGAAACCTGCGCCGGCCAGCTTGCCGCGGTATTCGTCCTCGTCGAGCGCTCCGGCCACGCATCCGACCCAGAGAAGAACGTTCTTGCGAATCTCCGGGAGAATCTCGCCTCGGGTCACCACGTCGGAGACGGCGAACCGTCCTCCCGGTTTGAGCACGCGGAAAGCTTCGCGCAGGACGCGGTCCTTATCGGCGGAAAGGTTGATGACGCAGTTGGAGATGATCACGTCCACCGAGTTGTCGGGCAGCGGAATGTGCTCGATCTCGCCCTTCAGGAACTCCACGTTCGCGGCGCCCGCCTTGCGCTTGTTGTCGTTCGCCAGGGCCAGCATTTCGTCCGTCATATCAAGGCCGTAGGCTTTGCCGGTAGGCCCCACGCGTCTGGCCGAAAGCAGAACATCGATGCCGCCGCCCGAGCCCAGGTCGAGCACGACTTCTCCCGGATTCAGCGTGGCCAGGGCGGTGGGATTCCCGCATCCAAGTGAAGCCAGCAAAGCTTCTTCGGGAATCTGCCCGGCCTGGGAACTGTCGTAGAGATTTGAAGTGATGGGATCGCAACCCGAGCCGCGCGCCGGCGAAGCTCCGCAGCAACTGCTGCCGCCGCTGGTTACGCGCAGCGCCGCCTGTCCGTACTTTTCTTTAACTACCTGCTTGATGTCTGGGCTTTCCACGTTGCCTCCTATCGGCAGACTTGAATGATGGCTTGCGGTTCGACCGCCTTGTTTCGGCTGCAGCACTCCGCATACAGGAACCGCAAAAGCTCCTGCAGCACTTCCGTGTTGGCGGTGTAGCGCAAGAAGGTGCTCTCCCGGCGCACCTGCACCAGGCCTTCGTTCTTGAGCTTGTCCAGATGGTGGGAGAGGGTGGAGTTCGGGATGTCCAGCTCTTCCTGGATCTCTCCTACTACGAGTCCATCCGGATGAGCCGACAGCAGCGCCTGCATGATGCGCAGGCGCGGCTCCGTTCCCATCGCCGAAAACATGTCGGCGTATTTGGCGACCTGCTCGGCAGGCTTCTTGTTTTGGATGGTCGACATATTTCTATATTTGCAGAAATATGGATTTATTGTCAAGTGGGAATTCGGCTTGACGCGGCCCTGTAAGTGATTGATTCTACGTGCGCTGGGAGGGGCGATAGGAACTCATGACCGCACTAGCCAAGCCGCGGCTGGCCTACATCGACTGGATGCGCGGGCTGGCCTGCGTGCTCATGTTCCAGACGCACTGCTACGACTCCTGGCTGGGCGGCGCGGCGCGCAAGAGCACCTTCTTCATGTGGTCGCAACTGGGCGGCACGCTGCCCGCGCCACTGTTTCTTTTTCTCGCGGGGATTTCGTTCGCCCTGATCACGGACAAGCTGCGGCAGCGCGGCGCTGATCCCCACCAGATCGCACGCACCACGATTCTTCGTGGCGCTGAGATCTTCGGGCTGGGCTTGCTCTTCCGCCTGCAGGAGTACCTGCTGGGGCTCCCCTGGGCGCCGTGGACGGACCTGCTGCGGGTGGACATCCTGAACACGATTGGTTTCTCCATGATGCTGATGGGCGTGATGTGCCGACTCGCTAACGGCGGCCGCGCGCGCTCTGCGATAACGGCTGCAGGCGTCGCGCTCGCGATCGCGCTGGCGACGCCGCTGGTATGGACCACTTCGCGAATGCACGGATTGCCGTGGCCGCTCGAGTCTTATGTCAATGGCGTACACACATTCAAGCAGCCACAGGCTTGGCTCTTCCCGGTCTTCCCATGGACAGGATTTGCCTTTGCCGGCCTGGCGATCGGGTTTCTTCTGGTTAGCGATTGGGTAAGGAAACGCGAGGTTCAGATCTTCGCATTCATGGGCGCCGCCGGCGTGGCGATCATCTCCTTGGCGCACTGGTTCGACCACCGTCCGCAGCAGATTTATGCGGTTTACGATTTCTGGCACACCAGCCCCAACTTCTTCCTGATTCGTGTTGGCGTGCTGCTGGTGATTCTGCTCAGCGTCTATGCGTGGTGCCGCTGGGGCGCTGCGAGCTGGGGGTTCAGTCCCATGATCCAGCTCGGGCAGACCTCGCTGCTGGTCTATTGGGTGCACATCGAGTTCGTGTACGGTCGGTTTTCCATTCTGCCCAAGCGCGCCATGGGCATCGGCGGAGCAACGCTCGGCTTGGCGGTGATCTTTGTTGCCATGGTGCTGCTGTCGCTGGCGCGCACGCGGCTGAAGGGACGCGGGACTGAGCTGGCGGCGTGGGTATTCCGCCGAAGACCAGCTCAAAAGCGGGCAGCCATTGCGCCCTGATCGCGCGGCGATGAATAATGGCGGGCCATCATGACCCGGCCCGATTGGGAGAAGCGTATTCGGCGAGCGCGCGAGCTGGCCGCTCAATATCCGGCCGCGGCCCAGGTGTTGGGCTTCTACGGCGAGATCGCTGTCTTTCAGAAACATGTCTTCGAGGCTGCAGCGGCGGACGACCTGCACGCTGATCCCACCCGGCCGCTCTGCGAGCAGCTTGTTGTATCCGGGTTGACGAACCGGTTCCCGGCTTTCGTTGAGCTGGTGGAGAAGAAAGGTCCTCCGGGGCTGGCGAAAGCAGCGCGGGAGCTGCGTCAGCAGACCCCCGGGCAGTGGCGCGCTCTGCTGGACTCGCAACCGGACGACGAGCACGCTGACCCGACGCATCGCTTCTTCGCTCGCGCCTGCCGGCAGCCAGTCGCGGAGTACCTGGCGCTCGACAGCAGGGTTCAGTTCGCGGGCTACACCGGGTCGTCCTGTCCGGTGTGCGATGGCAAGCCGCAACTGGGCGTGCTTCGTCCGGAAGGCGACGGCGGCAAGCGCTCGCTGATTTGCTCGTGCTGCGCGACGGAGTGGGAGTTCCGCCGCATCCTGTGCCCGAACTGCGCCGAGGAGGACCACGGTAAGCTGCCGCGCTTCTCGGCCGAGGACTTCCCGCACGTGCGGGTGGAGGCTTGCGAGACCTGCAAGCGGTACCTGAAGAGCGTGGATCTCACCCTCAACGGCCTTGCCGTTCCGGTGGTGGACGAAATCGCGGCCGCGCCCCTGGATCTGTGGGCGGCCGAGCACGGATACCAGAAGATCGAGCTCAACCTGATGGGGCTGTAGCGGAGGTCGCAGATTCCCGCGCCGCAAACTCCGCCTCTGCATTGACTTTCGGACCTGCTCGGGTGTAGGCTGCTGCCACTTTTTGGGCCGCCCCCTGGACCCAAGGACCGCAAGAAGCTGGAGGCAGGATGGACCTCTCAGGTCGCGGCGTCTCTGGCCTGCTCCCGCTGCTCAGGGGAGTTGCTGCACGTGTAACCCTTTCATCCCGCGTTCGTATCCGTACATTCTCTGCTGAAATCTGGTTCCACAGGGAGGCTGTGTCATGGAAGTTTCCCGAAGAACGTTTTTCAAAGCCGGACTGCTAGGAGGCGTCGGCCTCACCGTCTTTGGCTTTGATGCCGCGCCGCTACTGGCGCAAACGCAGGGGCTGAAGATCTCCCGCACCACGGAGACGCGCAGCACCTGCCCCTACTGCGCGGTCAGTTGCGGGGTGATCATTCACACCCTTGGGGACAAGGCCAAGAACGTGACGCCGCAAGTGGTGCACGTGGAAGGCGATCCCGACCATCCCATCAACCGCGGCACGCTCTGCCCCAAGGGCTCGTCGTTGGAGCAGGACATTATGAACGAGCGGCGGCTGATGAAGCCGCGGGTGCGCCGCCCCGGTTCGACCCAGTGGGAGGACATCTCCTGGGACAAGGCCATCGACGAGATCGCGCACCTGGTGAAGAAGACCCGCGATGCCACCTTCATCGAGCAGGACAGCGAAGGACGGACGGTCAATCGCCTGGAGACGGTCGCCTTCACCGGCGGCTGCACCGATACCAACGAGTTCAACTACCTCGTCGTGAAGACGATGAGGAGCATGGGCCTGACCTTCATAGAAAATCAGGCCAGGGTTTGACACGGCCCCACGGTCTCAAGTTTGGGACCAACGTTCGGACGCGGGGCCATGACCAACGGCTGGACCGACATGAGGAATGCCGACATGATCCTGATCATGGGCGGCAATCCAGCCGAAAACCATCCGTGCGGTTTCAAGTGGGCGGTAGAGGCGAAGCGCACACGCAACGCCAAAATGATCGTGGTGGACCCGCGCTTCACGCGCACCGCCGCGGTCGCGGACCTTTTCCTGCAGATCCGCGCCGGTAGCGACATCGCCTTCCTGGGCGGGCTGATCAACTACGCCCTCGCCAACAACCGCATCAACAAAGAGTATGTCGTCAACTACACCAACGCTGCCTTCGTGGTGAAGGAAGGTTTCAAGCTTCCCGAGGACGGCCTGTACTCGGGGTTCGATCCCGAGAAGCAAACCTACGACAAGTCCACGTGGAACTACGAAGAAGGCGGCGACCTGACGGGCAAGGCTGCAGCCGGCGCTACCATGATGGCGGCGGCGATGCACGCTCCAGCAAATCCGGCGAAGACTGCCCCAGCGGCGAAGGGCGCTGCCGCGGCGGCGGCGAAGCCGGGCACGCCACCGCCTCCGCCCATGCTGCCTCCCAACACCGCCTACGACTTGTCGCTGGAGCATCCGCGCTGCGTTTACCAGCTCCTGAAGAAGCAATACTCGCGGTACACGCCGGAGATGGTCGAGCGCATCACGGGAATCCCCAAGGAGCAGTTCCTGAAGGCGGCCGACCTGTTCACTTCCATCCGCAAGGATGGGGACACCAAGAAGGTCGCGACCATCATCTACGCCGTGGGTTGGACGCAACACTCCTATGGCACGCAGATCATCCGCACCGCGTGCATGCTGCAGTTGCTGGAGGGCAACATCGGCCGGGCGGGCGGCGGCATGAACGCGCTGCGCGGCCACTCCAACATCCAGGGCGCTACCGACATGGCGGGGATTTTTGACATCCTGCCCGGCTATCTGAAGGTGCCCACCCCCAACGACAAAGATTGGGAGACGTACATCACCCGCGTCACTCCCAAACCTTCCAAGCCCAAGGAATGGGATTCGTTCAACTATTGGTCGAACACGCCCAAATTCGCGGTGTCGTTCCTGAAATCGCTCTACGGCGACGCCGCTACCAAGGAGAACGGCTGGGCCTTCAACTTCCTCCCCAAGGTGGACCGGCGCTATTCCTTCGCCGACATCTGGAATGACATGTACAACGGCAAGGTCAAGGGCCTGTTTGCCTTTGGCATGAACGGAGTGATGATCGGACCCGACTCGCAGAAGAATATCGATGCCTTGAAGAAGGCCGACTTCCTGGTGGTCTGCGAGATCTATCCCGACGAAACCAGCGACTTCTGGAAGTCTCCGGGCATCACGCAGGAGGAAATGAAGAAGATCAACACCACCGTCTATCGCCTCCCTGGAGCCGGTTTCGCGGAGAAAGACGGCACTTTCGTTAACTCGGCGCGCTGGCTGCAATGGAAGAACGCGGCTTTGCCTCCTCCGGGCGACGCCAAGCTCGACCAGGAGATCCTGGCCCGCATCTTCCTGAAAGTCCGCGAGCTGTACCAGAAGGAAGGCGGCAAGTTCCCGGATGCAATCCTGAAGGCGAC
>Ga0209517_10010511_pt1 | contig 10283 bp, 6 predicted proteins | sample PeaSoiMetSII2010_FD_187695 | JGI IMG/M metagenome (GOLD analysis project Ga0209517, IMG submission 187695) | Peat soil microbial communities from Weissenstadt, Germany - SII-2010 (SPAdes) (version 2) | ecosystem: Environmental > Terrestrial > Soil > Wetlands > Peat | place: Germany: Weissenstadt... | reverse complement strand
GAGAAGATCGCCGGTCTGCAAGCGGAAGCCGAGTCACAGACCGACCGGCTGGCCGACGTTCATGCGGGAAAGGTTGCGAGCCTCGCGAGCCAGCATCAAACCCAGTGGGCCGCGCTCGAATCGGAATGGAAAGACAAGATCGAACCGATATTTGCGGAAATCCGCGCCGCCAATGCCGGCTCAGACCAACTTTTCCCCGGCTGGGAGGCGCCATTTTGGCAAAAGTGGACGCCGCCGGAACAATTTCAGAATGCCGCCCGGTTTGGCCATCTGGAAGTGGCGCTGGGAACGTTTGCTGACAAGATGCCGAAAGACCGGCGATTGTCACTGCCCGGGCCGGCCAACTTCACGGTTCCCTTGTCGCTGGTTTATCCATTGCAAGGCTCCGTCCTTTTTGAAACCGGCAAGACCGGTGGCAACAAGGCCGTGGCCGCGATCAACAACATCATCTTCCGGTTGTTGTCCACCACGCCGCCGGGCAAGGTGACCTTCACCATTTTTGACCCGGTGGGGCTCGGCCAGAATTTCGCGGCGCTGATGCACCTGGCCGATTACGAAGAAAGTTACATCAATAGCCGCATCTGGACGCAGACCGCACAGTTTGAGGAAAAACTCGCGGAACTGAACGAACACATGGAAAAAGTCATCCAGATGTATCTGCGCAACGAGTACGCGACGATTTCCGAATACAACGCAGAGGCCGGCGCCATCGCCGAAAAATATCATTTTCTCGTCATCGCTTCGTTTCCGGTCAATTTCAGCGAAACCGCCGCGCGGCGGCTCCGGAATATCGCCGCCAGCGGTGCGCGTTGTGGCGTTTACACGCTGATCCAATGGGACCAGCGGCAGGCCCCGCCGCAGGAATTTGTCCCCGACGAACTCCGCAAAAACAGCGTTTGCCTGACGCCAACTGAAAACGGTTTCAGGCTGTCCGCCTGGCATGCCCCGGGAACCCGGCTGTGGCTCGATCCGCCGCCGCCGTCGGAAACTGCCACGCATTTTCTCCATCAAATGGGCGAGAGCGGCAAGGATTCCACGAGGGTCGAAGTGCCTTTTGCACAGGTGGCGCCGCCGGAAGCTGGTTTCTGGCAGGAAGACACGACCGACGAACTGCGCGTGCCGATTGGCCGTTCGGGCGCCACCAAGCTTCAATATCTCGCGATCGGCAGGGCCACGCGCCAGCACGGCTTGATCGCCGGCAAGACCGGTTCGGGCAAATCCACCCTCTTTCACGTCATTATCACCAACCTGGCGTTGTGGTGCAGTCCCGAACAGGTGGAATTTTATCTGGTGGACTTTAAAAAAGGCGTGGAGTTCAAGTGCTACGCCACCCGCCGGTTGCCGCATGCAAAAGTCGTTGCCATTGAGAGCGACCGCGCCTTCGGCCTGAGCGTGCTCGAACGCGTGGACGCGGAACTGCGCCGTCGCGGCGATTTGTTCCGCAAGGTTGGCGCCCAGGATCTGGGGGGATACAAACGGGCCGGCGGGACCGAACCCCTGCCGCGGTCGCTGTTGATGATTGACGAATTTCAGGAATTTTTTGTGGAGGAAGACCGTGTTTCCCAGGGCGCGGCCGTCTTGCTGGACCGCATCATCCGGCAAGGCCGCGCGTTTGGCATTCACGTGCTGCTCGGCTCGCAAACCCTGGGCGGCGCCTACACCCTGGCCCGCGCCACCATCGGTCAGATGGTCATCCGCATTGCGCTCCAGTGTAACGAAGCCGATGCCTACCTGATCATGGACCAGGACAATCCCGCGCCACGTCTGTTGAGCCGGCCCGGTGAGGGCATTTACAACGACACGGCGGGATCCATTGAAGGCAACAGCCCGTTTCAAACGGTCTGGTTGCCCGACTATGAGCGCGACCGATATCTGGTAAAAATCCGCGAGCGCGCCGACAAAAATCGTTACCCGGGACCGATTGTATTTGAAGGCAACGCTCCGGCGGATATCGGAGAAAATCTTCCGTTGCGCGCTGTGCTGGAATCCCCGGCCGCTAAACCGGCCGTGCCGGCGCGCATCTGGCTGGGGGCGCCCAATTCCATCAAGGGACCCACCGAAGCCGTATTTCAACGGCAGAGCGGCAGCAACCTGCTCATCGTGGGGCAGAGTGAAGAACGGACGCTGACGCTCCTGTCGGTGGCCCTGGTCTCGCTGTCGGCGCAATACCCGCCGGGAAGCGCGCGCTTTCTCATGCTGGACAGCACGCCGCCCGGGTTGCCGCAACACGAATTTCTGCAGCGCATCATCCGTTGCGTTCCGCATGAAGTAACGCAGGTCAGCAACAGCGGTCTCGACCGGATCATGAACGGTTTGGCGGAAGAACTGAAACGGCGCACCGATGATGAAAAAAAGAAATGGCCGGAAATATTCATGCTGGTCCAGGGTTTGCAGAATTTCAAAAGGCTCCGGCAGGAGGACGAATTCAGTTTTTCCTCCGGCGATGCCGGGGCGGCGGTCAATCCCGCGGCGGTGCTTCTCAATCTCATCAGTGAAGGGCCGGGGCGGGGCATTCATGTTATCGCCGCCTGTGACACCTATAACAACGTGACCCGTTTTCTGGGACGCAAGGCATTAAGTGAATTCGAGATGCGCGTGCTTTTCCAGATGAGTGCCAGCGATTCCGCCAGTTTGATTGACAATCCGGACGCGGCCACCCTCGGACTGCATCGGGCGCTCTTTTACAACGATCGGGAAGGTTATCTCGAAACCTTCCGTCCCTATGCGCAGCCCGGCAACGAATGGATTGAAGAAGTCGCGCGGCTCCTGGCTCGCCCGGGTTGACGCATGAATCAAGTGCAAGGTTGACGACGTTCTGCAGCGGAAAGTCCCGAATCGGCAATCGCAAATGGAAAGTGGCGCGCCCGCCGCGATTCGAACGCGGGACCACCTGCTTAGAAGGCAGATGCTCTATCCAACTGAGCTACGGGCGCAGCCAAAGGACATTAGTAGCTGGCCCACGCCAGCGCAAGCGCCAGCTGGGTGGTGTGCTTCACAGGTATTTAAAGAGAAGCCGGTTCCAGGTTTCAGCAAGTCAGACTTATTTGGCACTTCAGAGAATCTGCGGGAATGTCTCCGGACGCAAAGACAGCCCAATCCTTTTTCAAACTTTCCACTGCCAATAAATGTCTCAAGTCAGGATTGGCTAACGTTGTCCGGGCAAATTGCTTGTAGATTTTTGGCTAAATTTCCGGTTAAATAACATTTGACTTTGAAGTTATTTTATTGTACATGTATTGTCACAAAACTGGGCAGATAACGTTTGTAATGTTGATGTAGTGTTGTTGTTTATTATTAGCCATAAGGGATTATGTACACTTCCTTAAGAACCCCATTTTATAGGACATTTTTCAAACCTGCCGGCGTTTTTTGGCTGCTGCCAGTTTTCATCGTTTTTTTAACTCAATCTGGTAATGCTGATCAGGCTTCACTTTTGTCGCTGACTTCTCCCAATCAAGCGCAAGTCGATTGGACATCGGGGCCCGCCAATGCAAGCTTGGGCACGCTGGCTGACATAAAAATTCCCAGCGGCTATCGCTTCACCGACGCGACGGGAGCCGGTGCTCTGTTGGCGAGAATGAACAATCCCACTCCTCAAGGTTTGGTGGGCATCATAGCTCCTGAATCGGGACAATGGTGGGTGGTTCTGACTTACAAGGACATCGGTTATGTGAAAAACGCGGAGAAGGGCGGGATTGATGCGGCCGCGGTTTTGAAGACAATTTCTGATCGCGCTAATCTTCAAAATGAAGACCGGACCATACACGGTTTGCCGCTGATTACGTCGGTGGATTGGGCGTTCGCGCCGGTGTTTGATCCGAAAACGCACGCCGTGGAATGGGCGGTTCAGGCCAAGACCCAATCATCGGAAGTGGTCAATCACACAGTGCGTCTGTTGGGGCGGCAGGGGATCCTGGATGCCACCGCGGTCGCGCCCTACCAGGCTCAGGCTGGCGTCAATCTGGTTCCGTTGAAGGACCTGGTGAAAAATATCTCGTTCAAGCAGGGACAACGTTATACCGACTATCAGGAAGGTGACAAAGTTTCCGACATTGGACTCGCCGGCCTCATCGCGGGCGATGATGATTCAACGGTTTCGCAAAAGAGCGACGCTGTTACCCCGGCCAAAACCGCGGGTGGGTGGGGCTGGTATGTGTTAGCCGGTGTCATCGCCGGAGGCGGCGTCATGCTGGTTCGCGGAGTGGTGCAGCGACATCACAAAGCGCATCGCGCACGTTCAACCGGTTCTCTCGTTGCAAGCAACGGTATTGGTAAAGGCCGTGAACATGCCCAGGTATCGGCGGTCGCGGCTCCCGCGGTACCTGCCATGGCGAAAAGCGATTTGCCGACTGATCCGGTAAAAACCAATGAAATCAAGCCGGCTGGCCTGAAGCCGGAAGTGGCTGGGACCCAAAATGGATCGAATGGATCATCCAATGGGTCAACCCACCGTCGCGGCGCACGCCGCAAGAAGATCTTTGATTATCACCGGTTCTATACCGACACGGTCATGAAACTTTCCTCGAGCGGATACACCGCAGCTGTCCCCCCCCGCAACGGTCATACCAATGGACACTCAGATGGTCATTCATCGGCCCCCGCTATGGAGGTTCAACCCGCCTCGTATGGGGCCATGAATCAAGCCATTGTTCAGTCCCATTTGGATTTGATCGCCAATCAGAAAGTCCTCATAGAAGAACAGAAACGCCTGGTTCAAGAGCAAACCAAACTCATTGAAGAAAAAAACAAGTTCATCCAGGAACAAAACGAACTGCTTGACCGGCAGACGGCCATGATCGATCAGTACTCCCTGAAGCTCGACTGAACGGACAACTAGAGATCCCAGCAGTAATTCCCAGCAGTAATTCCCAGTCGTAAAATTATGAGTCGTTGTGTTGTATCTCCGGTTCAGCCAAGGGGAGGTTTTCTTGTGGCCTGGCTCCCGGCCTTCGCTTTGGTTTTTCAAATTATGGCGGGCGCGGCCAGTGCCGCGCCCCTATACACTTTATCGTCCGGTAATTCTTCAGTGAGCGTTGATGTTGGCAGCCAAACTGGAATGTATAACTGGACGGTAGATGGGCAAAATCAACTGAATCAGCAGTGGTTTTGGTATCGGATCGGGAATAGTGGTCCGGCGGCTTCCATTGACACCATCAGTGCGCCGACCGCGAGCCTGTTAACGGCCAGTATTTTAAGCACCACCTACGCCAATGCCCAGTTCAGCGTTAGTGTGCTCTATTCCCTGGTCGGCGGTGCTCCAGGAAGCGGCACTTCCGATCTGTCCGAGCAAATCTCGATACAAAATCTCACGGGCAGCGCGTTGACTTTTGATTTCTTCCAGTATGCCGACTTCAACCTGGGGGGGACGCCGAACAATGATACGGGGCAGTTGGACAAGAACGGGAAAAAATATGGCGGGGTCATCCAGTACAACAGTCCCGGTTGCCGGGTGTCTGAAAACGTGGACGCGGCTGTCAGTCAGCCTGCCAATTACGGAGAAATAGGAACCGGGAGCGGCGCTTCCAGCACGATTTTGAATCTATTCAAGAATACCGGGTTCACCCATTTGAATGACCAAAACAATACTCCGCCCGGCGGGGGCAACGTAAACTGGGGGCTGGAATGGGATGCCAGCATTGCCTCGGGAGGCACGCTCATTATCAGCAAGGATTTGAACATTGTCGGGGTTGTGCCCGTCACCACGCCGGTACCGGAGCCGGGAGCGTGGGGTTTTGTATTCTTGGGATTGCTTTCATACGGTATGTACAAATATCGGCTGGGTCGCCGGCTTGGTTAGCATTTGCCCTGGTTGCCCCTTCAGACTGAACCTTTAACCAAACGCCGGGTTGAGGCGGAAATGCGGATTATTAGCGCGAAATTCATAGTGAGGAGTTTTTCCAATGGTGCCATCAACCCTGAGACCGTTCCTTGGGCCGATGTTGGCTGTGTTGACGGTGAGTCTGGTCGCGCCCTGCGCCCACGGTGATGGGGGCATTCATACGCTGATTTCGTTCAACCTTTCCAATGGTAACCAACCTTCTGCCGGGCTGGTGCAGGGACCGGATGGCGCCTTCTACGGGACAACCCAGACCGGCGGATCGTACAATCAAGGGACCGTATTTAAAATCGCCTCGAACGGTGCGTTCACCAATCTGTTTTCCTTCTCGGGGATAACTGGTCCGTACCCGGGGGCGAACCCTGCGGGCAACCTGGTCCTGGGTGTAAACGGCAATTTTTACGGCACGACCGAATCCGGAGGCGCTTCCAACAACGGCACCCTGTTTGAAATGACCCCGACGGGTGGGTTTACCAATCTCATCTCCTTCACCGGTACCAACGGGGTCTATCCTGGCGACTATTCGACGGCCGGTCTCGTTTTGGGTACAAACGGCAGTCTTTATGGAACAACGCAGTCTGGTGGAACGAACGATCTGGCTGATGGCGGTGATGGGACGATATTTCAACTGGCCACAAATGGTGTATTCACCAGTCTCGTTTCATTCTCGGGCACCAACGGAGCCTGGCTCGGGGCCAATCCGGGCGGCTGCCTGGTTTTGGGCACCGACGGCAATCTCTATGGGACGACACTGTATGGAGGCACCAACGATCAAGTTAACGGTGGTGACGGCACGGTATTTCGCATCACTTCCGCCGGCGTCTTCACGAGCTTGTTTTCGTTCAACACCACCAATGGCGCCAATCCCCAAGCCGGGCTGGTGCCGGGGGGGAACGGCAGTTTCTATGGGACCACTTACAACGGCGGAAGCAATGCGCTGGGGACGGTATTCAAAATGACCCCGCAAGGATCGCTGACCTCCTTGCTCTCATTCAATAATGCCAATGGCGCCAATCCTCAAGCCGGGCTGGTGCAAGGGTTGGATGGTGATTTGTATGGCACGACCAAAAGTGGCGGCACGTCCAACTACGGGACTGTATTTCAAATAACCCCCGCGGGCAGGTTCACAATCCTGGTTTCCTTTGCCAATACCAACGGGGCTTATCCCGTGGCCGGGCTGATCCAGGGCAGTGACGGCAATTTCTACGGCACGACCGCCTCGGGCGGCACCAACTATGCGTACGGGACCGTCTTCCGCTTCACACCGCCCCCGCTGTTTCTAAAACAGTGGCAGACCAATGGCGCCTTCGCCTTTACGTGGAGCACGGCAACCGGCCAGATCTACCAGGTGCAATTCGTCACCAGTTTGGGTCATACCAACTGGAGCAATTTGGGGAGCGCCATTCCGGCGACCAATGCCACCACCACCGCTGCCGACTCCATGGGGACCAATCAACAGCAGTTTTATCGTGTCGAACTGGAGCCGTGACGAAGGCCTGGTGTGGTGGAAGCGTTTACCTTGGCCGGGATGGCTGGTGGGGATAAACTGCGCGCTTCCGCGGGATGGTTCCGCCGGGCTAACTTTCAATCACATTGATTTCCACCGGCTCGACGTTGACACCATTTTTCTCCAGCCATTTAATAGCCGCGCCCACCTCGCTGCGCGCACCGTCCAGTTCCAGGCAGACGATGCCGATCTCGTCGGTCACGCTCGCCTGACGGATGTTGGTGACGACCTTGAACTTGTGGCCGACTTCCCAGATGAACGGCTTTTTGATGAGCCTGGGCGGATACATCAACCAAAGCCGCTGTTGCGTGGGTGAAGTTGGTTTCGTTGTAGCAATTTTTTTCTTGGTAGGCATAAACGCGAATTTGGATTAACGCCCCTCGCCCCGGCCCTCTTCCCGTTTGGCGGGGAGAGGGAGGAGAAACTGCTGGCCGGCGATGGCATTCCTTCTGCCCGCCCAAGCGGGGAGAAGGTGGCCGAAGGCCGGATGAGGGGATTTGAATTTCATTTGAAAGTCTAGCCGCCGGCAATGGCGGGGATGATGCTGATTTCGTCGCCGTCTTTGAGCGGCGTCTGCTGGTTTTTCAGGAAGCGGATGTCTTCCTCGTTCACATACACGTTCACGAAGCGGCGCACCTCGCCCTTTTCATCCACGAGCCGTTCCTGGATGCCGGGGTAGCGCGATTGCAATTCGACAATCGCCTCGCCGACGGTGGCGGCGTTGACTTCGACCAGCTCCTCGTTGTTCGTCAACTTGCGGAGCGGGGTTGGGATTCGGACTTTCTTTGGCATAAATTCAATTTCAATTTTTCGCGAAAATCTTCTAGTTTAATAGCGTATCATGCATTGCTTTAATGGCATTGTTAACATAATCGGTGAGTGGTTCTGCTGCTGCTAAATAGCCAAACCGACCGGAAGGATAATCGTCTGGCTCACCGAGATTAATTATGGCGCCAATCTTATCAATTATGACCTCCAATTCTCTATTTGCGACCGAAGTTCTTTGTTGTGGAAAATCTAATTTTAGATTGTCGAGTTGACTCGACGCGTCAGAACGAGCAGAGCTCATCATAAATCTCGGACTTTCCATTGTTTTTTGACAAGCTCCGAGAACTTGCACAACTCGTTTTAAGTAGTCAGAACTGTATGAAGGCAATTCTTTTGCGAGATTAGACCGCATTTCTGCAATCTCTTCAGAATCTTGCTGAATTTGCTGATTGACGCTAGTTTGATTGTAGCCCGAATTATTATTTGGAACGACGCATCCGTTTAATAAACACAATGAAGCAATGCCACCAATCAAAATTAGTTTAGGGTTTGCTTTCATAGAATATTTTTGTTCACGCATGTTTCTAGGCGGCAAGTGGCGGTAAAGCAATACGCTTTGATTCTGCTTCTTCTCGAATGAAACTCAAATGTTTCTTTGAAATTTTGCTTTGTAATCTTTTTCCGAAATATAAATTACCAGTAGACAAATCCAGTTTCAGTCCTGATTCCAAATTGTGAGCGTGTGGGTTTGAAGGAAATGGGTCTGCGTCGCTTTTGTGGATACGCCAAATACAACCGTCCCGCTTGATAGTTGCTTCATCAAGCAGCCGATAAGTGCCATCAGGTATCGGAGATTGTTCAAATTCGATTTCTGCTAAAAATTCGTCAGCCATACTACACGTTCACTTTTTCTTCCTGCGCCAGCAGGGCTTCGAACTCGCGCAAACTGGGCTTGATTTCGCGCGGTTTGCCCAAATAGCCATCCACGGCGTCGAGCGTCTTCAAGCCGTTGCCGGTCACACAGAGGACCGCCGAATCATCCCGCGGAATTTTGCCCGAGGCAATCAGTTTCCTGGCCACGCCCACAGTCACGCCACCGGCGGTTTCGGCAAAAATGCCTTCCGCTTCCGCGAGCAGTTTGATGGCGTCGCGAATCTCGTCATCCGTCACATCTTCGGCCGCCGCACCGGTGTCCCGCATCACGCGCAGCGCATAAAAACCGTCCGCCGGCGTCCCGATGGCGAGCGACTTCGCAATCGTATTCGGCTTCACCGGCTTGAAGAAATCCAATCCGGCCTTTTGCGCCACGGAAATCGGCGAACAACCGGTCGCCTGCGCGCCATGAACGGCGTATTTCGTCTCCGACACCAGGCCGAGTTTGATGAATTCCTGATAGCCTTTCTGGATTTTAGTCAGCAACGAGCCGGAGGCCATCGGCACGACGGTATGTCGCGGAATGCGCCAGCCGAATTGCTCGGCGATTTCGTACGCCATGCTCTTGGAACCTTCGGCGTAATACGGCCTCATGTTCACGTTCACGAATGCCCAGCCAAATTTGCCGGCGATCTCGGCGCAGAGCCGGTTGACCTCGTCGTAATGGCCTTTGATGCTGATGACTTTCGCGCCGTAAATCAGCGAGTTCAGGATTTTGCCTTGCTCCAAATCGTGCGGAATAAACACATAGGATTTCAATCCGGCGCTGGCGGCGTTGGCCGCGACGGAATTGGCGAGGTTGCCGGTCGAGGCGCACGCGACCGTGTCAAAACCGAGTTCCTTCGAGCGGCTCAAGGCGACGCTCACGACGCGGTCTTTGAACGACAGCGTGGGATAGTTCACCGTGTCGTTCTTGATCCACAACTCGCGGATGCCGAGCTTCTTCGCAAGCCGGTCTGCCTTCACCAGCGGTGTAAAACCGACTTGCAAACCAACGGTCGGGTCGTTCGCCACCGGCAACAGTTCACGGTAACGCCACATCGTTTGGGGACGTGATTGCACCGCCGCTTTGGTGAGCGACTTCTTGATGCGTTCGTAATCATAAACCACTTCGAGCGGGCCGAAGTCGAACTCGCAGACGTGATTGGCCGTAAGCGGATACTCGCGTCCGCATTCGCGGCACTTCAGCGCCTTCATGTAACCGTGATGTTCACTCATAAATGTTTTGGCAGGGGGGGG
>Ga0209517_10010507_pt1 | contig 10288 bp, 10 predicted proteins | sample PeaSoiMetSII2010_FD_187695 | JGI IMG/M metagenome (GOLD analysis project Ga0209517, IMG submission 187695) | Peat soil microbial communities from Weissenstadt, Germany - SII-2010 (SPAdes) (version 2) | ecosystem: Environmental > Terrestrial > Soil > Wetlands > Peat | place: Germany... | reverse complement strand
CGCGATCTCGTCGAGGTCGGCGTCACTCGGGCGAACGACCGGCTGCCGGGCGTGGACGGTATACGGCCGTTCGTCGTGCGCGGCCGCGTTTGAGATATCCGCCGGCACGACCAGCACGGCGACGCCACGCTTGGTCAGCGCCGCCTGACAGGCTGCCACGGTCTTGCGCCGGGCCTGCTCCGGCGTGATGATCATCTCGCAAAAAACGCTGCAGTCCTTGTACACCTGAGCGAAATCGACCTCCTGAATTGAATTGAAGCCTATGTCCTGGCGCACCACTTGCGTTGCGATCAGGATGACCGGCGCACGATTGCGATTGGCTTCATAGAGGCCATTGATGAAGTGGAGGCTGCCGGGGCCGCAGGAACCGGCACAGGCCACAAGCTCCCCAGTGAACTGCCCTTCCGCGCTCGCCGCGAAGGCGCCCGCCTCCTCATGGCGCATATGGACCCATTCGATCTTGCTCTCATGGATGGCGTGGGCGATGCGATTGAGCGTGTCGCCGACGATCCCGTAGCACCTCTTTACGCCGGCCGCCTGCAGCGCTTCGACCAACACGTCGGCCACTCGCTTACTCATTGCACGACCTCGCGTGTTCCTGGGACTTGTTGCGAACGACGAGCCACTAACGGCGACACACTGCTGCCGAGGGGCAACGGTGGGATGCGACGCCGCCTCGTTCGGTGAGATGCAATTTGGCTACCCGGCATCCCGCGGTCCATTGTGCGCTGGTCGCGTGCGATACGCTCATCGTTGCGCTGCGCTGAACCTTGGCTTACCGGCTTGAGCGAAAACGCAACTGCGCGCCCGAGCCGGGTCCAGGGATTCGTTTCTGGAGTTCCATTGCGAGCAACGCACATGCCCGCCCGGAGTTCCATTGCAAGGAACGCACATGCCCGCACTGGCCGCGCGTATGACCTGCACGTCCGGCCTATCGTGTCGGGATGCGCAAGCGAGGCTGAAATGTCGACTCGGAAGTGATGTGGCTAGTCGGGTACCAGTTTGAGCTTGTCCGCCATGCGGCTTAGCTCGGGAAGCGAACGGGCCTTCATCTTGTGCATCAGACGGCTGCGATGCACCTTCACGGTGGCTTCGGCAATGCCGATATCGCCCCCGATTTGTTTGCTAAGGCGGCCGTGCGCGACCTGAACCATGATCTCGCGCTCCCTGGGACTCAGCGACTCGAAGCGTTCCCGCAGCGCGGCCAAAGCTTTTTGATTCTCCCGCCGAGCGCGATCACGAGAGAGGCCGAACTGAATAGCGTCCAGGAGCTCCTGATCACGGAACGGCTTCGTAAGGAACTCAATGGCACCACCCTTCATCGCTTGCACCGACATCGGGATGTCGCCGTGGCCGGTGATGAAGATGATTGGAAGTTCCCGGTTCGCCGCGGCGAGCTCGCGCTGAAGATCAAGACCGCTCTGCCCCGGCAGCCTGACGTCGAGGACCAGGCAGGTGGGGCCATCCGGCGGATCGGACTTGAGAAAATCGGAGATGGACGCAAATAGCTGAGCATCCTGGCCGAGCGATCGCAACAGGCGCCCAACCGATGCGCGAAGGTCCGGATCGTCATCAATGACCAAGACGGTGGAGTTTGCGTCGGGCATCGCTCCTACTCACGATTGAAGGACCGAAATGGGCCTTCGTCTCGGTTCGCAAGTTCTAGCGTGGTCATGTGGTTGGAAAGCTAGTCCCAATTTGTGGACATGAACAGTACCATCCTGCGCCACACGACACGAGCATCATAGACAAAGGTTTACGCGCGACACTTCTCGATGGGACTCTTGGCGCGCAGGTTTCTTAATTCGGCTCATGGAATAAGCTAAAGTTTACGGGCCACTCGCATTGCACTGGCGGTATCTTGGCGCACGTTAGGGAATTCGCATGTGGACGCGCGACCGCATTGTTGTGGCACCGCCCGCATGGCGATTCGAGCGAATTGCCGGAGGCCTATGCCGAAAACATCGTTGGTGTCGGTCGTCGATGATGATCGGTTCTTTCGCGAGTCGATGCGAAGGCTCTTGCGATCATTGGCCTATACCGCCGAGGCTTTTGCATCGGCAGCCGACTTCCTCGCATCCCCCAGTCTCGCCGAAGCGGCCTGCCTAATCGCCGACGTAAACATGCCTGCGATGACCGGAATCGAGCTCTACCGACACCTCATCGATGCAGGGCGCGTGATTCCGACAATTATCGTTACCGCTTACCCCAATGACGTCGACCGAGCTCGCGCCCTGAACGCTGGAATCGTATGTTATCTGGCCAAGCCAATTGATGAAACGCTCCTGACACGGTGCCTTCGCGAGGCTCTCGGATTTGGAGAGGATTCTTGAGCATTCTCCCGCGCTCGGCAAGGTGAACAGGAATATGGCGCCGCGCTTCAGGGGCTCATTCCGGGCTTTAGCGCCTGGTACGCCAAATAACCAACATCCGTGACCACAACTAAGGTCAGTGTGCCGATCGCGGCCATAGCCATCAGCGATACAACGACAAGCAACCCGCCATAGACCTTCGTCATTTGCGCGCCCTTGACGACGACTCTACCAAATCAGCGAATCAAAGCGCCCACTCGACGGCGATTTAGTAGCGAACTGGCTGTGCATGGCAGAATGGGCATCGCCGCTTTTGGGGGTACTACTGCCGCGCTTCGGGTGCCGTGGCGAGGCGGTTCATGACCCAGAACAGACGTTGGATGTTTGGCCGCATCTTCGGTTTGGACGGCCGTAAGAGCCGTCGCGAACTGCGGCTGGAGCCGTTATACTGCCCTCACAAGTCGAGGAACTGCTCCGCATGAACGAGAGTATCCACGGAGAAAGGTCCGCTTCCGAGCCGCAAGATCGGGTGACCGAACTCATCGAGCAACAGACGGCCATCTCGGAAGTGCTGCGCGCCATTGCAAACTCGCCGTACGACTTGCAGCCCATCTTCGACGCCATCCTCGACAGCGCCACACGTCTCTGTCGAGCAGACGTAGGCGCCTTACGTCTCTCCGAAGATAGCGGCCTTCGTATCGTGGCACATAAAGGGGAGTCCCTTTTGGTTAGTCAGGTGCGGTCATCATTCCCAGTGCTCGCAGAAAAGGGGAGCCTTCCGGGTCGATTAGCCACAAGGAGGTTACCCACCCACATCCCCGACTTGACAGAAATTGAAGACGAGCTTCGGGATGATTTGTGGATCAAGGTGGTGAACGCAGGTCTTCGAACGGGCCTGGTTGTGCCATTGCTCAAAGACAATGAGATGATCGGGTATATTGCTCTCGCCCGCAAACAGGTGCAGCCGTTCACCGACAAACAGATTTCCTTATGCAGCGACTTCGCTGCGCAAGCCACCATTGCCTTGGAGAGCACTCGTCGCGAGCGGCAATATCGCGAGATGCAGAGCGAACTGGCACATGCCAACCGCGTCGCTACCATAGGCCAGCTCACTGCCTCGATTACCCATGAGGTCAACCAGCCGCTTGCGTCTGCGCGCAACAATCTCATTGCCGCCCTGAACTTCTTAGACAGAACCCCGCCTGATCTGGCGGAGGTCAGGGAAGCGCTTGCCTGCACTTTGAAGGACAGCGATAGGGCCAGCGCCGTCGTGGGCCGGATTCGTGCGCTCGTGCAGAAAGCGCCGATCCGGATAGAAAGCGTAAACGTGAACGAGGCGGTGCGTGAGGTGGTTGAGCTTATTTATGGCGAAGCACTGAAGAACAACGTCTCAGTGCGGACGCAACTCGCGGACGGCCTGCCTCTCATCCAAGGGGATGGGGTCCAGCTACAACAGGTCATCCTCAATCTCACTCTCAACGCCATCCAGGCAACGGGTGCGGTTGCTAACGGCACCCGAGAGGTGCTCGTCACTACCGGTCAAACGAAACCGAACGAGGTCTGCCTCGGGGTGCATGACACCGGCCACGGGTTGAGCGCGGAAACTCTGCCTCGTGTCTTTGACCCATTCTACACGACAAAGCCCGGTGGCATGGGCATGGGTCTAGCGATCTGCCGCTCGATTATCGAATCTCACGACGGACGGCTGTGGGCCGCCGGGCGCGAGCCGCGGGGTGCCCTCTTTCAATTTACGGTCCCCGCTGACCGAGCCGCTATCCGTGATTGATGTCGCTTATGGCGCATCGCGTCATTGCGCGGCAATGCAGCATTTCGGTCGCTTTCGCAGCGAAACGGACATTGAGCCGGATTTATGAGTCCACGCCGTAGCTCTCAGTCCTTCAGCGCTTCTTTCAGCGTTTGCCGCGGCTTGCCCATCAATATGGGCTGGAACAGCGCCGCGGCTGCCATCGTCGTCATCAGCGAGATCGCCAACAGCTTGCCCATGCTCGACGTGCCGGGGTGGCTGGAGAACCACAGGCTGCCGAACGCGGTCGCGGTGGTGCAGGCGCTGAAGGTCACGGCGCGCGTCAGCACCGATTGCAACAGGTTGGTCTGCCCCTCGCGCCACGCCATGATGTAATAGATTTTGAACGCCACGCCGACGCCGAGCAACAGCGGCAGCGCGATGATGTTGGCGAAATTCAGCGGCATGCCGATCAACACGCAGATTTCCAGCGTGACGACGCCGGCCATGAGCAAGGGGATCAGCGTCAGCAGCACGTCGCTGATCCGCCGCAACGTGATGAACAGAATGATCGAGATCGATAACAGCGCGCAGGCGCCGGCGACGATGAAGGCGGTGACCACGGTGCGCCGCGCCTCGAGGATCGAAATCGGCCCTTCGGTCGCGTCCGGCGCGACGGCCTGCACGGCGCGGGCAAAGGCGCGCAACACGTCGTTGTTGTTCGGATCGCCCTTCGGCGCCACGTCGATACGCGCCTGGCCGTCGGGCGTGACCCAGTCGCGGGCCAGCGCCGGCGGCAGATTTTCGCGGGTGATCGTCTGCGCCTTCAACAGATCGCGCAAATCGTCGAGCGTCGTCTTCAGCGGCTGCACGAACACCACCTCGGCGCGCTGCCGCACCGACGGATCGGCCTTGGCGAGCGCGGTCATGGCGGCCGCGAGGCGCTTGGCCGCAACCGCGCCAGTGCCGGTGCCGTCGCCGGCCAGCCGGTTGAGCGCATCGACCGTGGAATTGATCATGCTGACGGTCTGCGCGTCGGACGTCGGCGCCGCCGCTGCCGTCGGATTGAGGGCGGGATTGAGCGTCTTGGCGGCGTCCGCAATCACCGCCAGCTTTTCGCGCTGCTGGTCCGGGATAAAAGTCGACAGCGTCGTCACCCGCTCCACCTGCGGCAGCGCCCGCAGCTTGGCGGCCAAGGCGTCGGCTTGGGCCAAGGTCGGCTGCAATACTCCGATGTCGTTGGCGCCGCTTTCCGGATCGTTCTTGAGCTCGAGAAAAGTCGCGACCGACTCGGTGTTTTTGTTGCGCAAATTCATCGGATTGAAATCGAACTGCAGATGATAGAGCAGCGGCAGTCCGGCGGCGACCGTCAACAACGTCACGATCAGGATCGGCATGCGGTGCCGTTCCAGGAAAGCGTCGACCGGCGCCAGCGCCGCGTAACCAAGGTGGTGCGGCTCGCTCGGCGGCTTGAGCCGGCTCAGCAAAGCGGGCAGCAAGGTGATGCTGGTGAAGTAGGCGACCAGCATGCCGACACCGGCAATAAGTCCGAGCTCCGACACGCCCTTGTAATCGGTCGGCAGGAACGACAGGAAGCCGGCGGCGGTGGCGAGCGCCGCAAGCGTCAGCGGCGCGCCGGCGCGCCGGCCCGAATACAGCAACGCCTCGTGCAGGTCGTCGACCTCGTGCCGCTCGGCACGATAGCGCACGCTGAACTGCAGCCCGAAATCGACGCCAAGGCCGACGAACAGCACCGCGAAATACACCGATATCAGGTTGAGCGTGCCGACCATCAGCATGCCGAGCGCGGCGGTGACCGCAAGGCCGACGACGAGGCAGACGAACACGGCGAAGATGATGCGGAACCAGCGCAGCGCCAGCCACAAAATGAACAGCACGATGGCAATGGTGACGGTAGCGTTGAGGCCGGCGTTTTCCTTGATGGTGGCGAATTCCTCGTCCGCCATCGGCACCGGGCCGGTCAGGCGCAGATTGGCCTGGTAGTTGCCGGCGAAATTGAGATCGGCGGCAGCCTTGCGAATGGCATCGGTCGCCTTCAAGCCAGGCTCGAGCTCCGAATAGTCGAGCACGCCCTGAATGTTGACAAACTTTCGCAGCTCGCCGGGCGTCGCGGCGCGGCCCTGGACCATGTCGCGCCAGGAAAACGTTGCCGGCTGCCCGGCATTGACGTTCTCGATTGCCGCGGCGCCGAGCGTCATCGGCCAAGTCATGGCGTCGAGCGTGATGCGGCCGCCCTGCACGCCGAGCAGGCCGAATTGCAGCGCCTGGATCACGCCGCGCAGGCTCGGATCGCCGGCCAGCACCTGCACCAGACGCTGCGCCTGGGTCAGATTTTTCAGCTGCGGCTCGAGCTGATCCATCGACTCGAAGAGAAAACCGTTCTGCGCGAAGAACGCGCCGCCTTGCGGCTGCTGGATGGAACGGAACAGATCCTTCCGCTGCGACAGCCGCTCGGTCAAGGCATCGCTCGCCGTGGCGACCAGTTCCGGCGTCGGCGCTTCGATCACCGCGACGATCAGTTCGTATTGCGGGAACGCGTTCTCGAACTTTAGCTCACGCTGCCGCCACGGCATCTCGGTGGAGATCAGCTTGTTGATGTCGGTGGTCATGGAAAAATGCGTCGCCGCATACCACGACGAGGCCACGGTCAGAATCAGCGCCACGGCGATGACCGGCCACGCGTAGTGCACGCAGAAATCGATCGCGCGGACGACAAGAGCAGTGATTGTCTTCATGGGTTTTGAGCGGAATGCGGATGGTCAGGGACGGAATGGTCGGCGGGTCTAACCGGCCTTTGAGGCGTCAAGAGAAAGGCAAAATGGAGGCACTAGGTTCCTCGTCCTGCGTTGGGGCTGTCCAGCGGCGACAAACCCGGCATCCATGCGACATCCGTCGCCTGACGGCGACCCTACATGGCCTGAAATGCCGCAAAAGTGAAATCGGGGATATTTTCCTATTCCGGGCGGGGCGGCGATCATATCCCCGTGGATGCTTACGTTTCTGGTGGCTGCCGGCGCCGCGCGCTGGACAAGGGGTGCATTTCCCCCCATTGGTGTCCTAAGCTGCGGCCGTTATTAATGGACCGCCCGGCTGGGGTTGATAGTTACGGAGTCTCTGCCGAAATATCGGTGAAATTGACCACCGACCACGAAGACGGTGGCCCGGCACCATTGCGGCGCGTGGCCGCAGACCGACAATCGTAAACCGGCCTCGGGCCGGGAGGTAATTTAGACGATGAAAGTGATCCTTGCTCAGCCCCGCGGTTTCTGTGCCGGCGTCGTGCGCGCCATCGAGATCGTCGAACGCGCGCTGCAGAAATACGGCCCGCCGGTCTATGTGCGCCATGAGATCGTGCACAACAAGCACGTGGTCGAGAGCCTCAAGGCCAAGGGCGCCCGCTTCGTCGAGGATCTGTCCGAAGTGCCGCCGAACGCGGTGACGATTTTCAGCGCCCATGGCGTGGCCAAAAGCGTCGAAGAGGAAGCGGCCTCGCGCCAGCTTCCGGTGTTGAACGCGACCTGCCCGCTGGTCACCAAGGTGCATAACCAGGGCAAGCGCTATGTCGGCCAGGGCCGCCGGCTGATCCTGATCGGCCATGCCGGCCATCCCGAGGTCGAAGGCACCATGGGCCAGATCGCCGAGCCGGTGACTTTGGTGCAGACCGAGACCGATGTCGCGTCGCTCGACATCCCGGCCGACACGCCGGTCGCCTATGTGACGCAGACCACGCTCAGCGTCGACGACACCCGCGGCATTATCGCAGCCTTGCACGAGCGCTTCACCGACATCGTCGGCCCGGAGACCCGCGACATCTGTTACGCGACGCAGAACCGGCAGACCGCGGTGCGTGAACTATCCAAGCTGGTCGACGTTATCCTGGTGGTTGGAGCGAAGAACAGTTCCAATTCCAACCGGCTGCGCGAGATCGGCGAAGAGGCCGGCACGCCGAGCTATCTGATCGCCGACGGCAGCGAGGTGGAACCGGAGTGGTTCCGCGACGCCAAGGTGGTCGGTATTACCGCGGGCGCCTCCGCGCCCGAAGTGCTGGTGGAGGACGTCATCGACGCGCTGCGCCGCCTCGGCCCGGTGGATGTCAGCGAATTGACCGGCCGCCAGGAGACCATCGAGTTCCGCTTGCCGCCCGAACTGACCGACGGCATCAATGTCGGCCGCCGGGCGACGGCAAAAGTCTAAATCGCTGGCGTCAAGCCAAAAGAAACGGAAGCACCGAAGGGGATTGTTGTCGTGACTGTATCGTTACGCCAGATGACGGCGGTGGGTTCTTATATCCTGCGTCAGCGTCTCAAAGGCCGAAAGCGTTATCCGCTGGTGCTGATGCTGGAGCCGCTGTTCCGCTGCAACCTGGCTTGCGTCGGCTGCGGCAAGATCGATTATCCCGACGCCATCCTCAACAAGCGCCTGTCGGTGCAGGAATGCCTCGACGCGGTCGACGAGTGCGGCGCGCCGATGGTCGCCATTCCGGGCGGCGAGCCGCTGATCCACAAGGAGATCGGCGAGATCGTCAAAGGCATCGTCGCGCGCAAGAAATTCGTCTCGCTGTGCACCAATGCGCTGCTTCTGGAAAAGAAGTTGCATCTGTTCGAGCCGTCGCCGTATCTGTTCTTCTCCGTGCATCTCGACGGCTTGAAGCAGCATCACGACAAGTCGGTGTGCATGGAGGGCGGCTTCGAGCGCGCCGTCGATGCCATCAAGGCCGCCAAGGCCAAGGGCTTTGCCGTCAACGTCAATTGCACGGTGTTCGACGGCCATCCGGCCGAGGACATCGCCGCCTTCCTCGATCTCACCGAGCAGCTCGGCGTCGGCGTCTCGATCTCGCCCGGCTATGCCTATGAGCGCGCGCCCGACCAGGAGCATTTCCTGTCGCGGCGCAAGACCAAGGAACTGTTCCGCAACGTCTTCGCGCTCGGCAAGAGCAAGAACTGGAACCTCACCCATTCCGGCATGTTCTTGGACTTCCTCGCCGGCAATCAGGAATTCCACTGCACGCCGTGGGGCATGCCGACGCGCAACATTTTTGGCTGGCAGAAGCCGTGCTACCTGCTCGGCGAAGGCTACGCCAAGACGTTCACCGAATTGATGGAGACCACCGACTGGGACGCCTACGGCACCGGCCGCTACGAAAAGTGCGCCAACTGCATGGCGCATTGCGGCTACGAGCCGACCGCGGCGGACGCCATGATGAAGCATCCGCTCAAGGCGCTGGCGGTCGCCTGGCGCGGCATCAAGACCAAGGGCCCGATGGCGCCGGAAATCGCCATGGAAAACCAGCGCCCGGCGCAATACGTCTTCGACAGCAACGTGCAGCTGACCGTGTCGCAAATGCGCGCCAACGAGGCGCGCGAGAAGGCCGCGAAGGCGGCGCAAACGTCGGCGAGCGCGGCCTAAGAGAAGCAGTCAGCGTTGCTGCGTCGCCGCGAATGACGCACTAGGCCATCAGGGGACGTTCGTCATCGGAAGCCGTTCCAATATCGCGGATGATTTTTTCAACAACGCAGCTTGCGCCGTGCGCCGCGGATCATTCCGATAATTCTGAAAGTCCGCTTCCGATGCGAAGCTGACGATGTGCATCTCTACGGTGCCATCCTGATTGCGAAGACGACGCTCCAAACGCCCGTTAAACTCGGGCAATAGCGGCAAGACGGCATCCTCGTAAGCGCGAAAGTCCGCGATACCCTCGGTAGGTATCCGCGCTATGAGCACAGTCGTTACTGGGTTGGTTTGATGGTCCGTCATAGTAATCCTCCGAACACGCTACATCCCGAACGCCACCGCCCGCACGTTGCCGCTCTTGAGATTGCGGTAGCGGGCCAGCGCCCACAGCGGGAAGAATTTCGCATAGCCGTGGTAGCGCAGATAGAACATGCGCGGGAAACCCGTGGCGGTGTAGCGCGGCTCGTACTGCATCGCCCATTGCGGCTACGACCCGACCGCGGCCGACGCCATGATGAAGCATCCGCTCAAGGCGCTGGCGATCGCCTGGCGCGGCATCAAGACCAAGGGCCCGATGGCGCCGGAAATCCCGATGGAGAACCAGCGCCCGGCGCAATACGTCTTCGACAGCCAGGTGCAGCTGACGCTGTCGCAAATCCGCGCCAACGAGGCGCGCGAGAAGGCCGCGACGGCGGCGCAAACGTCGGCGAGCGCGGCCTGATAACCGGCGCAAATGCGCTGCAGCGCATGCTGACAAAAA
>Ga0209517_10010506_pt1 | contig 10288 bp, 11 predicted proteins | sample PeaSoiMetSII2010_FD_187695 | JGI IMG/M metagenome (GOLD analysis project Ga0209517, IMG submission 187695) | Peat soil microbial communities from Weissenstadt, Germany - SII-2010 (SPAdes) (version 2) | ecosystem: Environmental > Terrestrial > Soil > Wetlands > Peat | place: Germany... | reverse complement strand
CGTGAGCAGGGCCAGCCGATACGTCGGCTTCACCGCCTGCACCCGGAACACGCGTTCGAGCGAAGCCAGAATGAACGCCCCGGCTACCAGTCCCGTGATGAAGGGATAAAGAACAACCAGGATGCCCCACTGGAGTTCCACTTCGTTCGGGTACATAAAGCCTTCGACGGGTACCTGCACGAGCCTCCTTACCGCACCGAACCGTCCATGCCGTTGTAAAAAACCTTCGCCCCGGTCGCCATGTGGGGTTTCAGAACCTGAATCGTGTGCGTCCTCAAGAACTCATGAATCGGATCTTTGGGATTCTTCAAGTCGGCCAACTGCCGCGCGCCGGTAGGGCAGACCTCGCAACAAGCGGTGGTGAGTCCCTTGGTGATGCGGTGATAGCACAGCGTGCACTTCTCCGCAGTCCTGGTCTTGGGATTGAGGAAGCGGCACCCGTAGGGGCACGCCTGCACGCAATAGCGGCAGCCCAGGCAATAACTTTTATCCACCAGCACGACTCCGTCCGGCGTGATGAACGTCGCGCCCACCGGGCAGACCTGCGTGCAGGGAGAATCCACGCAGTGATTGCATAGTTTGGGGACAAAGAAGTTTTTGCCGCCGTCGTCGGCATGGGGCGGGAAGCCGTTCTTGCCGCCATCGGGCGATTCCACTTCCGGCTTTTCGATCTTCCAGTCCGCCACGTGGTAGCGTTCAATCCAAGTGCGGTAGTAGCCTTCGGGAACGTCGTTCTCCTCGGCACAGGCGCGCACACAACTGCCACAGCCGATGCACTTGGTGATGTCGATCAGCATGCCCCACCAGTGCTCGGTCAGCTTGTAGTTCGGCGCAGCCTCCGGGGTCCCCGCCAGCACGTACTTCCACGCCATGGCAGCCGCGGGCAACAGCACCAGTAATCGACGGCGGGTGATGTCCATTACTTCTTCCTCTCCGTCTCACTCTTTGCGGTCTCAATCTTTGGGCGGTGTGGCTGATGGCAGGTGTCGCAGGCCAGCCCTCCGGAGTGGTCCGCCGTGGCAACTTGCGGAAAGCCCTTCGGTTTGGCGCTGTTGGCCTCGTGACAGCGGGCACATACGAGGGCTGTATCTAGCTTTGTGGGTTGCACCGAACCGGGATCGTCCGCGTGCTTGGCCAAGGCCCCGTGGCAAGCTTCGCAAGCGACCACCACATGCTTACCAAGCTTTTTCTGATCCACGACGTCGGTGTGGCAGGCCTCGCAGGTGTCGTGCCCCGCAAACGCAACCGGCCGGGACGCGGTCTCGCCGATCGCTGCCCCTCGGTAGTGGCCGTACTGTCCAAAACTGAGAGGTACGACGGCGGCCCGCAGAATCACGAATGCCACCAGCGCTAGGGCGATGACTGCTGCCAGCCGGATAAGATGCTCGATGTCCTTGAACAAAGTTCGCCTTCCTGCAACCACGCCGCGATCTGCGCCCAAGATTGGGCGATGTACTTCAATACCCGAAATTCTTCTTGAAAGCGATGATCGAACTCACACGAAGCTGTGATGGCGGTCACTCTCAGAGGTGGACGGTTTCCGGGTAAGGCCGATCACGACGCCAGCATGAAGGCTGCGGATTTTGCGCAGAACATCTCTCACCCCCAGTTCGCCATTGCTCGGGTAGAACCCTCGGATGGTCGGCAACGCAGAATCTTAGAGGGCGTCACTCCTGGGCGAATCAGTCCTGAACGGAAAGACAGGATTAACAAGTTCGGATGGATCTTGAAGTACTTCGGGATGGTTCGCCGGCATCCCGCGAAGTCACTTCTTTGGCATAGGCGGGTAAGTTGGGAACGAGCCAAGCACCGCTTCCGGGTGGGAGAAATAATGACGCTGGAAATAGAGCGCTACGTTGACAAGTGCGACCATCACTGGCACTTCTACCAGCGGCCCGATAACAGCCGCGAATGCGGCTCCAGAGTTGAGGCCAAACACTGAAACCGCAACTGCGATCGCCAGTTCAAAATTGTTGGAGGCGGCCGTAAATGCCAGGGTTGTGGTCTTGGAATAGTCCGCGCCCAACTTCTTGCCCATGTAAAAGGACACCAGGAACATCAGCACGAAGTAGATCAAGAGCGGCACGGCGATGCGCAGGACGTCCAAGGGGAGGCGAACAATGTACCCACCTTTAAGCGAGAACATCACCACAATCGTGAACAGCAGGGCAATCAGCGTCAGCGGGCTTACGCGCGGAACGAAGTTCCGCTTGTACCAGTCGTGCCCTTTCATACGAACCAGAGCGGTACGAGTCAGAAATCCGGCAAGAAACGGAATTCCCAGATAGATGAAGACACTCTTTGCAATCTCTGTGATCGACACATTGACGGCGGTACTTCGCAGGCCGAGTTTGGCGGGAAGGACCGTAATGAAGACCCAGGCGTAGAGAGAGTAGAAAAAGACCTGAAAAAGAGAGTTGAAGGCCACCAGGCCAGCCGCATATTGAGTATCTCCTTTTGCCAGTTCATTCCAAACGATGACCATGGCGATGCACCGTGCGAGGCCGATCATAATCAACCCAGCCATGTATTCCGGATATCCGCGCAGAAAGACAATAGCCAGAACAAACATCAGAATCGGCCCGACAACCCAGTTCTGCACGAGTGAAAGACCGAGCACGCGCCGGTTGCGAAAGACCTCATGCAGATCCTCATATCGCACTTTGGTAAAAGGGGGATACATCATCAAGATCAATCCGGCTGCAATGGGGATGGAAGTCGTGCCTATGTTGAACCGATTCAGAAACGGTACGACTCCGGGCACAAGCCAGCCCAATACAACACCCCCGACCATGGCGGCAAAGATCCACGCGGTTAGATAGCGGTCCAGAAAACTGAGACGACTGGTTGCCTTCATGAGTGATTCCCTATGTTGGGGCAAGCTGACCGAAGCCAGTTTGCGGTCGAAACCGGTGGCTATTCGTGGGTGACGGTTGTCATCGTCTGGCCGATGTGGTCGAGCTGCCTCTTGAGTGCAAGGCTATCGAGAGTTTTCAGTGGGAGGCACAGAAATAGACTGATTCTGCGCTCTAAAATAAAAAACGCCTCGCGAAACGCTCGTTCCACCTCCGCTTCGGTTCCGCGAACCGCCGCTGGGTCGGGAACGCCCCAGTGGGCGGTCATCGGCTGCCCCGGCCACACCGGGCAGACCTCGTTTGCGGCATTGTCACAAACGGTGAAGACGAAATCAAGCTTGGGAGAGCCGGGCACAGAAAATTCCTCCCAGGTCTTGCTGCGCAAACCGCGGATTGGTATATGAGCCGTTTCGAGCTGTCGCAAGGCTTCCGATCGAACCGTTCCTGCGGGGTGACTTCCGGCACTGTAGCCTGTGAAATTGGGCCTACCCTTGAAGGTCAGAATTGCCTCCGCCATAATGGAGCGCGCTGAATTGCCTGTGCACAAAAATAAAACGTTGTAATGTCGTTGCATAACCCTTTCTCTCCTAGTTGCAGCAGGTGGGCCCGCAACACGGCTTCGCTCCGGCACCCGCAGGCTTCACGGCCCGCACGAAAGCGCTCATGAACTTGCCATCCACTTGCGGTGCAAGCGCGTCGACATCAATGTTCTGGCCGGACAGGAATTCGCGAGCATCTTCGATGCGATAGATCCGGGTGGGCTCAAGCTCAATCTGCTCGAATCCAGCCGATGCCAATTTGCTGCGGTACTCGTTTTCTTCGAGCGCTCCGGCAACGCAGCCCACCCACAGCAGCACATTCTTGCGAATCTCGGGAAGCATTTCTCCGCGCGTGACGACATCCGACACCGCAAAGCGTCCTCCGGGCTTGAGAACGCGGAAGGCCTCCTGCAAAACACGGTCTTTGTCTGCGGAGAGATTTATAACGCAGTTGGAAATGATGACATCGACAGAATTGTCGGGTAGAGGAATGCGCTCAATTTCACCCTTCAGGAATTCAACGTTTTCGACTCCCGCTTTGCGCTGGTTTTCGTTTGCCAATGCAAGCATCTCGTCCGTCATGTCGAGACCGTAGGCTTTCCCGGTTGGGCCGACGCGTTTGGCAGACAGCAAGACATCAATGCCGCCGCCGGAGCCGAGATCGAGGACAACGTCGCCCGGATTCAGATTGGCCAATGCGGTCGGGTTGCCGCAGCCCAGCGATGCGAGCAGAGCTTTTTCGGGAATCTGGCCGGCTTGCGTCGAGTCGTAAAGGTTCGAGGTGATGGAATCCCCACAGCCGCTGCCTGTCGAGGGCTTACTTCCACAGCAGGAACTTCCACCGCCAGTCACTCGCAGAGCCGCTTCCGCATATTTTTCTTTCACCACCTGCTTCAGATCCGGGTTGCTCATTGGCCCTCCTAGCGACAAATTTGGACGATTGATTCTGGTTTGAGTGCCTGGTTGCGTGTGCAACACTCGGCATACAAGAACTGCAATAGCTCCTGAAGCGCTTCCGTGTTTGCCGAATAGTGGAGGAATGTACTTTCGCGGCGGACGAGCACAAGTCTTTCCGCTTTGAGCTTGTCAAGATGATGAGACAGCGTGGAGTTGGGAATATCTAACTCCTGCTGAATCTCGCCAACGACAAGGCCGTCCGGGTGGGCGGACAGGAGCAACTGCATGATCCGCAACCGCGCTTCCGTACCCATCGCCGAGAACATGTCCGCAAATTTGACCACTTGCTCGAGGGATTTCCGGGATTGGGCCGTCGCCATGTTTCGATATTTGCAGAAATATGGTGTCGATGTCAAGGGACTGTCTTAAAGTCCCCTAAGTTCTGTACATGGAAGGATTGCACGGCGCAGTGAAACGATTGCGAGTGGAACGGCATGCCTAACAAAGTTTGGATGGTTGCAGCCCCCTGCAACCAACTTTTCTTCGCGATATGGCCCACCCGGCCTCGAAATTTGATTGACGTGCGCGCACTTTGTATCCCACAATGCCCGATACTTGCCTGATTCCTGCCCGCTGGCAGATACATGCCAGATCGTTCAGTCGGGTTTAGCGGGATCAGATCTGCGTCCGAAGGATCTACATGACGGTTTTGGCGCAAAAAGACGGTGAGCCCTGGCTGGTCACCGGAGCTGCGGGCTTCCTCGGTTCCCATGTGGTCGAACAGCTCTTGCAGCGCCAGATTTCGGTGCTAGCTCTCGACAACCAGACAGGTGGCAACTGGCAGTTTCTGAAATCCTTCGCCGAGCACCCGCTTTTTAAGTTCCTTCAACAGGATATTCGCGATCAAGAATCGCTCACCCCACTGTTCCAGCGTGAGCAGCCGGGAGTGGTCGTGCATCTGGCTGCGGTGCACTTCATTCCGGCAGCCATGCGCGACCCGGCCGCAGCGGTCAGCTTGAATGTGCACGCAACCCAGACCCTGCTCCAGGCTTGCGAAGAGATTCCGCTGCGCTGTTTTTGGTTTGCCAGCACCGGGGATGTGTATGAACCCAGCGAAAGCCCTCATCGGGAATCGAGCGCCATTCGCCCATTCAACGTTTACGGGCTTACGAAATGGGAAGGCGAGCAGTTGATTCGACGGGAGGCGGAGAAGTATCCGGAACGTCATTTTGTGATTGGCCGGCTATTCAATATGTACGGACCTCGCGAAACCACTCCCCATATTCTGCCGGATATCATTCATCAACTTCGCGCTCCGGAAACCAGCGTTCTTCGTCTTGGCGATATCACGCCGAAACGCGATCTGGTACCGGTTTGCGACGCGGCCCGCGCGGTTATCGACACGGTTTTGAAGTCCGCGCCGGGAGTTACGACGGTCAATATCGGGACCGGAGTTTCGGTTTCGGTTGAAGAAGTGCTTGCCCGGATCTCTCAGCTTATCGGAAGGCCACTACGAGCTGAAATCGATCCAGACAAGTTGCGGGCGGTGGAAAGGCCTCACCTGCAAGCCGACATCGGGGCCCTGCAATCCCTGATCGGATGGACGCCGCATTCTGACTTAACTCGCGGGCTTCAGGAACTTCTCCGTTTGGAGAAAATTCTGCCGTGAAGTCCCGGGGTTCACGCATCGGACTCGTCGCACTCGACCAGTGGATGGGCGGCATAGTTTATACGCACAATCTGCTGCGTGCGCTCTCCCAATTGCCCGCGGCGGAGCGTCCGCACATAACCCTGTTTTGCCGTAACCACACCAAACTTTTCGAAGAAGTTGCTCCGCTCGCAGACCGCGTGGTGGTATTTCAATCTTGGTTGGACAAAGCCTTCGCGGGGACTCGGCTGGAGACTCCTGCCCGATACGCCCAGGCAGCAATCTCAGGCCCGCTGCTGCACGAGAGCACACCTGAATTGGCGAAGGCAGCGCATCGGGAAAGGGTGCAAGCTGTGTTTCCGGTATCCACTCCTTACGCACGCCGGTTGCCCTGCCCGATTGGATGGATTCCCGATCTTCAGCACCGCACTTTACCGCAGTTGGCTTCGCGACTGAGGCGGGCGATTCTCGACAACCGTTTCGCTTCGATGCTCCGGGACCCGCAGCGCCACGTCGTGGTGAGCAGCCACTACGGTTTGAAGGATGCTCTCCGCGCTTACGGAAAGCCGAGGGCCACAACGCACGTCCTTAGCTTTGTGACGGTTCCGGTCCCTTCCTGGTTTTGCGATCCGACGCCGACGACCGCTAAGTATCAAGTACCGGCTCAGTTCATCATTATTTGCAATCAGTTTTGGATTCACAAGGACCATCTGACGGCTTTCCGGGCGATCGCGAAACTGAAGCAGCAAGGGGTGAAGGTACATCTGGTGTGTACTGGGCCAACCTGGGACAATCGAGATTCCGGGCACTTTCCGAGAGTTCAGGCGGAGATCAAGAACCTGGGCATCGAGCAACAGGTACAAATTCTGGGGACGATTCCGCGTCTCGATCAGGTGGCTTTGATCCGCGCTTCGCAGGCGGTGTTGCAACCCTCGCGCTTTGAAGGGTGGAGCACGGTGATTGAGGACGCTCGGGCTCTCGGGAAGCCGGTGATTGCCTCAGACTTTCCAGTTCACTTGGAACAGGCAGCTCCGGGATCATGCTTTTTTCGAACTGGAGATCCCGACGATTGTGCGAGAGCCATCGCCCGCTTCCTACAAGCAGGACAAACCTCTGCCGGTTCACCTTCCTTACACGAAACTCGGGTGATTGAGTTCGCGAGAACGTTTCTCAGAATCGTGGAAGCGGCGATCTCCCCAGCGCGGCCGGCTGTTTCTGAGGAAGTTTTGGCGTCTTGATAATCAGCCAATCAAACTTAGTCTGCTGAATCAACCCACCTTCGGTCCCATGCGAAGGTTTTCTTTTCTGCCAACTTGCCCTCAACTGTGAAGGATCACATGGGCCTGTGATTCTGATCACCGCTTCGCCTTCCGCCGCGGGATAGCCTGAAGCGTCGGCGGAGGAGTGGACGGGTGCGCGAGAACGTCAAACGGCTATGGCCGGAGATCGACTGGATTGAGAGTCTCCAACTGCAAGAACAAGTTACGCAGGTTTGGATCAAAGCGCTCGAGCGCAGCCCCCTCCAGCCCGACGACCTGAACCGGATTCCCTTCACGCTGTTGGTTCCGAACTGCCCGATTACGTTCATGGAGCACAAGCGCTGCGTGGTACACATTGCGCGTGCCAGCGCCAAGGCGATGCAGGAGTTTATGGGGCGCGCCTTACCCATTGATCTGGACACGGTAATTGCCGGCGCGATTTTGGCGGACGTGGGCAAACTGCTGGAATACGAACTCGGCCCCGATGGCAAGAGCCGGCAGAGTGAGCGCGGCGAAGCCTTGCGGCATCCGTTTACCGGAGTTGCTTTGGCCCTGGAGTGCGGTGTTCCGGACGGCGTTTGCCACATCATTGCGGCACACGCCGGCGAGGGCGACCTGGTCAAGCGCACGACCGAGGCTTTCATCGTGCATCACGCCGACTTCATGGCGTTCCTGCCCTTTAAGAATCCGAAAAACATTAAGGTCAAACCCTAAAGGAGAGGTTCATGTCTGCGCCGAAAACGATTGCTGCATCGAAGGAAACGGTCAGTGCCACCATGTCCCGCTGGGCCGCCGGGTTGCAGTACAAGGACTTTTCGCAGGACGCGATTTACCAGGCCAAGCGTTTCCTATTGGATTCCATCGGTTGCGCTCTCGGAGGCTTCCAGCAACACGACGTGAAGATCGCTTTGGAAGTTCTGGGTGAAGTGGCTGGACGCGGTCCGGCCACGGTGATTGGCACCGGCGAACGGATCGACCCCGTCTCTGCGGCGCTGGCTAACGCGCTGATGATTCGCTGCATGGATTACAACGACATTTATTGGAAGCAGGACCCTTCGCATCCTTCGGACATTTTTCCGGCGGCGCTGGCGTGCTGCGAGCGAGCGGGGAGCGGCGGCAAGGAATTGATTGTTGGTTTAGTGCTGGGCCACGAGTTCGAGATGCGCTTTTGCGAGGCGGCATTTCCCGGCATCCGCGAGCGGGGATGGCATCACGCTACCTTGACCGCGTTTGTTTCGCCCATCGTTGCCGGGCGCGTTCTGCACCTGACCTGGGAACAGATTCAGCACGCCATCGGCATTTCCGCCAGCCGCCACTGCACGCTGGGAGCGGTCACCGCCGGCAAACTGACCATGATGAAGAACACGGTCGACCCCATGGCCACGCAGAGCGGAGTGTTCGCGGCCCTGCTGGCAGAGAAAGGCTACTCCGGACCTGAGCATGTGGTGGATGGCAAGGAAGGATTGACTCACGTTTTTGGTCCGGCATGGAAACTGAATCTGCTGACCGACGGTCTGGGAGAGTCGTGGCGCATCACGCAATGCGGCATGAAGGCTTTCCCTACCGAGGCTTTGACCCATACGCCCATCTCGGCCGTGCTTGATCTGGTGAAGAGCAACGATCTGCACTGTGACCAAGTAGAGAAGGTTCAGATTCGCTCGCTGGCCCGGGCCGCCGACATTCTGTCCGATCCCAGCAAATACGATCCGCATACCAGGGAGACTGCGGACCACTCGCTGCCCTATGTGATTGCAGCGGCGCTCGTCGACCGGCAGGTGACTCCGGTGCAGTTCACCATGGAAAAGATCATGGATGCGAAAATCCGGGAACAATTGCGGAAGGTTGAGGTGGTCGCAGATCCGGAAATCGAAAAGGTGTTTCCGGCACTGCAAAGGGTGGTCGTGAACATCACAACGACCGATGGACGCAGGTTCAGCAAGCAGCTTGATTTCCCCAAAGGCGATCCACGCAATCCGCTGACCGATCAGGAAGTGGAAGAGAAGTTCGCTGCGCTGGCCGATGGGGTTCTGTCTGTCACTGCGCAGCGAAAACTGAAAGAGGCGATCTGGAATCTGGAGGACATCGACTCCGTGCGCAAACTGATGGCGCTGATGAAGGCGGACGTCCAGAAAAAAACGGCCAGGTTCAAAAGCAAAGCCAGCTCGCCGGTGAACGGCCGGAATCGTCGGAAGGCAGTGTTTGCGTAAGAGGAGCCGACAAGGCTCGACTGGAGTTTGTTCATGGCCCAGAACATCGTAGAAAAGATCGCGCAAGCCCACCTGGCGGAAGGACCGAAGCGGGCCTTACGCACCGGTGATTTCGTTTCCATCCGGCCTTTTCATGTGATGACGCACGACAACACGTCGGCGGTGATGAGCAAGTTCAAAGCCATTGGCGCGAAGAAGATTTTCGATGCCAAACAACTGGTGTTCGCGCTGGATCACGACATCCAGAATCAAGATGAGGCCAACCAGAAGAAATACCGCTCGATCGAAGCCTTTGCCAGGGAACACGGAGTCGACTTCTATCCCGCGGGCATGGGCATCGGCCACCAGATCATGGTGGAGCGCGGCTACGTATTGCCGGGATCGTTCGTGGTCGCCTCCGACTCGCACTCGAATATGTACGGGGCGCTCGGCGCCATTGGAACGCCCATCGTGCGCACCGATGCGGCTGCGGTGTGGGCTACGGGCGAGTTCTGGTGGCAGATTCCGCGGACTATCCAGGTCGTACTGGAGGGCAAGCTGCGCCCCGGTGTAAGCGGTAAAGACGTGATTATCAGCCTGTGCGGACTCTACAACCATGACGAAGCACTCAACGCTGCGGTCGAGTTCTCGGGGGCGGGGGTGGCCAGCTTGTCGATGGACGCGCGCTTCTCCATCGCGAACATGAGCACCGAGTGGGGGCCGCTGGTGGGATGGTTCCCGGTGGATGAGGTCACGATTGCGTACTTGCGCGGCGTACACCAGCGTTTGCACCAGCAGGGCGTTGAACGCTTTACCGAAAAAGACATCGATAGCTGGATCAACGCAGTTCCCGTTGCCGATCCGGATGCCTCCTACGCTGCGCGCATCACGCTCGACCTCAGCG
>Ga0209517_10010503_pt1 | contig 10290 bp, 9 predicted proteins | sample PeaSoiMetSII2010_FD_187695 | JGI IMG/M metagenome (GOLD analysis project Ga0209517, IMG submission 187695) | Peat soil microbial communities from Weissenstadt, Germany - SII-2010 (SPAdes) (version 2) | ecosystem: Environmental > Terrestrial > Soil > Wetlands > Peat | place: Germany: Weissenstadt... | reverse complement strand
CGCGGGGATGGAGTTCACGATCTTCACCGCATTGCGCGACGTGCAGATCAGATCGCTTTCCGCTTTCACCGCGGCTGACGTGTTCACATAGCTGACGACAACATGATCGGGATGGCGCTCGCGGGGGCGACCAACGTCTCTCAACCGACGGTCTCGTGGCACCTCAAGCGGCTGGTCGACCTCGGCATCGTCGGCAGGCGCCAGGACGGGAGGGTCGTCACATACAGCGTGGCCGGCGGCGGCGAGATAGCAACCTTCATCAAGACTTACCACCCGACGGTGTGGGAAAGATGGTCGAGTAGGCTGGCGGACATATTCATCGCCTACTCGGCGGAGGAGGGGAAGGAATGATGCTCGACCTAGGGGTCGTGCACTCCCAGGCCATCTCGCCCCTCCTCGACATTGACCAAGGATTCGCCACCCAGGAGACGCTCGACATCGCCATAGCGATCTTCGCGCTCGTTCTGCTGGCGCTCTCGCTGTCTGCGTACAGGAAGACGCGCCTGAGGCGGCTCCTCCTCGTTTCAGGCGCCTTCGGGCTCTTCGCGGTAGACGTCCTATTGCGGCAGCTAGACGACTTCGTGTTCAACGTGGGGTTCCAGACCACGCAGATTGTGGTAGCGGCAATGGAGTTCGTCATCCTGCTTCTTTTCTTCCTGGCGATAGTCGTACGAGACTGAGAGCTAGGCGCGATTAGAGAAATGCACCACACGCATTATAAGGTGAAGACCATCAACGACAAAGCGCCCGGTGACGCATTCGAAATGAGTAGCATCGTGATAGGATTCTTCCTGCTATGGAGGTCGCTGTGACCAATGCGCAGCAGGCTTTCGTATTATTCAGTGCTCGTTCTCGTGGGGCTAGGCATCGTCTCGGCACTCGTCCTGACAATGAACCCGTTCAACAGCGCCCCCGCAAGCGCTTCCCCCGTGGCCCAGGGCGCCGCGACCACTAGCGTCGGCAGCGGGAGCGCCCCCCCGGTCTCCAACAGCCCCGCGGTCTCCGCCCCGGCCGGGAACGGCCTGCCTCCCGGAGGCGGCTTCGACGGGGACCATCACCATCACTCGGGCGGACTCCCTGGAGAAGACGGAGCCGCCGGAAACAGCACCACGACGACCACAACAACGACCGACATCTACTCGCAGAACGAATGAGCCCTAACGTGACGTAGCTATCCTTCGAAAGGCGAGCCAGCGTGAATAGGCGCGAGTTCATCCGGACTGCGATTGCGACGACGACCCTCATGGCGGTCGGCGCGACGGGGATCTTCGAGATTGCCTCGAAGGCGGGCGCGAACCTGGCGAGCGGGCAGCAGGCCCAACAGCTCCAACTTCCGCCGGCAAGTTCGGCGACCAGTCAATCGGCCACCACGCAGACGTCCCAAGGCGCCCCGAGCTCAGTCGTTTCCTCGCAGGTCTCGACCTCGTCTTCGCAGACCTCGTCGGGTTCCGTCCCCGCGGGGTACGTTCTCGTCGCCCAGCTCTCAGCCCTCAGCGGAAAGACCTCGGCCTACTTCACCCACCCCACGCATGGGAGCTCGATACTCCTGAGCCTGAACGGGCAGTGGAAGGCCTTCAGCGCCATATGCACCCACAGGCCCTGCACCGTGGAGTTCACCAGTTCGGAGCTGTACTGTCCGTGCCATGGAGCGACGTTCAACGCCACCAACGGGAGCGTCACTAGGGGCCCAGCGCAGGCCACGCTGGGAGAGTACGGAGTTATCCAGCAGGGCGGGGCGCTTTACGTCTCCGACTCGGTCATCAACTGAGCGAGAGGACCTCTCCCTCAAAGGACGCGTCCCACATCCTGACAATCATCCTGACGATGGCGAAGGGAACAAGGGGACCCGCCCCGGACAAGGAGGAGTGAGCCTTCCATCAGGTCGCCGGGGGACGCACGCTTTGGCAGTCAACGCCCGGAGCGCGTTCGCGGCCAGGACGAACGTGAGAACGGACTAAGACCGCTCTGCGTGTACTCGAATTCTCCCCTCGCTTGCGGAGGTGTCACTGGATGTGTGGCTCGGGATGGGCAGCCGAAGCGGTCCATCTGGGGGACACGGACCGGAGGACGCGGCAAGTCAATTTCCTGTCCTCTCACGCCATGCGGCTGCGAGGGCGATGAGGCCGTGGGCGCGGCATATCCGCCAGATTCCGTCGCTCAGGACGATGGCCTTGAGCTCGCCGTAGCACGCGCCGTGACCCGTCAGGCAGCACTCCTCGCCGGCAATGGTGGTGCTCCCTTCATAGGGATGGCCCAGACGGCTCCACACGTCAAAGCAAGCAGCGGAGGGCGGAATGGGACTCACCCCTCGTTGGTAGTATCGAGGAGCCAGCGTGCCCGGTGGGAGCTGCTGAAAGCCCGAATGTCCCGACCGGTGCTCGGTTCGGGCCGACGACGGACCTCGGCGTTGAGGCGTTGCGGACTTCATCCTAGCACGCTCTGCGGCCTTTTTCATTTATAATGAGTTGTGGTGCAAACTTCTATCCGAGTGGGCGACGCTGCGCTGCGTCAACGTCCCATAGCGTTGCCGACGGGCTCCCGCTCAGCGGGTGGCGCTGCGCCGGCGTCGTAGGTCCTTGTCGACTTCGAGCTTGAGCATCTTTGAGACAATCTTCTCGTGCTTCTCCTCGTCCGCGTCGATCCACTGGAAGAGCAGCTGGGCGACAGGGTGCCCGATGTGGATGCTCTCCGTGAGGCTGGCTTCGTGGGCGGAGTCCTCCAGCGCGATCAGGCTCTCAAGGATCGCCTTCCCCGGCATCTCGACGTCGGACTCCCTCCCGGCCTCGAGCCACGACATCACCTGAGAGACGACGTCTCCATGCCTTATGCTGTCCGCTGCGATCATCCGGAGGAGCATCTTGGAGTAGTCGTCCGCCGTCTGGTTGGAGAGCTCGAGGTACTTCTCGGCGGCGGTCAGCTCGAGCTTGAGCCTTTCCCTCAAGACCCTCAGCGCCTCGTCACGCTCAGGGCGCTTGGGCCGCTCCTGCACGATCGTCCTCCCCTTGTTCATCACCATCACCTGGCGCGCCGTCTCGACCAGCTCTGTCGTCTCTATCCCTCCCAGTCCGGACCGTAGCCTCTTGACGAGCTTCTCTGCGAGGGGGTCGATGAGACGGTCGATGGAGGTGAGCGCCGCCGTGTTTCCGCCCCGCTTCCGCTTGAGATACTGGTTTACGGCGGATTGCGTCACGTTGAGGGCTGCCGCGGCCTCTTTCGGCCGGAACCCCTCCCTGACGAGGCGCTCGGCAAGCCTCGCGCGTATTACGGGGATGAGCCTCTCCTCGCTCTTGAGGTCGGAAGGAGCCCTCCCGGCGGACATGCGGAATAGGCGGGAAGGAAGCGCTAAATCCTTTGCGCTGGCGTCGCGGCTTAACACGTCCGTATCAAATGAGCGCGGATAGTCACGGATAAATAACGGAAGGGGCGCTCGGTTCTGAGAGCACCTGTTAGCATCACGCACCACCTGCGAAGCTAGAGCCGCGGTCCGCGCAGCCGGGCGCGCGAGAATAGCGGAGACCAAGCGGACATGAAGCTGCTACCTCTCCTCCCGTTATTCCTCCTCCTTCTGGTGCCGGCCACGCAGCCGTTCCTCGCGGCCCCGGAGACCGCCGCGGACGCCAACCCGATCAAACACGTCGTGGTGATAATCCAGGAGAACCACACCTTCGACAACTACTTCGGGACGTTCCCGGGAGCGAGCGGAGTCCAGAACGACCCGCCGGGCGTGACGCCCTTCCACCTCACCGGGTCCATAGTCGACCTCTGCCACTCTGTGGCGTGCGCCCATGCCGCTTATGACGGCGGGAAGATGGACGGGTTCCTCAAGGCAGAGGGCTCGAACGAGACCTTCGGGTACTACGACGGGAGCGACATCCCCTACTACTGGGGCCTCGCTGAGAATTACACCCTCTTCGACAACTACTTCACGTCCGTGATGGGCCCCTCATTGCCGAACCACCTTTACTTGGTGGCGGCGCAGGGCGACGGGATAGCTGAATCGGACGTCACGCAGCAGGCGAACCTGAACATCAGCACCATAGCGAACGAGCTGGAAGGCGCGAATGACTCTTGGGCGTATTATTCGCCGTACACCGCAGGAAACGAGAACGCCCTCGGGCTCGTGTCGTCGATCGCGAACAACGCGACCATGAAGGCGAACCTGAAGCCCACCGAAGCATTCCTAACCGACCTGCAGGCCGGCAAGATGCCGGACGTCTCCTACCTCGCCGGCAACGACACCCAGAACGAGCACCCGCCGTATTCGGTTCAGAGCGGAGAGCAGTGGGTCGAGTCGACAGTCGGCGCGATACAGGCGAGCCCATACTGGAGCTCGACCGCCATCCTCATCACGTGGGACGACTACGGAGGGTGGTACGACCACGTCGTCCCTCCGCAGGTCGACAAGTACGGCGACGGGTTCCGCGTCCCGCTCTTGATGGTCTCGCCCTTCGCCAAGCACGGCTACATCGACCACACGTTCTCCGACCACACGTCGATACTGAAGTTCATGGAGAGGGTCTTCGGACTGCCGCCGGTCACTCAGAGGGACGCGGGAGCATCGGACCTGATGGACGCGCTGGAACCGTCCTACAGCGCCCATTTCACGGACGACTCGCTCTCGCTGCGTGGGACGCCGGCGTATCTGAGCACTGTTGCCGCCTCCTCGGGAGGCTTGAACGCGTTCGACCCCAGCGTAGGTCTGACCTACGTGAACAACATGAACCACACTCTGAGGGTGGTCTTCTACGCCGCGCTCAGGAACGGCCTCAACCAGACCCTGCAGGTATCGACAGTGTCCGGGATCTTGGACCCGGGAGTAAGCGTCCAGATCCCGTTCGCCTTCTCCAGCCAGCCTTTGGGCGTCTACTCCATCTGCGTGGTAGTGGCGACTTCGAAGGGAGTCTCGCTCTCAGAGCCGTTCAGGCTAGTCCCAGAGCTGTCAGCTTCGCCGTGACGCGACGGCGCTGAGCCTAGGCCGCTTCGCCCATCTCGTAGACGTCGATCGAGTCGTTGATCAGGTCGGCGAGCTCGACCATCTTGGCCTTGAGGTTGTCCAGTTTCGTGTTCTCCTGCGAGTAGTCCAGGGGAAGCTCCATGATGGCTTTCAGGTCCGCGCAGACCTTGTTCAGCTGGGCTATCCTATCGGGTGGAAGGAGCAGCTCCTCCTGGATCTTCCTCGCCTTGTAGATGAGCTGGTCTCCGTTGCTCTGGAGGAGTGCCTCCTCCTTCCTAGCGCGGTCGATGCCGGAGAACATCTTGCTCTCCTCGACGAGGCGCCTCCTCTCCTCCTCCGAGATCTTCATCCTCCCGGTTATGTTGACCTTCTGCTCCACGCCGCTCGAGAGCTCCTTTGCGGAGACCTTCAAGATGCCGTTGGCGTCTATCTCGAACCCTACGACGATCTGCGTGGCCCCTCTCGGCTTCGGTGCAAAGCCCTCGAGGTCGAAGCGGCCTATCGAGACGCAGTCCGCCGCCATCGTCCGCTCCCCCTGGACCACGTGGATGCTCACCTCGGTCTGGTTGTCCTCTCTTGTGGTGAACGACTGCGACTTCGAGACGGGTATGGGGGTGTTCCTGTAGATGATCTTCTGCACGGTGCCTGCCGCGTCCTCTATGCCCAGGGTCAGCGGCGTCACGTCCAGCAGGCGGTAGTTGAGCTTCCCGCCGAGGACGGCCCCCTGGTAGGCAGCTCCTATCGCCACGCACTGCATGGGGTCCACGCCTTCCTCGGCCACCTTCCCCATGTACTCCTCGACGACCCTCCTCACCAGGGGCATCTTGGTCTGTCCGCCGATTAGGATGAGCCTGTCGATGTCCTCAGGTGCCAGCCTGGAGTCGAGGAGGACCGTCCTGATGGTCGAGTCGACCCTCCTCACTATGGGGAGGGCGATCTGCTCGAGCTCCGCTTGTGTGAGCTCGTACTTCAGGTGCTTCTGCACCCCTCCTACGGTGGCCAGGAACGGCACCCCGACCTCCACCGTGAGCTCGTTCGAGAGCTCTATCTTTGCCTTCTCGGCCGCCTCCTTCAGCCTGACCATCGCGGGGACGTTCTCCCGAAGGTTGACCCCGGTCTCGTTGTAGAACTGGTTCGCCAGGCGCTGGACGATGGCGTTGTCGATGTCGGCCCCGCCGGTCTGGGTGTCCCCGCTCGTCGCGAGAACCTTGTAAGTCTCGCCCTCGATCTCCATGGTCGTGACGTCGTGCGTCCCCCCGCCGAAGCTGAAGACCATTATCCGCATCTTTCCCGGGCCTGTCGCGGCCGCCCGGTCCAGTCCGTAGGCCAGGCACGCGGCAGTGGGCTCGTTGATTATCCTGATCACCTCGAGGCCGGCCATCGCTCCGGCCTCCATCGTGGCCTGGCGCTGGTTGTCGTTGAAGTGGGCGGGGACGGTGATGACTGCCTTCCTCGCGCTGGCGCCAAGATAGGCCTCAGAGTCTGACTTTATCTTGCGGAGGATGAAAGAGGATATCTGCTCGGGGCTGTATCTCTGCCCGTTCACCTCCACCTTGTACTCCGTCCCCATCTTGCGCTTTATCTCGAGGATGGTGCCGTGGGGGTTCACCGACATCTGCCTCTTCGCCTTCTCGCCGACCACCACCGTGCCGTCGGGCATGAAGGCGACCACGGAAGGGAACATCTTCCCTCCGACCGCCTCGCCATCCTGGCTCGGGATCGAGATCGCCCCCGACCCCTCGTAGACCGCGGCCGCGGAGTTCGTCGTCCCGAGGTCGATTCCGAGAATCTTCTCCGAGGCTGGCGGCATCAGATTTTTTTGCGAATTCGGGGTCTATAAAACTTCGTCAACATGAAACGATTGCCCGGGCCGGATTGCGGCATGCGACGTAAGGCGGTCGCGAGGAGCAGCCCTCAGGAGCCCTTCTTCGCGCTCGCGAAGGACTCCACGAAGAACCTCGCCTGCTCCTCGGTGAGGTTCCCAAAATGCCCCACCCTCAGCATCTTGGTGTTGTTCTCCCCTAGCCCCCTGGCCACGTCTATCTTGTTGTCCTCTCGGAGAGACTTTTGGATTGTTGGAGCCGCGCCCGGGTCAGTCCAGATCCCGGTCACGGTGTCCGCCCTGTAGCCCTGCTCGACCACGAGCTTGCTCTTCGTGCCCTCGATGCCGTCGCGTATGATCTTGGCGTTGCTCCTGTGCCTGCTCCACCTCTTCTCCAGCCCCTCCTCGTCGACCTCCTTGAGCGCTTGGTTGAGGGCCTGCATCAGCTGCACGGCGGGAGTGGCGAAGTACGTCCGGGGGTCGTCCATCACGCCCTTCCATCGAAGGAGGTTCGAGTAGTAGGTCTTGACCCTGTCCTTCCTCGCCTCGAGCTGGGCGTAGAACCCCTTCGAGACCGCGATCAAGATGGCGCCGGGGGGAGCGGCGAGGGCCTTCTGGGAGCCAGCGAACGCCAGGTCGGCGTCCATCCTGTCGAAGTCGAGCTCTACTCCCCCGACCGAGCACACGCCGTCGACTATCGCCATTACCCCGGCGTCCTTCGCCTCCTTCACGATGGCGGCTATGGGGTTGGAGACAGTCGTCCCCGTGTCTACGTGCGTCACGTAGAGGGCCTTGAAGTTACCTCCGGCGAGCTTCTTCCTCACCTCGTCGGGGTCAGCGTGCAAGCCGAACCCTGGTCCGAGCTCCTCGACCTCCGCGCCGTAGCACCTGTTGATGTCGACCATCCGCTGCCCGAAGTACCCCGTGTTGAGTACGAGCACCCTGTCCCCGGCCTCGACCGTGGCCGCGACCGCGGCCTCCATCCCGACGGTGCCCGTGCCTGTGAAGACGAACTGGTGCCCGTTGTTGTTCCTGAAAGCCTTCCTGGCGAGCTGGAGCGTCTCGGAGAAGTTCTTCGCAAAATCCGGGTCCGTGTGCCCCACCTGCGGCTGGGACAACGCCTCTCTGACCCGCTTCGAGAGGTTCGTCGGGCCTGGGACCATGAGGAGCCTTTCTTCCATGGCCTCCACCCGACCGCGCCTGCCTTCTTAAGTCAAAAGGACGGCCGCGGGGAGGAGACCTCCTCGACCGCGTGCAGCGGGTGGACGACCTTGACGCCCACTCCGTCTGAGATTTGCATCGAGCACACGCTGCTCTCCGTCGCGACCAGCCTGCGCCCGCTCTCCTTGAGGAGGCGGAAGAGGTGGTCCCCGACCTCCATCGAGAGGTTGTACCCGAGGTCGCCGTGCTTCATCCCGAAGGTCCCCGCCATCCCGCAGCACGTGCCGTTCTCGAGGACCTGGACCTTGTAACCGGCAGCGGCCAGGAAGTCGATCGCAGGCCTCCCGCCCGAGACGGAGCGCTCGTGGCAGGGGATGTGGAACCCGATGGCCTCAGCGGTCGGGAACGAAGGCCTCAGCTCAAGGGCGGCGAGGCCCCTCTGGATGAACCCGAAGAACGGGAAGCTCATCTCGCGGGACCTCTCCGCGAGCTCGCCCGGCACGAGGGTCGGGTAGACCTCCCTCAGCATGTAGACTGCGGTAGGCTCTGTCGAGACCACCGAGTATCCCTGGTCGAGGTACGCCTTGAGGGTCTCGAGGTTCTCCTTCGCGACCGCCGTGGCCTTGGAGATCCCGCCATAGGAGAGGTAGGGCATCCCGCTCCAACGCAGTTTCGGGACCTGCACCTTGTATCCCAGAGCGTGGAGGATCCGGACCGCCCTGACCCCGAGCTGCGGGTCGTTGTAGTCCGCGTAGACGTCCGGGAAGAAGACCACCTTCCCGGCCTCTCCAGTCCCCGTGCCGAGAGGCGCGAGCCTTGACCTGAGCCGCTTCCTCGAGAAGGTGGGGAGGGTCCGCCTCCTGTCTACCCCGACGAGCGACTGCATCAAGGCCCTGGTGGCCTCCCTGCGGAGGAGCCAGTTTGAGACAGGCGAGGTCGCGCTCGCCAGCTTCGCCAAGGTCTCGGAGGCCATGAAGAAGTCGTTGACCACAAGCTGGCCGTTCTCCTTGACCTCCTCCTCCTTGACCTTCGCGATCATCATCGGGATGTTGATGTCGACGGGGCAGATCTCCTTGCAGAGGCCGCAGGAGATGCAGAGGTGGGCGAAGGTCGCCTTGTCAAGGCCGTGTACCTCCGCCGTCCACGGTATGCCGATCGGCCCTGGATAGATGTAGCCGAAGGTGTGCCCTCCCGCGATGCCATAGGTGGGACAGACGTTCATGCACGCCCCGCACCTGATGCAGTTCAGCGCTTCGGAGAACCAGGGGTCTTCCCTCATCCTCGACCTTCCGTTGTCGAGGACGATCACGTGATACTCCCTCCCCTCCGAAGAGCCGGCGAGGGGGCCGTGCTGGGTTATCACCGAGACGTAGACCGTCATGTTCTGGCCGGTCGCGCTCGCGCTGTGCCCCTTCACGAGGTAGGTCGCGTCCTCCCACCTCGGGACTATCTTTTCCATCCCGATAATCACCAGGTGGACCTTCGGGAGGCTCGTCACCAGCCTGCCGTTCCCCTCGTTGGTCTCAATCACGATTGAGCCCGTCTCGGCGACCCCGATGTTCGCCCCGGAGACTCCGATGTCGGCGGTGAGGAAGAGCTCGCGGAGGTACGCCCTGACCGTCTTTAGTATCGCCTGGTCCTCGGGAGGGACCTCCCTGCCGACCGCGCCCGAGACGAGCTGGGCTATCTCCTTGACCGACTTGTGGGCGGCGGGCATGACCAGGTGGACGGGGGTCTCGCCGGCGAGCTGGATGATGAGCTCCCCGAGGTCGGTCTCGACAGAGCGCATCCCGACCTTGTCCAGCACGTGGGTGAACTCTATCTCGTCGGAGGTGAGGGACTTGGCCTTGACGATCAGCCTCGCGCCCACTCGCTTGGAGAGCTCCTCGACGTAGCGCATCGCTTCCTCGCCTGTCTTCGCGAGGAAGACCTGCCCGCCGTTCTTCCTGACGTTCTCGGCGAACTGCTCGACGAGGCCTGCGTCGGCGACGGCCGCGGTCTTGAGCGCCTTGTTGGACTCCTTGATGGCGTGCATGTCGAGGTGCTCCTTCTGCAGGAGCGCGGTCCTGTTAGCCCTGGCCTTGGTCATCGCGCCCCAGAACTTCTCCGAGGACTCCTTGTCGTTGAGGGCTCGCCGCAGCTTCGAGAGCAGAGCCTGCCTGTTGTTGGTCAATCCAACCCACCTCTCAGCCCCAGTCCAGGATCACCGCGTGGACCGTGTGGGGGCCATGCACGCCGTACAGCAGCCTCATCTCGATGTCGCCGGTCTTGCTCGGCCCCGAGATGAAGGAGATTATCGGCTTCCTCATTGGCGGGGCTTCCTTCACGATGCGTCCCACCAGGGGCATCGCCT
>Ga0209517_10010500_pt1 | contig 10296 bp, 23 predicted proteins | sample PeaSoiMetSII2010_FD_187695 | JGI IMG/M metagenome (GOLD analysis project Ga0209517, IMG submission 187695) | Peat soil microbial communities from Weissenstadt, Germany - SII-2010 (SPAdes) (version 2) | ecosystem: Environmental > Terrestrial > Soil > Wetlands > Peat | place: Germany... | reverse complement strand
TCTCAAGACCTTCGGCAGTCCAGTAGTGAACGTGCTCGCCGGGCTTGAAGTGTTTCGACCGCAGCACATGCTCCATGTCCGTGTAGATGGGACAAGAAACGAACGCCAGTAGCTTGATCTGCCCGATAACAGGTCCGGGGTCGGGGATATGCTCGAGGGCATCCCAAAAGGTCGCTGCGTTGACCTCGCATTTGTAGATGTCCCACCACTTGTCTTGTTGCTTGAGCCACGCGATGCCGTCCGGGTTGATGTCGTAGCCGAGGCACTTGCCTTCGCGGACGAATCGCCCGCCTCCGATTCCAACGTCCACCAGATCAGCCGGTACGTGCCCGAGGACCGATCGTACAAAATGGATACGTCCTTGAGTGAGCGCGGCTCCGGCTGCGGTCGCGTCTCGCACCACGTAATTGTGGAAATAGGTGGAGTCGTAAAGGTGAAGGTCCATTCGTCCGCAGAAGCCGACGCCAAGCTCGGGGAACCATTGGAGCCGGCCTTCACTTATCGCTTTCAATGCTGGCGGCAAATCGTGCATAGAAGCCGGCAAGATCAGAGATTTCTCGGTCGCATTCATGCGTGACATTTCCGCAGTAACAGGGTCTATCTGGAATGGCCCAGGTAATCCGGTTCGAGACAAGTCGCGGGTCCGTCAGTACCTTGGGATCGTTGTTGCCTAACTGCCCACCGACAACGCATAGTAGCGGGACATCGTAAGCAAGGCTGGCCGGGACTGCCCAGCCAACTGGGCTAATTATGCCACGGGCGCCGGCCACGATCCGCATGAGGGTTTCGGCCGTCAACTCCCCGTGCATGTACGACACGTCAACCTCTGGCACGGGGTCCAGTAGCCATTCAACGCCGTCCGTTAGGGCCGCGACCATGACCAGCTTGTAGCCGTCCCTGCGCGCCATTGCAGCGGCCTGCGCCACGTATTCGGGCTGCGGGTTGCGACTGAAGCTAATCCAATCCGTGCGCTGCGTGACCGGCCGCACGAGGATGTAGTCGCCCTCGATCGGGGAGGGGCCGAAGTCCGGGAGGTCCATCGCGATTGCGCCCATGCGCGCGCCGCAGAGCTTTTCCATCGACTGAAACACGGTGAGCTTCGGGCCTCCGTAGGTGCCCTGAAGGTGTATGCCGTCGTACCGCAGACCTAGTAGTGCTCGAGGCGTGCGCGTGTCGGCGTAGTACTGCTGCGAGCGATTCTCGTTCGCCTGGCATGTCCTGATGCCGCAGTGGTAGGGGTAGAGCTTCACGCCCAGGTCGTGAAAGAACTGCGGCCAGGGGGTTACGAGGTCGATCCCTTTGAACAGCCGGTTGAGGGTGCGGACCAGAGGGCGCTGGTAGATACAGTCGCCCATACCCAACATTCCGCCTACTACTATGCTCATGCGCGCTTGCCTTCCATCAAATCTCCTGAATGCGAATGCCATGCACCAGCAGCATCAGCTTGCGCTTGAGCACGTATTCCGGCGTGCGGAATCCCTTCACGTCCTCTACCACAACGTGGTAGGAGGTACGTTCATAAACGAAGTCCGCGATGTAGTGCGCCGCGCGCTCGCCGTCCTGCTTCGGGATGATTTCGTACTTGACTTGCATCCGCAGGTTCCGAATCTCCCCGGCCTTCTCGAGCAGTTGAAGCTCGACCGCGCGCTTGGCCTCCCGCTTCGAGGCGAAGCCGTTAGTGGGCCTGTTGTGATACTTCCGCACGTAGCTTCCTTAGTTCGTCCATCAGGTAGGCGGCGGGGCAACTCGTCTCGAGCATAGCGATGAGCCGGTCGATGCGCTCGACCGGGCTCTGCGGCTCTGAGTCCGACACGCGGAGTTTCATGCGCCGCTCGTCGCGATCCGCAAGCGCACGCTGCGGCAGTAGTCGGAAAGGATTGCTCCCTGAAGGTGGCCGGGGTCGATCTTTTCCAGGAATGCTCCCAGCGCCAGCGCCCATAGCGGAGCGTTCACGAGGTTGCCGGCGCGCTGCGCCTCGAGCAGTCGGAGCGCGGTGCGGTCGCTGATCGTCATGTCCTGAATGTTGCCACCAAACACGCCAACCAGCACGTCGATCGCAACGAACACGCGCCGTAGAAGCGGGTCGTTGATGTAGGCGGCAGCGGCAGCGTCCGACATGGTGCCGGCCTGCACGTAGAACAGCTTAGGAATGCAACCCGCCAGATACGCGCGCGTGTGTGTCACCTTTTACCCCCTAGAATTGTGTAACAAAATGTTACGGTATATTTTCCCGTAGTGCCTGTCGCACTTGGTCTGCACTCAACGGCGTCAACTCTAAGCCGTAGTAGGCGTGAAACCTCGTCTTTCCGGTTAGCAGCGCCACGAACGCTTCGAGTTTCGCGCCGCGCGAAGTCGTCCAACCAGGAAGGAATACGATACCCGATACGCCGTCCGCGATCAGCTTCACGTCTCGGGCCAGGATGTCGCCCCAGGTCTCGCCAGCGATCTTGCCTGCATCGTCCAGTTTGCCGTCAGGAGACGCCATAGCAGCCGCCTGGACCTCCGGGCTGTCTATTTCGGCCGGGGACACGATGTCGTAGCCCCAGCGGCGCAGGGAGTCCGCAGCCTCGTGGAAAACGGGGAAATTGAACTGCGGGCGCCCGCTCATGGGGCCTGCAAGGTATAGGGGTTTCGTCATTGTCCAGCCTTGAATGCGAGTCCTACCGTCGCCACTGAGTAGGCGACGAACACTACCACCATCCACCAGTCCCGCTTGCCGGCGAACACCGCGGCCGTCCAGATATTCAGGCCAGTCGCGCCCAGCATCGGGATCATGGCGGAAAAGTTCACAGCTTTGCGCCGCGCGGCAACGGAGCGCCTTCCTCGCGCTCCAATTCCTCCTGGAGCAGGGCCAACGCGCGCCAGGCGAGCTTGCCAGAATGCCGCAGGTTGTCCTCGAGGTCGAATGTCCCGCGCTCGATCAGGTGGCGCCCGATGCAGTTAGCATGGTCTCCGGACTTGCTCCTAGCGTGATGCATCGGCTGGCCCGGGTTATGCTTGTCGTTTCCGACCTTCGAGATTCGCGCCACGTAGGCGATTGCGGCCGGGAAGTAGTCGAGTACGCCTTCAGCGATCGGGATTTCCTTGCGCGCCGCGGATTCGACCGGCAGAATTGGAGTCGGCTTGCCGACCTCCGCGAACATGGCCGCATCCGACATCATATCGCGGTCCAGCGCTCTAGCCAGCGCCTCTGCGGATATAGATTGCACGCCGGGCTGTATCGACTCGCTTCTTGGGGATAGCTTTTTGATTAGCTTAAATTTCTTGGGTGCTGCCATGCGTCCTCCGGGAAATCCGGAAAATCCGGAATTGTCGCCGGATAGACACCGGGAACTCCGGAAAGTTCCGTGCTACGATACGCTTGCACCGTTTAGCGAGGTCCGCATGGCAACCAAGCCAAAGAACTACCCGATCAAGCCCCAGGGCAAGGCGTCCGGAAAGAAGATCACCGGCGCCCGCAAGCTCGACAAACCGGCGACAATCGTGCGCAACCGACAACCGCCATTCAGGCCGGTCGGCAACAAGTCGGTGGAACCATGAAAAAGCCCACGAAAAAGCCGGTTAAGACCGGCAAAAAGATCGGCAAAAAGCCGGTCAAAACCGGCTCTAAACCATTGAATGGACCGCCCTTTCGGCCGTTGCCGCAAGGGGCACCGGAGACCACATGAGCCAGTTTCAGATGAACGCGAACTATGCGCCGAACGATCCGAACGTGTTCGGCGTCATCATGCGCCACGCCGATGGCACGACGAACCATTGGGAAGTGGTCGGGCCGCGCCAGGTCGCCGATGAGGCGTGGATACAAGCCGCGGTTATGGCGATTATGACGCGCATGGAACGGGACCTCCTGTACGGGCACTCGATGCCTGAAGTCCGGCCGAATCGCAACGCTTTCCACACGATGCCGCGCGAGAAGGTTATCCCGGAACTTGACGCGATGATCCGCGCGTGGCTCAAGTGGCGCGTCGAGTGGGCTCGGTCCACGGCCAAGCCCATACCCATGATGTCACGGGCGGAACTCGATGCCGCCAACGACTAAGCTGCTGAAGCTCACGCCGCAGCAACACAAGTTTTGCGAATGCTTCTTAGAGCACGGCAATAAAGATCGGGCTGCGCGTGAGGCCGGCTACTCCAGCAAGAATCCAGGGGCGGGCTCGGCGGTCTATAACCAGCCCAAAGTCCGCGCCTACCTGAAGCAGCGCGGCGAGCAAGTTTTCCAGCAAGAGCACGGGACCGTGGACGAGTTGATCGCCCGCGCGTGGCGCATCGTGCGGTTTGACCCGCGGAAGCTGGCGGACGCCGACGGGAACTATCTGCCGCTTCACCAGTTGCCGGACGAGGTAGTGGCCGGGCTCCGCGGGCTCGAGGACGAGTTGTCCTTCCGGCGCTCCGCCGACGGCGAGACCGATCCGGTTCACACCCGAAAATATAAGTTTGCAGATCCGCTCGCAGCGATTACACTGCTGGCACGGATTGCGAAGCTCTTGCAGCCCGAGAATCATACGACTAACATCTTCGTGGACATTGACAAACGTCTGGACGCTGCGCAAGCGCGTTTGGAACGAAAGCGCGAGAAGGTTGTCGTATCCGATCAGACGGGAGAAAAACAGATGGTTGCCATTCCAGATGGGCGTTGAAGCGATCCTTCCTTTGCTTGACAAAGTGCGCAAGTTGTCGGCTGGCTCATGGATGGCGCGGTGCCCGGCACACAATGACAAGTCGCCGAGCCTGCATGTCACAGAGAAGGCGGACGGCACTGTGCTTCTCAACTGCTTTGCCGGGTGCGGCGGAATGGATGTCATCGGCGCGCTCGGCCTCGACCCGGATGTGCTATTCCCGCCCAAAGTTCTCGAGGACGGTAGCCGGCGCGAGAAACCGAAGCGACAATTCCCCGTTCGCGACGTAGTGCGAGCACTCGAACCCCAGGCGATAGAGGCAAGCCTGCTGCTGGCAAAGATCGGCGGCGGCGCGGTAGTCTCGAAATCCGACCGGGAGCGAGCCCTGTTCCTTGCCGAGCGTATCGGCGCCCTTGTCAACTACATAGCCGACCGATGAATAAGCCAATCGTCGTTGAGATGGGTCCTCTCGGCCATTCCGTCGTTGTGAAAATCTGTTTTTCGGAAGCGGCGTGGCGCAAGGCGATGCCGAAAGACTCCCTAGACAGATACGACATCTATTGCAAGACGCCAGCCGAGTGCTGGTTATTGCGCGGGGAAAAAACCGTTCTAGTGTGCTTTGATATGAAACAGATGGGCGCCATGTCTATCGCAAGCGCGGTAGGTCTGATTGCCCACGAGGCGACGCACGTAGCGCAGTTTGTCGCGACCGCCATTGAGGAACAAGGCCCTTTGTCCGACGAAGTGCAGGCTTACGTCGTGCAACACGTTACGGCTGCTTGCTGGCACCACCTTCCCAGGAAGAAAAGATGAGAAACCTCGAGAACGAGTGGAAAAAGTTTCTCCTGCTCGAAGCAGACCTGAGCTCGGAGTCGGTCGTATACGCGCGTCGGGCAATGGCGATAGGCGCAGTCGTCGGCATGAATGTTGGGGTTGGAATCGTCGCCAACAACCAAGGCGATGTAGAGGCGCAGAGCCGATTGATAAATGAGTGGGCGGAACAAGCTCGCGGCCTTCTCAGGCTCCCGGTTTAATCTAAAGAGGCAATCATGGGCGGAACAGTAGAACAGCGACGAAAAGCTCGTCGCGAGTACACCATTCGACTCACACAAAAGGGAATCATGTCAAAGCAGAAGCTAGGCGTCTCGGCCCCGACATACATCGGGAAACTCTGCAAGAACAAACACGAAGCCGAGGGAGACCCGAAAGGTTCCGTGCGGTGGACGAAAAGCCGCAACTGCGTGCGCTGCCATTCCAAGCTCGTTACCGAGATACGCCAGCGCAACCTCGACGGATACGTCGAGCACAAGCCGGAGCGACCGCACGATTTTCGCAAACCCCCGTTCCGCGCCGTTGGATTGATGGAAGTGCGCGATAAATGGATCGCTCCGCGTGCCCTGGAGCCATGGTTGACGCACCCGGCATACGCCGACATTGATTTCAGCGAGCGAGGATTCGAGGTCTGCCCTCGTTGCCGGCAGAACAATGAGCCCTGGGTGCCGGCTCACTTCTCGCATACCACGATAGAACCTGAGTTCGATTCGTTTGCCGCAGAACACGAGCGCACGCACCCGACCTCCGATCCCGGTAGTGGGCGCCGCTCCGTAGAAGCTCAACTCATAGCGCACATGGAGGCTATGGGGTGACGCAAGAGGATGAAAGACTTCGGGCCTTGGCCGATCAGATTGCCGAGACCCGGATCATTCGCGACGCGCGCAAGGTGGACGTGGCGAAGTACGCCGACTTCCCGGACGCGCATCTGTTGCGCAGCCCCGAGGCATTTCGGGACGACATAATTGAGCTATTCGAGTCTCCTGGATGTCGTGGAGACTTGGCGCCGTGGCCTAGGTTCAAGGAAAAGCTACAGTTCCGGCCGCATGAGACAACCGCTTGGGTTGGATACTCGGCGTCCTTTAAGACCACACTCTTGATGGAGTTGATGACTTCCCTTGCGTGTCGCAAGATCCGGGTTGCGATCGCATCCTTGGAGATGCCGGCCAAGATTACGCTCGTACAAGCTATCCGCCAGGCTTCCGCAATCCCCTCGCCTTCCGTCGGCACAATCGACTATGCGCTTGCCGTTCTAGCCAAGGGCATGGTCATCTACGACGTTACGGGCTCCGTTAAACCGCGGATGCTGATTGCGGTGATGAACTACTGCGCCCTGGAGCTTGGCATCAAGCATTTCATGCTCGACAATCTCTCTGCGTTCCTGTCGGTGGACAATGACAAGTCCGGGATGACGCAACAGTTCATCGGGGACGCAATCAGCGTCGCTCGAACGACTGGAATGCACGTCCATATGGTCGCGCACTGCAAGAAGCCCGAGCATTCGGACGAGTCGCGGATTCCAAACCGGCATGATCTGATTGGCACTTCGATGGTCACGAACCTAGTAGATAACGTGAACATCATCTGGCGCGACCGCAACAAAGAAGAAGACCCGGGCGCCGGATCGGGTAAGGGCGACATCGTGGTAAAGGTGGACAAGCAAAAACATTGGGGTTTCGAGGGCATGATTCCGATGTGGCGTCATGCCCAGGTTGCTCGCTTCACTGACGAGCAGTTGTCGGGCGTGAGCCCATTCCTTCCCAAGAAAGCGAGCGATGAGAATACCTAACTTCAGCAAGATGGAGCCGACCCCCGTCCAGCGCGCGGGTCGCTCAAAGCCGTGGGCAGATGAGGAATTGCTTTGGATCGACGGAATACCGCACTGCTACTCGATGGACGCGGGTGTGATAGTCATTCGGTTGCGCGGAGGCTATGCGGTTAAGGCACCGGATTTCTTGGCGGCGAATAGAGGTCGGATGATAAACTGGCCTCGATCCTTGCGGAAAGAGGCCAGCCCGAGAAAGCCTAGAGGATTGCTCAGCTAGTTTTCGAGATGAATCTTCCGCGCTAACTGAGCGTGCGCATGCTTGATTCGCTTCTCGCTGTCCAGATGATGCCGGCGCGGGTCTTGGTCCAGGCAGTGAAGCAGGGCAAAGCGTATCCCAGCGGATGCGTTTCCGTTCCCCAAAACCCGGGCTCGGCCTAAGTCCTCCGGAGCCAGCGAGATCCGAATTGTTACAGCTCGGCCCCCCAGGATAGGGGGGCGTCCAGGCTTGCTAGGCGGCGGTAGGATAATCGGGGAGTCGATCCATTTACCCTCGAAGCGATACTGCACCTTGCCGTTGCCTAGAACCTGGAAGCCTCCCAGGCCGTACATTTCCTGGAGTTTGCGACGCGCGACGCGCGATATCTTCTTGCCCACCTTAGTCCCCCGGTACATCATTCCTCCCCGAGCCAGAGCAGCGGGACGCATACCGCGCCCATCCCGAAACCGTCGGCGCAGAGGGCTTCCCAAAAGCCCAGGTGAAAGCCCCACATTGTTACCGTGACCATGACGCACCATAGGGCGAGCGAGAGCATGATCGCATTGATTAACTGAGCGGGAGTCATGTTAGATTGCTGGCGAAGTGTCGATGATCGAACGCAGAATTGGCTTCCATTTTTTCCACCATAGCAGCGCGTCAGTATGCATTCTGTAGATGGTATCATCGTCGAACGTAAACCAGTCTGCGATAGGATGCGATTGGCAGCCGATTGTCATTCGGTCGCTGGTATATGTAATCTGCCATGTATCGCAGTGAAGCGATTTGATTTCGCGCATATTGCCAATTACGGTGCGCAGGTTCGCATCGCTCAGGTTCGCATCGCTCAGGTTCGCATCGCGCAGGTCCGCATCGCTCAGGTTCGCGCGGTACAGGTTCGCACCGCTCAAGTTCGCACCGCACAGGTCCGCACCGCTCAAGTTCGCATCGATCAAGCTCGCGTTGCGCAGGTCCGCACCGCTCAGGAACGCACCGATCAGGTTCGCATCGCTCAGGTTCGCGTGGCGCAGGTTCGCATCGCTCAAGTTCGCACCGCTCAAGTTCGCACCGCTCAAGTTCGCACCGATTAAGCTCGCGTTGCGCAGGTTCGCATCGATCAAGCTCGCGTTGCGCAGGTCCGCATCGCTCAGGATCGCGTTGCGCAGGTCCGCACCGCTCAGGATCGCATCGATCAGGTGCGCCTCGCGTAGGTCCGCATTGCGCAGGTCCGCACCGCGCAGGTTCGCGCGGTACAGGTTCGCACCGCTCAAGTTCGCACCGCACAGGTCCGCACCGCTCAAGTTCGCATCGATCAAGCTCGCATTGCGCAGGTCCGCATCGCTCAGGATCGCACCGCTCAGGTCCGCACAGCGCAGGTCCGCACCGCTCAAGCTCGCGTTGCGCAGGTCCGCGCCGCGCAGGTCCGCGGCGACTAGGGAATCGATTTCCAAAATCAACGCGCCTGTAATTCGATTTACGATTCGCATTTGTTGCTCCTAGGTTCTTACAGGGTAGCCACGTTGCGCAGGAGCGCACCGCACAGGTCCGCACCGCGCAGGTTCGCGCGGTACAGGTTCGCACCGCTCAGGTTCGCATCTCTCAGGTCCGCGCCGATCAGGAACGCACCGTACAGGTCCGCGCCGCTCAGGTTCGCGTCGCGCAGGTCCGCGCCGTACAGGTTCGCATTGCTCAGGTTCGCGTTGCGCAGGTCCGCATCGCTCAGGATCGCGTTGCGCAGGTCCGCACCGCTCAGGATCGCACAGCGCAGGTCCGCACCGTACAGGTTCGCGCCTTTCAGGTTCGCGCCTTTCAGGTCCGCGCCGACCAAGTTCGCACCGCTCAGGTTCGCGCGGTACAGAGAATCGATTTCCAAAATCAATGCGTTTGTAAATCGGTTTACGATTTTCACTGTCTATCTCCAATAAAAAATGCCGGGCCCGGCGTAAGAGAATTGCCCGATTGGATTGTTCATAGTCCCCACCCGATCATAAATAGAGCATACGCGCCGCGTGCGATGATGCCAGCCGCGACGACGCCGCTAGGAATCACGATAAGCCCGATTACCAGCAATAGAACGTCGCAAATCAATGCCAGGATGAAGCCAGGGAAGTCTTTCATGTCGTTTCCTTTGGTTAATGGGGTTACGCCGCACCGCCTGGTGTATCTCCTTTTGGTTGACTGGTTCAGAACGAAAACTTGATGCCGATGCTGGCGTTGTGGCTCACGCAGTGGGCCTCGATGGCAATGCCGGCGGCCTGCCATGCGTTGCGCCAGGGGTGCGGCAGCAGATCGGTGATGACGACCTGGGCGACTAGACCGGCGGCGAAGTACGTGCCGACGCGGCCGGTGCTCGGGTGCTGTCCGATCATTGCCTGCGAGGCACTCTCGTAGTACGCCGCCGGGTGCTGCGCGATGTAGCGGGTCTGTGCGAAGTCGGCGGTGTCCAGCACGACGTAGACCGACTCCAGGGCGATGTCCGTCGTCGTCCAGGGATCGGCCGCGTGCGCCTTACCGGCGAAAGCCAGGGACGCGAGGCAGCAGAGAATGAAGATGAAGCCAGGGAAGTCTTTCATTGCGGCAACCCAAGTACACCGCACAGGTCCGCACCGTGCAGGTCCGCACCGTACAGGTTCGCGTCGCGTAGGTCCACACCGCGCAGGTCCGCGCCGATCAGGAACGCACCGTACAGGTCCGCGCCGTACAGGTTCGCATCGCGCAGGTCCGCACCGCTCAGGTTCGCGTCGTACAGGTTCGCGTTGCGCAGGTCCGCGGCGCGCAGGTCCGCGTTGCGCAGGTCCGTGCAGCGCAGGTCCGCGCCGACTAGGGAA
>Ga0209517_10010498_pt1 | contig 10296 bp, 11 predicted proteins | sample PeaSoiMetSII2010_FD_187695 | JGI IMG/M metagenome (GOLD analysis project Ga0209517, IMG submission 187695) | Peat soil microbial communities from Weissenstadt, Germany - SII-2010 (SPAdes) (version 2) | ecosystem: Environmental > Terrestrial > Soil > Wetlands > Peat | place: Germany... | reverse complement strand
GATCGTGGGTGCCGCTGGCCACGCCCCACACGCGGCCACGCACGGCGGGATCGAACACCATCCAGTAGGTGGTATTACGCCAGGCGCGCGGGACGCCGTCGGTGGTGGAGGTCCAACTCCGGCCGCCATCGTCGCTGCGCACGGCGCCGATATCGGTATAGGTGATGAAAATGCGGTTTTGGTCGAAGGGGTCGAAGTGCACGCCGTAGCAGGTGGTCACATCGATGCCGGTCGAGGTCCAGCCCTGCGGCGCGGTCTTGGCATACACCGCGGCCCACGTCTTCCCTCCGTCGGTGGTACGCATGGTGCGCCCGAGGTCGGTGAGATAACAGATGTCGGGATCGTTGGGAGCCACGCCGAGATTCAGCGCGGGGTCACCCCAGTTGGGACCCAGCTTTTCGGCGATCCAGGAGTCGGTGACGTTGGCCACGCCTTCGCGGCCTTGCCGCCAGACGAGCTGCCAGTTGCGCCCGCGGTCTGTGGTTTTGGCCACACCGGACCAGTTGGCGCCATCGAGGTTGAGCTGGGAGTAGGCGACGTAGGCAGTATCGGGATGGTGCAGGCTGGTGGCTACGGCGATCAAGCGGGCGCCGGTTCCGGGAAGCTGGAACGCGCGCCAAGTCTTTCCGCCATCCTCGGATACCGCTCCGGCGCGGGCGGAAACGGTGTAGATCACGGGCGGCCCGGCGACGATGTCCACCCACGGATTCGCCGCGGGCGCGCCCTCGGTCCAAGCGCCGTTCTCGCGCACGAAAACGGTGCGCTCGCCGGCCACGTAGAGCGCGCCGTTTTCGGCCCAGATGCGGCGCACGCGGCCGGGGAAATCGCGCTCCTTGCGCCAGGTGGCGCCGGCATCCTCGGAGACCTGGAGGGCGCCTCCAATGGCGGCGTAGAGCACCTTGGAATTGGCCGGATCGATGGCCAGAGCCGCCATGCGTTCCGCGGGTTTGCCATCCACCAGGATTTCCTCGTCGGCATGGTCGCTGCTCATCTCGACGCCCGTCACGCGCTCAGGCGGCGGATACACGAGCTTCCACGATTGGCCGGCATCGGCGCTGCGGAACAGGGCATGGCCGAGGGCGTAGATCACCTTGGCATCCCGCGGGTCCCACACGAAGGCGCGGGTGGTTCCGCGGAGGTTGAACATGCGCCAGGACGCGCCGCCATCCTCGGTGAGGTATGCGCCCGTCATGTCGCAGGCCTCCAGCACGTGTTTGCCATCGTGCGGGCTGACGGTGGGGTAGAACTGTGCGCCGCCGCCTCCCGGACCGATCACCTTCCAGAGGCCGGTACGCGGGGCCGATATCAAGGCGGCGGTGACCAGCAGAATGAATCCGATTTTCCTCATGATGAAGTTCCTTCGTACGGGCGACCGCGGGGTCCGGAGCTGCAAGAGAGAATTTCAGATCCGATAGGCGGCACGCACCACTTATCTTACATGCCTTTGGGGCCGTGGAACATGCGCCGCAACTCGCGGCAGCACCATGCGATGAGAACATTCAAGCTGGTGTACCCTAATGGATGTGAGCCCTCTCGAAAGCATCGTCGAGGATCTGAAGGCGTTGCCGCCGGCCCGGCTGGAAGTGGCCGCCGACTTCGTACACAGGCTCAAGCGGATCAGCGAGGAAGAGCGCCAGGCGATTCTGACCCGCACGGCGGGTGCACTCTCGCCGGAGGAGGCCAAGGAGCTGGAACGGGTCATCGAGGAAGGCTGCGAGAAGATCGATGGAGACGGCTGGTAGTGTTCTGCCGGCCACGAACGTGGTCGTCGCGCACTTCCGAAATGACGCCGATCTCACGGCTCGATTGAAAGCCACACCTGCGATTTACCTGCCTTGGGTGGTCTTGGGCGAACTCCACTATGGTGCGCTCCGCGCACAACGCCGGGAGGCACAACTGGCTTTGATCCGCGATTTTCTGCAAACTGCCACCCTTCTGCTGCCGGATCAGAGCACCAGCGAACGGTACGGCCAGGTGAATGCAGAGCTCGCCGGTCTCGGGGAGCTGATTCCGGACAACGACATTTGGATTGCTGCAATGGCCCGCCAGTTTGATCTTCCCCTGGTGACCAGGGACGGGCACTTCGCGGCGGTGCCATCGTTGAAGACACTCGCTTGGTAGCCGCTCGATCGGCTACCCGGGTCAAGAACCACACAGGCAGGAATGCCTGTGCTACAAAACCCGAGAATCTTCGCGGTGCGCGATTCTCGGGTTTGCGATCAGCGATCAGCCGTCAGCGCTCAGCCATTGAACCTCCGGAACTTCCGGCTCGCTGAAGGACATCCACGACGCCCAACCGGCGAATTAGTCACAAATCGGAAGCTGATCGCTGAAAGCCGCCCGCTGAAAGCTTCGGGCGAAGCCGCGCTGCGCTACCTGCTCTTGGGGCCGTGGAACATGCGCAGAAATTCGCGGCCGATCTCGTTTTCAAGAGTGTGCCGCGCCTTCAGCCTGGCCACCAGGTCGCACACGGATCCGGTGAGGATGCCCAGGATCAGGAGGACGAGCGCCACGCCCAAGGCGATGTTGGTTACGGTGAGCCAGAATGTCCGCGGGTCATGCATGGGGCGTCACCTCGCCCGCGAGAAACCGTCCAATCCAGTTTACGACAAGCGGTATGGCATGGCGAACGTCGGGGTGCAGGGGGCCTCCGACCGTGAAGCAATCGGCAGCTTCCACCGCTATGATGGTTACCTGGCGGGGCACCGACATTCCCAGCCCGCGGGCCAGCGCCAGCACTTCGAAGAGGCCGATGAAGTGGGGCGAGATGCCGGGCGCGGGGCGCACCTGTTCCGCCTCGAAGACATGCATGGTTCCGGGTTGGGCCTGACCGGTCACGATGGTATCCACGACCAGAAGGCGCCCGACGCCCACCAGTTTGTCGAGCAGGTTGAAGCCGGTTTCGGAGGACGTGACCACCTGGATGGCCGCGCCGAAGCGGCGCTCGACCTCGCGGGCCACCAGGATCCCCACGGCGTCGTCGGCCAGGATCTCGTTGCCGAGACCCAGCAGGCGAACGGAAGGTTCAGCCGCGGTGGATACTCCCATCGGCATCGCGCCTCAATGTAGACCGCAGATCGCCGTTCGGGCCGCACACGCGGACCAGAAGAGGCATGCTTCCGGGGAGTGCATGGGTCGCACATCCGAGGCATGGATCGTAAGCGCGGAAGGCCATTTCGACCATGTTCAGAATACCATCGTCCACAGTGGAAGCGTGGACCAGCCCGCGGGCCGCTTTCTCGACGCCCATGGAAATGCGGGCGGCGTTGTGCTGGGTGGCCACAATCAGGTTGCACTTGGTGATGAGACCGCGTTCATCGGTCTGGTAGTGGTGGATGAGGGTTCCGCGGGGCGCCTCGACTACGCCGATTCCCTCGCGGGGCACCGCAGTGGGCAAGATGCGCACGTCGGGACTCGAGATCTCCGGATCGTCCGCCAGTTCTTTCATGCGCTCGGCGGCGTAGAGCAGTTCGATGACGCGGGCCCAATGGTTGGCCAGGGTGTGGTGGACCGGCCGGCCGAGGACCTCGAAGTATTGCAGGCAAGCCTCCTGAGCCTGCGGCGTGGCCAGGCCATCGGCGGCATTGAGGCGGGCCAGGGGAGCCACCGAGTACACGCCGCTCTCCGCACCGTCGGTGAAGCCGCGCCAGGGGAGGGCTTTCAAATAGCAGAACTTCATGTAGCTCCAGGGCTCGGTGCGTTCGGCGATGTGTTGCGCGTAATCGACGGGATCGAATTTGGCCCACTGGCGGCCGTCGGGGGCCACGACGCGCAGCGCGCCATCGTAGAAATTCAGGCGGTTCTCGCGGTCCACCATGCCCATGTAATAGGTGCGGTGGGTAAACAGGTCGCTCCGGATGAGGTCCACGTACTCACTGTTCGAGAGCACCACCTTTTCGAATACGCCGCGCGTGAACTGGGCGAACTCCACGGCTTCCGCGGCCACCTGGCGGAACTGGGCGGCGTCTTCGCGGGAGAGCGCCTTGGATACGCCGCCGGGAATGCCGAACACGGGATGGACCGCCTTGCCCGCCGCGAGGGCGATGAGGCCGCGCAGCTTGTGGCGCATGGCGATGACTTTTTTGCCGGTCTCGACGCCCACCCGGGCGATGACTCCCAGGACATTGCGTTCGGCGGCGGGGGCCCGGGGGCCGACTACGAAATCGGGGCCGCCCAGGAAATAGAAGTGCAGGGTATGGTCTTCCACCATGAAGGTGTTGTAGACCAACTCGCGAATCTTGCGCGCCGCGGGGGGCGGCTCGACCTGGTAGAGGCGGTCGAGCGCCTTGGTGGAAGCCATGTGATGGGCGGTGGGACAGACGCCGCAGATGCGCGAGGTGATCTGCGGCATGCTTTCGGCGGGGCGGCCCTGCGCGAACTTCTCGAATCCGCGGAGCTCGGGCACCTGGAAGTAGGCGCGGTCGACGGCGCCTTTCTCATCGAGGAAGATTTCGATTTTGCCGTGGCCCTCGAGGCGGGTGATGGGATCGATGGTGATGCGGCGGGTGGCAACGGGTGCGGTGGCGGTTTCCATGGCAGTCACTCCGGACGTTTTCGCTCGAGGAAAGAAGACGGAAGGCTATAGCGGTAGAAGGTGCCCACGGGATCGACGATGCCCTCGAAGACGCGATCGATACCGGCCTCGTCGCTGACGTCGATGACCGAGGCGATGGAGCACAGGGCCTTGCCGCCGTAATCGCGCATGCGGCTGGTAGGGCCGAAACAGCCGGTGCAGGGCATGTTTCCGGAGATGCAGCGCGATCCGCAGCCGGTGCGCGTGGCGGGGCCCAGGCAGGGCACGCCCTGCGCCAGGATGCAGATTTCCGGATCCAGCACGCGCTCCTGCACGCGGTGAAAGCGATCCAGCTTGAGCTCCTGGGGGTGCGTGTCCCGGCGCGGGCACTCGTCGCACATGGCGCGGTCGGGCGCGAGCACGGTTCCGGGCTCGGGCAATTCGCCGCCAAGCAGGACCTGAAAGGCATCGGCGACGATTTTGGGGGATGGCGGGCAGCCGGGGATGTAGTAATCGACGGGGATGGTGCGGTCCAGGGCAAACACCGAGTCGAAGAGCTTGGGGAGCGTGAGGGTGCGGCCATCCTCGCGGAACTCGCTCTGCGGATGGTCCGCGGCGCCGTAGACTTCGCGGAGCGTGTCGCTGGCGGTGGTGAGATTGGACAGGCCGGGGATTCCGCCGAGCTGGGCGCAGACTCCGAAGGCGACTACCAGTTTGGATTTGCGGCGCAGCAGGCGGGCCATCTCCAACTGGTGGGTAGTGCGCACGGCGCCGTTGACGAAGCTGATCGAGATGGAGCTGTCTTCCATGGCCGCGACGTCCTTCTCCTTGAAGTCCAGGGCGACCGGCCAGAACACGATATCGACGGCGGCGACGATGTTGAGGACCTCTTCGGCGAGGTCGAGCACGGCCTCCTCGCAACCGCCGCAGGACGCGCACCAGTAGAACGCGACCTTAGGTTTCATGCGACCTCCAGAAGATTGGGCTGGCCGGGTTTGCGCAAGGGGCCCAGGCGCTTGAGGGTTTTCACCATGTCCTCGACGACCACGCGCACGCGGTCGCCCTCGGCGGCGGAAATCCATTCCAGGCGCAGGCGCTCTTCTTCGATCCCCATCTGGCGGATCAGCCGCTGGACCAGGCGGAAGCGGCGCAGCGCTTTGTAATTGCCCTCCTGGTAATGGCAATCGCCGGGATGGCATCCGCCGATGAGGACGCCATCCGCGCCTTTGGCGAAGGCCTTGAGGATGAACTGGACGTCGACGCGCCCGGAGCACATCACGCGGACCACTTCGGCATTGGCGGCGTATTTGATGCGCGAGGTGCCCGCCAGGTCGGCGGCGAGATACGTGCACCAGTTGCAAAAGAAGGCGACAATTCTCGGCTCGAATTCATCGGGCTTGGGTTTCAAGTCTTCAGGCATTGCTCAGAACACCCTCGATTTCCGCAAAGATTTCGTCATCCTCAAAGAGGTGTTGCCGGACCGCCCCGGAAGGACAGGCAGCCACACACGTGCCGCAGCCTTTGCAGAGCACCTCGTTGACGCGGGATTTGTGAATTTCGTTGACGAAGGAAATGGCGCGATACGGGCACATGGAAATGCAGGTCTTGCAGCCGCAGCAGACGGCCTCTTCCACGTGGGCGGTGTTGGGCTCGGTTTCCACGTAGCCGGCGTCGATGAGCGCCAGGGCTTCGGCGGCGGCTGCGCCGGCCTGCGCCACGGTATCGGGAATATCTTTGGGACCCTGGCAGCAGCCGGCCAGGAAGATACCATCGGTGAAGGTGTTGACGGGCGCCAGCTTGGGGTGGCGCTCAAGAAAGAAGCCTTCGGAGGCGCAGGAGATGTTGAAGATGCGGCGCACTTCGGGGGCGTCGGCGCGCGGCTCGAGACCGGTGGCCAGCACGACCATATCGACGGGGATGCGGCGCACAAATCCGGCCAGCGTGTCTTCCGCGCGGATGACCAGCTTGCCTTCCTCGCTGGGATCCAACTCCCAATCGGTGACCTCCGCGACGCGCCCGCGGATGAAGTGGACGCGCTCGTTGAGGAGCTTCTGGTAGAACTCCTCGAAGCCTTTGCCGGGGGTGCGCATATCGATGTAGAAATTGAAAATCTCGGCGCCGGTGTGTTCCTTGATGAGATGCGCCAGCTTCAGGGAGTACATGCAGCAGACGCGGGAACACCAGCGGTGGGTATTCTCGTCGCGCGATCCGACGCAGTGTACGATGGCCACGGTCTGGGGTTTGCGGCCGTCGCGCAGAATGACTTCGCCGCCGGTGGGTCCGGAAGCATTCACCAGGCGCTCCACTTCGAGCGCGGTGTAGACGTTGGGATATTTGCCGTAGCCGTAGTAGGGAATGCGCGCGGCGTCGAAGGTCTGGAAGCCGGTGGCCAGAATGACGGTTCCCACTTCGATCTCTTCGATTTCCGGTTCGGCGTGAAGATTGATGGCGTGACGGTCGCCGCAGGCCTCGATACAGGTCTTCTTGCACTTCCCCGATTTGAACTGAATGCAGGTTTCGGGGTCGATAACGGGCACCTGGGGGACGGCCTGTGGAAATGGAATGTAGATCGGTTTGCGCTTGGAGAGGCGCATGTTGAACTCGTCGGGAACTTTGGCCTGTTTGTAGACGCAGGCATCCAGACACTCCAGGCATCCGGCGCAGAGATCTTCGTCGACGTAGCGGGGGTGGCGCAGGACGGTGGCCTTGTAGTTCCCCACGTAACCATCCACCCGGGTGACTTCCGAGTAGGTCCACAGCGTAATATTGGGATGGCTGCGGACGGCCGACATTTTGGGAGTGAGGATGCAGGCGGCGCAGTCGAGGGTGGGAAAAGTCTTGTCGAACTTGGCCATGTGGCCGCCGATGGTGGGCTCTTTTTCGACCAAAAAGACATGCTTGCCGGCATTGGCGAGGGTGAGCGCGGCGTGAATTCCGGCGATACCTCCGCCGAGCACCAGGACATCCGGATGGATGGCCACGCGGCCGCGCTCCAGGGGCTGGTGGAAGGCCACGCGGCGCACGGCAGCGCAAACCAGGTCCTGGGCCTTGCGGGTAGCCTGCGCTTTGTCGACGTGAACCCAGGAGGCCTGCTCCCGGATATTCACCATGTGGAAGTAGTAGGGATTCAAGCCGCCGACCTTGAGGGCGGTGCGGAAGGTGTGTTCGTGAAGGTGCGGCGAGCAGGAGGCCACCACGATGCGGTTCAGATCGTGATCGCGGATATCCTGGCGGATGAGCTCCTGGCCGGGATCCGAGCACATGTACTTGTAGTCGCGCGAGAGCACCACGTGGGGCAGCGTGGCAGCAAACTGGGCCAGGGCCTTCACGTCCACGGTGGCGGCGATGTTGGTGCCGCAGTGGCAGGTATACACACCGATGCGAACGGCGCCGTGGGGATCAGACATAGGCTTCTTTCTCCGTGCGGGCTGGGGCGAACCACTGGGCGATGGTTTTGCGTCCGGCCACGGCGCGGCGGAATCCGAGCGATTTATAGCCGCCGCCCAAGGCCCAGCCGAGAATCTGCGTGAAGTAGAGGATGGGCATATCGAAGCGCTGGCCCGTGTCGCGGCGGATCTCGGACTGGTAGGCGTCCAGGTTGTACTGGCAGAGCGGGCAGACGGTCACGATGGCCTGGGCGCCCTTGCGGGCGGCCTCTTTCAACAGGATGTAATTCAGACGGACGCCCACGGGGTGGGCCGTGCCGGTCAAGGATCCGCCGCAGCACTTGGTTTTCAAGGACCAATCGACGGTGGGCACGCCGACGGCTTCCAACAATTCGTCCATGCGGACGGGGTCGTGGTCGCGGTCGGCTTCGGCGTAGGGCCGCACCATCTGGCACCCGTAGTAGCAGGCCACATTTCCGCCATGCCAACGGCGCACGACTTTCTGGCGGAGGCGATCGGGACCGACGTCGGTGAAGAGGACCTCAAGAGGGTGACGAACGCGGATCTGGTTGAGGACGCGCAGATTGCCGTTGCCCCAGGGATCCATCTCGCGGGCGACCTGCGGGTACTTCTGCATGTAGTCCTGGGCTTTTCGCAAAACCAGGTAGCAGGCGCTGCAGGGAGCCAGCAGATCGGCATGGCTGGCCTTGTGAGCCAGGGCGAGGTTTCTGGCCGAAAGTTGGAAGGCCGAGCTCTCGTCGATAGACATGTACGAGGTTGCGCCGCAGCAGTTCCAATCCTGGAGCTCGGCGAGCGGCAGATCGAGCAGGCGAAACAGCTCGAGAAGGCTCTCTTCGTAGGCCACGCCGGTGCCCTTGAGCGAGCACCCCGGAAAATATCCGTAGGCGGAGGCCATCACGCCACCTCCCGGGGGGCCAGTTCGCGGGACAGGCTGGCGATATCGCGGACGCGTTCGCCGCGCAGCTTCAAGCGGCCGGTGCGCACCAGGTCCCAGCCGGTGCGGAACATGCCGAGAAGGACCAGGGGATTGGAGCGCAGAGCCATGCGCAGGACCAGCCAGAATTCGGAGCTGCGCCCGCGCCGCCCGACCATGCGGTAGAATTCCTGGGCCAGCACCGGCACCGGAAAGCGCGCGGGATACAGCCGGTGTTGGATGGCCTCGCGCTTGAGGCTATACATCACGTCGGTGATATGAATCTGGCGGGGACAATGCACAGCGCAGGAATAACAGGACGCGCAGAGCCAGATGGTTTTGGAGCGCAAGGCGTCCGTACGAAAGCCTTCCCGGACGAGGGCTATGATGCGGCGGGGAGTGAAATCCATGTAAATGGATAACGGGCAGGCGCCCGAACAGGTGCCGCATTGCAGGCAGGAAAACAAGCCCTCACAGCCGGGACGTTGGCTAACCCGGCGGGCCCACTCCGCGTCCGCCTCTCTTTGAAATTTTAGTTCGCGTTGCATCGGTTCTCACTTGAGTTTTGGTTTTGCGGCGCTGGTACTGGCAGTCAACCTCGCCGGCCTCCCGGACCAGGCACCGCTTCTTGAGATGAATTCCGCACTGGAGGCAGATGTCATCGGGGTTTGCGCTGTCGTGGACAATGCCTTTGGTCAAGCGCTCCAGGAACGCCGAAGTCTGCTGAAGCTCCCCCAGGTCCAGATTTCCGAACATGGCGGCGAGCTTGCGATCCTTGGCGGTTTCGTACCTCTTCAAAATCGTGCGGCCGGCGGGGGCCAGGGAAAGATCGCTCGAGCGGCGGTCTTCCCGGCCTTCGGTGCGCCGCAGGAAATTGCTGCGCACCAACCGGTCGACGGCTTTGCTGGCCGCGGCGTCGCTCACCCCGAGAAAAGCGGCGACGTCGCCCACGTTGTGGGCCTCGGTGACGTTCAGGAGTTTGAGAATTTTGAGTTGCGAGATGGTGAGCTGCTTGCCCGCGATCTCCGTGAGCAGTTGCTGCTCCATGACGCCGCTCACGGCGGAAACGAACAAGTGCGCGCTGCCGAGTAGTTCGCTAACCAGTTGTTGCCGATGGTGAATGTCCATGGGGTCCTCTCCGGACGGGCTGAGTAGAATCCATGGTACCGAAGAGACGGCCCAGGAAGAGGGCCGTTTCGCGTTGACATCGCCCATGGAACTGGTCGGCATACGCCCGCCGGTTCGGATCAGGATCTGGCCGGTTCGCGGACCTCGGCCAGGGCGCGGCCCAACTGGCGGCGCGTGTTTTGCAGGCGTTGTGCGATGACGTCGGAGAGCCTTTCGAGGAAAGTGCGGGCGAAATAGGGGTTGGCGTCGAAAGCCGCGCGCAGGTCCGCGACCTCGAAGGCGGAGGCCTCCACGGATTCCAGCGCGCGGGCGCGAAACTGCTTCTTCTGGCCGAG
>Ga0209517_10010497_pt1 | contig 10297 bp, 8 predicted proteins | sample PeaSoiMetSII2010_FD_187695 | JGI IMG/M metagenome (GOLD analysis project Ga0209517, IMG submission 187695) | Peat soil microbial communities from Weissenstadt, Germany - SII-2010 (SPAdes) (version 2) | ecosystem: Environmental > Terrestrial > Soil > Wetlands > Peat | place: Germany: Weissenstadt... | reverse complement strand
TGGACGCGGTGCAGCCGGACTTCGAGATCATCGCCAAGGAATACCAGCAGACCACGCAAAACTTGGAAGAGCTCGACAACGAACACATCCGGGAGTCACTCACCACACTGATGCTGACCGTCGCCGAAAAAGGCTACGGCAAGCGCACCGCCCTGGCCGAATACCGCATCACCTCGCGCGGCGGCAAGGGCGTTGTGAACATGAAGACCACGGACCGCAACGGCTCGGTGGTGGCCACGCTGCAGGTCACGGAAGAGTCCGACGTCATGATCATCACGGAAAACGGTAAGGTCATCCGCGTGCACGCGAACGAAATTCGCGAGGCGGGCCGCTCCACGCAAGGCGTGCGGCTGCTGCGCCTCGATGACGACGACACCGTCGCCGCCGCCGCCGTTCTTCAGGAAGAAGAAGCCGAAGAAAAGAAGTAGTTCTTGGAGTGCGGCAGCTTGCTGCCGCCTTTCCGGTCTTGGCCACCGCGGCCAAATGAACTAAGGGGCATGCAGCGCCATGCCCCTTTTTTATTTCGGGTTGCGATACACTAAACACCCATGAAAATCACACGCCGCCTGTTCGCATTCCTTGCGCTCATCACGTCATTGGCTGTCCTGGCGCTTGCCAGTGCTTCTGGCCGGTCCGCAGCAAGCCACGGCTATCTCGCGCTCGTTGGCACCTACACCAACAAAACCGACAGCAAAGGCATCTACGCGTACGACTTCGACGCGGAGACGGGCAAGCTGACAGCGAAGGGTCTCGCCGTGACAACGGCTGACCCATCTTTCCTCGCCATTCATCCCAACGGGAAATTCGTCTACGCCGTCAACGAGTCCGGCAAGCAAAGCGCCGTCAGCGCTTTCGCTCTTGATGCGCCAAGCGGGAAGCTCACCCTGCTGAACCAACTTCCCGCCCTCGGCGAGGATCCTTGCTACATCACCTTCGACAAAACCGGCAAGTACGTTCTCATCGCCAATTACACCTCGGGCAACGTAGCTGTCTTTCCCATTCTCGAGGACGGAAAACTCGGCGAACACACCGCGCTCCTGAGGGACGCAGGTGCCGTCGGCCCCAACAAACAGCGCCAGGAAGGCCCGCACGCGCATTGGATCGGGCTCTCCGCGCACAATCATTTCGCGTACGTGGCGGATCTGGGTCTCGACCACGTCATGATCTACAACTTCGACGCCGCCAAGGGCACGCTCACCCGGGGAGACGCAGCTTCCTCGGATGCGGAGGCCGGGGCTGCGAAGCCGAGTGACGCGTTCACGGCGACGCTCAGCCCGGGCACGGGGCCACGCCATGTGGTGTTCTCCGCCGACGGGAAGTTCATGTATGTTCTCGGCGAATTGCAGTCCACCGTGACGGTCTTTGCGCACGATGCGCGGGAAACGTATCGCCAGATCCAGAGCATTTCCACGTTACCGGAAAAGTTTTCCGGCCGGAACGATGCCGCCGAAATTGCGCTTCATCCCAGCGGACGATGGCTGTATACCTCCAACCGGGGCCACGACACCATTGCTGAGTTTGCGGTCGACCCAGAAAAGGGAATCCTGAGCAAGACGGGTGATTTCCCCAGCGGCGGAAAGGAGCCGCGCCACTTCGCGATTGACCCCACGGGGCGTTTTCTGCTGGCCGAAAACCAGCACTCCAATTCCATCGTGGTCTTCAGCATCGACCCCACGACCGGCGCGCTCACGCAAGTCTCCAAGACAGAAGGCGTGCCCTCTCCCGTGTGCCTCGTTTTCCTTCCAAAGCCTTAGTCTTTACGGCTAGGCGATTTTTCCAACCCCGCACCATTTCTGTTTAGCGAGAGTTACAATCGGTCTATCCTGGCGGATGGTCGGATGAAATCTAGCAGGTCCCACGAAATGTCTTCTTTACCCAGCTTCATGCGGTTCCTGCTTGTTGCGGGGATTATGCTCTTGTCTACTTGCAGCGGGAGCGCGCAATGGGTTCTGGAAGAGTCCCATACGACCGCCAACCTGCGCGGAATCCACAACCTCGGCGGCGGAATCGCCTGGGCAAGCGGCTCGAACGGCACCATCCTCCGCACCACCGACGACGGCGCACACTGGCAGAAATGCGCCACCCCTCCCGGCGCCGACGAACTCGATTTTCGCGGCATTCAGGCCTTCGACAGGAACTCCGCGGTTGTCATGTCGTCGGGCCAAGGCAACCTCTCGCGCCTCTATAAGACGACCGACGGCTGCCAAACCTGGAAGCTCATCTTTACTAACCCCGATCCCGACGGCTTTTGGGACGCCATTCAGTTCACCAGCCGTGACTACCAGCGGATTCCCGGCAAGTGTTTTGGCGTAGTGCTGGGAGATCCTGTCGCGAATCATTTTTCTCTCTTTCTCAGCGTTGACTGTGGTGAGAATTGGGAACGCCAGAAAACCCTTCCCCAAGCGCTACCTGGAGAGGCTGCGTTCGCCGCCAGCAACTCCGGTTTGTTCCTGGGTGGTCTTGCAGATCGATCCTTTGTTACTGGTGGACCCTCTGGTGCTCGACAAATGTGTTTTAGGACGTTCTTCGTGGGCGACGCCGTGCCAGAAGGGCAGTCGGCACCTAATCACTTATTTTCCCAAAGCAATAAATGGTATTCAAGCAAGCTTCCAGTGGCTCATCCCTCGAATTCATCCGGTGCGTTCTCGATGGGATGGACTGAAGGGCACGGATCGGTGGTGGTCGGTGGTGATTACGAACATCCAGACCGGCGCGGCGATTCCGCATGGTATTGGGATGCAGGACCGGACGATTCCCTCTACCGATTCAAACTCGCGAAGACTCCGCCGTGCGGCTATCGCAGCGCGGTAGCGTATGACGCCATCACGCGAACCTGGATCACCGTAGGCCCCAATGGCACGGACATCTCCACCGACTTTGGCCGCACCTGGCATGCTTTAAGGCCCGACCCCAAGAAAGGCGACGCCCCGGACGCCGACCGCAACTGGAACGCCCTCTCACTTCCCTTTGCCGTTGGCCCAAGCGGGCGCATAGGAAAGCTCAGAACAAACGCACTTGAGCAATAACAAATTGGCCTGCCTGTGGCGTCTCAGAGATTGCGATGAGCTGTTATCGCGACGGCGAACCAGTGGCCTGAGCATGCAAACTTCCCCCACCGAGGAGGACCGGTGATTTTGTTCCGATGGCTTTCCTTGTAGACTAGAAACGTTAGGCTATTCACCGGTCAAAAGCGCCCCGGTTGGCAGTTGTACTGAGAGAGCAAGGAGACTACCGCAATGCCAGTCGATGTGGTCATGCCCCAGATGGGCGAGAGCATCTTTGAAGGAACCATCACCAAGTGGCTGAAGAAACCCGGCGACAAGGTCGAGCGGGACGAGCCGCTGTTCGAAATCTCCACCGATAAGGTGGATGCCGAAATCCCCTCCCCTTCGGCCGGAGTGCTGAAAGAGATCAAAGTTCCTGAAGGGCAGACCGTGCCGATACAAACGATTGTGGCGGTGATTGATGGGGCGGGATCGCCCGCGGCATCGGCTCCGGCGCCCGCGCCAACTCCTGCGGCACCCGCGGCGAAGCCCGCACCTGAAGCAGCGGCGCCTGTACCTGCAGCCGCAAAGCCCGCAGCACCTGCACCAATTCCGTTTCCGTCGGCTGCACCGGCGTCCTCTGCTGCGCAGGCAGCGCCAGCAATTTCCTCAGAACGCATCCATTCCTCGCCGTTGGTTCGCCGCATGGCCAAGGAACATGGCATAGACCTTTCCACGCTCGAAGGCAGCGGGGCGGGCGGCCGCATCACCAAACAGGATATGGAAGCGGCCATCGCGGAATTGTCCGGCGCGGCCCCGACGAGCGCTCCGGCAGCAGGTCCAACGGTTGCGGCACGGCCCCTTCCTCCGCCGGCCCCGTCAGCCGTGGCGCAGCAGCCCGGTGCGGCGGCGGCGCACGGTAGCCAGTTCATTCCGGCGCTGCAAGTGGGAGTGCCGCGGGAACGCCTCTATTTTGGAAATTACGAAGTGCACCCGCTGAGCGTGATGCGGCAGAAGATTGCCGAGCACATGGTAGCCTCGAAGCACGTTTCACCGCACGTGTACTCCGTCGACGAAGTCGACATGAGCAAGATTGCCGCGATTCGCGCGAAATCGAAAGAGGAGTTTGAGAAGCGCTACGAGACCAAGCTGACCTTCATGCCGTTTTTCGTGAAGGCCGCGGTGGCGGGCCTGCGCGCCTATCCCATCGTGAACGCTTCGCTCGACGGCACCAACGTGGTGCTGCACAAGGAGATCAACATCGGCATCGCCGTGGCGCTGGACTGGGGCCTGATCGTCCCGGTGGTGAAAGGCGCGGACGAGAAGAACCTGCTGGGCATCCAGCGCAACCTGAATGACCTGGCGGAGCGCGCACGCTCGAAAAAGCTGAAGCCCGAAGAGGTGCAGGAGGGAACATTCTCCATCACGAACCCCGGCGTGTTCGGGGGGCTGTTCGGCCTGCCGGTGATCAGCCAGCCGAACGTGGCCATCCTGGGGCTGGGGGCCATCGAAAAGCGGCCGGTGGTGGTGGACGATGCCATCGCCATCCGCTCGATGTGTTATGTGACGCTGAGCTACGATCACCGCGTGGTGGATGGCGCGATCGCGCACCAGTTCCTGCACAAGGTGAAGGAAACGCTGGAAAACTGGGCGGAACCGGTGGTGTAGGGGCAATTTTAAGTAATCAGTTTTCAGTTGTCAGTAAAGAAGGAAAACCTTCCCACGAGCCGGTGGTGTAGGCCCTCAATCGCGATCGACCCTTCTGTGCGGACGATTGCGGGCCCACAATGCGCTACCGCTCTAGTTGCTGCGACCAGTACAATCTCCTCCAATGGCCACCATGAAGCTGGTATTCACCCTGCTGGTATGTTTTCTTATTGTCGGCCTGGTTGCCTACTCTCTGACCCGAAGACGTAGCTCGTTCCGAACAGCTGCCGCGTCACAGGTTTCTGTCTCAGAAACGTATCTGAGCATGCGCAAGCTGATCCTAGAAAGTCTTCACGGGAAAGTTGCTCTCCCGCCTGCGAGGAAACCGACAGAACCATATGCTGTGATGATGGATTGGAACACGGGAAACGGCATCGCCACAGTCGTGGCTGTCGCGGATGGAACCGCAAGCATTTATTTGAGCAGTGGCGGTGGATCGATTGGCGGCGGTCAATCGCACCATGAAATCCGCGAGGCTGCGCTGAATGCGATGTCACTCGCGGCCGAGTTTCAACCTCGGATGCAGCCCACTGGAACCTACCCGCTTCCCGAGCCGGGCGGAGTCATTTTCTACGCAGTCACCGATGCGGGCGTTTATTCTTCCCCAGCAACGGCGGAGGAATTGGCAGCGCAACGCCACCCTTTATCTCGTCTGGGCAATGCCATGCAAAACATCGTGACGCAGTACCGCCTGCTGCAGCTCCAAAAATAAAGCCCTGGGCCACCCTCACTGAATCGTCGGCCGCAGCTTGGCCGTCCACACCGCGAAGCCTTCCATCGGCACGGCCTCCACGCCGGCGTCGCGCAGGGTTTCGCGGACGAAGCGGTGGCGTTCGTTTTCGGCCAGCAAGGCGACATCGGTGACGGCGGTGAACTCGCTGGACTTCACCTTGTCGCGGATGCGCTCCACGGTATAGGCGAGGAGCTTGGCATCGGCAGGTGCTCGTGTAACGCTGAGCGCCTGCACGAAACCCCGCGTGCCGTTGCGGCGGTAACCGTAATCCAAACGCATGGGATCGCCCGGGAAAGTGAACTCCTCCGCGCGCACGCCCTTCTGCAGGCGTTCCCACAGGTGCGCCTGTTTCAGCACCTGTGCACAGTAAGAGCGAATCACGCCGCGGCTGCCCGGCGCGCCCACGCGCGTGGCAGCGCGCGCCGGGGCTACGTGATCGGCATACAGGCGCTCTGTTTCCGCATCCAGATCGTCGGCGTAGACGCCCTTTTGTGGGGCCAGCTGCAGGGCGTTCGAGAGCGTGTCGTCCCACTTACCCAAAAGCTGCAACCAGGCGGCCTGTCCGTTTCCCGCAGCAGGCGCTTGGTCCGTTTCCTGGCCATTGTTGGGGAACAATTCACGGGCGCTGGCAAAACGGCTTTCCAGGTCATTCCGCAAGGCCCGCAGGAGTTCTTCATCGGCCTGGGGGTGAAGCCGGCGCACACGCGCGAACTCTTCGGGTTCTTCGATCAGGCGCATGCGGCGCTCGCCGGTTTGCGGATCGAAGACCAGCACACCGATATTGACCCACTCGTCGCGCACCAGATTGGGAGTATAGCGGAGCACGCGATAGGCGCAGGCCCGCTCGTTCACTCTGGCCTCGTTTGTCTCTGTGATCATCGTCATTTACCCCTTGCGTGACCAGTGATTCGTGACTGGTGACTCGTGAAAACCCGAGACCGGCCGTCGGGGCCGTTCCATCGCGAGTCACGAATTACAAAATACGAGTCACGGCATTCGCATCACGAATCACGGACCCAATGCGGAAAAGGCTGCCGGTTGGACGATTTAGCGGCCAAAAGAAGCTCCGGCACACGCGTCCTTCTGCGCTGCAGTTGCTCCAGCAGCCGCAGGACCGCGTCATAATCGTCCGCATACCACTCCGGCGGGATTTCCCCGGCCACTTCGGCCAGCACGCGTTCGGTGATGCGATGATCCAGGCGTTCGAGCCAGGGGCCGAAGGATGCCATGCCGGTCACGCCTTCATAGACGCGGTTGCGCGCGTACAATCCGCGCAGGGGGGCATCCGGAAAATTCCATTCCCCGGCGTTGAAGCAGAAACCCTGGTCGATCATCAGCGCGCGATAAGGAAGCGGGCTATTGCCGGGCGCGCGTGGATGATCCCCCGGCGCCGCGGTCGATGCCGGGCTCTTCTCCTCAAAAAACAAGGTCTGCCGCCCGTTGGTGTTGCAGGTCCATTTGTCGAAGACCAGCATGCCGGCAAAATCGTGGAGGTTGGCGACCTCGCGCAGCTTCTCATCAGGCAGAAAATCGTGCAGCACCAGCCGGCGGGGATCCCCCGGATAGCGCGAGCCGAACTGCAGCCCGGCGGCGCAGGGCGTACGCGAGCGGGCCAACTCCATGCACAATTCCTCGGTCAACTGGATCAACTCCCGGCTGACCTCCACGACCGCTACCGGGGTGGTGGGCAGGCCGAGACGCGATGCCAGGCGAGTACCGAGCAGCTCATTGACCAGAACGCGGAGGTGCTGCGGGTTATTTTGGAATTTGACCACATAATAATTTCCGTCCGAGCACCTCATGAGGTGCGCTTGCGCGCCTCCGCGCATCCGCCGTATGTGCTCCATGGCTCGCAGCATACGCATTTATCCTAGCGGCACTTAGAGGTTCTATCAAGAGCGCGGGAAAAACGACGTCGCAGGGTTCCCAATGCGGCGCGAGGAGCGCACCGATTCGGCGCGGGGACAGCGGGGGTTGCTATTCCCTGCAGCGGCAAAGTCATACCGATGTGGCGCCTGCCACATCGGTTCGCAACAAAGAAGCCCCGTGATCCCTTCGCGGGGCTTCTGGGGAATTCAGTCTGGCGCGCCAGGAACAACTAGCGGCGGCGTTTCTTCCCGGCTTTCTTCGCGGCCTTCTTGGGCTTCGCTTTGGCCTTCGGGGCTTTTTTCGGAGCCTTCTTGGCCGCTTTCTTGGGCGCCTTCTTGGCGGGCTTTTTCGCCACTTTCTTTGGCGCAGCCTTGGGTGCGGGTTTTGCCGGGGCTTCTTCCCCGGCTTCTTCCGCAGGTTCCTCTTCTACCAACAGGATTTCTTCCTGTTCTTCGACTACGCCCTCGGTATCGCCACCCAGCTCGTCGTCCTCTTCCAGCCGGGACAGCTCATCATCCTCTTCAAAATGATCCTTCTCGAAATCCATGCTTTCCTCCCCTGGGGGCACTTTCTTTCCCGATGTTCTTGGCATGCTGCTCCAGCCGGAGATGAGTCACTCCGTCCTTGCGATTTGTTATCCCACTCCAACGTGGATGTCAAGAGTTCTCGCGGGTAGACGAGGCAGGCGTTTCGCAGAGGTCACGGGCGGGCCGAAAAAAGGTGTTCCACGGCGCAGGGGAAGCCGCCCCGGCGGAAGATAGCAGGGAGGCTAGGAGCGCCCATGGGCAGCCCGAGGATTACTGCTGCGTCTTGCCGGATATGCGCGCGGAGGGCTTCTTGGACCTGGCGGAACCGTGCACGGCGCGTGTTTCCGGAGCGCCACCCACGGTATAGATGCGCAAGACCATGCCGCGGGAGACCTTGGCGGACTTGAGACCGTTCCACTTGCGGATCTGGTCGGAACTCACGCTGAACTGGTCGGCAATGCCCGCGATCGTGTCGCCCTTGCGGACGCGGTAGCGCACCAGGCGGCTCTTGGCCTCCTCGGGCGGGCGGGTGGCGGGGATGATGAGTTTCTCTCCCGGCGTCAAGGCCTCGGCACGGTCCAGGTCGTTGGCGTCGGCAATGGCAGCCGGGGTGACGCGATATTTCTTGGCAATGGAGGTCAGTGTGTCGCCGGATTCAACGCGATGGCGCCGCCAACTGACCCACTTGTCCGCGGGAATGTCCGCGATCTCCGCGGAGAATTTCTCCGAGGTGCCTTTAGGCAGGTACAGGACGAAGTTGCGATCCTCCGGGGTAGCCATGCGGAGAAGCGAGGGATTCAGCGCACGAAGCAAGGCCACGTCCACATCGATGGTTTCCGCCACCAGGCGCAGATCGATCGCGCGGCCGGGCTTGATGACATCGAGTTCCACCGGCGGATCGGGATCCACGGCGATGCCGTAATGCGCGGCGTCCTTGGCGATCAGGGTGAGCGCGAGAATAATGGGCACGTAATTCTTGGTTTCACGGGGGAGCACATTGCGTTTGTAAAGCTCCCAGAAATCGGCGTACCCGGTGCGCTCCACACCCTTCTGGACGTTTCCGGGGCCGCAGTTGTAGGCGGCAATGGCCAGATACCAGTCGCCAAAGAGCCCGTAGAGATCGCGCAGATGCTGGGCCGCGGCGCGCGTGGCTTTTTCGGGGTCCAGGCGCTCGTCCACCCACCAACTGCGCTTCAAGCCGTATTCGTTGCCGCGCCACTGCACGAATTGCCAGATGCCGCGCGCTCCGGCCCGCGAAAGAGCCAGGGGCTGGAAGGCGCTCTCTGCCTGGGCCAGGTAGATCAGGTCCTGGGGGACACCTTCTTCGCTCAAGACGCGCGAGATCATCTGCTGGTAACGGCCGGAGCGGCGCAGGCCATTCTCAACGATGGCTCGGCCGCGCGGCGTCTGGAAAAAGTTCAGGTAGGAGACCACGGTGTCGTTCACGGTGAGCGGCAAGTCGTGCGAGATGCTCTTGGCGGCGGCTTCCGCGCGCTCCCGCAACTTCGGGTCCACGGGGAAGGTCATTTCGGCCACTTCGTCGATGGCCGCGGGAACCGCCGGAGCTTCGCTGAAACCATCGCCCGCGCGGAAGGCCTGCAATTCGTAGGTGTAGATCGTGTCGGTGACCTGATGGAAGAGTTCGCCAAGGCGCGGATCGCCGTTCGGATCGTAGCCGCTTTCCAGCATCCAGTCGACGGCGTCGTCAAAATCGCGGCGCGCGGCTTCCAGGTGGCCAGCCTTGTAATTCGCTTCGCCGGAACTGAATTTTTCCCTTACCTTTTCGATCAGGTAGTCGATGCCACCGGGTGTGGGTGACTCGAGTGAGCGTATGGGCTGTGATGCCAAATCTCTCAGAGGCAGCTCGCCGATCTCAGGCGTCGAAGGTGGGGGGGCCTGCGCCAGAACGGGAGGAAGCACCTGCACGGGTTTTTTCGTGGCATCCTCGCAACCCGCCAGAGCGAGTAGCAATGTGAAACACGCCGCGGTGCGCAGCAAAGGGCGGATGATCGGCTTCTGACTCATTTTCCTATGGTATGAAGGCCTTCCTGCGTCGGTCAATGCAATACCACCCTGCTTCGTAGCCCATGCAGTACCCACCCGAGGGCCGGAGCGCGGGCCACGGCGATCTGGAGGCTGGGGAGTTTTCTTCGCTCGACATCCGGGCTGAGTTGAGGCAGAATTCAGGCCGCTAATTCCGCATGCCGGGCTTCTCCTGTCTCTCCCCGGCCTGCCCCGAGGAGATCTTATATGCCACTTCCGCGCACCTTCGGTTTGTTGTTGCTCAACCTGTCGCTGTGCGTATCTGCCGCGGCCCAGGAGATGCACCCGTCTGCACGCTCCACACCCGCTTTTGATCAACTCAAATCGCTGGCCGGGGAGTGGGAAAGAACGAGCACGCAGGGGTCCAAGGTGGCCCTGACGTATCAGGTGGTCTCCAACGGAAGCGTGCTGATGGAACGCCTGAAAGGCCCTGG
>Ga0209517_10010493_pt1 | contig 10301 bp, 11 predicted proteins | sample PeaSoiMetSII2010_FD_187695 | JGI IMG/M metagenome (GOLD analysis project Ga0209517, IMG submission 187695) | Peat soil microbial communities from Weissenstadt, Germany - SII-2010 (SPAdes) (version 2) | ecosystem: Environmental > Terrestrial > Soil > Wetlands > Peat | place: Germany... | reverse complement strand
CTTGAGAATCTGGACGGCCTCCGCCCGATTTTTCTCGTCCTCAAACCAGGCGACGCTGCGATTTTGCGCGCGCAGCAGTTTCTCCAGCGTGGCCTTGTTGGCGTTGGCCCAGGCGACGTTCACCGCGGTTCCGGAAAACGGCAGGTCCTTTACGTAATCGACGGTCAGGCCGAGACTATGAAACCCCTTCGCCACCGCCTGGAAGTTGAACGCCGGTAGCAGAATGGCGGCGTCGACGGCGCCCGCAATAAGCGCCGAGGCGCGCGCCGCCGTGGCGCCGGCGAATACCATGTCGAATTCGCCCGGTTTGATGCCGTTCGGTTCGAGCATGCGCTCGACATAAATGCGCGTAATGTCCTTCGGACCGCCAAGCGAAATCACTTTGTCTTTGAGTTCGCTGATGCTCGCGATACCGGGCTTAGCGACGAGATCGTAAGGTGGCGCCTGTACCTCGATGCGCACGATGGCGATCGGCGCTCCCATGCCGACGGCACGCAATGGATCGGCAAGTCCGGTCGAGATACTGACGCCGAGCGATCCCGCGGTGACTTGTTGCACCAAGGCCGCGCTGGATTGCACGTAGACGACGTCGACTTTTAAATCTTCGGCGGCGTACAAGCCTTTGTCGATCGCGATAAGAACGGGCCACAGATTAGCTGAAGCCTGACCGACGGTTCCGACTGTCACCTGCTCCGTTGCACGTACGGGCGTACAGCAAAGCCCAACAAGCAAAATGGACAAAAGCGCTGCAATACCACGCAAGAATACATCACACCGCATCCATCCCTCCAATCAATGTTTCTCGGCTTGCGCTAAGTAATGGTTTGCAATCTCCGTGCCGGTCGTCTTCCACACGCGCCCGTGCTGGCCGATGTACTGCAACGCCGCGTCGAAGGCGTCGATACGATGCGGCACGCCTGTAAGATAAGGGTGAATCGCAATGGCCATCACGCGACCCGATTTCGCGCCCTCACGATAGAGGACATCGAATTGTCGGCAAATCATCTCACGAAATTCACTGGCCGTGCGGTGCAACTTCTCGAACGCCGGTTTGTCGTTGATTTCGTGGCTATAGGGTACGCTGACCAGCGTGTGGCCGCCGTCGAGCTTCATAATGTAAGGCTGGTCGTCGTTGGTCCAGTCACAGACGTATTTGCAGCCTTCGGCAGCGAGGAGATCAAGCGTGTCCCATGTCTCCTGAAGGCCAGAACCGAGCCAGCCACGCGGGCGCGCACCCGTTGCCCGCTCAATGGTCGCGAGCGCATTTTTGATGATACGCGGCTCGTCACCGGGCGGCGCTTCGTTGAGGCGGCGCGTATTACTTTCGCAATGCCCCATCCACTCCCAGTTTCGCTTGTTGCCTTCCTCGATAATAACCGGATGTTCTGCACAAACCTCGCTGTTGAGCGCGACCGTCGCGCGGATACCGTGACGGTCGAGCACCTCCATCAGCCGGAACACGCCGACGCGGTTGCCGTAATCGCGCGACGACCAGGTTGGAACATCCGGCACCGGCGCGCTGGTGCCGCCAGCGGCTGGCGGCACTTTCTCGTCGAGCGCAAAAAACTCGATGTTCGGAATGACCCACAGCGCGACGTGGGCGCCATTCGGCCATTGCAACGGTGGCCGGTGTATGATCGGCGAATAGGGAAACGGACCGCAGCGGGCTGGCTTCATATTAGCTCGCCTTTTTCACGGCCGGGTTTTTCGCGAGCTGCGCGATCACCTCGTCGACGTGCAGCACGTCGGCATATTTATGGTGCAAGTCGAACAGATTGACTTTGTGCGAGAGTGCGCTGCGATCGAAGCAGCATTCCTCCACCAGCACGACATGATAGCCATGTGAATAGGCGTCGACCGCGCTGGCACGCACGCAGCCCGACGTGCTCTCGCCGCACACGATTAGCGTCTGGATGCCGAGCTGCGTTAGGTGAGCCACAAGCGGCGTACCGTAAAAGGCGCTGGCGCGCTGCTTGGTGATGACCACGTCGCCGGGTTGCGGCTTGAACTCTGGCCGGATGGCGTAATCGGACGCCTCGACAGACGGTTTTGCGCGCTTTGTGGCCTTGACGAAAGCGGGACGGCTTTCGCTGCGCACGTCACCGGTCGAATAGAAAATCGGCAGGCCCGCTGCACGGGCGGCGGCGAACAGACGCCTAGTGGGCTCTATCGCCTCATAGGCATAGTGTCCGCAAGCGTTCGGATAGGCCTTCGCGATCTTGTCGGGAGGGTGCGAGCCGCCGCGATAGACGAGCTCATAGAGGTCGATTGCAAGGAGCGCGGGAACTGGCCCGACAAAGGTCTTGCGCCGATAGCAGGCATAGACCTCCAGAATGTCCGGCGTAATGATGTCCTTCCAACAATGGTCCTCGAAATCGTCGCTCATGCTTCGGCTCCCGCTTGAGTATTACAGTAAGATACATGCAATTGCGCTAGGCCAGAAGCGGCGACGGGCATTCGACAACGGGTGCAAGACGAAGATCCGCTGTGGGTCATCAACGTCATTTTGAGCGTGCGCTAGGCATGTCCGCTATGCCCCCGAAAGCGACCAAACCACTGCGCCGCACTAAGTGACGCAACGGGCCAACAGCGACATTTCGCAATGCAGTAAAACAGCGGGCCTTTTCGCAGATCATCGGCAGTGGACATTCCTCCTCCGGTCGCTCGGAGCGCCGTGATCTAGATCAAAACCTGCAATTTAGGGCGCGATATCTTTGCCCGCATTGCAACGCGCGTGATCCCGTTGGCGAGGGTCAGATGCCGATCGGCATTGGCAGGCGGCAATTCATGTCCGCGCTTCTCGGCGTGGCGGTGGCGTGGCCGGTCGCGGCGCGTGCGCAACAGGGCGAGCGGATGCGCCGCGTCGGCGTGCTATTCGGTGGCCCCAACACTGCGGATTTTCGGTCCAAGCTTGCTGCATTTCAGCAAACCTTGCAGCAAGTCGGTTGGGTCGAAGGCCGCAATATCGAATTCGACATTCGCTGGGGCAGCAACGATGCGGACCGCATCTTGCAGGAAGCACATGAGCTCGTCCGGGTTAAACCCGATGTAATCCTTGTCGGTCCCACCGATGCGTTGGTCCCATTAAAAAAGGAGACTGAGACAATTCCGATTGTATTCGTTGGTGTATCCGATCCGTTGGGCCGGGGCATCGTCAAGAGTATCGCGCGACCGACCGGGAACGTCACCGGCTTCAGCAATTTGGAGTTCTCATTAATCGGTAAATACCTCCAGATCCTCAAGGAGATCGCGCCCAGCACAAAGCGCGTTGCAGTGATGATCCACACCAGCAATGCTGTCTCCGTCAATTGGTTTAGCATGTTCAATACTGTCGCACCGTCATTTGCGATCGAACCGATTACGGCCCCTGTCCGGGATCGTGCAGACATCGAGCAAACAATCGAATCGCTGGCGCGTGAGGCAGACGGTGGCCTGATCTTACCGGGCGATACCTATGTCGATAACCCTGATGTTCGGAAATTTATTATAGGCCTGGCCGCGTCGTACAAGTTGCCCGCGCTGTACACCAATCCGGAATTCGCGCGGGATGGCGGGCTGATGTCCTACGGTCTCGACCAGCTCGACCAATACCGAGGTGCCGCATATTATGTGAATCGTATCCTAAAAGGGGAGACGCCAGCCGACCTTCCGGTCCAACAGCCGACGAAATTCGAGTTAGTTATAAACCTCAAGACCGCCAGGGCCATGGGCCTCACCGTGCCATTGACGTTACAGACGATCGCCGACGAGGTGATCGAATGAGGCGGCGCGAGTTCATCACACTGCTCGGCGGCGCGGCGACCGCATGGCCGCTCGCCGCACGCGCGCAGCAACCGGCGCTGCCGGTGATCGGGTTTATCAACGCCGCTTCTCCCCAAAGTTACGCGCGACCCTTGTCGGCCTTTCTAAAGGGGCTGAGCGAAACCGGTTACGTAGATGGCCACAACGTGGTGATCGAATACCGCTGGGCGGAGGGCCAAAATGATCGGCTCCCGGCGATGGTGGCTGATCTGATTCATAGAAAGGTGACCGTGATAGCCGCGACCAGCACTCCGGCAGCGCTCGCGGCAAAGGCGGCAACCGCGACCATTCCGATCGTCTTCGAAACGGGCGCCGACCCGGTCAAGCTTGGCCTCGTGACCAGCCTTAACCGACCGGGCGGCAACGTCACGGGCGTGGCTCAAACGGGCGTGGAGGTAGCGCCGAAGGAGCTGGAATTACTGCACGAGTTGGTCCCCGGTGCGCGCGTCATGGCCCTGCTCATCAACCCGACCAATCCCGCTCAAGCCGAGACCCAATCGAGTCAGGCGCTGTCGGCGGCCCACACCCTCGGGCTGGAGCTTCACGTCCTGAATGCCAGCACCGAATGTGACTTCGATGCAGTCTTCGCAAAGCTGGTCCAATTGCGAGCGGGCGGGCTCGTGATCGCCGGCGATCCATTCTTTACTGGCCGGCTCGAACAACTTGCCGCACTGGCGGTCCGCCACGCGGTGCCCACGATCTTTCAACGGCGCGAGTTCGCTCTGGTCGGAGGTCTGATGAGCTACGGATCGGACATCGCGGACTCGTACCGCCTAGCCGGCAACTATGCCGGCAGGATTCTCAAGGGCGAGAAGCCCGCTGACCTCCCGGTCCAGGAGGCAACTAAAGTCGAGCTGTACATCAACATGAAGACCGCCAAGGTGCTCGGCCTGACATTCCCGCTCTCGCTACTCGGTCGCGCCGACGAGGTGATCGAGTGATCCTTTCGCAGTGCGGCAATTGACGGTGGCGAAGTGACGCTTTGGGTCAGGAACGACATATTGGGCGCTTTGGCCGATGTCCGTTCTTCCCCCGTTAGCGACCGTGATAGCGACTTCCCGGGCGGTCGCTAAGGGCCAATCGCGTCGTTTTGGCGCCGCAGCAATTCCGGCAAACGTCCGAGAAAATCATTCGGTCGTGCAAGACGTCGAGCGATAATGTCACCTAGCGTTGTAGCACTGCAGCCGCTTTCCCGGCAGCAAATCGTAGGGCGGCCGCCATCCCGGCAGCGCCGAGACTCGGTCAAGCCATGCCGCTATCGACGGATGACTGACGGCAAAATCGAAGCCCGCCTCTTATTTGGGAAACATCAAATACCCGATCATCGAAATGTCGGCGATCGTCGGCTTTTCGCCTATCACGAAGGGAAAGTCGCGCAAGTGCTTGTCGAGTATTGCCAGAAGGTCGTCTAGTCGCCATCCCAGGAATTTGAGAACCGCGGGATCAGGCGAGGATGTAAACGCGCGCAAGAAACGGTACGTCGCCATGTAGCCGCTCAGCTTATGATTGTCCCAGAAGAGCCAACGCAGAATTTGGAAACGCTCATCCTCGTTCTCGCCTCCGAACCGACCATAACGCTCGGCGAGACGCAGCAGGATCGGCGCGGTCTGGGTCAGCCGAACGCTGTTGTCCTCGAGCACCGGAATTTCGCCCATAGCGTTGACATTCGAACGCCAGGCTTCGCTGCGCGTCTCGCCGCCAGCGAAATCGGTCCAAATCGGCTCGAAGCTTTGGCCGCATAAAGCCAGCATCAGCGCCAGCTTGTAGCTGTTTCCCGATTCCGGGAAGTAGTGAAGGCGGTATTCGTTCATCGGCGTGCAGCCCAACTATAGCCGGAAAATCCGCGCGTCAGAGCGACAGCGGCAATTCCAACCTCTCCGCATAAATCCTGTCGCGGTGCTCGAACAGGATCGGATCCAAGGCGGCTTCGATCTGCGGATCGCGCGACTCGAACGCGGCGCGCATCGACCCGTCCATCCGGCATTGCTCGGTCGGCAGCGGCACGAAATACGCCATGGCGGTGGCGCTGTAGATATCCACCGCGGTCAATGCATCGCCGATGTAATAGCGGCTGCCCGCCTGCCGCTGTTGCTTCAGTCGCGACGCCAGCATGCGCAGCACGTCCGCCACGCGGCTCGCGGAATTCGCACCCGCCTGCGGGCTGTAGCCGTATTTCTTGCCGAGATATCTGGACACGCGCTCGGAAAAGCCGCCCTTGTCGTTGAGCCCGGCGTGGATCAACTGCAACCGGCGCGACCAGGCCAGCCCCTGCTCGCCGCAGATCTCGTGCGCCAATCCGAAGGCAAGGGCGCGGTCTGTTGCGTCTTTCGGCAGCAAGGAAGGATTCGGAGCGAGGTGCTCCGCGAGCAGCAGAATTTCGGCCCAGCCGGCACGCGGCCGTTCGTCGTCGTACATGAGGATCGGACCGCTGCGCTGACCGGCCCACTCCTTTAGCGGCTCGCTGTCGTAAATCAGCCGTACCGCCGCCCACTCGATGTTCTTGACGTGAAGGATGCCCTTGGCCGCCTCGCCCCACGGGCTCGGCACCCCGCCGACCACCACCATGCGGACGCCGCTTCGCTTGATTGCCTCGTCGACACTCACATACTGAAACGTCATGTTTCCTCCCGAGTGAAGATGAAACTGAAACCTCCCTCCCGTGACCATCGCCCGTCTAAGCCCTGCCGGCACGAGCCCACTGGGCAGTTGTGCGGCTCGGTAGAGGCCGAGCTTCCCAAAGATATCCGCGCTTTCTTCCTTGCCTGGATCATTGGCGCGCGAGGAGTGCCGCCACGATCAAGCCGATCACCGCGGCGAGCGACGGCACGGTGAAGTTGCCGAGCCGATCCGACAGCACGCCGGCGAATGCCGGGCCGATGATTTGGCCGGTGCCGAACGCTCCAGTCATGTAGGCGAGGACGCGGCGCGGGTCGCCGGCCGCCAGCATCCGAGCCTGTATCAAGCCGAGCGCCGTCAGCCCCATGAATGTTCCACCCACCAATACGGCCGAAAGAAAGATACCCGGCTCGGCTTGCCATACGACGCTCGCCGTCACGCCGATCGCTTCGACGAGGCATGCGAGCGCGAACGCCCGTGAAGCGCCCAGTGATGTTGCGATGCAGGTCCACAATGCCACCGACGGTGCCGCCGCGAGCCCAAATACGAACCAGATAACCGGTTCCAGAGAGCGGATTGTCGGTGTGCTCCGCACGATCGCGACAAGAAAGGTCGCGATAATCACATAGCCAAAACCGAAGAGTCCGTAGGCCGCAATGAGGCGGATCAAGCTGCGACTGCCTGCCTGTTTTTCCTGTTGGTTGCGCCGTGCCGGCGCCGAATGGGGTCGCAGCAGGACGCCGACAACGATTGCGCCGACGAGCGACGATGCGCCACTCGCGAGCCAAAGCGACTGCCAATTGTGCCCGGCACGTAGCATCGCCGCGACAAGCATTGCCGAGATGGCAATACCGATGCCGACTCCGCCAAAGCACAGCGCGGACAATCCGGCGTGGTCGGACTCGGCAAGCCGCTCCAACACCAAAGTCGACGTCAGCACAAGCACAAAGGCGCTCCCAGCGCCACCCACAAACCGCAGCACCACGAAGAGCGCGATACTGCTGGTGAGCCCCATGGCGCCGGTCGTTATCGCACTTATCAAGAGGGCCGCGAGGAGCCAGACGCGTCGCGAGCCGCCCAAGACCGGCGACGCCAAGAGGAGGGCGCCGATGAGATAGCCGAGAAAATTAGCCGAGGCGATGAGACCGGCTGTGGATTTGGTCATCCCCAGCGCTTCGATCATCGGCGGCAAGATCGGGGTATAGACGAACCGCCCGATGCCTAGCGCGGCAGCCAGGGCGATCGACCCGGCGAAGGCGACTAAGATGGCTTCCTGGCGATGTACGGCGCTGACGGCCGCGTCGGGGTGCATGCGCATGCGTATGATGTACGCCTCTTCGGTGATTTCAAAAAACGATTACTTGTGATACGATCGATCTGTTCCAGAGATATCTCGAGGCCACCATGGACATCAGCGATCTGAAATTCTTCGCAACGGTCGCCCGGTGGGGCGGCATGAAGCGAGCAGCCACTGAGCTCAATACCGTGCAGTCCAACGTGACGGCACGCATCAAGGCCCTGGAGACGGACATCGGCTGCGCGCTGTTCGACCGACACGGCCGCGGTGTTTCCTTGACGCAAGCGGGACGCCGATTGCTGCCCTACGCGGACAAGGCGGTTAAGCTCTTGGCCGATGCGAAGCGTGCCGCACGAGACGATGGCACCCCGCGGGGTGCGCTCGCGATTGGATCGCTCGAGACGACGGCCGCGCTACGCCTGACGCCATTATTGTCGCGCTACGCGGCAGAGAACGCAGAAGTCGATCTAGCGCTCCATACCGGCACGACCCGCGAGCTGATCGCGGCGGTAGCGGAGCAGCAACTCGACGGAGCTTTTGTATGCGGCCCCGTAACCCATCCCGCACTTGAAGAGCAGATGATGTTTCGGGAGGAGCTTGTGGTTTTGGCGGCCCCAAACGTCTCGTCCCTGAACGCGGCTTTCAAGACTGGCGTCGCGCGAACGGTGGTGTTGCGCGCCGGCTGTTCCTACCGACAGATGCTTGAAACCCTCCTCGCGCGTCGTGGCATCGTCATCGAGCGTCAATTGGAGTTCGGGACACTCGAAGCGATCTTCGGCTGTGTTGGCGCCGGGCTTGGAATTACGCTGCTGCCGCGCGCACTCGTAGGAAGCGTGTTCGACGCCGGACGCGTCAGCGTACATAAACTGCCTCGGACCGATGCGGTCGTGGACACGGTGTTCATCCGACGCCGGAGCGCCTTCGCCTCTAGCGCCTTGCGAGCGTTTCTTGCCTGCGCGGGAAGCGGATTCCCCTCAGCGCGAGCGGCTTAGCCGGTTTCTTCCTTCAATTTCCCATGAAAGAGAATCAGTGGGCCCAACCGAGCAGCTTAGGCTTCCGTCATTTGGCGAAGAACCGATGTCCGAAAAGCGCCCTTTCGTCGAAGATGGCTCCCAGTTTGGGGTCTCTCGCGTAGATGCGCCTCGCCGGCCTTTTGGAGATGATCGCCGCCCCAACTGAAGCGCGTGCCACCTTGTCGAGTAACGAGCGAAGGAGGACTTCGAGGTTGGCAACCAGGTGTCTCTAGTCACTGCACGCTGCTGCCATCAAATGCAGTAGCGGTGAGCGTAGCGGAAACAACGAGATCAGGCAGCGAACGGTCGATATGGGTCACGAGCGACCGATTTACGATGGTTGTGCGATGTCCGCTATTAGCGGTGAGTTCAACCGGTCGACGCAACACTGCACGCCGGAGCTCTCCCGCATGACGCTGGAGTAATTCCTCCATTTAGAGCCAAGATCTTAGACACCGCTCTCGTTCCTCGAGCACTCGGACGGCGTCCGACCCACATTGACCGCTCTTCCGACGCTCCCAGAACTTAGCCTTCTGCTCGGCGTGAACCATGTCCATGCATGCTCCTCCATATGCATGCCCTTTCAACGGGCAAGCTTAGAAGGGAAGGTGTTGCGTCGATCAGTTGAATCCGCCGCCATAAGCGGACATCCCGGCCAATTCAATTCCTGGCTGGTAGCGGTCGTCACCGCCGGTTCAGAGTGAGCGGATTTGCTCAGACACCGCCGAGTGCGCGCCCATTCTGCGGCCTATACCGTTCGTTCCTGATCCAACGCCCATAGCAAACAGTGGCTCCGCACCCCATATACAATCGCGCCGCGTTGGGTGATTGCGCACCGCTCGCTGCTCAGGGATTCGCCGTACAGAAGGTGTTGTCGTGGCAATCAAACGCCAATCGTCATTCAATTCGGCAACTTTTCTCGCCAAGGTCGGCGACGGCCGAGGCATAGGTAAGTACCGCAAAGGTCAGGTCGTCTTTTCACAAGGGGACACTGGCGATGCGGTCTTCTACGTGCAGAAAGGCAAGGTAAAGGTCACCGTCGTTTCGGAGCAAGGCAAGGAAGCAGTCGTCGCAATTCTTGGAACGGACGAATTCTTCGGCGAGGGATGTCTTGCCGGGCAGATGCTGCGCATATCGACGGTCACGGCCATGACGGACTCCGTCATATCCAGAATAGAAAAGGCGGCCATTATCCGCGTGATCCATCAGGAACCAACGTTTGCCGAGATGTTCATTGCCCATCTGCTGGGCCGGACCATCCGCGTTGAAGCGGATCTGGTCGATCAGCTGTTCAATTCGAGTGAGAAGCGTCTTGCCCGAATGCTCCTGCTGTTGGCGAACTTCGGTAAGGAAAGTAAACCGGAGCCGATTATCGCCAAGATCAGCCTGGAGACGCTTGCTGAGATGATCGGAACGACCCGTTCCCGCGTGAGTTTCTTCATGAACAAATTTCGCGAACTGGGCTTCATTGACTACAACGGCAGTGGCCTGGAAATTCATAGCTCATTATTGAATGCCGTTTTGCACGACCAGCCGCAAATCAAGACTTGATGCAGAGCAAAGCTCACCCAAAA
>Ga0209517_10010487_pt1 | contig 10303 bp, 5 predicted proteins | sample PeaSoiMetSII2010_FD_187695 | JGI IMG/M metagenome (GOLD analysis project Ga0209517, IMG submission 187695) | Peat soil microbial communities from Weissenstadt, Germany - SII-2010 (SPAdes) (version 2) | ecosystem: Environmental > Terrestrial > Soil > Wetlands > Peat | place: Germany: Weissenstadt... | reverse complement strand
CTATGACTCCTGAAGCCATACTGGAACAAGCATTGAAGCAGTACCTGAGTAGAGAAGGTCCAGGCGATGCTGTTTACCTGTCCGCACCCGCCCAAGCTATGATGAAAGGCATATACAAGGAAACGGCCACAATCGGCGAAGTTAAACGTCACGGCGATTTCGGCCTGGGAACTTTTAACGATCTTGACGGTGAAATGGTGTTGCTCGATGGAGTGGCTTACCAGATAAGAACGGACGGGCAGGCCTGCGTGGTCGGCGACGAGGTGCAAACCCCTTTTGCCTGTGCCACTTTCTTTAATCCCGCCTCAGTCGAAAAGATCGATTGGGAACTCGACAATCAGGAATTCAAGGCCTTCCTGGAACGTATCATCCCGTCTGAAAACATGTTCTACGGGATTCGAATCGATGGAACCTTCAGTGAGTTAAAGATGTGGTCAGTGTCTAAGCAGCCCGATCACCAGCCTATAACCGAAGTGCGCCCCACCATGTTTACCTTTTGCGACGTGGATGGGACCCTTGCCGGCTTTTATACTCCCAAGTTTATCAAAGCGCTCAGCATGCCCGGGTTCCACTTTCATTTCCTGACCGGGGACCGCAGACATGGCGGGCACCTCAAAGAGGCTACACCTAGAGACGTCCGGATCAGCCTTCAGTTTATCTCCCGTCTCGAACTCGATTTGCCCACCACGTTTGATTTCATGACCACCGACTTGGTTTAGAAGGTCAAATGGTTTGGACGCGGTCGGCGGTTCGGGCAGGGGCGGCCCGGTCTGTCAAACATTCTCTTTTGAAGGCCTGACCCCTTTTTCCACAACTTGAGAATGGAAAAACTATATTTGTTCATTCACGGATTTATGTCCACCCTCCGCCAGAGCCTGCCGGGGACCCCGGATCAAAGCCTGCCCCAGACTTGATCCGGTGTGGGCCATTACGCGATCCGGTGTTGTGTCCGGAGAGTGTGGAAAAAGTTTTCTGAAAATAGTATAGTCGCAAATGTAAAAGGAGAAGCGGGAAGCTTTTGCTCCCTGCTTCGCGAGCTATAAGCCCCTTCGGTGAGCGATAATCTAAACTAACCGGTCCAAGGATGATGTGGATAGATAAAGTCCATACGTACGGCAGGCTTATAAAGTTCAGTCATACGGTTTTTGCCCTTCCGTTCGCTCTGGCGGCCGTGCTGCTTGCAAATAGATATTACCCGGTGAGTTTCAGGACCTTTGCTCTCATCATAGTTGCAATGGCTTCGGCAAGGTCGGCGGCCATGGGGTTCAATCGCTTCGCCGATTATCGCTATGACCGTCTGAACCCGCGCACGGCAAATCGTCCTCACGTGACAGGGCATGTTGACCTGCTTTCGGTGCTGATTCTTGTTTCCCTTTCGGCGGCCGTCTTCATTATGTCCGCCGCTTTGCTCGGGCGTCTTTGCCTGATATTGTCCGTACCGGTCTTGGCGGTCCTGTTTTTCTATTCATTTACAAAACGCTTCACCTCACTGTGCCACCTGATCTTGGGCTTTGGCATCGGCCTGGCCCCTGCCGGGGCCTGGGTAGCTGTCAGCGGTCAGTTGGAGTGGAGAATTATGCCGCTTTCTTTTGCGCTCATGACATACATCGCGGGCTTCGACATCTTGTATTCGTGCCAGGACATCGAATTTGACCGGGACCAGGCCCTGTTTTCACTGCCCGCCTGCCAGGGGGCCGCAAAAGCTTTGTTCTTCTCAACCGGGCTGCATGCGCTCACGTTTGTCTTTCTGCTTCTGGTCTATTTTGCCTTCGATCTCGGAAGAATTTATCTCCTTTTCCTGCTGCTGATCGGTGTGCTGATCTTTGCCGAACACAAGCTGGTCCGGCCCGATTGCCTGGACAAAGTAAACGTCGCCTTTTTCCACGTAAACAGCGCGATATCCATTCTGCTCTTCCTCGGCGTCCTGGCGGGAACGTGGTTCATATGAAGAGCGCATACCGAAACCTGGGTGAATTCATCTCCGAGTTGGAAAAAGCGGGCGAGTTGCTCCGCGTAAAGGCCCCCGTTTCCAGTGATCTCGAGATCACGTGCATTACCGACCTGGCGTCCAAAGCCCCCGGGGGCGGCAAAGCCCTGCTGTTCGAGCATGTCCGCAAATCGCGCTTTCCCGTGCTGACCAACGCTTTCGGGAGCGAGCGCAGGATCTGCATGGCCCTTGGAACGCACTCCCTGGACAGCCTGGCCCAAAGGCTCGATCGCTTTGTACGCATAGGCCCTCCAAAATCGTTCCGCCAGCTTGCCGGGATGCTTCCAATGGGGCTCGAGTTAATCAGATTTCTGCCCCGCAGGACCTCCAGGGCCGCTTGCCAGGAAGTCATCTACAGGGGAGAACAAATCGATCTGTCCATGCTGCCGGTCCTCAAGTGCTGGCCGCAGGACGGCGGCCCTTTCGTTACGCTTCCGGTCGTGATTACGCGAAGTCTTAAAACGGGCAGGCGAAACGCCGGCATGTACCGCCTCCAGGTTTTTGACCGAAATACTACCGGTATGCACTGGCACATCCACAAAGACGGTTCGAATTATTTCCAGGAGTACCGCAAGGCCGGCAAACGCATGCCGGTCGCGGTCGCAATCGGGACCGACCCGGCGGTGACCTACGCCGCCACCGCCCCCCTTCCCAGGGGCATAGACGAGATGATGCTGGCCGGCTTTATCCGGAAAAGACCGGTCCGGATGGCCCGCTGCGTCTCTGTTGACCTCGAGGTCCCGGCCGAGGCTGAATTCGTGCTCGAAGGGTATGTGGACCCCGAAGAACTCCGGCAGGAGGGACCATTTGGCGACCACACCGGGTACTACTCACTGGTTGGCGACTATCCGGTCTTTCACATGACGGCGCTAACGCATCGCCGAAATCCCGTTTACGCTGCAACCATCGTAGGGCGGCCCCCCATGGAAGACTGCTGGCTTGCCAAGGCCACAGAGCGAATATTTCTCCCGCTGCTGGGCGTACTTCATCCCGAGGTGCGCGATTTTTGGATGCCCTGGGAAGGTGTGTTCCACAACATCGTGGTAATGGCGATAGATAAGGAATATCCGGGGCACGCGCGCAGGATAATGAGCGCCGTATGGGGGCAGGGGCAAATGAGCTTTTCCAAGGCTGTGGCGCTTGTGGACAGCGGGGTTGACCTGAAAAATCCCCGAAAGGTCATGGAGACGATTCTCAATCGAGTTGACCTGGAAAGCGATCTTTATATTACCGAAGGCGTCCTGGACGTCCTGGACCACAGCGCCCCCGATCCGCTTTTTGGGGCCAAGATAGGGATCGATGCGACGAGCAGGCGTCCGGACGAAAGGCCAAGGCTAAAGCATGCGGCCGGACAAATCCCCGCAGACGAGGTTATCGAAAAAACCCTGAACAACACATCCGCCCTGCTTTCCGCCTTCCATGCTCCTCCGCTTGATGTCTGCAACCGTCTTCTTCTTATCTCTTTCGCCAAAGACGGCCGCACACCGGGCCTGACCCTGTCCGAGAGGCTGCTGCGCAAACGGGTGCTAAAAACTTTTTCCATACTGGTCCTGCTCGATGCCGGGATAGACCTTCGGGATTATTCGCTCGTGCTCTGGAAGGTGTTTAATAATGTCGATCCCAGAAGGGACATTCTCAGGCAAGGTGGGCGATTGGCCATTGACGCCACGAGAAAAAGCGCCGAAGACGGCCATACCCGTCCCTGGCCTGACGACATCGAAATGGCCCCTGAGGTGGCGGAAAGCGTCAGGAAGCGGGCAAAGGAACTGGGAATAGAGGAGTTTTGCGGTCCATTTTGAATCTCTTCCCCTGAATCCTGTTAATCCTCTCAAAAAATTCCCCTAGGTCTGGCTACCCCGCTACGAAAAAAACTTCATCCACCCTCGCGAACCCTTTCCCAGCTTTGGCAGCCCAAAGAACGCCGCGCTTGATTTCCATTGAAAGATGCGCTCAAAAGTGGTATAAACAATTGATTTAATAAATGGTTTCAATAACTTAATTGTGCCAGCCCATTTGTGCCCTGTAGGCATCGCTTGGCCTTGAAGCAAGCAGAGGACATCAGTTTATGCAAAATATCGACATGGCGCCTGATTATGCTCAAGAACAACCTAACGAGCCTGTCGACGCTTCGGTTTCGGCCCAGCCGGCCCTTGAGGTACCGGCAATGGATCCTGTGGCGGCTTCGGAATACAACGCGCAACAGATAACTGTGCTCGAAGGCCTGAGCGCAGTGCGCGTGCGCCCTTCCATGTACATCGGCAATGTCTCCACCGAAGGTCTGCACCATTTGGTCTATGAGGTTGTTGACAACAGCATTGACGAAGCTCTTGCCGGCCACTGCGACCACATTCGGGTGCAGATTCACCTCGACGGCTCGGTGACGGTGGACGACAACGGGCGAGGCATTCCGGTGGACATTCACGAAAAGGAAAACATCCCGGCCGTAACGGTCGTTATGACGATGCTCCACGCGGGCGGGAAATTTGACGATTCGAGCTACAAGGTTTCCGGCGGTCTCCACGGAGTCGGCGTATCTGTGGTCAACGCGCTGAGCGAGTACCTGGAGGTCGAAATCCGGCGCAACGGCAAAGTTTACTTCCAGCGCTACGAGCGCGGCGAGCCCAAAACGGAGCTTCTCATAAGGGGCGAGACCCAAAAGCGGGGGACGCGCGTAACTTATAAGCCCGACCCGCTCATTTTCGAGGAAACGGAGGTAAGCTTCGACATTATTGCCGAACGCATGAGAGAGCTGGCTTTTTTAAACAGCGGCGTGCGAATCGAGCTTATAGACGAGCGCGTTCCAAGGGAAAAGCTCTTCTTTTACGAAGGCGGTCTTGTATCGTTTGTGGAATACCTCAACAGGAACAAGGAGCCGATCTTCCCGGAAGTTATTTCCATATCGGGTGACAAGCATGGGATCTCAGCCGGGGTCGCCATCCAGTATAACGGCACATATAACGAGAAGATTTTCACCTTTGCCAACAACATCAACACCAAAGAGGGCGGGACTCACCTGGTCGGCTTCAAGGCGGGCCTTACGAGATCGATAAAGCAGTATGCCACCCAGAATAAAGCGATAAAGCAGCCGGACCTGGAGCGGCTGACCGGCGACGATGTGCGCGAAGGTCTGACGGCCGTGGTCAGCATCAAGATTTCTCAGCCCCAGTTTGAAGGCCAGACCAAGACCAAGCTGGGAAACAGCGAAGTAAAAGGCTGGGTAGAAAACCTGGTCTACGAGAAGCTTTCCATCTATTTTGAGGAAAATCCGAAAATCATCCGCGCCGTCCTGGACAAGGTCTTGGAGGCGGCAAGAGCGCGTGAGGCCGCGCGGCGCGCAAAAGAGCTTACCCGAAGAAAGGGCGTGCTCGGCGACCACTCGCTTCCCGGAAAACTGGCCGACTGCCAGGAGCGCGATCCCGCAAAGAGCGAAATTTACATAGTGGAGGGCGATTCGGCCGGAGGTTCCGCAAAACAGGGCAGAAACAGGGCTTTTCAGGCGATACTGCCGCTGCGGGGCAAAATATTGAACGTAGAAAAATCGCGCTTCGACAAGATGCTGGAAAACCAGGAAATCCGGAACATGATTTCCGCCCTGGGCACAGGCATCGGCAAGGACGAATTCAATCCCGAGAAGCTCCGCTATCACTACATTATCATCATGACGGACGCCGATGTCGATGGGGCGCACATCCGCACCCTTCTGCTAACGTTTTTCTTCCGCCAGATGCCCGAACTCATCGAGCTCGGGCGCCTCTATATTGCGCAGCCCCCGCTCTATCGGCTGGCGGTGGGCAAATCCGAGCACTACCTCAAGGACGACGACGGCCTCAACGCATTTTTACTCAAGCGCGCCGCCGAGAAGAAAAAAGTGTTTTTGCCGGGCCGCGACGAGCCACTTTCCCCCGAGCAGCTCATAGGACTTATGAAGACCTTCTCCCGGTACGAAGAATGGCTCGAGCGCCAGTCCCAGAAAAGAATGTCCAAGAAGCTGCTCGAGCAGATCATCCGCATCTTCGATGAAAACGGGCTCGAGGAGGCGGATCCGCAGCAATGGGCCGTCATTCTCAAACCGAAACTGGAAGAGTCCGGCTATGAGGTGGTTTCAATTGAAGTTGAAGAGGAACATCGCGGCTACGACCTCGATGTTATGGAACCATCCAACGGCCGTAAGAAAATGCGGGTCGGCTACGATTTTTTGGTATCTGTCGAATTCCGCAAACTGCTCTCGCTCTACAGGCAACTGGCCCTTCTGCACGCGGTCCCATACGTTGTGCAGGACAACCAGGGCGAGGAGCAGTTCGACAATCCCCGGACCTTTTTTCAGTACCTGATGGACGAAGCCAGGAAAGGAACGACTATCCAGAGGTATAAAGGTCTGGGTGAAATGAACCCCGAGCAGCTCTGGGAAACCACTATGAACCCGGAAAAAAGGACCCTCCTTCAGGTTAGGGTGGATGACCAGGTGCTGGCCGATGAGCTTTTTACAACCCTCATGGGAGATCCGGTGGAACCGAGGCGCGAGTTCATCCAGGCCAACGCGCTCGATTTCCGGGAACTCGATATTTAGCTGGAATTGAAAAATGGACGTTAAAACCATAAACATTGCCGACGAAATAAAGCTTTCGTATCTCGACTATGCGATGAGCGTCATAATCGGGCGCGCCATACCCGACGTACGGGACGGCTTCAAGCCGGTACACCGGCGCATTCTGTTTTCAATGCACGAGGGCAATAACGACTACAATAAGCCCTACAAAAAGTCGGCACGCATAGTGGGTGATGTCATGGGTAAGTATCACCCGCACGGAGACGCGGCCATCTACGATGCGACCGTCCGCATGGCCCAGGATTTCTCCATGCGCCACCCGCTTATAGACGGCCAGGGCAACTTCGGCTCGGTGGACGGCGACCCCCCGGCTGCCATGCGGTACACCGAAATTCGAATGTCAAAGCTTGGCATGGAGTTCATGCGGGACATCGAGAAGGAAACGGTCCCGTTTTTGCCAAACTACGACAATACAATCCTTGAGCCCGACGTCCTGCCGACCCGCGTACCAAACCTGCTCCTCAACGGTTCATCGGGCATAGCGGTCGGAATGGCGACAAACATTCCTCCCCATAACCTGCTCGAACTTTGCAACGGCCTTCTTGCCCTCCTCGACAATCCCGATGTCACAGTGAAGGACCTCATGCGCCACATTCCGGGTCCGGACTTTCCGACTGCCGGGTTTCTTCACGGATGCGAAGGGATCGCGGACGCCTACGAGACCGGCAAAGGCATGGTCAAGATGCGCGGCCTGGTGGAAGTCGAGGACTCGGGCAGAAAGCAGCACCTCATCATCACCGAGCTTCCCTTCCAGGTGAACAAGGCAAAGCTGCTCGAACGCATAGCCGAACTGGTAAAGCTCAAGAGAATCGAAGGAATCACCGACATTCGCGACGAATCCGACCGGCAGGGCATGCGGGTCGTCCTTACCCTGCGCCAGGGCGACGAGCCCAAAGTTGTCGAAAATCAGCTCTATAAGAACACAGCGCTCGAGAGCACTTTCGGCATCATCATGCTCGCCGTGGTGGACAACAGGCCCGAGGTCCTCAGCCTAAAAGCAATCCTTCAGCATTTTATCGATTTTCGCCGCGAGGTGGTCGTAAAGCGCACACGGTTCGAACTCAAACAGGCCGAAAAGCGCGCGCATATTTTGGAAGGACTCAAAAAAGCGCTCGACAATCTCGACGCCGTGATTGCCCTCATCCGCTCCGCGCAAAATCCCCCTGAAGCCAAACGGGGTCTAATCGAGCAGTTCGACTTCTCCGACATTCAGGCCCAGGAAATCCTGAACATGAGACTCCAGCGCCTGACGGGTCTCGAGCGCGAAAAGATCATTCAGGACTACCAGGATATTATTCGAGAGATCGAACGTCTGAAGAGCATACTTGCCTCCCCCGCTGCCGTAGACCAGGTTGTGCGCGACGAAATCCGGGAGCTGATGAACGAATTCGGCGACCTGCGCAAAACGAAAATCATTCCCGATGCTGGGACTATCTGCATCGAGGACCTCATTCCCAATGAGGAAATGGTGGTGACCCTCTCGAGGGCAGGCTACATAAAGAGGACCCCTCTTTCGATCTACCGCTACCAGAGACGCGGCGGCAAGGGTCGAACCGGGATGAGCACCCGCGAAGAGGACGTAGTGACTTTCCTTCTTACGGCGATGGCGCACAACTACCTGCTCATATTCACCAACCGGGGGCAGGTATTCTGGCTTAAAGTTTATGAAATACCCGAAGTCGGGCCTTCGGCGCTCGGAAAAGCAGTGGTGAATCTTCTTCCCCTTCAGCAGGGTGAAAAGATACAAACCATCCTGCCGGTGCCCGAGTTTTCACCCGGTCACTTTGCAGTAATGGCCACCAAGAACGGCGTCATCAAGAAAACCGATCTGTCCGCCTACGCCAACCCTCGATCGAGCGGCATCCGGGCGATCAATATGGACGACGACGACGAGCTTATCTCGGTGGTAATCACCGACGGCCAGCGCGATCTTTTCCTCATGAGCCGCCAGGGCAAGTGTATCCGCGTAAAGGAAGATGAGTTTCGTCCGCTAGGACGCGTTAGCCGGGGCATCCGGGGCATGAACGTAAAAGGGACCCAACTGGTTGGGATGGATGTAATAGATCCTGACAAGTGTATGCTCGTGGTTACCGAAAAGGGGTTCGGAAAGCGCACGGCCGAGGAAAGCTACCGCTGCCAGGGCCGAGGGGGGCAGGGAGTGCTCAATGTCAAGGTGACCGAACGCAACGGGCAAGTGATCGGCTTTCGCCAGGTTGGAGAAGACAATGGAATCATGCTGATAACCGACGGGGGCCGCCTCATAAGAATGCCTGTTTCCCAGATAAGTAAAATCGGGCGGGTAACTCAGGGAGTCAAACTGATCGACCTTGCCGAAGGCGAGACAGTGGTTGACCTGACCGTACTCGACGAAACCGAAGATACAAGAGAAGACTCAAGAGAAGATACAAGAGAGGAAGAGTAGAATTGCTTACAGATATGCCGGTAGGGGTAATCGGGGCCGGAGCCTGGGGGACCACCCTCGCCCATGTGCTCGCCGCCAAAGGTTTAAAAGTCAATCTCTGGGTCTTTGAAGACGATCTGTGCGAGACAATCCGCAGGACGGGTGAAAACAGCATCTATCTTCCCGGACACCGCCTTCATCAAGGCGTAAGCGCTAACAGTGAGATCGAGGAAGTGGCAGGGACAAGCCGGCTGCTCATCATGGTCGTTCCTTCCCACGTCTATCGCGGAGCCGTCACGCGGATGCTCCCCCACTTGCGCGAAGACGCCATAGTCGTGAACGCGACCAAAGGCATAGAGGCCGACACCCTTCTTACAATGTCAGGCATCTGGAAAGAACTCCTGCCCAAACAAAACCGCATACAACTGCTCTGCCTCTCCGGACCCTCTTTCGCCCATGAAGTGATACGGGGCTTTCCCACTGCTGTAACGCTCGCGGGTCCAAACATGGAAATCACCCGGCAAGTTCAGCAGGAGCTCTCTACCCCCATGTTCCGCATCTATACCAGCCTCGACGTTACCGGGGTGGAAGTCGCCGGAGCTTCAAAAAACGTCATAGCTATTGCGGCAGGCGCCTGCGACAGCCTCTCTTTTGGATACAATGCCCGGGCCGCTCTCATTACGCGCGGCCTGGCCGAAATTTCAAGGCTTGGCGTCAAAATGGGCGCTCACCCCCTCACCTTCTCAGGTCTAGCCGGAATGGGAGACCTGCTTCTCACATGTACAGGGGATCTTAGCCGAAACCGTACCGTAGGCATGCAGCTCGCCCAGGGTAAAAAGCTCAGTGAAATCCTTGGCGCAATGCGCCAGGTGGCAGAAGGGGTCATCACCGCTAAATCAATCCACGCACTTGCCGGAAAAATGGGCGTGGAGATGCCCATAAGCGAGCAGGTCTATCGCGTGCTTTACGAGGACAAAGACCCGTTGCTCGTTGTAAGCGAGCTTACGGAGCGCGATCTCAGACACGAGATGGAATATGACCCCGAAATTTGCGCCGTAAATGGGAAAATATGAAATGAGCGATAAAGAGAAGCTGATGAGCGATGCTTTTCAAGTGTTCATGCAGGAAGCGCCACAGCATGCCAAGGCATGGATGAGTGCAGTCCGCAATCTCGGCGACGCAAGCGCCCTGGACAGGAAAACGGAAAGTCTTGCGTATCTGGCGGTCTTGTCGGCATTGCGTCTTGAGAGCGGCATCGCATTCCATGTAGCGATTGCAAAAGAGGCCGGCGCGTCGCGCGATGAGGTGA
>Ga0209517_10010486_pt1 | contig 10304 bp, 7 predicted proteins | sample PeaSoiMetSII2010_FD_187695 | JGI IMG/M metagenome (GOLD analysis project Ga0209517, IMG submission 187695) | Peat soil microbial communities from Weissenstadt, Germany - SII-2010 (SPAdes) (version 2) | ecosystem: Environmental > Terrestrial > Soil > Wetlands > Peat | place: Germany: Weissenstadt... | reverse complement strand
CAAACGGCGCTTTCCCGAGAGAATTGAAAATCTTTGCTACTTCCGAATCATTTGTTTATCGGATCGGTGCAAACTGGATTCTTTCTAATTTGGCAAGATATATGGACCGCCTCTTAACCTGATCGGACGGCTGTTTAAAAAATCTACTAAGCAATTGCCGGAAATGGTGGTGTGTGAAACTGCCCCAAGTGATCTGACAGGCATTTTCAGTTAAGCTTTTTGATTGAGATACCGAATGATTGATGGGCTATGAGTTTTTTGAGAGTTTTTTGACATCCTGTTCCAATCCGGGTCAGCATCGGATTAGAGTTAGATTGACGCATTATTCAGGCTCATATAAGCCGCCTCAAAGTCAATCTGTCAGGTATAACCGGCATGTACACGTAATGGATAAACAGGATTGCTGCGAGTTGCAGTGAAGCTCTACCTAACAAGATCGAACAGATCCTGCTAAGCTTTATTCGTTTTATCGGGGGAAATTGCAGCATTGCGCATCAAATATCTCAAGGAGTAATCGAATGAAAGCTAAGACAGATCAAGCGCGGGGCTTGAGCATGTTCCGCATAGCCATCCAGGCAATGGGATTGCTGATTATCATTCCCGCATTGGTGATCTTTTATCTCTTCAAGGGAAATCTTAACTGGCAAAAAACCGAGGTCCTGATTTGCCTGTTGGTGGCCGCCAGTCTGGGTTACTTTCTTCTTTGGCGGGTTTTGTGGGGCATGAAAAATATCTTGCGAGGCCTCGAAAAAGTATCAACAGGTGAGGCCGTAAATGTCGCCCCGGCGGGAGAAGTTTCGCAGCTTAAGGAGATGGCTTCCATCATAAACGCCCTTAACCGTCTGACCGAGGACTTTCGGGAAAATGCCGCCCAACTGCAGAACCTAATTCAACAATTCGCCACACTAGCAGAGATAACTGAGATCACTGCGCATGTCCCCGACATCACGGAACTGCTGCGACTGGTACTGAGGAAGGCCATGGCCTCTACGCATGCGCGCATCGGCTCTATTGCGCTGGTTCGCGAGGATGGAACCGAGGTGGACGTGGTTGCATCCGAAGGATGGATGCCCGAATCCGGGGAGCCGATTGTAGCGGCAGGCCCCCTGTCCAGAAAGGTAATCGAGACAGGGAAGCCCATGCTGGTTGAGGACATCGAGAAGTGCCCCCTCACGATGCGTCCTAACAACTGGGATCGGTATTCCACGAAGTCTTTTCTGATCATGCCACTGAAAACAAAGATGGCAACCATCGGCGTACTATCATTGAGCGATAAGGCTACCGGTGGTACATTTCACGGCCAGGACCAGCAATTTTTGGCAGTTCTCCTTGGCCAGATGGGCTATGCGGTAGAGAACGCGAGGTTGCTCAAACAGGCTCGAGACGCAGCCAGCAACCTGGGCAGGACCGTTCAGATCCAGGAATCACAACTCCAGGAAGCTCAACTAAAGATCAATCAGAGCGAGAAACTCTCGGCCCTGGGACTACTTGTGGGAGGTATCGCCCACGATTTCAATAACCTTCTTCAGGCTATCCTCGGTTACGTGGTCCTGTCCATGTCCAGGTGTCAGCAGGATCTCAAGCTTACACACAATCTCGGCCAGATTCGAACTGCAGCCGAAAGGGCGGCTCGTCTGGTTTCCCAGTTGTTGGCCTTTGGCCGCCGGCAAATACTCAAACCGGCAAACCTCGATCTAAACCACGTCATAGAGGAGCTGCTGAAAATGCTCGAACATGTCATAGGCGAGCATATCAGCCTCCAGGTCATCCCAAACAGCCGAGGCATTGTTCGAGCGGACCCTCAGCAGATTGAGCAGGTCTTGATGAATCTTTGCGTCAATTCACGTGATGCAATGCCGAATGGAGGCTCCCTAGTAATTGAGACGAAAGATCTGGAGATTGGCCCATCGGGACATGATCAATTTCCGGTTGTCGCCCCCGGACGTTTCGTCCTTATGAGTGCTAAAGACCAAGGTTGTGGCATGGACAAAGAGACGCTCAAGCGCATATTCGAACCCTTTTTCACTACAAAAGAGGTGGGTAAAGGAACCGGCCTTGGGCTCTCCACTGTATACGGCATTGTCAGTCAACATAATGGCTATGTGGACGTGAAAAGTGAACCCGGTAGGGGATCTGAATTCAGTGTCCTGCTGCCGATATGTGACGAGGCACCCACGGAAATTCCTGGGTGCGAAGGTGCCGACAAGAAAGAAGGCAAATTATCGCGGGGACACGAAACGGTGCTTATTGCCGAAGACGAGGCCATGTTACGAGACCTGTCAGCTGAGATCCTTCGGAAGGCAGGCTATGAAGTCATGACCTCAGGGGACGGCGAAGAAGCCATCGAATTATTTGAGCGCCATACCGATGGGATATCGTTGCTTCTTATCGACGCCATCATGCCAAAGAAAGGCGGTCGGGAGGTGTACGAACATGTGCGGTCGATAAAGGCAAAATTGCCTGTACTGTTGTTCACCGGATATAGCACTTCGGATCTTTTCGTGCTTCCGATTGATGACAGAAACGTGAAAATCATCCATAAACCCGTCAATCCCGCGCACCTTCTTGGTGAAGTGCGTGAAGCTATTGACAGTAGCAGATGATCTCGTGAGTCAATTGCCCTTGCGTATTCCAGCAACGCTCCGTCATCGCGACACCGCGTGCCCTTGTGCCGGATACGTGCAAAAGCCCATTTGGGGGGAGTTAGAGGCCACTTTTTGAAAATAGCACCTTAAGACCGGTGCTGCGATTTGGAATCAACACATCTCTCCTATGTATTGAGTCGGTAATGTCATGTGCACCCTTTAGAGATGCAGATCATATTTTGAACGAGGTAATCGATAAAAGAGACCTTTTATGGGTCATTTGTTTTACGAGGTTCTTCGCACTGCCTCACTTCGTTCGGGGTCTGCGAGTTGCGGGTCATGGGGCGTGGGTCGAAGCGTGAAGCGGCGGGTTGCAATGCGGATTTATGTAGCCCCGTCGGGGTATAGAAAAAACAATTATGGAACCCCACACCCAGGACGTTTGCCTGTCCTGGGCTGGATTATTCAGCCCTTTCAGGGTTAGTTCGCAAATTCAGAAATACTTCGGGTACTTGAAGTCGTGTGAGCCTCTTGCAACATGACCGGGATCGACATTGCGGGCTGGAAGCCCGCGCTCACGAGAAGAAGCGCGAAGCAAGGAGCGTGAAGCGGGTAATAAAGAAGAGGGCAGACTTGAAAGCCCGTTAGATCCAGACCGGGACGGTCTGGCTACCACCGCTACACGGCTCATATGGCGCCGCAGGCGCCGAGCGCTCGGCCTTGCGCGCCTGGCGCGCAAGGCCGAAATCCCGTGGGGTGCAGGGGAAACATTCCCCTGTGAAACCAAGGGGTCAGAGCTTGAAATAGGAAAATATGTGATATAAACTATCCGTAAAGCATGCCGGGGAGGGAGAAAATGGCGAGACCGTTGCGGATAGAATATGAAGGAGCTTTTTACCACGTTACTGCGAGAGGGAATGAGCGTTGGAAGATATTTTTCATGAAAAAGGATTACGACAAATTCAAGGAATACATAGAAGCGGCGGAGATCAACTTTGGTTTCATTCTGCACGCATACGTACTGATGACGAACCACTATCATCTGATCGTTGAAACGCCTCAAAAGAACCTCGGCAGGATAATGCACTATCTCAACAGTTCCTACACGACCTACGTCAATATTAAGCGAAAGCGCAACGGTCATCTTTTCCAGGGCAGGTATAAAGCTATTTTAGTAGATAAAGACAACTACCTGCTCGAGTTGAGCCGCTACGTCCACCTCAACCCGGTTCGAGCAAACATGACGCAGAAACCGGAAGACTACCCTTACAGCAGCTACCGGTCTTATGTAGGAGACGCCGCCGAGAGCATCGTCAACCCCGATTCTGTTCTCAGAATGCTGACTCCAAGAAGGAGGTAAGCCCCGAACCGCTACCGCCAATTCGTGGAAAGCGTTATAGGAGAAGAGTTGGCGGACCCGTTGCAGAAAGTCTACGGCGGCGTGATACTCGGCAGCAAAAGGTTTATCAAAGATGCACTGGATAGGGTGAAATATGAGCAGATCGAAAGCCCGGCGGTCTCCCATAGTAAAATTTTCCGTTCCACGCTGGGAATCGAAGAGATTATCTCGGCGTGTTGCGAGTATTTTCGCGTCACACTCGAAGAAATAGCACACAGTAGGCGGGGTCAATCGAGGAAAGCATGCATTTACCTGATCAAGAAGCACACGTGTGCGACAAACCGGGAAATCGCCGAGTCGTTCGGAACCCTGACCTATTCAGCGGTGGCCAAGATAAACGGGAGTGTGTCGAAGCAATTGGCAGTAGACAAAGGGTTTCGAGAGGAGATAAAAAGGTTGGAGGTTAAATATTCCTATTTCAAGCTCTGACCCCGTTGTGACCCCTCAGCCTTGGATTTTACATATTGGATAAATATGCTTTTAGTAAAGATGATCGCAAGCAAGAGGGACTAAAGGGCTGACTTTAGGCGGCGAAGGGGACGCAGGGAGCGGAGCCGGGCGGGAAGTTAACATAACAAACGTGTTATGTTAAGCGGTAGTGAGGGAAGGCTTCCGGGCGCGGCGCTTGCTCTTCTTTGCCAAGCGCCGTGAACGGAAGGCCACATCCGATAATGCGCATTATCGGATCGTGCCGAAGCGAAGCGACTCCCCCGCCTGACGGAGTGAACCTCGGACCCGAAGCCCCCCGAAGGTTGACTGGAAGTCCCGTCTGGACGCAATCAGACATCAACTTGAAATGTACCGCCGTCAGTTCAGCGGTCAAAGTGCGGGTCACAAACTTCACTCTCTGCTGAGAAGTCTTGTTCGGCTCCGCGCATCGCTGGCCACTTTCCTCAAACTACAAAATGGTACGGATTAGCCGGTCAAAATATCTAAAAGGCACGTTTAAGGTTCATCGAAGCCACTATTTTTGACTATTGTCAAGTACTTTTAGGCAGTTGCCGTGGCCCCCTAGCGCAGCCTAGCGGTCTTTCGATTTGGATTTAGGCAGTGAGCTACTCGGGTCACCCGGGCCGACTATTTCCATATAAACTCGGGGCGCTTGCATTCACCGGCTCGTTCTGCGTCGAAAAACGCTGTCTCGCCCAGAAATGCCTTCAGTCTTGCCCTGGCTTCGGCAAATCCTGAAGGGTCACCTCGCATATCTTCAAGGCTGGGCGTGAGTTGAACGATTATAGTGTCATCATTTAGGGCTTCAGCTTTATGGGCTGGAGCTGATAATAACTTTTCCTTCCCAAACATCTTTAGGTAGGGCGTCCCAAATATAGTGATCCAATGGACATCTGGGATGCATTTCTGGATCATCTGGCTACTGATCGAGAAACTGAAACGCGTGCCTTTTTTGTTTAGGGGCCGTACCGTGCCGTTCGCCCTCCCAACTTCAATCTCTGTGTTAGTTAGGAGCGTCAGACAACCGAGGTCAGCCTCGAATAATGTGGCTGCTTGTCGTAAGAATTGAGCGATCTCATTAGAGTTCACATCCCCATAAGCAAAGTCCAAAATCCAGGAAGCGTGCTGGAGCATTTTGCCTTTTCGCATGAAAAAACCAGCGTGCATTTTGGGCTTTTTCTTCACAGCGAAGAACGGCCACCGCCAGAGGTTCAGCATATCATCCTTCCTGTCCAACGCAAACACTTGGTCGATCGGTTCCCAGTTGCCTACCTTGTCAGGGAGACAATTCGGCAGGCAACTTTCCCATAGGCTCAGGACTCGCTCACCATCCTCTCGGCTCGTCATGGGGAGGGGGGAAAGGATTTCTGCATACATCTTTATCTTTACCGCACCCATGGTCTAAAGGCCCCCGTTACAGGATTGAAGACTTGGATCGCGCCACCCGACTGAGTTACAGCTTGTTCCAATGGCCCGGAGATGTTCTGAGTTGACGGACTTACGATCAGGTTAAATGGCCCCTCAGAAGCGCCAGCTTGAATTTGTAGCTGACGCGTAAAAGATAGATTTATGCCGCTCTTAATTTCGGTGATTCCATCGCCCATCAAATCCGGGATAGATGTGCCAAGTCCGGGCACGGTCACGGAGGTGGTGTTCTTCGTAGCTCCAGGGATTGCGTCGATTACAGATGACTCAAACTCAAGTCCTCGGGCGGCATTCTGCAGAATAAGGGACGATGATGGGCCGCCTATCGGAATTATCCCCAATTGCACTTGAGGATTATATGCAACATCATGATCATAAAGCTGCTCACAGGGACTAGTCGGGGCATTCGCCACCTCGTGGTGCGTTACAAAATAATATACACCCGCTAAGATAGCTATCAGGACGGGGTTCTTACCATCCGGATCAATCATGTTAACAGGGTTATTTTGAACGTAAGCCGAAAGATTAACATCCCCGCCCCCGAACCCCAGCGGATCTTCGCTTATGAACCTTCCAACAGTCGGATCATAGTACCTTGCCCGCATGTAGTAAAGTCCATTCGGCTCCGCCATGACTCCATATTGGCCAACATACTTAAAGGGCTGAGCGATCGTTTCCTGCTGCCCAAGGATTTGGCCAAATGGGTCGTAAGCATACGAATTCACCACCGCCCCGGTCATGTCCGTAAGCGCTGCCGTGCTCCCGGTGCCGTTGAAATGATAGCAGTACCGGCCGGCGGATGTCGCCACGGCAAGGAGGCCTTTGCCGTAGACGTATTTGTGGGTGATGTTGCTTGAGCTGTCCGCCTCGGCCAGAAGGTTTCCCCATGGATCATAGATATGGCGGGTAGTAACTCCAGCCCTTGTTGCACTCAGCCGGTTGCCATGACCGTCATAGGAAAACTGCGTGTCGCTCCCGATCCCGATAAGCCGGTGGTTGTAATCGAAGGTCAAGCCGGTGTTCCCGGAACTTATAAGCTGCCCCTCATTGTCATACGCATAGTTCAAAGCCCCGGCTGAAAGCAGCCGGTTTTGCTGAGCGTTGTACCCATAGCCGGTCGATCCCAGGGAATATGCCGGGGCGAGGGGCTCGGTTTGCGCTGAATTTATCCGGTTTCCGTTTCCGTCCAGGGTGAACTGGTAACTTGCCACCACGCTGCCCATTCCCGTGAGCCTGCTTGCGGCATCATAAGTGTAAGCCGTTGTGATCCCGTTAAACTGGGTTGAAGTTGCAAACCTTCCGTCCGGGTCGTAGGCATAGGTTGCCGGCCCGTTCAGCCAGTCGATGACCGTTGTCAGGCGGTTTGCGGCGTCGTAGGCGTAGGTCACCGTGGTGTTGTCGGGATACGTGATTTGCGTTAGATTTCCGGCAGCATCGTAGAGGTAAGAAAGAGGGAAGCCGTCAGCATCGGTAAAGCCGGTGACTCTCCCGTCGGCATCATAGCTGAAGGCACTCGTCCCCAGCGAATCCTGTATCTGGATGAGCCTGTCGAGATTATCGTAAGTATAAGTCGTCTGGGACGTGTCGGGATAGGTGATTGCCGAAAGTTTTCCCGTCGGGGTGAACGTATAGGTCGGGATGGTTCCGTTTCGATCCGTCCCGCTGGTGGGCCTTCCGTTGACATCGTAGAGCAGGCTGATGGCCTTTTGGGGCGGGTCAGTCACACCGGTCAAAAGCCCCCTCAGGTCATAGGTAAAGCTTGTCGTGGAACCCGTTAAAGGGGCTATTTGAGTGTCGAAAATAATATTTTAAGACTTTAAAATGGCCAATCTGGACCATCATTCTTTGAGTAGTCACGCTTTAGCGCGGCTCGAAATGCCCATGACCCCAAACGCCGCCCGGCGGAAGCCGCCAAAGGTCCCGAAGCCGCCGGGACGAAGCCGAAACGCCTCGCGGAGACACTTTTATATTTCCTCTTTTTCTCTTTTCAAGTCCTGCCCCCTCGGTTTCCCTGGCTCACTTATCAGGCAACAGCCGGCTGAGATAATTCTCCTTTTGTATCTGTGCTATTTCAAGAAACGAAGATGATGAACACTTTGAAATAAATTCTTCCAAGATTGAGACTGCTTTATCTGCCTCTGCAAGATTCATCAGCCTATCTGCCTCTATGAATACTAACCCCATTATCCTAGACCAATATGCTTCCTTTTCCATAAGAGCTCTTAAAACCTTAGCAAATTCAGAAAAATCCTCGATTGGGATGGCGAGCTCCTCACCAAAAAGGTCCAACCACAGGCTCCGTACTAGCAAGATATTTCTTGGAACAAACTCTCCTCGCCAATTATCGATAGGCAAATCTGATAAATCATGTAAGAATCCAAACGCTTCATCGATATCCAAATCAAAACTCATTGGCAACCCTTCTTCCTCGGATGACAGCCACCTGGTCCTCGAAATGGCCAATTCCCATTGCCTGAACCTGTACACCTATCCATGCATGACTGACAATTTCCCGTCCAACTTTGGTTTTGACACATCACGTACATCTGAATACAGAACCCTCTGTTATCACCTGCTGCCGGCCATGGCTCTGGGAGTTCGTCAGGCTTTGCAGCATCCGGATCTGAATCAGGAATTGCTTCGCGTTTAATAAAGATAGGAATGAGTGGCTCTTCAGCAATTGTTCCAGACGTAACATGTATGACACCACCGACGACAACCGCACCTACAGTTACGGGACTTGTCACCACACCTACAATTGCGCCACCGACAACTTGGGCACCGGCAACGACAGCCGGCCATAAAGCTGGCAATCCTTGAATTGCGTCAGATCCGGCCTGAAGCCCGAACGGATCGATCTTATTGATAGGATCGTTTTGGACGTAAGCAAAAAGATTAACATCCCCACCCGCAAACCCCAACGGATCTTCGCAGATGAACCTCCCAACATTCGGATCATAGTACCTTGCCCGCATGTAGTAAAGTCCATTCGGCTCCGCCATGACTCCATATTGACCAACATACTTAAAGGGCTGAGCAATTGTTTCCTGCTGGCCGAGGATTTGGCCGAACGGATCGTACGCATAACTGTTCACCACGTTCTGGTTCACGTCGGTGATGGCTACGGTGCTCCCGGTGCCGTTGAAATGATAGCAGTACCGGCCCGAAGATGTTGCCACGGCGAGGAGGCCTTTACCGTAGATATATTTGTGGGTGACCCCGTTTGAATCCGCGTCGGCTATCAGGTTTCCCCAGGGATCATAGATATAGCGGGTAGTAACTCCAGCCCTTGTTGCACTCAGCCGGTTTCCTCTCCCGTCATAGGAAAACTGCGTGTCGCTGCCGATCCCGACAAGCCGGTGGTTGTAGTCGAAGGTCAAGCCAGTGTTCCCGAAACTTATAAGCTGCCCCTCATTGTCATACGCATAGTTCAAAGCCCCGGCTGAGAGCAGCCGGTTTTGCTGAGCGTTGTACCCATAGCCGGTCAAACTCGTGGAATATGTCGGGGTGAGGGGCTCGGTTTGCGCTGAATTTATCCGGTTTCCGTTTCCGTCCAGGGTGAACTGGTAGCTTGCCACCACGCTGCCCATTCCCGTGAGCCTGCTTGCGGCGTCAAAGGTGTAAGCCGTTGTGATCCCGTTAAACTGGGTTGAAGTTGCAAGCCTTCCGTCCCCGTCGTAGACGTAAGTCGCCTGCTCACCCAGCCAGTTGGTGACAGTCGCAAGGCGGTTTGCGGCGTCGTAGCCGTATGTCACGGTTGTGCTGTCGGGGTAGGTGATCTGCGTGAGGTTCCCGGCCGCATCGTAGAGGTATGAGAGAGTGAAGCCGTCGGCATCGGTAAAGCTCGTAATCCTCCCGTCGGCATCATAGCCAAAGGAACTCGTACCTATAGTATCGTTCATCTGAGTGAGCCGGTCGAGACTATCGTAGGTATTTGTCACCTGGGACTGGTCGGGATAGGTGATACTCGCCGGCCTCCCCGCCGGTGTGTAGGAATAGGCCAGCGCAGTTCCGTTTCGGTCCGTTTTGTTTGTGGGCCTTCCGTTAACATCATAGATTAAGCTGGTGACTTTTTGCAGCGGGTCCGTGATGCTCGTCAAAAGCCCCCTCTGGTCGTAGGCAAAGCTCGTCTTGGAACCCGCAGCGTCGGTCAAAGACGTGAGCTTCTCGCCTCCCCCGCCGCAGGATTGGCACCCGGTGGACACATAGGAAAAAGCAGTGATTTTGCCAAGAGCGTCCACCCTCTGCGTGGGCCGTCCCCTATAGTCGTAAGTGTAGGTTGTGGCGTTTTGCAGGGGATCGTTTACCGAATTGCGGTATCGGGTAGCCGGGGACCGTTGCCAGTCCCAAGCCCCCTTGGAACCGTGCATGCGACTTTCGCCGCACACGGCTCGAGCATCTCAAAAGGCAGCCCCTATGAGGCGGCCCGGTTGTGTTACTTCCTG
>Ga0209517_10010482_pt1 | contig 10306 bp, 2 predicted proteins | sample PeaSoiMetSII2010_FD_187695 | JGI IMG/M metagenome (GOLD analysis project Ga0209517, IMG submission 187695) | Peat soil microbial communities from Weissenstadt, Germany - SII-2010 (SPAdes) (version 2) | ecosystem: Environmental > Terrestrial > Soil > Wetlands > Peat | place: Germany: Weissenstadt... | reverse complement strand
TTGGTCGCCCGATCTGCTGCTTTCCGAGAATTACTTTTGCCACCTGCTGGTGGTGCGGCGTTCGCTTCTGAACCAGGTGGGAGGATTCCGCAGCGATTTTGACGGCGCCCAGGATTACGACCTGGTACTCCGGCTAAGCGGAGTCAGCCAAAACATCCAGCACATTCCCCGGGTGTTGTACCACTGGCGTTCGCTCGCGACCTCCACGGCGACCACGCCGGGCCAGAAGTCCTATGCAGCGGATGCCGCGCAACGCGCGATCCAGCAGCACATGGATCGCAGCGGCACCCCGGCCAAGGTGGCGCCGGGAAGAATCGCGGGCCGCTGGCGGGTGCGCTATCCCTTGACCGGCGAGTGGGGGGTAAGCATCATTATTCCATCCGGGGGCAATATGGAGGTGCTGCGGAACAATCTGGAAGCGCTGTTTGCGAAGACCGAATACGACCACTACGAGGTGGTGGTGATCGACAATTCCAAGTCCGGGGAAATTCAAAAGCTGGTGCAGAAGTGGACGAATCCGCGGCGGCCGCTGCTCTACTTCGATTGGCGCAACAAGCCGTTCAACTACTCGCAAATCAACAATGAGGCCGCGCGCCACTGCCAATCCCCGTTGTTGCTTTTCCTGAACGACGATACCGCGGCGATCGAGCCCGGCTGGCTGGAGGCAATGGTCGAGCTGGCGGCCCGGCCGGAGGTGGGCGCGGTAGGGGCGAAGTTGCTCTATCCGGGCGGCCGCATTCAGCATGCGGGAGTAGTCATGGGCCTGTTTGACAACTGCGGCCACGCGTTCAAGGGTTTGCCGGGGGATCAGCAGCACTATTTCGACCTGCCGGACGTGATCCGCAACGTAAGCGCAGTCACCGGCGCGTGCCTGATGGTCCAGGCCGCAGTTTTTGCGGAGGTGGGTGGTTTTGACGAGGGGACCTTTGCCGTGGCATTCAACGACATCGATCTTTGTCTGAAGATCGGCCAGAAGGGCTACCGGGTTCTATACACTCCGCATGCCTTGCTTTATCATCACGAGGCATTTTCCAAAACCGCCAAGGATCTGATTCCCCATCCCGACGAGGTCCGGGCCATGCAGTCGAAGTGGAAGGATGTCATAGCGGCCGACCCCTTCTACAGCCCGAATCTCACGCGGACGGCGGAGGACTACACGCTGCGCAGAAAAGCGTAACCTTCGGGGGGACCGGCGCCGCCGTGGCACTTCCGGTAATGGGAAGTCCGGCTTTTTCCCCTAATGGGAATTCCGGCTTTTTCCCGGTTTTCCGCGTCAGTTATGGGAGAACAGAACCTTCCATGGTATTCCCATCGCGATTTTTCCGTATTGTATGGCTGGCAGCCTGCGGATCTGTATGCGGGATCTCCCAGGCCCCGGCGCCCGTAGCCGCGCCCGCTCCCAATTCGATACCAGCGGCGGCCCCGGCAGTCCAGCCGGGCGAAATCGCCCCCGGCATTGCCATGATCCAGAACCTGCTGTCCTCTCTCGGAAAGTTCGAACAGGATGGCCGTCCGGCGGGCCGGAAACTGGGGTTCGAGATCCCGGAAACGGCGCTCAACGAATATCTCGTTTACACCTTGCGCAACCGGCCGCGCCCGGGGATCGGCTCCATGACGGTCACGCTGCTTCCGAAAAATCAGATCTCCTCCGACGTGGAGATCGATTTCGATGCCGTACAAAAATGGAATCCCGGAATTTTTCCGGAAATCCTGCGCGGCCTCCTGACCGGCAAACGGACCATCCACGCGGATCTGACATTCGAAGTCAAAAACGGTTTGTGCAGCTTCGAACTGAAGGACGCCATGGGCCCCGACGGCAAAGCCATGGTGAACAAGATCATGTCCGCCGTGCTGCAGGCGCTCGGCTCGCGCCAGCCCGAGTCCTACGACACGGCCAAGCCCATTCCCTTGCCCTTCGGGCTGAAAAGAATCTGGACCGGCAAGCAATCGATCTATGGCGAAACCTAGCTGGCCAAGGGCTTCGCCCTTGATATCCCTTCGGGATATGGGAGTCAGAAGTCAGGAGTCAGAAGCCAGAATCGAAGACTTAGCGCAATCCCGCCGTCTCCAGCATGTTCAGGAGCTGGTTCCGGGTGCGCACATCGATCGCCTGAGCGACCAGTTGGCCCTGGCGGTCGTACACAAAGGTCTTGGGAACTCCCAGAATCTTATATAGGTTGGCCACCGTTTGTTGCGGATCGAGCAGGACCGGAAAGGTGATCTTCTGCAGGGTTATGAAGGACACCACCGGCTCCGCCTTTTCGCCGGTAATGCCCAAAATCACCAGGTCCTGCTTCTTAAACTTCTGATAGAGGGCCTCGAGATCGAGCATTTCCTGCCGGCACGGCCGGATCCAGGGGGCCCAGAAGTTCACCAGCACGACCTTGCCGCGCAGGTCCTTCAGGGTCCATTTTTTTCCGTTTAAATCCGCGAGCGTGAAGTTGACTCCGCGGCGCTGCTGGTCGTCGGCATCGAGGCGGGACAAGGCAGCGGCGAATTTTGGATCGTCCAAAGAGACCTTGAGGTGTTCGTAATGCACGAGTTGCGCCAGATTGAGATAAGCCGAGTCGAGTTTCCCGGGTTCCTCGCGCATGGCATCGGCCAGGGTGGTGGCTACCTCCTGCAAGTTGTCGTGACCGGGGTCGCCCGCGGTGGAGACGAAAGCCAGGGCGTCGGCGAGGCGCAACTTGTTCAGGCTCGCCGGCAAGCGGCGGATGTCGAGCGCTATATCCTTTGTCACCAACACCCGTTGATCGTAAGGTAATTGACTCAGGACGCGCACTTTGGCGACGAGCGTCTGTTCCTGGCTGGTATAGACGACCTTTTTATCCTGGGAGGAGGCCAGGATGGCACAGAAGAGCAAAAGGGTGGAAGGACGAAGCACAACTATATTTATAGCAAGACTAAAAATCCAGACAAAAGCCGTGCCGGAGAATCGTCGGCCAGGGGCAGCTCAATGAACCGAGCTGCCCTTCGCCGACAAAATTGCAAGCCCTCAGCCCGCGAAAAGGAACGGCTCGTCACCCAGCATATGCCGAATTCGAGCGCAATGCAAGTACAAACACATCCAGCGAGGCTTTATCGCGAGGTTCGGAGTCGCGGGCTGCGGAAATATCCGGCAAATCATATTAACATTTCTTAATGTACCCCGCAAGGTATTGACTTCATATCAGATCCCTTTTATGATCAAGACTCGAATGCGGAGATAAGGACATTCGCGTCCAAAACAGCCAGCACGAAAATGGAGCGGAGGGTTATGTGGCTCTGCCGACACTGTATAGTCCGGAAGAGATTGCGGACAGGTTGAAGGTGACTCGCCGATCGGTTTATCACTGGCTTAATAGCGGCAAGTTGAGCGGTCTGAAGGCCGGTCAATACTGGCGGATCACCGAGGACGATTTGATCGGTTTCATGAAACAACAAAAGCCCGCCGAAAAACGCTCGAGAGCGGGCTAGGAGAGTAGACTAACTTCGCCATTTTTTTTGCAGTTTGATATCCCGCAAGCGGTTCAAGGAATTCAGAGTCTTTGGCTCGATAAAGACGAGAACTGAAAGGAGTTCCGTCAGAAGTCGAATGTTAAAACCAGGAGGAGCATCTTGCGTAAGGTGCTCCAGGAGGAATGTGCTCAATATGCAAAAGCGATTCAAGAAGGTGATTTGCTCGAATCACAGATGGGTTGTCGGACTCTCGGTAGCGGCGGCTTTGATGGTGGGTGCATCAGCCGCGCCAAACCCCGTCAAGACAAAAAAGAGTCCGAGCGCGCCATCCGCTAAGGCAACCCCTGTGGCGAAACTGAGATCGTCGCTGCTGGAAATGCCCCTGGCATTCGAACTCAACCGTGGGCAGACGGACGCGAAGGTCAAGTTTCTGACGCGCGCGCAGAATTTCACGGTGTTCCTGATGCCGGGCGAAACCGTGCTGCGCGGCAGGAATGACGACGTGCTGCGGCTCAAACTGCAGAACGCCAACCAATCGCCAAAAATAGAGGGCGAGGATCGTCAGGTCAAAGTCACCAACTACTACATTGGCAACGATCGCTCCAAATGGCTTCATGGCGTGCCCAATTTCGGGCAGGTGCGGTACCGGGATGTCTATTCCGGCATCGACATGGTCTACCACAGCGACCAGCGCCAGATGGAGTATGACTTCGTGGTGAAGCCCGGGGCCGACCCGAACCAGATCCGGGTGGCATTCGAGGGCGCCAGCAAGATCGGCATCACGGAACAGGGCGATCTGAAGTTGGAATCGGTCGCGGGCACCAGCGTGCACCACAAGCCGGTCGTTTATCAGACGATCGACGGAAAACGCAAACTGGTTCCAGGCGAATTCGCTCTGGTCAACAACACGGTAGGGTTCAAAATCGGAGATTACGACCGGAGACAACCTCTGGTGATCGATCCGACCCTGCAAGTGCTGAGCTTTTTTGGCGGCACCATGAACGACGAAGCTGCGGGCGTTGCGACGACCGCGGTGGTGCCTCCCGTCAACACGGCTGGCGTGGTCTTCGTCGGCCGCACGGAATCGGCCCTCCTTCCCGGCCAGATCGTCAACGGCAGCAAATCGGTTGGCACCAACTGGGATGCCTTCGCCACCGGGTTGAATGGTGGTGTGCCGGGCGTTCCCGAGTCCGCCGGAACCACGATCCTGTGGACGACCTATCTGGGGGGCACCGGTGACGATGCCGCCCGCGGCGTTGCCATGGATAACCAAGCCAACGTCTACATTGCCGGCTACACCAACAGCCAAAACTTCGCTGCGGTGGGCGGCGTGGCCGTGGCCTACGACGCGTTCATCGTGAAGCTGAATGCGCTCGGCGGCGCCATTCTGGCCGGCACCTTGTACGGCGGCCCGGGCGTGGACCAGGCAACTTCGATTGCCCTGGATTACTCCACGTTTTCGAACCTGGGGAATGCCCTCTCCATCACCAATCCCGCTACCGATCCTCAAGTTACTCCCAACGTGGTGATCGGCGGAATGACTACCGGCGGCATTGGCCAGGCCGGCAGCCCGTCAGCCACGATCGGCAAGACTCCCGACGGCGCCACAACGAGCTTTCGAGCCTGCACAGACGTCGTTAACCCCGGGGGTTGCGGCAATACCGACGGTTTCGTGGCGACATTCACCAGCGCGTTGGGCCTCCTCCACGCCACCTATATCGGCGGCGGCGGCAACGACCAGGTGAACGGCGTGGCGGCGGACATCTGGGGCAATATCTATGCCACCGGTCTCGCCACCCCCAATGTGTCTCCCAAATTCCCCATTGTTAACGGCATTGCTAACACGAATTTCAGGCCAAACTGGGACGCGGCCCTGGCTCCGCAAAATGCGGCGACGGCGTTCGTGGCCAAGTGGGCCTGCACTACCGGCGCTTCCGCCATCGGGGTTCCCTCTCCGCCTTTCGGCACCCCGACGGGTACGAGTTGGCCGGGTTCGCAATTTCCGATTTGCGGCGGCACCAACAACCTCGGCACCCTCAGCAACACCGCCCTGTTCGGCGGTTCGGCAGCCGGGGGCACCTTCATCAATCCCCAGCAGACCGTGCTTGGCCAGAACGGCGTCACCGACGTCGCCCTGGGCATCGCGGTGGATCAAAACGGCTGGGGTCAGGAAGGCGTGGCCGGCGTGAGCACCGTACTGGACTCCGCGGGCTTTCCCGACCTCGTTCCGCCCGAACCCAATGCTGCGTGCAACACGAACGCCAACGGGTTTAACGGGTTTAACGCGCCCTGGTGCGCCGTAACCGCGAGCAACTCCTCTGGGAGCGGCGGCTTCCAACCGGGGCTGTCCGGCCCGCACGTGTACATTGTGGGCACTACCGCCAGCCGCAACTTCGCCAACAGCGTGGTTTTGAACGCTTCGTGCACGGTGGCGCCATTCACGTCGGGAACATTTGTCCCGGCTCTTTGCCCCACGCCGTTTGTTTTCGGCGCCGCAGTCAACGCGACCGGCCTTTTGCCGGGAAGAGATTTTTGCGATAACCTGGGCGGCCTCAGCACATGTCCCACCGGCCCAGACATGCTACCCCTCCAGGACCTTCGGATCAAGCCGGTTGCGAATGGGGGGAACAGCGGCCAGACGCAAGGCTGGCTGGCTGCGTTCCAATTCCCAGCCATAACCCAAGTGGTTGCCGAGCCACCGCTAACCACCTCCACGACGACGGTAACCACGCTGAACCCACCCACGATTCCGAATTACATCGTGTTGCAACCTGCGACGTGCCCTTCCACCGGTTCGGGCGCGGCAGCGTGCATCGAGGGAGGCGCAAACGTCAACACCGCTGTGTTCGCAGCGGCGACTGCCCCCACAGCTAATTTTGGCTGCACCACCGCTTTGGGTAACGGCGGCGTCAGTTGCCCCAGCGCCTTCATCGGAAGCTGGAATGCCGTGACCGTGGATTCCGACGAGCAGGTCTATGTAATCGGCCAGATGGGCATGAGCGGAGCCACTCCAGCCCAATTCGGTACGGGTGCGCCGAACCATCTCGCTCTGGAGATCGAACGCATCTCACCCTATATCAATACGCCCGGCGGCACCGGCTTCTTACAGCCGAATTTCTGCCCCGGGAGAGTCGGATGGCTACCAGGTCAGCCTGTGGGTGTTAACTACCCCTGCGCCTTCCCCATGGAGCAATTCCCGACTGCCGGATTCCTCGGCACGGACTTCCTGGTGGACGCCGGCGTCGTCCCGACCGCTGCGCAGGCGCCTATGAACAGCAACTTCGGCCAGATTCTTCCCGGCGCGCCGCCGTACCCGAATGCCAGCCAACCCGGCGGCCTGGGCAACGGCATCGCCGTGAATCCTCTGCGGGAAGCGTTCTTCGTGGGCACTTCGACCGTGGCATCGCCCGCTCCAACCGCGGCAGCTCAGACCGCGACAGCCACAGCCAGCGTGGCCGGCGGAGGCGTGAATTTCATCACGATAACGGCCAGCGGTACCGGCTATCTCACGTTGCCGACCTGCACGGTCACCGGCGGCGGCGGCTCGGGCGCCGTTTGCTCACTGGCGGCCGGACTGGCTGCGGGAGACATCGCACTCAGCACTACCGGTCAGTTGGTGGCTGGTCCCGCCTGCACTGCCGCTGCGGCTCCCGGCGTCCACGCCTGCGGTGCTTTACCCGGTGCTGTGGCGCCATTTGCGTGCAATTCGTGCGTCACCAATGGCGGCCTGGTCGGCTCCTATACGTCGATCCCGACCGTCACTTTGTCTGCTCCGCCGTCGATAGGCAATGCTTTGGGATTCCTGGCGACGTCCGCAATCGCTGCGTCGATTCTACCCGTTCCGCCTACCCAGGGCAACCTCGGCTCTACCGGCGGGGTGAATGCCGGCGAAATGTGTGCTACCGCTGCCCCTGGCACGCCCTGCGCCGGCAATGGTCCGGAAGACGTTCTCTTCGGCGCGATTCAGTTCTACGATGCGATCGCCTCACTGACGGCCGTTAACTTCGAGGCAACGGTGGCGAGCACCCCCTCGAGCACCACCTTCAACTCCATCATCGGCCCGAACGGCCTCACCGGCGCCAACGCCAAGCAGTTCATCCAATATACGGATTGGCAGGGGGATCTGCTGAACATACCTCCTGGCTGCACCATCACTCCGAATGTCCCGCCGGGTAGCCCGAACCAGGTGATTGGTCCCGATGGAACCAACCACGCTTTTACGGTCACACCGGTCTTCGGAGCCTCGAATTACTTCCAGGTGACCGTGAACAGCTCGGCGACCAATCTGGGTCCGCTGGCTGTCCCGGGTGTGGTCACCTCGCTGGTGACCTTCACCAAGAACGGCAACTGCGCGGGGCTAGACTCTCCAGGGACTGGGATACCAGGCACTGCGAATGTCGAGAGTTGGGACCCGCTCACGTTGACCCTCTCGGTCAGCGCACCGATGAACCTCTCTCCGGAGAACACGTTCCAAATTTCGTCCAAGCTCGCCAGCGGCATTGTGGACCAGTACTTCGCCGCCGGCCTGCAGCTTGTGGCGGACGCGTTCGTCAGCACCGGAATCGACGTTTCGACGTCGAATTCGAACGGCCCGATCAACTTTACAGCGCAGATTGTCCCCGGACAGAACTGGGCTGGGAACGTGGCCAACGCCGTTATTGTTCCCTTACCGACCGACATCATCTATGAGGCCGGCGCACAGGGAAATGTTGAGACAAGGGTTCCGGTGGGCATCAACACCCAGGTGCTCGCCAGCTTGCCGCAAGGCGTTTACACGGCGTGGATCATGTTCACCGCCACGCCGGAAACGCCCGTATTGCCCACCGCGGGTTCCTTCGCTTGCGGTCCGGCTACCATTCCGGTCGCCAGCGGCACTACGAGTGCGGCTTGTGTCCCGATCGTGATCACGATCACGTCGAACCAGGTGGCCGATATACCGGCAGGCTTGGTCTTCGGCGCAATCACGACTCCGCAGCAGACCGCGGTATCGATCTCGAACCCGACTGCCGCGCCTTACACCTTCACGGGCGGGTATCAGGCTACGCCGACGTTTGGCTCGGCGCTCCCGGCCGCCAATTTCTCCTTTGTGGGCACCATCACCGGGTGTCCGTCATCCATCGGCGTGACGGTCACCGGAACGGTTGCCGCGGGCGGCATCTGCAGCCTCCCGGTGCAAGTCAATCCGGCCGGTCTGGCGACTGGCGTCTACTCCGGTCAAATCCTGCTCAGCAACACTGGTCAGGCCTCCGGCGCCACGGCGCAGACCACCGTTCCCATCATCGTGTACGTCGGCCCGCACGCCGGGGAGGATACGCCTCAAAATGGCGGTCTTGGCCTGATGTTGCCGGTCAACGTATTGCCCATCGGTACTGGTGCGTCGCAGGGCGCAGCGCCTGGAACCCCGGGCTCTTACCCGCTGACGCTCAGTGTTCCGTCCGGGACGGGGCCAACCGGCAGTAACCAGATCCCGAACCCGACGCTGATTCAGGTCACCGGCCTGAATAATACGAACCCCACGTCGTTCGCGGTGAAGGCACCGACCACCAGCGGTCTGGTGGCAGGCAGCGTAACCTTCACCAACGTGGGCTCCAACTTCGGAAGCTCTCCTGTCAACAACTGCGGCAGCACCTACGGATCGCTGGCCTCCCTGCCAGCCAGTCCGTTCGGTCCGCCCTGCGTGTGGGATCTCTGGGTGGATGCGACCACGCTCAACTCTACCAACACGACGGCGCTGGCGGCTTGCGGCGGCGGTCTGGGCGAAACGGGCACGATTAAGTTTGCCGACAACGGCAATTTCCCGTTCTCCGCTCTGGTAGTACCGCTTACGGTGTGCGTGACCGACTCCCCGTCGCTGATTCTGGGAATGCCGAACACGTATCCGAATCCGACGTTCGGTCCCAACACCGGCACCGGTTTCGGTACCTGTAATGGCGGCAACCCGGATTGCTTGTTGGCCCAGCCCAGCAACCTGATCCCCGGCTTCCCGCTATCGGTCGTGGACATGGTATTGGCGGCCAGCGGCGGCGGCACCCTGGGTTCGACCGCTGCCCCGATCAACCTGCTGGCCACGGCTGGCAACAGCCAACAGGTGTGCAAGATCCTGGATCTGCGTACCAACGGCAGCTTTGTTAACAATGTCACCATCGCTCCGACGGGAGTCCAATGGCTCACGGTCCAACCGCTTTCGAACGTGACAGGCGGCGCCGTGTTCCTTGGCCCCAACATGACTGCCGGAGCCGCCCCGGACAGCTTGCGGTTTAACTCGGTTGGGCCTGGGAACACCGTCTTCAACGGTGGAATCACCGGGTTGGGTAATGCAATCCCCATACCCACAAGCGCGCAGTATGCGGCTGGTCCGGTTAACATTAATCCCGACATGCAGACCTTCGCTCTCTGCGCGAATACGGATCCGGTCGGAAACGTCACCGGCACCTTCAGCGACACGGTAACCATCAACGGCGCAGGAGTTGGCCCGATCACCATTCCGGTGAACATGGTCATCTCCAATACGTCGGGCGGCGGTACCACTACTGGAACGGCGACGGAGTTCAGCCAGATCGGCGTGTACCGTCCCATCAACGCGTTGCCGAACAATCCGATGGCGTTCTACCTGGATTCCAACGGCAACAACGCTTGGGACGCGACCGACAAGGTCCGTCTCTTCGGCGTGACCGGCATCCCCGGTACGACCATCAACGATACCCCGGTGGCAGGAGACTGGGACGGGACGGGCGTCGTCAGATTCGGCGTCTTCCATTGCCCGGCTTCCGCTGCGATCGGCCCATGCACGTGGTTCATCGACATGAACAATAACGGGCAATGGGACGGGACGTTCGGCGGCGATGCGATATGGGCCAACTTCGGCTTT
>Ga0209517_10010479_pt1 | contig 10309 bp, 5 predicted proteins | sample PeaSoiMetSII2010_FD_187695 | JGI IMG/M metagenome (GOLD analysis project Ga0209517, IMG submission 187695) | Peat soil microbial communities from Weissenstadt, Germany - SII-2010 (SPAdes) (version 2) | ecosystem: Environmental > Terrestrial > Soil > Wetlands > Peat | place: Germany: Weissenstadt... | reverse complement strand
GGGATCAGACAGGTTCGGATCAGACATCAGGTTCGGTCAAAAATATTTTGCTAAGCTGGCTGGCGGTCGCTGCTGCGCTAGCTACAGCTCTTTACGTAATGCTGCTACATTTCTTCAAGGGACCTCTCGCTAGTGTGCCGATAGGTCCGCTGTTTGTTGCACTGCTGGCGACTCTCGCGCTGTTGACGCCCTTCTACAAACTAATAGCAGCGGCTTGCCTGGAAAGGGGTGTAATGGACATCGTTCATCTGACGCATTGGCGTACCAGTCAGGCTCGGACGTTGCGCAAGCTTCGAACCGAGTGGCGTGTACCGAGCGTACGGAATAGTAAGCAACCTATTAATCAGGCTGAAAGAGATATAGAAGGTGATCCAAATCGGGTGGTACATGATTGAATCTGAGCGCCGAGGGATAGCGATGCAGTGAAACAGTGATTTTCGGTGATCTTTCCCCTGAGCCCGCCCGGTGATCCCATCGATGCGAACTAGTGGCAGGACGGTCAATAAAGGTCATCCAAGCAGGTCACAGAGTTTATATCGGATCATCGTGGACACGTGTGGGCGATGCGGTTGCTGCCGTTTGCTGCTGCCATATGCGTGGCATCTGGGCGGCACGCCTGAAGCCTGATTAGATTAGGTAGGCGAGGGATCCGTGTACGTCGTTCCCGCTGTCTCGACGTCCTGGTCTTCGCTCACGCTACTGCCTGTGCCGCTCGAATACTCGATTGAGTTGCTGACCTGCGCTATCGGCAGCAGGCCTGGCGCGGTGATGGTTGGCTGGCCGAGTGCTGCTCCAGATCGTCTACTTGCTGGTTCGCCAGGTACTCGGCCTGGCTATCCTGATGTTCCGCGGGGACGGGGCGAAGGAAGCTGAGCTGCTGGTGCTCCGGCACGAGAACGCGGTGCTGCGCCGTTACGCCGCGCGCGTGCGGTACGAGCCGACTGACCGGGTGTGGTTCGCCGCGTTGGCCCGGCTTCTTCGCCGCAGGCGCTGGACCGGTCTCTTCCCCGTGACGCCGGCAACGCTCCTGGCCTGGCACCGCAAGCTGGCCGCGAGGAAGTACGACACCAGCAGCCGGCGCAAGCCTGGCCGTCCGCCAATAGTCCGGAGCATTGCTCGCCTTGTTGTCCGGCTGGCGAGGGAGAATCCACTGTGGGGATACCGCCGGATCCATGGCGAGCTAACGAAACTCGGAGTGATGGTAGGGCCGTCCACGGTGCGGGAGATCCTGCGTGTTGCGGGCATCGATCCGGCGCCGCGCCGGTCAGGCCCGACCTGGCGGCAGTTCCTGCATGCCCAGGCCGCCGGGATCCTCGCCGTCGACTTCCTGCACGTGGACACCGCGCTCCTTAGGCGACTGTACGTCCTGGTGTTCATCGAGCACGGTACCCGCCGGATGCACCTGGGCGGCGTCACCTCCAGCCCGACCGGCGAGTGGACGGTGCAGCAGGCCCGCAACCTCGCCCTCAGCCTCGACGAGCGGTTCGGGGACATGCGATTCCTGATCCGCGACCGCGGATCGAACTTTACCCGCTCGTTCGACGCCGTATTCGAGGCCGCCGGGACCAGGATTCTGCGCTGCGCTGCCCAGGCGCCGCGGATGAACGCGATCTGCGAACGCCTCGTCGGCACCCTGCGCCGCGAGACGCTGGACCGCGTGCTGATCCTCGGCGAGGCGCACTTGCGCTCCGTCCTGGCCGAGTACCAGGCGCACTACAACAACGCCCGGCCGCACCAGGGCATCGCCCAGCGCATCCCCGCCGGCGAACGTGACGCTCACCGCGCGACTCTTCTGACCGATATCGATACAGGGCAGATCCGCCGAAAACCCGTCCTGGGCGGCCTGATCAACGAGTACACGCACGCCGCCTGACGCCCGGGAGACCCGCAGGTCACCTACCGAATCCTATTTTCGAGCGGGACAAGTCCAGCCAGCGCCACGGCCGCAGTCAGGTCCGCGACGATCTTGGACGGATCGTGGGCCGTCTGCGGCGCCCGCCAGCGCGCCAGCCGGTTCGACAGACCTTGGCCGAGCCGCCGCAGTTAAGCACGGAACCCGGGGGCTACCAGCGGCGACGAGGGCCTATACGACGCAGGCGGATCCAGGTGAGCAACGTGAAGATCAGCGCCAGCCCGATCATCATGCCCATGTCGCGCAGCCAGTTGGCCGAGGTGTGCTGCCATAGCGGGTCGGTGACCGCCGTGGGTGGGTTAAGCAGGTTGAGATTAGCGGTAGACGCCACTGCGCCGAATCCCCAGCGGGACGGTGACAGCCAGGCGAGCTCAGAAAATCCTGCTTGCCCAGCCAGTGATACGACGCCGCCGGACAGGATGACTTGAATGATGGTGAGCAATACGAGGAGGGGCATCGCCCTCTCCGAGGTGTAGACCACGGCGGATACGAGCAGGCCCAAGCACATCGAGGCTAGGGCGAGCACGGCGACGCCCAAGAGCAACTCAACTAGCGGAGCGCCGGCCAGGAAGGCACCTGAGGGCGGCAGCGGCCGCCCGGCTAGTCCGACTAGCACTAGGACAGCCGACTGCACGACGACGACGCCGCCGAGCACCGCCAACTTGGAGGACAGGTAGGCGCCTGCCGACAGCCCAGCTGCGCGTTCTCGGATGTATATCGTGCGTTCCTTAACCAATTCCCTGACCGAACTGGCGGCCCCGACAAAGCAGGCGCAGACGACGAGCACCAACAGCGTTGTGCTGGCGTTCGGGTTGTTGTGAAGGCTCCTGGCTAGGCCCTGCGACGATCCCACCAAATGGATCAGCACGCCCAGGATGACTGGTAGCAGCCCAATGAGCAGCATATAGCCGCGGTCCGCCGCGATCACTCGCATGTATCGGCGGGTCAGCGTGCTCGTCTGCCGCAGCGCGCCGCGCCGCTGCGGCGGCGGAGCGGCCGGCAGCTCCAGGTCGTTGGCCTGGGCGGGCGGCTTCGGGCGCTGGCTCAGCACGTACTGGGCGTGAGCCGGGGACGCGGCGTACTCGGCGGCCCAGTCCCGGTCCGGGTAGCGCTCGAAGGCCTGGAACACCTCGGCCCAGCGGGTCAGGCCGAAGTATTTGAGCCCCTCCTCGGGCGGGCCGTAGTAGGCCACCCGCCCACCGGGGACCAGGACCAGCAGCCGGTCGCAGGTGTCCAGGTTCGCCACGCTGGCCGTGACCACGATGACCGTCCGGCCGTCGTGGGCCAGGTCCCGCATCTGCTCCATGACCGACTTGTCCAGGCCGGGGTCGAGGCCTGAGGTGGGCTCGTCCAAGAACAGCAGCGATGGTTTGGTCAGCAGCTCCTGCGCCACGTTGACCCGCTTGAGCTGCCCGCCGGACAGCCGGTCGGCGCGCGTGTTGGCGTGCTTGGTCAGGCCAAGCTCGCCCATCACCTCGTCGACCCGGCCGTCCCGCTCATTGGCCTTGGTGTCGGCGGGGAAGCGGAGCTCGGCCGAGTACTGCAGCGCCCGGCGTGCCGTCAGCTGGGTGTGCAACACGCTTTCCTGTGGGACCAGGCCGATCCGGTAGCGGAGCTCGGTGTAGTTCTTGTACAGGTCTCTGTTGTCGTAGAGCACGGTGCCGGTGTCCGCGGGGCGCATGCCGGTCAGCGCGCCGAGCAGCGTCGACTTGCCCGCGCCGCTGGGGCCGATGACGCCGAGCAGGCATTTCTCCGGAACCGGGAACGTGACGTGGTTCAGCAGCACCTTGCCGCCGCCGACCTTAACCACCAGGTCCTCGGCGCTGAAGCTGACCTCGCCCTCGTCGACGAACTGCCGCAGCTCGCCGCCGGCCAGCCGGAATGTCGAACTCCCGATGCTGATGATGTCCGCCTCACCGATCACTGCGGAGGAGACCCGGCGGCCATTGACGTAGGTGCCGTGGTGACTGCCGAGGTCAACGATCTCGTAGGTGCCGTTGGGTGATTTGCGCAATTCGGCGTGGTGTCGCGAGACGTCGAGGTCGGGGAGGACCAGGTCGTTGTCGGGGACGCGGCCGATGCGCAGGGCCCTGGCTGGCAGCGGCGTCCGCGATGTCGGACGCCGGTCGATGCTCGGCAGCCTCGGGCCGGACCCCGGCCCGACTACGGTCTTACTGAGGTAGTGGGCGGAGAACCCGCGCGAACCATCATCCGATCGCCATTCGGGTACGGCTTTGAGTGCTTCTTGGACGCCTGCTGCCGCCGGGAATCGGTCGTCGGGCTGAAGTGCCAGCATGCGGGCCAGAACTTGCCTGAATTCGTCCGACACGGGCAGCGATGAAACATCGACCTGGCTGTTAATTACCGAATACATTATCTCTGCTATGTTATCGATATGTTCCCAGGGAGTTCGTCCGGCCAGGCAGTAATACAGGACAACACCGAGGGCGAAGAGATCTGATCTCGGGTCTGGGTGAAGGCCTTTAAGCTGCTCGGGAGCCATGTACATTGGCGTGCCCACCAGGGCCCCTGTGTCAGTAAGAGCTATGGACGCCTCCAGCGCGCGGGCGATACCCAGGTCAACGATCACCGGCCCGCGGCTATCCTGCATGATGATGTTCGCGGGCTTCAGGTCTACCCTCACGACCCGTTCCCTGGCTAGGTAATCCAGGGCTCCAGCCAGCATGTGGCCGACCGCGGCGACCTCGGATGGCCGCATCGGCCCATCATCCGCTATCAACTGCTGTAGGGTCGGGCCTGCGAGCAGTTCCATTACCAACGCAGAGGCGTTATCTGGAATGGCTACGACATCGTACGTCTGGACAATCTGAGGGTGCTGGAGTCGCATTGCGATGTCCGCCTCGCGACGCAATCGTGCCAAAGCCTGAGGGTTACTGTTCATGGCGGCGAGCGGCACCTTGACCGCGACAGATCGGCCGGTGAGCTGATCCAACCCTGCGTATACCGATCCCATGCCGCCTTGTCCTAGCAGAGTGAGCAATTCGTAACGTTTCCCGAGGACCTTGGCGGCTGGATCTGGGGACGGGGCTACCGGTGCGGAGTCCGGCGCCGACGCCGATGCCGCCGGCCCCCAGTTGGTGACTGGTCCGACCAGCGACACCTCCACCACTCCCCGCTCCGACTCGTTCCGCGCGGCGAACCCGAGCAGCGAGGCTCGGACTGCCTCGGCAAGGCGGTATACCTTGTCTCTTGACTCCGCCACATCCGCGATCACGGTCATCGACGGCCGGTTCTCGCGCACTACTTCGAGGATCTCGCGCTCAGCGAGGTGATCGAGCAGTCGCTCCACGTTCCGGCGTGAGATCCGCAGTAGCGGGTCAAAGTCTGCGTCGGTACCTTCACTCCAGAGTTCCGCCGCGGTAAAGGGCTCTCCCTCGCTTTGCAGCACCCAGTCCACCACGTAATAGCCGCCGAGCCGCCACCGGTCCTCGTCGATCGGCACCGGGAACAAGCGCTTGTCCCCGTTCTTCTCGAAATACTGGCGCATGATGGTCTCGAGCTCTGCATAAAAGGCCACCCGGTCAAGATCCTGGTCACTGACAAGCAGGCGTGGGCGACTTCCCTCCCAGACCACGAAGTCGTTGAATTCCTGGAGCAGACGACGCGGTACGCCTCGGGCCTTAAACCTCAGATACTGCACCAGCGGGTCGCGCCCGGGAATGGGAGAATTACCGCTGAACATATCCTCGGCCAGCAAGTCAGCCGCATCCCAGATACACGGTACGTACATCCGCCAGCCGAAAACACTCTCATACACGCCATTTCCGCGAGCGGCATCGCGGACGGCACGGTCGTGCAGATCCGGGCCCGCGACCACAAGAAAATGCGCACCCGACGCAGTCAGAACGTTCTTTATGCCGCTCAGGAGATCTTCGATGGCACCCAGACCTGCCTCATCTACTGTCAGCTTGTCGACCTCATCCAAGACGATGACCAGATGAAGCCGAGGTCGCTCCTGGCCTCGTCTCAGCTTCAATCTCTGCAGCAGAGATGGACGTAGTTCCGCGATACTCGTCAGCTGGTCGACCAGCGCTACGATGCGCATCAGATCGTGTTCCGCATCGGTCTCCGAATAGGCCAGGAACGAGGCCTCGGTTGCCATGGAGTGACTGCGTTTGGCCGACATGGAGATCTTGGGTACCACGAACTCCGCCACCGACCTGATGCCCTTGCCCGAGCCGGCGCCCATGTCCACGCCGGCCGATCTCTCATGCGCCTCGGACTGTGTTTCCTTGAACGACAGTGAGGTGCGCATGTACGCGACGATGAGCGCATGCCTGGTGGTCGGAGGAAGCCGGTGCAAGGCCCCGGAGTCGCTCAAGGTCTCGAACACCCGGCGGACGATGGCGAAGAGCAACCGTTCGGTGGTCGTCGAACGAGCCACGCTGAGCCATACCGGAAGAATCTGATCTGACGGCGGACTTTCGGCGTCGATCTGGTCGAGAGCCTTTCGCACTAGCGTCGACTTCCCGACTCCCCGGAAGCCAGTGATGAGGAAGGCGCCTCCGCGGGAATGCAGAATCCGGCTCTGCAACTCTGTGACCAGTTCCTGGTTGCCGAGTGGGGGCAACACGTCCTCATCCGCCGACAAGGGCTCGTGAACGTAGCGGAATGAAGCCTTCAACGGAATATTCAACAAGGCGGCCTGCCCCTACTGCCGAGCCTGCTACAGATGGTAGGACTGGCACCACGCGAAGCGCAATCGCCCATGTTCGATTCGGCAGGCACTGGTGAGATGGGCGCGTCAGCGTTAGCATCCCGGCCGAAATGTATCACGAATAAGCGCAGGGTACTTCGTGCATACAGTATTCAGCTTTCTGGCGGTAGCCGCGACGGAAAGACCGCTTTCGCGGGCGCCGGCAACCCTGTCCATTGAGGGCTGCGGCAGGGACCGCCTGGTGACGATGTGGCGGGATGACCTGTCTTGACGAAGGGCATTCCCCTCGCTCACTCTTCGGCAGATAGGCTGGTCATCGCTGCCCAGCGCAAGAGACGGTCGACCTGGAATGCTCTGATCCTGGCCGCCCACACTACTGGGGAGCCAAGAAGCGAGCCATTGTCGTCCGACATGCGGCGTCATAGAGTGCGCAGAAGCGTCCGAGTTCTATCGGCTACCAGGCATAATGCCACAGTGAGCTCTATAGGGCGGCAGGGGAAATCTTGTTCGTATCGAGGTCAGCGCTTCTATCGCCATAGCTCCACCGGCACCTGACCCGGCGGCTGTAGGTGACCTGCTGCGGGCCGGGTTCGCCGTGGTGCGGGCGCCTACCCGGCTGATGGCCGCGGCCCGGTGCGGCGGCCGCCAGCCGGGTAAGTCCGACCCGATCGACGCCCCTGGCGGTGGCGCACGCCGCGCCGCGGGAGCCCGATCTGCCCGCCGCGTGCCTGGACGGCCCGGCCAGGACCGTCAAGCTGCTGTCGGATCACCGCCAGGACCTGATGGCCGAGCGGACCAGGGTGTGCAACTGGCTGCGCTGGCACTTGCACGAGCTTGATCCCGCCCTGGCAGTCCCGCCCCGAGGGCTGCGCCGCTACCACGTCCTTGACGGCCTGGCCGCACAACTGGCCGCCACGAACGGCATGGTCGCCAGGATCGCCGCCGGCCTGGTCGCCCGCTGCCGCGAGCTGACCGCCCAGATCAACGACCTGGAGTGCGAGCTGGGAACCCTGGTCCGCCAGCTGTCTAACGCCGCCTTCCGTGCCCTTCTCGCCGACGAGCACCGCCACGCCGCCGCGGACACAGCGGCTTTGACGTAGGAGCATTATTCGGCGCGGAATTACCTCCTGGTAGGCATGCCTGCCGCCCCGGTAACCCTGGGTCATCCGGAGAGTGATCCCAAGCACCCAGAGGGTGGAGACCTGGGTGCCCGTGTCAGTTGGCCGCAAGTCAAGGGGCTCTTGCGAGCCCCACAGAAACCCACAAGACCGCGACACGGCGGCCGATCCCCACAGGAATCCCACGGACGAAACGGCACACTCCGGTACACTTGTTATGCGTGTTAAAGGCACGGAGAATAGCCGGTCAGCAGTGTAGACGCACGGCGAGCTGGGCTGTTGGAGCCTTTCCCAGGTAAGTGCTCTCAGGATGATAGAACGCCTGAAAAGCGGAAGCTCAGTCAGTGAGCCATTTTCATCCTGCGTTTGCCTCGCGGATCTGCAATGCGTGGATGGCCTTGGCGAGTTGCCCGGCGCGCCAGGGGCAGCAGCGGAGCTTGCGGAGGATGCGCCAGGTCTTGAGCTGGGCGTTCGCACGCTCGCCGGGTGACCGCAGTTTCGCGTGGGCGCGGTTGGCGTCTTTCTGGGATTCCGGCTTGTTCTTCCCCCGGTACGGGATTTTCGCGTACCTGCTTCCCTGGTAGCCCTTATCGGCCAGAGTGACCAGGCCCGCGGCCTCCAGCTCGGCCAGGACGCCCCAGATCCACTCGGCCTTCTTGTCATGCACCGAGCCGGGCAGCGCCCCGGACACCCACAGGACGTCCCCGTCGGGGCTGGCGATGACCTGCAGGTTCATCCCGTGCTTCTTGTGCTCAGTTATCTGCACTAGCCCCACCTCCTTGATCATTGCTCCGGTGTATTGCCCTGGAGTCGTGAAGGAGGCTGTAGTGGATCTTCGCCGTCAGCTGATGGAAGGCAGGACAGCGATCCCGCGCGTTGGGTCGGTGGCACAGGTTGCCCGGACGCAGCTGCCGTTCGTGGTACTCGGCGACAATGGCGCGGAGGTTGAGCCGGTCAGTCTGTACCTGAGAGAACTGGTCCTGGGTGATTGCAGTCCGCTGACCTGTCGCAGCTACGCGCAAGGGCTTCTGCGGTGGTTCCGGCTGCTCTGGGTGCTGGAGGTCGGCTGGGAGCGTGCTACCGAGTCTGATGTCGCTGTCATGGTCGCGTGGCTGCGGACCGCGCCGAACCCGCAGCGTGAGCGTTCGGCTGTGTCACCTGCTGCCGGATCGGTGAACCTGGTCACCGGCAAGCCGGCGCTGGGGCCGGGATACGCCAAGCGGACGATCAATCACGCGCTCTCGGTCGTGAGCGGCTTCTACGAGTACCACGGGCACTACGGCCGGGGACCGGTGGTCAACCCGGTGCCGTCATCGGCGGAGCGCCGCCGCGCGCTGTCTCATCTGAGCCCGCTGGAGCCCAAGCCCGTGGTGGGCCGGGCTCGTCTGCGCCAGAAGGTTCCGGCCCGGCCGCCGCGGGCGATCCCCGATGAACGCTGGGACGAGCTGTTCGCGGCGATGGGGTGCGAACGGGACCGCGCCCTGCTGGAGTTCTCGGTCTCCAGCGGCGCCCGTGCCGCTGAGCTTTTGGGCGTCTGCCCTGAGGAGGTTGACTGGGCAGGCCGCCAGGTCTACGTGATCTCCAAGGGCACACGGCGGCGTGAGCCGGTCCCGGCATCGCCGCAGGCATTCATCCACCTTGCGCGCTACCTCGACGAATGCGGCCCGCGACGTCTGGGTGAGCCGGTCTGGCGCACCCGGCGCGGCCCTGACCGGCCGCTGAGCTACTGGGCACTGCGGCGGATCTTGCAGCGCGCCGACGACCTGCTGGGCGCCAACTGGAGCTGGCACGACATGCGGCACACGGCGTGCGCCAGGATGGCGTCCAGCCCGGAGCTGACGCTTCCGGAAGTCCAGGCCATCATGCGGCACGCCAGTATCCAGACCACCAGCCGGTACCTGGCGGTCCGCGTCGAGGAGATCTTCGACAAGCTCACCCAGCACTACAACCTGCCGCGGCCCGACACGCGCTACCCGGCCGGCTACGCCGCCGACGACATCACCGCCGTGTTCGGCGCGGGCGGTGCCCGGTGAACGAGATCACGGCACGCCGCACCACCGGCGTCAGCAGACGGCACGGCCCGGTCGTTGAAGAGCTGGGCTTCGCCAGCCGCTACCACGGGCCGGAAACCAGCACCGAGCCGGCCGTGGCGGCCGCGCCGCCACGGCCGCACGGCGACCTGAGCGCGGCGCCCGTAAGCCTGCTCGCACAGCTGACGCGCGACACCTGGGCCGGCGACAGCTGCACTGTCCTTCAGCGCGCTCAGGCCGTGCGGGATGTCCTGCGATACCTGCTGGGCTTCCCGGGCAGCACCTGGCAGCAGCGGTGGGAAGCCAGCCCGCTCGGGCTCGGTGAAGTCACGGCCAGCTCCCTCGGCTCGCGCCGCACAACCGGGGCGTCCGTCTCGCCCGGCCTGCGCTCGCTGTTCTGCCTGCGGGCGATCCGGCCGTCCAGCCTGGCCCTCCGCCTGAGCAGCTTCCAGAACTACTCTGAGTTCTTCGTCCAGGCCCAGCACGATCCGCTGCTGGACAAGTTCATCGAGCACGCCAGCTCGTTCGACGCCCCTTGGCCGGCGCGGCGCGACGCGGCCCACGAACTGTG
>Ga0209517_10010478_pt1 | contig 10309 bp, 5 predicted proteins | sample PeaSoiMetSII2010_FD_187695 | JGI IMG/M metagenome (GOLD analysis project Ga0209517, IMG submission 187695) | Peat soil microbial communities from Weissenstadt, Germany - SII-2010 (SPAdes) (version 2) | ecosystem: Environmental > Terrestrial > Soil > Wetlands > Peat | place: Germany: Weissenstadt... | reverse complement strand
ACCAGGATGTCGGCCCGCGCCGAGAAATCCTGATAGTCGCCGCCTTCCAGGAAGTCTTTGGCGACGTGAGCATTTCGATAGGCCACCTGCACGGTGCTCCGCGGCGACAGCCAGTACGTGCTCCACGCCTGCACGCCTTTGCCTTCGCGGCCGATCCAGCTTCCCAGCAGGTTGCCGTTGTTGGTGTATAAGTCGCGGTAGACGAATTCCCAATAGATGAAATCTCCATTCAGGCTTCGCCCCGTAGGGGGATCGGTGTAGACGGCTTCGATCCTGAGATCGAGCTTGGGCAGCCTGGGAATCTGCGGCATGTAGATGCCGGGACTCATGGCGGCGCGACGCGGATCCGCTAACGGTGAGGGATCGTCGTGGATCACGGAATCGTTATAGAAAACCAGCCACTTTCTAAGACCGGGAATGCGATAACTGAAATCAACCCCGCCCAGCCGGGCGCCGGGTTTCTGACGGGGGTCAGGGTTGCCAGTCGATGTGCTGAAGAAGCTATTTAAGAATGTCCCCCAGGTAAGAGGTTCTGGCAGGCCCGCGAAGGTCACCGTGCGCGAGAACCCAAGTTCCAGGTTGGGCGTGGGTTTGAAGCTGATCTTTTGGCCATGAATGAAGGGGCGCGGCGGAAAATGATGCCCTTCCAGCTTGCCGAAGAAGAACTCGGTGCGCACCGGACCCAGCAGCGAGAAGATGCTGGGAAGCTTGGTGGGAAACGTCCGGCTGAGGCGCACCATCGCGATGGGCTCGGCGTTATCGCTCCACAGCAGCGGCCCGCCCTGTCCCGGCCCCCACCACAGGCTTTGCCTGCCGGCGGAGATTTGGAAGCCGCTGAACCCGAAGCTCAGGTAGCTGTCCAGCAGTTGGAAACGGTTGGTAGCGGTGGGCGCGGCGGCGAGCACCAGAGGATTTTGGTCGTTGGCAGCGATCGCCGCCTGCACGGTGTCCGGGACCGGAGCCAGCGCGGGCGCGTGCTGATACTCGCCGCGGACGTAGAAAGCCAGCGGACCGGCTTCCGCCCGGCTGGAGAAACCGGTGATGGTGTTCAGTCCCTCGCCGTAGGGCCGGCCGAAATCGTTGGTGATGGTCTGCCCGAAGTGGTAGCCATCGGTCAGCGGGGTGCCGGAGATCCCGGTGAACCGGGTGTAGATGGATTCCACCTCGGCCCCGCGATTGCTCCCGCCGTCCCAGCGCGCCAGCTCCGGCGCAAACTCCTGGGCCAGCGCGCGGTAAAGCCGAAGAGCCTCGCCCGCTTCGAGTCCCTGCTCCTCTATCAAGCTTCCCGCTTCCTGCAGCAGGCGGGCGCACTCCATGCGCGTCCACGGGCGCAAGCCGGCAAAGCCGGTTTGCACGTACCCGAGCGCCGCCAGGCGATCGAAGGCGGGATACAACCAGCTATCCAACGGAACATAGGTCGAGCCCATGTCTTCCGGCTTGGTTGCTTCGCTGCTGCGAACAAACGTGCCCCAGTCGGCGCCGTCGAGTGCGGGATCGTGGTGAGCGCGATAGACCTGCCGCCCCATCCACCAGCCCAGCGCGCTGCCCACCACCGCATCGGAGGTGAAGTGTTCCCGCCCGACGACGCGGGCTGCCGTTACCGCCGAAGCCGTGCCGTAGGCGAGAAGCTGGGTCAGCGGTCCGGGATACTCGTTGGCCACAACACTCGCGATCGCCCAGGCCGCGGCGGCGTGATCGGAGGGAAAAGACTGGCCGCCGTGCCAGAACTGTCCCTTGCCACTGCCTTCGAGCGGCCGTTGCCGGCCGGTGGCAAACTGCAGCAGCGAGGTGTCGATCAAGACGTTGGCCAGCGCTTCTCCGCCCAGCAAGCCGGTTTCGCGCGCGTGGTCATTCTGAGTAATGCGTCCCCAGAGGTAGAACGTGCCGGCGGTGCCGATCATGGAAGCCACGCCGTAGTTCGAGAGGCTTTGGCTGTGCTGGATCAACGTCGGGCTCGTAGGCAGTCTCTTTTCGATCGAGGTATCACTCGCGATCAGCCCGGCGCTGAAAGCTCCCAGAGGCAGCAGCCAGTGCGCGTCCTCCAGCCGGATCTGCTTGGGGGTGGCCCACAGCGCCTTCTGGTCCGCAGCAATGTTCAAGACAAAATCCCGTTCCAGCGAGTGACGATCCCGGTGCAGCGCCGCTGCCGCACCCCCCGGGTTCGGCTCCTCCGGCTCCGCGGAATCTTGTGCCCGGCCGGCCGAGACCACCAGCAGGGTCAGGAGCGCGAGAACGAAGCTGTCTCTGATTTTCCACCGCATCGGCGCCCTGCATCCCGTCAGAAGGAGTGCACGGCCGCGGCAGCGAGGGCCATCGACGAAACCAACTGCGCCGTGGTGAGTGCATTCTTCCAGCCGCTGGAGCCGCTGATGATCTTCTCGGGAACGACCACGGTGTCGCCGGGCCGCATGACGGCGCTCAGCACATTGCCTTTCCACCATCCCGACCCGCTCCCCTGGCCGACCACGGCGCCATTGGCGCGAATGACGTAGATATCCTTCCGGTTGGCCAAGGTGGTGGGACCGCCGGCTTGCTGCAAGTACCATCCCGCATTCCTGCCGGGGGCGTAGCTGATGGCCGCCGGGCTGTAGACCTGGCCGCTGATCAGCACGAAGCTCGGGCGCCTGGGGATGGTGAGCACATCGCCGGCGCGCAGTTCGATGTCGGCGGCGGTATTCTGCCAGCGCTCGATGTCCCCGCTGATCTTGATGACCAGGCGCCCGGCCGCCGGTTGTTTGCGCAGCGCGGTGAGCACGTTCTCCTTCTGCTGGGTCATGGTCTGCAACAAGGCGGCACGATCGGCCCCGGTCTCGCTGGCCGCCAGTTTGGTGTTGCCGCCCTCCATCTCGATGCGGCGCATCAGCTCCTGCCGGCTCTTCTCCTCCAACTCGCGCACCTGTACCCGCTCCAGCACGGCGCCCTCGGGATAGGCTTCCGGGCGGAAGCCGCCGGCCTGCCGCAGCAGCGTGCTCAGCTTCTCTCCGTCTTCAATCCCGTAGGTGCCGGGGAAGAGCACTTCCCCGCTCAAGGCTACCGCCGCGCCGATGTCCTTCCACCCCGACAACTGGCGGATGGTCAGCACATCGCCCGGCTTGAGCACGGCATCCAGGTCGTGGTCCCCAGAGAGCGCCTTGGCGATCTCCACCGTCTTGTGGCGGGTCAGGACCCGGTCGTCGTGCTGCACCACGTAGCTGGCGATGTCGGCGGTCTGGGTGTAGGCACTGCGTTTGAATCCACCCGCCAAGTGCACCAGGTCGCTCGCGGTCATCTTGTCCGCCAGCGGGTATTTACCGGGGCGAAGCACCTCGCCATAGATAAAGACCTTGGGTGGGTCGATCTCGTAGCGTCCGAAGATGCGGATGGTATCGAAGGGCTGCAGGTCGATGGGATCATCCCCCGACACCACCTCCGACAACTTAAACTCGATGACCACCGGGTGATGGTCGGGTGGCACCAGGCGGACGATTTCCGCGTGGTCCGCCGGTTCGGGAAGCAGATCCTGATACGACCGGATGAGCTCGGAGATCTGGATGCCCGCATGGTAGGGATACTTTCCCGGACGAAACACATGCCCCTGGAGGTAGACGGTCTCATCGCTGTAAGGGCGGATGGGCGAAATGGTGACGCGGTCGCCATCCTGAACCTGGAAGCTGCCCACGGCTCGCTCCACCACCTGCTTGTCGTTAGGACCGGGCAACTGCACACTCAGCGTGACCCGGCGTTCGTGGGCCTCGATGCGCTCCACGTTGATTTGCCGCAGGGTGGCGGAAACCAGCACGCCACCCGCCAGCTCCAGCACATCCGCGAGCTCCGTAGGTCCCTTCACCTCATAAATGGCGGGACGGCGAACCATGCCGGCTACCGTGACCTGGGGACCAACCGGAGGCACCAGGATGGTATCGCCGGGCTCCAAGCGTGCGACATCGGAACGGACTCCGCGCAGCAGAAGCTCGTAGAGGTCGACCTCCCGCACCAGGCGGTTGCCGCGGTAATGGCGAACCGTGCGCAGGGAACCGCGTGGGGTCGGTCCGCCGGCCGCGTACAACGCGTTCAACGGTGTGGAAAGAGAACTGATGTCGTAGGCGCCGGGCCGCAGCACGTCCCCCACGACGTACACACGAATGCTCTTCAGGCGGGTCAGCGAGAGGTCGGCATTGATGTCCCGGAATTGCACCCGCAAGGCCTTCTCGATGAGGCGCTGGGCATCCGCCACCGATTGTCCCGCGACCACCACATCGCCGGCCTCCGGCAACGATACTTTTCCCTGGCGATCGACGGTGCGCGTCAGCCGCTGGGACACACTTCCCCAGGTGGTGATGTTCAACCCGTCGCCGGGTCCCAGGACGTAGTCCGAACCCGCAGGAAGATCCATGGGCAGGCTTTCCAGGTTCCCGGTTCCGGTCTTGAAAATGTCCCCGCCAAAGCGTTGCAGCGTGCCTTTCTGGCTGGGAACCTGGCGATACAGGTCCTGGAGAGCCGGCAGGCCGGGATAGGGATTCGGCCTTGCCGTGGTCTGCGGCTGGTTCTGATCGCCGGGCGGCTCCGGTTCCTTACCGGCAGGTTTGGCTGGGGTCTTCCTCCGCGCGGGGGACGCGGGTTCCGGCTTGGAGGCCGCAAGAGAATCGAGATCGGACTGGGTGAGAAATCCCTTCTCTCGCAACTGCCGTGTCAACAGCACTCGCAGCGAGGCATCCTGCTCGATGCGCTTGAACAGCGCGTCATCCGTGAGCTCGGTCTCCGGCGCCGGAGGTCCCTCATCCTGCATCCGCTGCAGCGCCGCCGCCTTGACTCGGTCGAGCAGCTCCGGCTTCTGATTGAGAATCTCGATGATGCGCTCCGCCGGCAACGCATCGCTCTCCGTTTCAGGCTCGCCGCTTGGTTCTTCCTGCAGAGCAGGGTCGGGCTGTAGAGCATGGTCGGGAACGCTTCTGCTCCTGCGGGCGGTGCCAGTCTCGGAGTCGTCCTGCTGGCCCCACATTGCTGCGCAGCCAAGCAGCGCCAGAACAAGAACGAGAATGGTTCGAAGCCCGATTGCGGCGCGAATTTTGGTAACCGTACTCATGGTCAATTCCTCAAGCACAAAGCGTTCGGCAGGACTGCGCCGGCAAAACTGCTCCATGCAGCCGGACGAACTCACCGTCACCGTTTGTGCGGGGTTTGAAGTCCAATGGCACGAACTCACAGACGCGCCGGCCAGGCAGCCGCTTCTAGTGCCTGAGTCGATGATTCATCGGGGGAATGGCGGCGAGCCGGCGAGTCCGGTTTCAAAGCTCCACGAAGCCAGATATCCATGTAAGTTTTGGCGGGATTGGGCGGGCTGCCCCCCCGGGAATCGCCGCCTCCCAAGAGCTGGGAGAGGATCTGCTGATAGGCAATGATCCCTACCAGCGCCCGTCCCATCAGCATGGGATCCACGTTGCGGAGAACCCCGCCGTCGATCCGCTCCCGCATGTGTTCGCCCAGAATCTCGTGGAACGACATCAGGCGCGGGCTGTAGCACTTTTTGAGAAGCTCCGGTTTTTCCAGCGCAGCGTAGAACACCAGGCGCAGAAACACCGGATCCAGCAGTTGGTGTAAGTGTTCCGCCAGCGAGAGGAACACTTCCTCGCTGTTGCCGGACGATTGCAACAGCGGGATCAACGATTCCGGCACCATCAGTCCCAGCTTGCTGTTCAAGACCTGGAGATAGAGCTCCTGCTTGTTCTTGAAGTGCCGGAAAATGGTGATTTCGTTGACGCGGGCCTTGCGAGCGACTTCACGAGTGGAGGTTTCGTGAAATCCCTTGGCCGCGAACAACGCGGTGGCGGCTTTGAGAACGCGCGCGCGTGAATGCAGAACTCTAGTGGCAGATGTGGGCATTACCGCCTCGTGGGGCCACGCTGACGCGGCCCGGGGAGCCTGAATGGATCAAGCTGCAGAGGGATTGCGATGCTGGTGGCCGACAGCAACTACGTCGCCGGCGTCAACCTCGATGGCGACCGCCCGGGCAATCAATTTGACTGAGAGGATCAAACGGGACTTCCCCTTCCGGCGAACCAAAATGCCTTCCATATCGGCGAGCGGACCGTGGCGTACGCGCACCAGCCGGCCAACGGTGAGATAGGGGTGCGGCATCATGCTCTGGCCTCGAACCGAACACAAGCGCAAGGCCTCGATCTCATGGTCTTCGATCGGTGTCGGGCAACCAGGCCTTCCCACCAGGTTCACCACCCCAGGCATGGTGACTACCGGCCTGCGATGCTCGGGAAGAACCATCCGGACGAAAAGGTAGCCGGGAAACACCGGCAGGCGGACCAGCATCCGGCGATCCTTCCAGCGGTGAACCGCCTCATAAAGCGGAAGGAACGATTCGAGCGACTGGCTGTCCAGTTGTTCCTTAATGCGCTTCTCGTGGCGGGACTTGGTGTAGACGGCATACCACCGAAGTTGATGGCTGGCCGTTGCTTGGGACCGGAACAACGCCGTCGAAGCCGGGGGCAGCGAGAGACCGTTGAGGCTCCCCAGGCGGGCGTTGTCCGAAAGGCTGGTATGAGCGACTGGAAACATGATCATCGCCTCGTGGTGCAGCGAGTACCGTGCTTACAGCTTCGCCCTGTCACTTACAGGGCTGCTGTGACCTAACCCATTAAAAATGTGGTGGTTACGTGCTGGTTAGCTGGCGTTCAGTTGGTGTCGGAGGTCGGTTAACGTCCGAGAACACGGGTTGACTGGTTTCTTGGGTGGCGACGGGTCTTTGCGGCGGTTAGTATCAGCCACGACGGTATCCCGATTGTGAGCACTCACTTGCTTCCTCTGGAAGCAATCCCATACGTGCTTGCAGTGAGCGGGCGAGTTTGCCTTTCCCGTTTGCGCTTGTCAAGAGTTTTTGCGCCTTCTTGTTCCGAGGACTGTGGAAAAACGGGTAGCTATGCTGAAATCAGAACTCTGTTCGCCGCCGGGAACGAATCTCGCGCTCTTAATGTCAGTCGCGTGTATGTCAAATTGATGCCCCAGTTGAGCCTCTGCTAGAATCGAACGTCAGCGATTGTCGAACATCAAGTGCAGTAGGCGCGTAGCTCAGTTGGTTAGAGCGCTACCTTGACACGGTAGAGGTCTGGGGTTCGAGTCCCCACGTGCCTACCATTTTTCTGCCCGAAATTACTGAATCTGCTCGGTAGGCATGGGCAGTCCTTCCCGGAATTGGTGCAACTCGTCACCATTCGTCACCAATTGAGAGAGCCGTTCGACTGCCTCCCGCTGATGCGCGGGAAGGGGTAGGGTGTAGATTTCGAGCGTGGTGGACATCTTGGTATGCCCCAGCTGCGCTTGGGCATCTCGGAGCGATGCTCCGGCAGCTTGCAGCAGCGTCGCGTGTGTTCGCCTGAACGCATGCCAACTGAGCCACGGCATCCCCAGCTTCCTCCCAGCCGGTTTGAGCTGCTTGTGCAGCAGGTTGGTGTCGCTGTAGGGCGTGCCGTTGCGGGTCTGAAAAACCAAGCTGTCTTCGTTCTTGTCCCGTTGCTTTCCACGAACCCGCATCAGCGGAACGCGGAGCGCATCGGGCAGGGGTAGGGTGCGTTTGCTGGCTTTGGTTTTGGGGGTGCCGAACGAGCCCCGATACCAGGCTTGCTCGACCCGTATCTCCCCGGACTCGAAACGAACGTCTTTCCAGCGGAGCCCGAGGATTTCTCCGATCCGCAGCCCCGTCAGCAGCCCCAGCAAACACATGGTGCGGGAGGGTGCCGGCAGTGTCATCAGCAACCGGGAAATCTGCTCGGGCGAGAGAACGTGCTTCTCGCGTGCGGGTTTCTTCTCGGGAAGCAAAACGCCATTGGCAGGATTGTTTTCCGAAAAATATCCCCATTCCTTCGCCATTGCGAAGATCCGGGACATCAGATTGCGGAAATGCTGGGCGGACTCCCAGCCCAACCCGTTTTCCATTTTCCGCAGAACGAAGTTCTGAATGTCCAAAGTGCGGATATCGCACAGACGATGGTTTCCAAAGGCAGGTAGCAGGTGCGTGTTGAGGGTTGTGCGGTAGCGTTCCTGGGTTGAGGCTTTCAGGGTTGGGAAGAAGCTGGGAACCAACTGCCGCTCCACGAACTCTCGAAAGTCGAGGGTCGCGTGAGGCGACACTTTCCCTTGATTCAAGGCACAGAGCTTCTCGTCCGCAGTCTTTCGGGCCTCCCGCTTGGTCATAGCGGAGACCGGGCCGAGAATCAGTGATTCGCGGCGTCTGCCGATCGCTCCGTTGTCCCTGATGTAGTCTTCCCACCACTGTAGCTCCCAAACCGGATTGCGCTTGCCGCGCTTGCGTAGGCTTCCTTTCTGATAGCGACGGCGAGCCATGTCTTGCCAGCCTCCTGACTGGGCTCGCCCGCCTTGCTTTTCCGCGTTGAGAAGTATAGCCATTCGCTTGCAATGGGGAAACGCAGTTTTTAGCGCGTCGTTTGTCCTGCCTGGACTGCTCCACTGGCGCGAATCCCTGCGGTCGCTCCTGGGGCGGATTGTGCCCGTCTTCTGATGGGGCTGTAAGCTTCTGAGAGGCGGTGCAACCGGTCCTTGTGCGCCTGGCCGATGCTCCGTTTTGCACGCAGCTGCAGCGTGCGGAGGAACCAACGCGCGGCAATTGGATCGGCGGCATCGAAGGCGAATTGAGCCTCGTCGCCCCCGCGCTGGATCAACTGGCCGATGTGCGCGTTTGCAGTCGCTGCAATCCTTCGACTGCGGGTTTTCGACGGATTGCCTCCCCAGAAACAGGCGCACAAACGACCATCACCGTATTCCCCAATGTCGCCATGCTTACCCGAAATGATGGGATTGCCACAGGCATCTTGCTGCACGTTGAGCCGGTACTTCGCAGCGAATGCACGGGTACCCATCGCTCTCGCGGTTGTTGGTCTCTGATTGGTTTCCATACGCGTGCCTCTCCTACGTCTCCCGGCCCCTGTCATTAGAAGAAACGGAGGCCGAGTGTCGGCGTTCTGCCATTACGCCAAAACACCCGGCCCGATGTCCGGTTAAGAGCAATCTTTGTTTTCGGCGAGACAGCCAGCGGTGCTCCGTGAACCGTTGGCTCCCCCGCTCTTCTGCGAGGCCGGGCCGTTTGGCACGTTTACTCCACCAAAACACCCGGCCTGATGTCCTGTTAAAGAGATTCTTTTCTTTCGGGCGGTCGCCAGGGGATGATCCGCGAAGAAAGCGTCGTTTCTCCCAAAAGCTTCAGGCTGGCCGGATGATCCTTCGACGACAGCAGAGGCAAATTCTCCGAAGCTTCGCAGCTCTCGGGATGCCCGCAGGGGTTCACAAGGGACCGGGGTCCGGGAGCATCCCGAAAGCTTTCCCGATAGCGTGGATCGCTTTGAAAAACAGCACCCGCCGGGGGGTGCTGGGGAAGTTTACAGTTAAGCTTCCCGGAAGCTTTCCCGAGGCTCTCAGGAATGCCCGCAGGGGTTCACAAGCGACCGGGGTCCAGAGCTTCCCGAAAGCTTTCCCGATAGCATAGAACGCTCTAAAAACAGCACCTGTGGGAGGAGGTGGTGGGAAGCTTACATCAAGCTTCCCGGAAAGCTTCCCAAAGCTCTCGGGATGCCCGCAGGGGTTCACAAACGACCGGAGCCCCGGAGCTTTCCGAAAGCTTTCCCGATAGCTTGGAAAGCATACGAATCAGGGCGGGGCTGTGGTGACGAAAGCTTGCGATTAAAGCTTTCCGGAAGCTTCCCAAAGCTTTTCGGCAACCTCGCAGCCAAAGCTTAGAAATTAAGCTTCCGAAAGCTTGCTGTGCCCGCCGTTCCTCGGTATCGCCTTCGGTGTAACTCCCAAGCGCTCCCTTCGCCGCGCCGTCCATGCGGATTCAATCTCGACAATCCCTTCGCGACCCGTAGCGTAGTGCAGAAAGCTGCTCCACGCCCAGTCTACCGGGCAGCGCCCGTACTGGGCGTACTCGCGGTACAAGAAATCGTACAAGCCCGTCGTAGTTCCCGAAACCGTGTCCTGATTTTGTCCCGTAAACGAGCGGTCGGCGGTGCCTGCCTCGCTGTAGGCCTCACCGAAGGGTGCGTACGCGCCGCTGTAGTACATCGTGCGACCTAGCGTGGAGGCAAAGCGCGAACTGCCCAGCCAGTCCGGATGGCGGAAATAGCTCAGGGTCGGGCCAGAAGTGTAGACCGCCTTTGCCCCCGCCGGTAGTGGGATAAAGGCCTTGCTCACGGCTTGCCCGTTCATCAGCGCCAGCTTCCCCGTCGGTCCATACAGAATCTCAGTGTACGACGAACCGCTCTGCTGTTCCACCATCCTGCCCAGAGCGTCGTACGTCAGCGCGACGGTGTCA
>Ga0209517_10010476_pt1 | contig 10311 bp, 9 predicted proteins | sample PeaSoiMetSII2010_FD_187695 | JGI IMG/M metagenome (GOLD analysis project Ga0209517, IMG submission 187695) | Peat soil microbial communities from Weissenstadt, Germany - SII-2010 (SPAdes) (version 2) | ecosystem: Environmental > Terrestrial > Soil > Wetlands > Peat | place: Germany: Weissenstadt... | reverse complement strand
AGGAACACGACCGCAGCCCAGGCCATGGTGGTGTCGGACGTCGCATATTCAGCCGCGTACGCGCACCAATACCACCTGAGCGAGGGGAACGCCAGCACGCTGCAGGGCGCGCTCGCGCTGTTCGGGCTCGGGCCTAGCTACACGGTCGTACAGGAGGGCGTCTACGAGCAGCTGCTGAGCGCTCTCAGCGACCCCAACCTCTACGGGATCTTGATCCTCCTCGGCGCGATCGCCATAGTGCTCGACCTCTGGCACCCCACCTTCGTCCTGTCCATCGGCGGAGCGATAGCGCTAGTGGCAGGCCTGGTCGGCGCAGAGGTCGTGGGCTCTTCCCTCCTGGGCCTCGCGGTCATCCTGACAGGCGTAGTGCTGATGCTCCTGGAGCTGTGGCAGGGGCACGGGTTCGCGATGATGGGAGGGGCCGTCGTCGGGGCTCTCGGCGTGTACCTGCTCTTCCAGGGTGTCCAGTACTCGTCCTCTACCTTGATCGACTACACTCAGGTAGAGGCCGTGGTGGTCGGAGCCGTGGGAGTTTTAGGGGGCCTCTACATCAGGTGGATCGTGGCCCCCCTGAGAAGGAGGCGGAGCATCACCGGTCCGGAGTCGCTGGTCGGGAAGCAGGCGGTCGTGGTCTCGCCCACGGAAGTGAGGGTCGAGGGAGTGGTTTGGCGGGCAAGGAGCGTCTCGGGCGACCTCAGCCAGGGCGACTCCGTAAGGGTCAAGGCGGTTGAGGGGCTCGTCCTTGTGGTCGAGAAGGGAGCGCAAGGCCCGACTCCCGGCGGCTAGCTTCTCGGGCCTTCCTCCCGCGGGCCGGCAGAACGCCTATATGGAGCGCGCAGTCTCGAGCCTCAGGAAGATAGCATGGTAGACGTTGCCTCCCTGGCCGTAGAAACACTCGTGGTGCTGATCGTCGCGGCGATCCTTCTGAGCGGAATACGGGTCCTGAGGGAGTGGGAGAGGGCGCCCATCCTGAGCCTCGGCAGATACAAAGGCCTCAAAGGGCCCGGCGTGATCTACGTCGTCCCCTTCATCAACCGGGTTCCCTTCACGATCTCAACGCGCCTTCAGACTGTCTCGTTCAAGACCGAGCAGACCTTCACGAAGGACAACGTCCCCGTCGTGGTCGACTCGGTGATGTATTACCAGCCGGCGGACCTCCAGAAGGTCGTCCTGGGTGCGGAGAACTACATCATGGCGACCCAGCTCGCAGCCCAGACCACCCTGAGGGAGGTCATAGGACAAGTGAGCTTCGACGACCTTCTCACGGAGCGCGAGAAGATCGGCGCGAAGGCTCGGGAAGTGATAGACAGCAAGACGGAGGGATGGGGCATCAAGGTCACGGCCGTCGAGATAAGGGACGTCGGGATTCCTTCTGCGCTGCAGGATGCGATGTCGAGGAACGCGCAGGCCGAGAGGGAGAGGCGGGCGAGGGTCACCCTGGCGCTCGCGGAGTTCGAGGCCGCGCAGAAGATGGTCGACGCAGCGAACCTCTACGCGAACAACGACAGGGCGTTCCAGCTGAGGTGGATGAACATCATATACGAGCTCGGGCTACAGGGGAAGAACACCATACTGCTCATCCCCTCAAACATCCCCATCGCAGGGACCGTCGCTGGTGCTTCGACCGGGCAGTCGATTCCGCCGATAGGCGTGATGGGCATCCAAGAGCTGGCGAAGAAGGCACAATCTTCGTCCGGCGACCAGAAGTAGCCCAGAAACTCGGGTCGGGGCACCTTACGAGGGACCGGTCGAGCGCCTTTCCTCAAGCCTTGGACTGGACGCGCTTCTGCATGGAGTACATCTCTACTTGACGACAACCGAACGCGAGGTCTGTGAGGTAGTCCCGTCTGAGAACTGCACCGCGATTGTCAGGTTGGCACTCTGGCCCGAGGAAAGACTGACAATATCGGGCAGTCCGACAGGCTGGTTCTGGCCGTGTTCAAGGTCGGGGTAGTAAACATTGTCGGGAAGGAGAGTAATGCAATTCTCGATGACGCCGTTTCTTGAGTTTCCGCTGGAATCTGTGACAGTGCAGCCGTGACCGTCGTTCACGCTCCAGTAACCAGCCAAACCCGCACTCACGGGCTGGTTCGTGTAAAGCTGCTCAATCTGGCCTGGGCTTAGCGCTGTGCTGTAGAAGCTGACGTCCTTTATCACACCATCGAACGGGTTGAACTGCTGCCCCCCGATCGCGTAGCCCTGCAGCGTCATGCAGCCCACGTCCTTGCCAGTCCAGACCTGAGTCCCATTGACGAATCCGCTGGTCTGGCCGTTGTCAAGTACGATTGCCAAGAAAGTCCATTTATCCTTGAAGGACCCGGGCGCATAGCCGACGTTAGGCACACCTGACTCCGTGCCCACGTGCTGGAAGTTCAAGCTGCTTGACTCGAAGTAGACTTGGGTGTCGTTGTAGGCTAGATCGACTCTCCCCGTTGTGGTGGTCGAGTTGTCGGAGGCAGCGTTTAGCACCATCCCTGGATTACCAGTCATGCCTGCGTCATAGGCCCAGCCCGCGAAGGTGAAGCTGCAGGCTTGTTGACTTGGCAGCAGCTGTCCTAGGCTCACGAATTCGGTGGTCAAACCCGAGAGCCTCGTGCCGTTTGCCGCGTGAATCCATTCCGGGCCGGTGGAAAGGAACTGCTGCGAATTCACGTAGGCGCCGATCCAATTTATCGTCTTGTTGGTTCCATTACAGACGGAGAGCAGGGCGTTCCCGTTCCCACCTGAGGCGCTCAGCTGTGCAGAATTCAGCGTTATGCTCCCAGATTGGGTACAGGTCGAGCCGGAAGCCTGGGTGTAGTAGTACACTCCTGCGATTGCGACAATCGCTATCAGGATAATGGCGATACCAACTCTTCTGGGACGCATGCCGTCTAGCACTGCCACGAGAATCGTTCAAGTCTTATTACGGTTACCATGCAAGATGCTACCCGACAAGGGGATTCCTCCTGAGGTGCCCGAATCACTGTTGTTTCAATTGGACACGTTTCTGTAGACCATACATCCGTATTATATTGCCCGGTCTCTCCATTCAGGGCCAGCAACAGGTCTTGTCCATTGCGACGGTGATACTGTCGGCCTGCCGAGTTCTGTTATTGCCGTATCCCGACGCCACGGTGAACGCGAATCGGAACGTCTGCGTCGAAGTCCCGTTGACCAAGCAGCCACTGGAATCCAAACTTGGGGGCGAGGCAAAAGCGCATGAAGGGACTGAGGTGAAATTGACATAGCCGGGCTCGGAGGAGTACATCAGGAAATCCGCTCGCGACGCACAGTCTCCCTTGCCGCAATCCGTGTTTGAAACGCCTAGGCTAACTGTCCCCGAGTCTCCCCCCATTATGAAGACGCTACAGACAGCATCCGTCGAAGTTACCTGGCAGTTCTGAGCGCCAAAGGAGCCTACCTGGACTTGGCCACCGACGATCTCAGGGGATGGCACCGGCCCGCAAACTAGCCCAGAGCAGAAGAGAGTCCCCGACAGAAGATAGTCGCTTGTTCCAGCGACGACAAGGGCCACGGCGACCAAGCACACGACGATGAGCCACTTGCGTCGAGCACTACGAGGTGGGGCTGTGTCCAAGGCCTTCGTTGCTAGATTCGAAGGCACGACTATAATCTTAACGTCAAGACAGCCTTGTGCGAACCTCATAGAACTACATGTCTAGGAAGCTATTCGTTCTTGCCTCCAAATGGGGGCTCCAGTCACGGCCGGGGCATCCACGCATATTCAATGAAGCGGGAGATCAAACGCCACGTTGGGCGCCTTTGTGAGTTGGGCGGCGCGTCAGGGTTGGGTTGGAGCTGGGACGGGCTTCGACTAGAATCTTGCGAACCGATTTGGACCCATATCCGGCAGCACAATCATCTCTTCACTGTGAGCAGGCTGGGCCTTGCTGAGAGTCCACGTAGCCGCTTATCCAGGGGTCGGTTATCACGACGCCGTTGCCGTATCCAGTGAGGGAACGGTAAGGCTGATTGGACATGGTTCTCGACAAGACGTTGAAGTTCCCATCCACGTAGACTTGCACGTTCAAATATCCGTTGACCTGGTTGAATTGGACGTCGTACGACTGGACGACGACAGTAGAATTCCCATTGTAGCCGGGGCATTGCGGTCCGACGAACTCATCATTGCCCTCGAAAGGCGAGACCCAAACGACGTAGTACGGCCCTCCCGCCATTAGCTGCTCTGCCTTGGCATCAGAGGCCGCCGCCCCAATCACTTTCTGTTGCTGCGCTGTGAACCCTAGGGACGTGTTCCTGTCGGGAAGATTGTAGACCGAAAGGCGGGACACTTCATACGAAGACGGAGCGACTTGCGCAACCGTCACGTTCAGAACACTGTTGTCCGCATAGGATATCTGATACCCTGTGGACCAGTTTCCACCAACGACTTGAGTGCCCGTGACGTTGAGGATTACTTGCGCCCGGCTTGGATCTCCGAATTTCTGCTTGAAATACACGATATGGTATTCGTAGGCGTTCTTGATGAACGCCTGCACCTGTGGAGAGTCAAGAGTACCGTTGGCTTGTGCGCTAGACGTGAAGTCAGGGTTAAAGGGTCCTCCTGCGCAAGGATTAAAGGTCCACGTCAGGTTCCCGACCGTCTCAACTTTAGGGCAGTCGTACAGGTCCTTCGCGACTGCGGTCGCCGTTGCGGTGAGCGTCGTGATGGTAGCACTCGCTGAACTAACCGCCGACGAGGTGCGTTCACCTGAACCAACCAGGGGGAACGCAAACGTCGCGAACCCTATTCCGGCGATTCCCAATGCGGCCAAGGCTATGGCCAATCTCCGGGACGCCACGAAATTCAAGATGGCTAGGTAAGAGAAAAACCCTTGCTCATCCTTCACTTTTTGATGCGCGTTTCTCATCGACCTACCCCGAGTGCGTTCCCTTGGTCTCCTGCTTCAAGAGCAGGTTCTGGTTCTTAAACCGGCTCCGTGGCACATTGAGCAGGGCCTAGCAACCTCAGGTTTCCTTGGGAGAGATGCCAGTACCTGGTCTCGCGTTGTGGATCATAGACATATGAAAAGAACCTATTCAGGCGTGATTCCCGGCCGGGGCATATTACTGCTGTTTAGATTGGACTCGTTTCTGTAAGCCATACATCTCGACGAGCTCCATCACGGTCGTGGCGTCCTCCGGCCCCTTCTCGTCGCGTATCTTCCCCGTGAACTTCGGGAACCGCAACGCGAGCCCGCTCCCCGCCCTGAGCTCGTTCATCGCAGCCGGATAGATGGGGGAGAGCGTCAGCTCGGAAGCGATGGTCTCTATCACCACCTTGGGGCGGTACCAGATGTCGGGGACGAGTCCCGATTCCACGTCAGGAGGCTTCACGTGACTCGCGTACTCGGCAAGGAGCTTCGGGAACCTCTCGAGGTCGGCGTCGCTGAAACCGGTTCCTATCTTGGTCACGGTCGGGAAGGTCTTCTTCTTGGCGTCGTAAGCAGCCAAGAGGTAGGCTCCGTACACTCCCACCCTCCTGCCCCTCCCGTGGAACGCCCCCACGATGACGAGGTCTATTGTGTCTGTGAGCTCGCTGCTGTACTCGCGCTTCAGCTTGATCCACCCGAACTCCCTCGCGCCGGCACGGTAGATGCCGTCGGGCTTCTTCGCCATTATCCCTTCGCAGCCTTCAGAGATGGCGAGCTCCATGAACTCCTCCATCTCCTTGGCGGTCTCCACCATCTTCGAGGGCACGGGCCGAGTGAACTCGGTCACCTCGACAACCCTCTCGAGCTGTGCTCGCCGCTTCAGGTACGGCTGCCCCGTGATGTCCTTACCGTCGACGTTGAGCGCGTCGAAGAAGTTCACAGCGACGGGATACTGCTTCATCATCTCTTCGATCCCGTGCTTCCTCCGCCTGTGCATCAGCTCCTGGAACGGCAGGTATTCACCGGTGTCAGCGTTGATGGCCACGACCTCGCCCTCCAAGACCGCGCGCTTGGACTTCACGTAGCTCTTGACGTAGCGCACCACGTCTGGATAGTTGGAGGTTATCCTCTCGAGGCGCCTCGAGAACAGCTCGACTCTGTCTGCGTCTTTGTGCATCTGCAGCCTCTCCCCGTCGAGCTTGTACTCCGCGGCGACGGGCTTCCCGATCTGCTCGATGATGGCCTGGGCAGATTTCAGGCGCTCGGCGAGCATCGGCCGTATCGGCTTCCCCACCTCGAGGTGTATCTTCTCTACTCCGGCGAGACCCTGTTCGGCCGCGACCCCGATCACGAACCCCAGGTCGGAGGTCACGTTGTAGGCGCGCTCGAGCACCTTCCTGTGGGCCTTGTCGCCGAGGAGGCCCACCGCCGCGCCGTCAAGGATCGTGTAGTCCGCGACGCCCAGGCGCAGCACTCCCATCGCCGTCCTGAGGATGTACTTCGCCTCGACGGGGGTCGCGTCGTTGAGCAGGCTCACGAGCTCCCTGAGCTTGGACTCTATCGACCCTCCCCCGCTAGTCTTGGCTATCGAGAGCAGCGAGTCGTAGACGCGCCTGAGGGTCAGGGGCTCCGACACCAGCGAGCCCTGCCTCTCCCGTCCAGCCCCTCCCTTCAGGAGGACCTGCGCGGCGCTCCCGATGTCGCCAGCCTTGATGTAGGCGTCCATCACCTCTTGTGCCCTCTTCCCGGACGCGGTGGCCAGCGCCCTGAGCGCCAGCTTCTCGGCGATCCCCAGCTCGACGCCCTCGTAGTCGGGACGGAGCTTCCCCTGCATGAGGTAGGCGAGGATGGGGAGGTCTGACTTGGGGGTGTCCTTGAAGAGGGAAGAGAGTATCTCGGTCATCTGGAGCCTCCCGCTCGTGCCCTCGAGCTTCTCGAAGTATTCGGCGACGAGCGAGTACTTCATGCCGACCGGTCCGCTCTCAGGAAATGTCAGTTATAACCTGTATCAGGCCGAGTCGTGAAACAGCGCATCGCCGAAGGAGGACGGAGAGGGGAAGCTCAAGCCTGCGGCGCGAAGCTGGTTGGCCACCGAGCTGCTCGACATCTCGACCTGATACGAGTATTCCGCCTCGACGCGCCTGACAGTGGACGACTCGAGGCCCGAGAGCGCGGCATAAGCGGGATAGCATGACTCCCTGTCGCTCGTGAACGCGCCCATGGCGGCCGCATAGCTCCTAGAGAGCTTCGAGAGGAGGCGGTCCCCCAGATGGTTCCCCGCAGCCGCGGCGCAGCAGACGTGCTCTGACAGCTCGGAGTAGCGCAGGACCCTCTTGGCCCCCCGGGCCTCCAGCATCGTCGCGTAGGGTTCCCATATGGAGCAGACGTCCGCGGACCCGGATAGCAACGCCCTCTCGATCTCGTGGGGGCTGCCGGCGTATGCCATCGTCTCTATCTCAGGGATGGCGTGGTGGCTCTCCGCAGACCTCATCAGGACCTCCATGGTGGACATCTTCGTGCAGACGGCCCTCAAGCCCTCCGGCCGCCCGCGCCTGCCCTTCGGGCTCTCCAGCACGCTTGAGCCGCCGGACCCCGCGGGGCCGACTATCTTGAAGGGCGCGTCCAGCGAGTGCATCATGAAGAGCGTTACCAGCGGCGCTATGCCGATGTCGAGGCGGAGGAGCGAGAGGTCCCGTGCGACGGCGATGCCGTTGTCGTACACCCTGAAGTCCAACTCCACGCCGTCTTCCCTGAGGAGCTTCCTTAGAGGGACGAGGAACGGATATTCTGCCGCGCGGGTGAAGCCTAGGCGAAGCCTGCGCCTTGCCCGGGCGCGGCCCGCGACCGAGACCACCTTGAGGTTCCTCCCCTCCTTCATCCTCGTAATCATCCTCCTCTCCTCCAGGCCGGAGAGGACCTCCGAGACCGTGGCTCGCGAGAACCCGGTCGCCCTCATGATGTCGGACTGGTACGCCTCACCGTTCTGGCGGAGGACCTCGAGAATCTCCGCCTCCGCGCGGCCCATGCCTTGGTCTGGCCTCCAACACTTAATAAGACATCCGAACATGTGTTCGGATGTGGGAAGCCGGCTGCCACACCTCTCGGCGCGCTTAGAATCACCGACCTAAAGGTGAAGTTCGTTTGGAGAAGATTGGGATAGAACACGTCGGGGACGAGAAGAGACACGGCTCTCCCTTCAACACCTTCACGCTTTGGTTCGGCGCCAACCTCACGATAGCCGACTTCGCCCTCGGGTCACTCTTCTTCGGCCTCCCCTTCTCGAGCATCATCATCGCGATCGTCGTGGGGAACGTCCTGGGGGGCCTGCTCCTGGGGCTGAACGCGTCGATGGGGCCCGCCTTCGGATACCCTCAGATGATGATCTCCAAGGCCGTGATGGGCAGGGCGGGTAACATCCCGTTCGCGGCCGCCAATTGGATAAGCACGGTCGGCTGGTTCACAGTCAACATCATCCTCGGCGGTTACGCGCTGCAGCTCGCCTTCGGGCTCCCGTTCTACCTCGCCGCCGGGGTGATGGTCGTCGTCGACGTGGTGCTCGCCACCTACGGGCACGACATCATCCACACCTTCGAGAAGGTCATGTCGGTCGTCCTAGGGATAATGTTCGGGGCGATGACGGTACTCGCGTACTTCAAGATGGGCGCCAACTTCTCCGGCTACCAGGCGACCGCGTCCTTCAATCTCTACTTCTGGGCGCTCGTGGTCGCCGTCGTCTTCTCCTACCTGATGAGCTGGTCCCCCTACGCGAGCGACTACTCCCGCTACCTTCCGCGGACTTCCTCCAAGTGGAAGATCCTTGCCTACACTATGGCGGGGGGAGCGATAGCAAGCGCATGGGCAGAGCTGGCGGGCTTCTTCGTGTACGTGGGCGCCAACAACACTCACCTCAACGCGATCGCGGCCCTCGCTTCGGTCTCGGGAGGTTATCAGGTCTTCACCCTGCTGGCGATAGTCCTCGGCGCTGTAGCCGCGGATGCCCTGAACCTCTACACGAACTCCCTCTCGGCTCTCGTCCTTTACAACAAGGCTGGCCGGGTGCAAACGGTCTTCTTGGCGGGCATCGTTGGCTTCGTACTCGCTCTAATCGGCTCTTCGAACTTCGGCGGCTTCTACCAGAGCTTCCTGCTGACCCTCGACTACTGGATAACCCCTTGGATCGGGGTGATGGTAGGCGCGTTCTTCGTGAAGAAGGTCATGTCCGGGGTGGAGAGCGCCCCCCCGTTCCTCAAGGCGGGCCTGGGAGCTTACGTCCTGGGCCTGGCGGTCTCGGTGCCTTTCATGAATCTGACCTCGTATTGTTTCCCTTCTGGATGCCTCACCTACGTAGGGCCGATAGCGAACCTCATCGGCGGGGCTGACGTGAGCTACTTCGTGGCTGCAATCGCGGCCTTCGCGGCCTACGCCCTGATCGCGCGACGGGAGAAGACTTAATTCCCCCGGGCGGTCGCCGAGACATCGAGTGATCTAGATGGGCGGCACAAAGAAGAAGACATTAGCCTCGATGGAAAAGTCGCAGGACGATAACGCTAATTCCGCGGCGGGCGGAGACCAGCCCGGAAAGAAGAAGACCGAGAAGACAAAGGTGGTTGGCGAGCGGAAGAGGGTAGACGTACTTCTCCCGAGGATGAACGACCAGGAGCTGATGAAGAGCCTGGCTTCGCTGAAGGCGATCACAGTCTACGGCGCGGCGAGGTCTTTGGCGGTAAACGCCGCCGTGGCGAAGAGCGTGCTGACTTCGTTGGAATCGAAGGGCCTGGTCAAGAGAGCCGGTGGCTACAGCGGCCACTATATCTGGACGCCCGCTGCCTGAGCGACGACACCCGATATCTGGACGACGTCTCCTGCCGAGGCCTGTTGAAGGACTTCCAGGCCTTCTTCCACCTTTCCGACGGGATTGAGGGGCCGCTCGCTCTTCACGTTCTTGAGGAAGATGCAGATCGAACCGGTCGCGGCGAGAAAGGCCACGTCCCCTCGCGAGAACTCCATCCTCTGCTTTTCCACACCCGTCTTGAGCTTGGTCATCAGGGTTATCATTCCAGGAGAGACCATGGCCCTCGACGCGAGGGGGAGCTCGCCGAGGATTGCCGTGACCGTCACTGGAGCGAGATGTCGGTAAAGCCCAAGGGTGAACTTCCCCTTCCCTCTGACCGTCGCGGCGCACTCAATCTTCGAGACGGACATTGGCGTACAAGCTAAGGACCCGTTGGTCGGTATTTATGCCATCGTGATGGTTGGGCGTGGATAGCCGACCGGCCGCGGCAGGCCTTGAATCTGGACGAAAAACGCCAGTTCTGACCCCGAAAGGCGCAGATTTGCCAAAAGCGCAAGATTTATCCGGCTCCCAAAAAGGGCTTCTAGGTTCTGGGTTATTCGTGGTCACAATAGCAGCTTCAAGGACAAGAGGAAAGCAAAA
>Ga0209517_10010474_pt1 | contig 10312 bp, 12 predicted proteins | sample PeaSoiMetSII2010_FD_187695 | JGI IMG/M metagenome (GOLD analysis project Ga0209517, IMG submission 187695) | Peat soil microbial communities from Weissenstadt, Germany - SII-2010 (SPAdes) (version 2) | ecosystem: Environmental > Terrestrial > Soil > Wetlands > Peat | place: Germany... | reverse complement strand
CGGATGGAAAGAAGATTGTTTTCGATCAATCTCCTGCAGGAGCGCCAGGGTTCGGATGGTATGAAGGAGAGAAAACGCGGATTTTGGAGTTGGATACCGGGAAGGTCACCGACCTCCCACCGTGCCCCAGGTCCTGCTTTGCTCCGCGATGGTCGCCCGACGGCCGCTATATTCTCGAGGTCACGACTGATCATGACGATGTGATGCTGCTCGACCTGCAGACGAGCCGATGGTCTCCATTCAACCTTCATCGCGGAGCGATTAATTTCCCCAGTTGGTCCGACAATGGCCGCTTCATCTACTTCGGAGACTTTGACTCTCCCGTCGGCGGTTTCAGAGGTAGGGACCCCGGGTACTATCGAGTTCCGGTAACCGGCGGAACAGCTGAAAAGGTCGCTGACCTGAAAGACTTCAGGGGCACTGGAGTGATGCAGGGCGGTTGGTCGGCCCTCGATCCGGACGAGAACCCGCTGCTGTTGCGCCAAGCCGGCATTTACGACGTCTACGCGCTGGCGCTCGAACGGAAGTAGCCCAGAAGAGAGTTGAGCTTTGTGCCGGGCTGACGGTTAGCCGCCGATCCGCGTATCCCTGGACTGCTTCGATTCCTCCTCTGGAATCGCCATCAAGGTCGTATCACCGCCAACCCCGAAGGGACCCCAAAATCGGGTTATTTCCCAGTTGGCGACCACTCAGTCAGAACCCCACCGGATGGTATCTTTCGTTTCCATGATCAGCCTCGAATCGGAATCCAGGAAACTAGCACTCGCTCTTCCGAATTGGCGACTCCCGCCTTTGCTAATTCGTCCACAAATGCTCTGTAAATGGGCCACGGATAGGATGTGGGTCCGATTATAAGGTGATCGATTATCTGCGCAAAATCCAAGTCTGCAATCTCGTCAGAAGCCGACGCATCAAGTGGAACCTTGTAGACGACCTGCGGCACCCCCGAGACGACTTCGGTCGATGACTCCATCAGTCGAGAGGGCCAAACTTTCGGACTATAGATAGCTCGCCACTCCCTCTCCTCGTGAAAGCCCTCGTGTTTCAGACAAACCACGCCCGACAAAAGCATCATGAAACCTAACCTGACAAGAGCATCACGACCAATCATTCGAAGAAAGTCGCGATTTGCACGAACGTTTCCAATGACTTCTTCCAAAACCTTGTGCGCCGCAGGTTCCGATAGATATGCAACGGGACTAAACATGAGGCCAAGGGCGAGAGTAGAAAAAGAGGGGTATGGGACTCTAAGCACAATCCCAATTCGGGTAGCGGTTCCGCCGAAGGCACGCCACATGGAAAGTCGCCCGTTTGAGTCTTCACTCTCCTGATGCTCAGAGAGGCACGCTATGTACGTATTCAACCGAATGTCACTCCAAGAGTTGTTGAATGCGGTGATTGCCTCAGAGCCAACACCAGGCATGCAGTCGTCCAGAGCCTCAGTAAATGATTTGTGTTTCGCTGAGTCAGAGAAAAACCTATTGAAGATGTCAAAGCCGTGCTGCACTTCGCTGTAGTCAGACATGCAGTTGGTGTTGCGCATCCAGAAGCGTTTGGTTCTAATTATGTTGAGAGCGGCCTCCGCCGATGTGTAGTGAACGAGGCGTCCGTGTGTTTGGCCCGGTTCCCGCTGGAAGAACTCTCGCGTCTGATTCATGGCATACGGCAGCATGATATTTGCAAGCCGTATTCCTTGTTCCCAAATCTCTGGTGTAACAGCAGCTTTAAGAGGGGTGTTTTCCATCGTGTCTCTCGCAACATGTTAACTATATGCTCTGCGGAGTCGGTGGCAAGCTAGCCTTGGAACGCTTCGCCGCGTCCAGCGTGCTGATCGGGTTCCAACCGGGCGAGTAACCGTTAGGCAACATCGGAAACGCCTGTGCGACGAGTGGAAGAGAGCCTCTGAAGCGAGTTGAGGCGTTTTCGATTTGCAGGTGAGAAGGAAGCCGGAGGCGTCAGCCGCGGTCGCGGTGATTCTGATTGGGAATATGGATATTGAATAGTGTTTGGTATTTCCGTGAAGGCTTTTGTGGTCCGTTTTTTCGCCGTTGATGATTGCGAGCGATGATGAGCAGGGTACGTGATCTGTAGTCGTACCGTTCCGAGACGGCCTGAAGCATGGAGATGAAGCTGTTCGGTGGGCCGGACGCACACTGCCGGGCAGACGTGCGAGGAGCAAGCCAGCGGCGCGGGTTGGCAACAGGGGTCATGAAGTATCGAAGCCTGCGAAGTAGAGTTCTGCTGCGGTGTAGCGCTGTGCGACGCGCATGGCTTTTCCGCAACGGGGACAGTGCCAGGGTGCGCAGTCCGGCAACGGCAGCAGCGGCAGAGGATCTCGTCCCTGTTGGGCGAGCAGCGTTCGTGCCATCGGCAGCAGTTGTTTACGATAGCGATTCGACAGCAGTCCGTAGCGGCGGATGCGCACGAAGCCTTTGGGCAACACATGCAGGAAGAAGCGGCGCAGGAACTTCACGGCATCGAGGGTCATCAGGCGCTGCTTGCCGCCGTGGGCATAATCGCGCCAGCGGAAGCTGACGCGTTCGCCGTCGAAGCCGGCAAGGCGGTGATTGGAGATGGCCATGCGGTGGGTGTAGCGGCCGAGGTAACGGAGAACATGCTCTGGTCCGCCGAAGGGCGGCTGGGCGTAAACGTACCAGCGCTTGTTGTCGAGTTGATCGATCAGCTGTTGGAACCATGTGGGATCACTGAAGCGCGCCGCAGGGCCGCGGCAATCCAGCATGCGTTTGCGATAGAGGTGACGAAGTCCAGCGAGGAACTTGTCGCGGAACGCAACGCTCAGGGCTGGGACGGGCACGAGGAACATGGGATGGGTGGTGTGAATCCAGCGCTGATGGTCTGCCGATAATCCTCCGGCGGGCACGACGGCATGGATATGGTAGTGAACCAACAGGTTCGAACTCCACGTATGCAGGATGGAAAGGAATCCGATCTCTGCGCCAAGATGTTGGGGTTCGCCAGCCACCTCAAGCAGAGCCTGGGAGCTGGCATCGAAGAGCAGATCGAGGAACGGTCCAGGAGAAGTCAGGCCCAGAGGGTTCAGCTCGTGGGGCAGCGTGAAGATGACGTGGAAGTAGTGGGTGTTCAGCAGATCGCGTTGCTGAAGCTCGAGCCATCGGCGGCGAGACTGGGCCTGGCATTTCGGACAGCACCGGGATCGGCAGGAGTTGTACGACATGGGTGCTTCGTACGTACAGTCCTCACACTTATCCCTGTGCCCGCCGAGAGCTCGAGTCCGGCAATGCTCCACTGCCCGATATGCCTTCAGCTGCTGATAGCTGAGGCTGGAGTGATAGCGTTCAAAGAACTGTCTTCTCTTCGCACGGGCAATGTCGGCCACTTCGATGGCCGGCCGCGTCACGGGCGCGGACGGTGGTAGAGGCGTCGACTCTGGTCGACGCTCTTGAGGTTCAGCTCTTCGATGGGGTTTACCACCTGCTGCAGGTGCTGCTGGGAGAGATGCAGATACCTGGCGGTCACCTCCAGGTCCTCATGACCGAGCAGAAGCTGGATGGTGCGCAGGTCAGTGCCGGCTTCGAGCAGATGTGTCGCCCAGCTGTGGCGGAGCAGAGAGGGAGAGACCTTCTTCCGGATCCCTGCCCGCTTCCGGGCTTCGCTGCAGACACGCCACACGATCTTGTCTGTAATCGGCTGCTCGCGGTCGCGATGCATGCGTGAGGGGAACAGGTAAGTGCGCGGCTTGAGCCAACGCCAGTAGGCACGCAGAGTCTCAAGCAGTGCCGGGCTGAGAGGCAGATCCCGGTCCTTGCCTCCCTTGCCGTTCACAACGTGGAGGATCATGCGCTGGCTGTCGATGTCAGCGATCTTCAGGCTCGCGACCTCGGCGCGGCGCATGCCGGTGCCATAGAGAACCATCAGGAGCGTGCGTTCGAACAGGCCGCTGCTGGCTTCGATGAGCTGCCTCACCTCCTCGCGGCTCAGGATCTTCGGCAGCTTCTGGCGAACTCTTGGATACGGAAGGAACTGACGGAACTCGTAGCGGTGCAGCGTCTGCACGTAGAAGAACCGCAGCGCCGAGATATGGTGTTCCACCGTTCCCGGACTGAGCTTCCGTTGCTTGAGCAGATAGCTCTGGTAGGTGCGAACATGATCCGGGCCGAGCTTGTCCGGTGACTTGCCGAAATGTTCCGCGAACCTCTCCACGAAGCGAAGATAGTAGCGAATCGTTCCAGCCGAATAGTTACGACGCTCGAGCTCTTCGAGCATCATCCTGCGAAGTCGAGTCACAGTGACTTACCTCCTGTGACTCACACCCTATCCCGGCCACAAAACTACTCGACAGCCACGACCGCAGCGACTGCGGCGCCTGCGGCTTCGTTCTCACCGGCAATCCGGAAGTAACCCCGAAAATGGGGTTCTGTCCGGATAGGCGACTACACGACCAATGCTCGAATCTTGTTCCCCCTATTGGATTACTTCGTCCTTCTCTACTTGGAGCTGTGTGTTCACAAGGTGCATTTCAATCGGCAAGCCGCCTACCAGCGGAGCAACATCACGCACGATGGCCTCAAGATTACTTACCACTTTGGGGTTGTTCCATGCCCCGTCGACTGCTATGACGAACGCGAGAGTCGTGCCGTCGTCGTGCCTGGTCAAAAACACATTTGCTCCTTTGCCTTTAAAGAAGCCCATCGATTCGAATCGTTGCCCGAGCGCTTGTGCCTCGACCTTCGTAGCCGAGCCCTCATAGTAGATTCCATTAGGGCCGCCAAACTTCACCTCGCCCACTGTCGATGCATCTTCCATTTCCAAATTGCTGTTGACCAGACGGACCTGGACCGGGAGCCCGCCCACTGTCGGAGCTACTTTCCGCGCAAGCTCTTCAAACGAAGAGAGCATCCCCGGCTGATCCCAGACACCGTTCTGGACAACGAACGAGATGGTTGTGCCGCCGAATCCCTTGTTGAGCAGAACGGACGCTCCGCGATCCTGGAAGTAATCATCGCTCCTGAGCGCGTTGCCGAGCGCCATGGCGGCAGCTTTGGTGGCTAGACCGGAGTACATGACCTGGTCTTTGGGTCCGACGATCACGACTTTGCGATACTGATATACGGAAATAACAGCGCCACCCACGACGACCAAACCCGTCAGAGTCGCGATCCCAACCCAGATGGCTGTCCATCTGGAACCGAGCTGGCCGCCACGCGCAGCGTGTTCTTCAACGGCATCGCCCTGCTCTTCCTTTGCGATCTTCCATGTGCAGAGCCACGTAACGACTAAGAACAGAATCTCAAATGCGTCGTATTCCAACCGGTCCAACGAGCCCGACGACGTCTTCCAATTCCACCTGATCAGGATGTTGAGCGCGGTAGCAATCAACCCGAGGATGACCGCGAGAACGCCTTTGCCGGCTCTCCCCAGCCTGCCGTAGTTGACTGCAATGAGAATGGCGCCGGCAAGAGGGCAGCAAATGAATGCCGCTGTTCCCACGGCACCGGAATCGAACAACCGGTATTCCGGCCCGCGTGGAGTTGCGTCTGGAAGTGTGCCCATAGGAGCACACCAATCATACGTCGCTCCGCTGCGGCATCGCCGGGTGGCCAAGGTCCGCGGAACGACGGCTCCGCCCCCATTGGCCCACGATGGTGAGAAGGTCCCAGTATCGGCGTGTTTCTGCTACATAATTTTCGGGCACAAGACAAATCGAACCGGCCTATCGTGTCTTTTGGCTCGCCGACTTTCGGCTTCTTCCCTTCTTGGTTCGCGCCTCTCTCGTGCGCCCATCGAGGCCGCCCCTGTCCCACAGCGTGCTCCGACACTTCTTGCTGGCGCAAAGGGTGGGATGCTCCACTGACGGAATCCATGTATGGCCGCAGACGTCACAGACGGCGACTTTCTGCATTCTCCAACCCATAGATGACATTATACATAATGACCAAAGCGCAGAAAACAGTTGCAATCCTATTGCGCACCGTATATACTATGCTCTATGGACAGAATGCGCGACGGTCATAGTACCGAGGGAGCGCAATGACGCGCATCGAAATTTCTCCTGCACCAGACCTCTACGCGATCGAATTCAAATTCCCGCGACCACGCCTTGGGACTTGCATCATCCTCACTGCGACTTGTGCTCTGGCTGCCCAGTTAAAGGCTTGGAGTCTATTCCCTGAATACGAGCGTATCGCCTCATCGACGCACGTCTACCGCGCCCGATATTGCGAGATCAACTGGGATAATGGTCGCGCCATCGTGGTTAAGCAGAACAAGCGCCCAGAGATTCCTTTTCCCAATCCTGAGGAGTTCGAGCTACCAGGAATCGAGAAGAAACAGGATGAGGAGGGGGCTGAATGACCCAAATCTGGGAACGGCTTTGGGTCGGCAGACTCACCGATGCCCGACGGCTGGTCAACGGAAATGCTAACGGCATCACTGCGGTTATCTCTTTGTCGGAACTTCCAGTCGAAACACGGCGCTCGGGCATCAATTACCTCCACTTGCCTATTGAGGATGAAGAGCCAGTTGCTCTCCGGCAATTCAACGCCATCATGGACGCCCTCTACGAAAGCATTCGCTGGGGCACTGTTCTCCTTCATTGCGGCGTCGGAATTAGCCGCGCTCCGACGACGACCGCCGCGTATATGGATCGCGTTGGTTGCAAGAACTGTGACGCCGCCATCCAGGAAATCAGATTTCTGCGGCCAATCATTGAACCGTCACAAATCTTGATGAACAGCGTGAAGGAGATCCTGGGATGAAGAAGGCAGCCCTCTACGGTCGCATCTCGAGGTCGAATGAGAGTTTGGAATCGCAGTTCGTCCTGCTTCGCGAGATTGCCGCACAGCGCGGATTTGAAATTGCCGGGGTCTACAGCGATCTTGCATCATGCAGCAGCAAGACCAAGCGCGCAGGAATTGAAGCCCTCCTGCGGGAGGCGCGGCGGGGAGTATTCTCGGTCGTCCTGGTTACCGGCTTTGACCGATTCGCGATGAGCGCCAAGAATCTCTGGGAGTTGGTCCGGCAGCTGGACATGCTGGATATCCAGTTGATTTCCGCAAAGGAAGCGGTCGATACGGCCACGCCAACTGGACGAGTCTTCGTGGCGATGCTCAGCTGCATCGAGGAATTTCAAAAGAGCCTCAATCGCGAGCGGATCAAGAGCGCAATGCGCCGACGCAAGTTGGACGGCCTTCCGATTGGACGCATTCCGCTGCGAATTGACCGCAACGCTGTCGTGGCGGATAGGCTCAACGGGCTCAGCCTCACCCAAGCAGCGCAGCGACACGGGATCTCGCGAACGACTGTAGTGAGGCTTGTCCGGGAAGCTCAGGGGCGCCTGCCGGCATCCTTCTCACAGATGCCACAGGAGACAAACCAGCGCGCAGAACGTGCGGCATGAAGCTCATGCCACCCCGCCAACCCATTCACCGTGCAAAGGAGAAAAAATGAAAACACTCGATAATTCCGGGCGGCTTGTCGCTGAAATCAATCATTTCCGTACAAACGATGGGAAATCGATTACGAGCAACACAATGTATGACACAAACAGCGGACGCCCTGTCAACCAGAACATTTCAGTCCAGCAGCCAAACGGCAAGGTGACGGTCACCAACGTCATCAATGGCAAACTGCTGCCTTGATGCTTCCGTCGTTCGTGCCCTATCCCTCACTGGTGCCGCGTGTCACCGTCTGCGCTTTGACACGCGGACAACAGCCGTCGTCCTCCACCAAAGTTAGCTGGTATTCAGTACGCTCCATTGAGCGTTACCCTTGAGCCCGGAGGTTCAATCATGCTTACAACTGTCGCATTCATCATTCTCGCTCTTGTTGTCATCGCCTTGGTGCTGCTTGGGTTGATGTATCAGAAAGTGTCCCGGCACAGTTCCGCCGCATTGGAATCTCATCTTGAGGCGTTTGAGAAGGCACAGGAACGCACCGAGCGAGTGGTGAAGGAAGAGATTGCGCTGAATCGAGGCGAACTGGGCAAAGCTGCCAGCGACCAAAGGCAAGAACTGTCCAGCGCATTCAAGACTCTTGGTGATTTGGTTGGACAACGCATCAGCGACGTTGCCAGCATCCAAAAGTCGCAGCTTGAAGCGTTCGCCGCCCAACTGACTGCTTTTGCAACCACCATCAGTGAAAAGCTCGATGGTGCTCGTGCCGAGTCCGCAACTGCGGCAACGCAGCTTCGGCAGGAGGTTGTCAGAACCCTTACGGAGATTTCGGATGCCATGGCGAGAACGCTCAAGGACTTGGCCGCTGCCGAGAAGCTCCAACTGGAGGCATTCTCAAAGCAGATTGAGTCGCTCACCAAAACGAGTGGTGAAAAGCTCGAAGCGGTTCGAATCACCGTTGAGGGTGAACTGAAGGGCTTGAAGACTGAAAACGCAGCGCAGCTTGAGCAGATGCGCCTGACCGTGGATGAGAAGCTTCAGGGCACTCTGGAGAAGCGGTTGGGCGAATCGTTTAAGCAGGTCAGTGAGCGTTTGGAACAGGTGCATAAGGGGCTTGGAGAAATGCAATCCCTTGCCACCGGCGTCGGCGACCTCAAGAAAGTGCTTACGAACGTAAAGACCCGTGGAACATGGGGCGAAGTTCAGCTTGGGGCACTATTAGAGCAGGTACTCAGCCCCGAACAGTTCGCGAGAAACGTGTCAACGAAGGGCAATGGTGAGCGAGTGGAGTTCGCAATCAAGCTTCCCGGACAGGGTGCGGATAGAAGCGAGGTTGTGTGGCTTCCAATTGATGCGAAGTTCCCAAGCGAGGACTACCAGCGTTTGATGGAGGCTCAGGAACGCGCAGACCTCGAAGGTATCGAGGCAGCAGGAAAAGAACTTGAAGGCCGCGTGCGCTCGTGCGCTCGGGACATCTGCGAGAAGTATCTCGCCCCCCCGAACACCACTGACTTCGGAATCCTGTACCTCCCAATCGAAGGTTTGTTTGCAGAGACAATTCGTAGAACTGGCCTCATTGAGAGTATTCAGCGAGACTACCGCGTGATTGTCGCCGGTCCGACGACGCTTTGGTCAATTCTGAATAGCCTCCAAATGGGCTTCCGCACACTGGCTATCGAGAAGCGCACCAGTGAAGTGTGGAATCTCCTTGCGGGTGTAAAGACAGAATGGACGAAGTATGGCGAGGTCTTGGATGCGGTGGAGAAGAAGCTTCATCAGGCGACCGACACAATTGAAAAAGCAAAAGTCCGGTCTCGTGCAATTGGAAGGAAGCTCAAGGATGTTCAGGAACTCCCGATAAGTGAAGCCAGAGCCTTGCTTCCTCAGAGTCTCCTCGCGGAAGAAGCTGACACCGCCGAGCAGGACGTTTCGGTAGAAGAAGAGGCAGGGGAATGAACCCAACCGCTGCGTCCGCCGCTTACCATTTGGAGGTCACCATGCGTGTCGCCTTGTACGCCCGAGTCTCCACGCTGAACGGTCAGCACCCGGAAATGCAGTTGGCTGAGCTCCGCGAGTACGCCGGCCGGCGCGGATGGGAAATCGCCGGCGAATACGTGGACGAGGGGGTGTCCGGAGCCCGAGAGCGGCGACCTGCGTTGGACAGCCTATGGGTGGACTGTCGCAAGCGGAGGGTGGACGCAGTGGTGGTCTATCGCTATGACCGGTTCGCCCGTAGCCTCCGCCAGTTGGTCAATGCGTTGGACGAGTTCCGGGCGATGGGAATCGAGTTCGTCAGTCTACATGAGGGCGTTGACACCTCGACGCCAAACGGGCGGCTGGTGTTTGGTATCTTCGCCAGTATCGCGGAGTTCGAACGAGAACTCATCCGCTCCCGTGTCCGCAGTGGCTTAGCTTCAGCCAAGGCAAAAGGCAAGAAGGTGGGGCGTCCCCGTATCGCCGTAGATGCCAAACAGGTCGCCACCCTGCGTGCGGCCGGCGTCTCGTGGCGGGTTATCTCTGAGCAACTCGGCATCGGAATAGGCACGGCCGTTCGGACGCTACAGCCCCAAGCAGCAAGCTTGTGACTGTCGCTCACAGAACCGGGGCGCGGTGCAAAGGCCACCCCGAATCGGGGATAGTCCTCGTACAGGACTTGCACGACGACTTGAGCCGCATCGGGAACGCGGTATCGCCAAAATCGAGGAGTGGATTCTCGGGGTCGTTTGAATCAGCGAACGATTCCAAATCCGCGCACATCTCCCACTATTATCGCCTCACGCGGGCACAGGTCATGAGATTCCAGTCGGCATGCCGACATGAACGAAGCCGCTGCGGCGGCGGACGCTTGCGCGTGCGGCTGAACCGGCCTTTGCGGCTGCCGGGGTAGCTTGGTTCGCAGAGAAGGAGGAGCTCTCTGTGAACCAACTACGTCAGCTCAT
>Ga0209517_10010471_pt1 | contig 10314 bp, 10 predicted proteins | sample PeaSoiMetSII2010_FD_187695 | JGI IMG/M metagenome (GOLD analysis project Ga0209517, IMG submission 187695) | Peat soil microbial communities from Weissenstadt, Germany - SII-2010 (SPAdes) (version 2) | ecosystem: Environmental > Terrestrial > Soil > Wetlands > Peat | place: Germany... | reverse complement strand
GTAGAGCTATGGCGACATCCTTCTGCCGGCTTTGCTGCCTCTGCGCAACTCTACGATGAATTCTGCTCGGCGCTTCGAGAGAACGGCTGGGAGGAGTTGCAGAAATTCGTAAAAAACCACACGGACAGCGAAATTCGGCCGGAACTCATGGTGCAAATGGGATCCGCCCCGGACTCTATTCTGTCATTTGCGGAAGCTCAGAAAGCAGACGTGATAGTCATGGGAACGCACGGCGGTCGAGGGTATGACCGACTAACGCTGGGCTCGGTGACCAACCGGGTGATGCGCACAGCTCCCTGCCCGGTACTGGTGGTATGTAACGCCCCGCGCGATTCGATGCCCGAAGGTCAGGAGCATGGCCAGGTTCACCGCTTGACGCGGATTCTCTTCTGTACGGATTTCTCCAAGAATTCCGAGACGGCTTTGAAATATGCGATCTCTGCAACCGAGGAGTACGACGCGGAGCTCACCCTGCTGCATGTTTTGGAGGAGGTCCCGAGCCGGGCTAAGACGGACGACGCCATCAAAACAACAAAGGAACAACTCGAAAAACTGATTCCGCCGGAGGGACGCAAGACCCTCAAGACGAAGACAGCAGTGCGCATCGGAAAGCCGTACCAGCAAATCATTCAACTCGCACTGGAAACGCAGGCCGACATGGTGGCTATGGGAGTGCGAGGACGTGGCGCCCTGGATCTAGCGGTATTTGGTTCGACAACCTATCGCGTGATGCAGTTGGGACCGTGCCCCGTTCTAGCCGTCCACGTTTAGAATGGCAGGTTCCCGGCGGCTGAAAAATTGCTACGCTACCAAAACTGCGTGAGCTCGCGTCCAGCACTTTCACTGTTCCCTAGTGCGCGCGATTCAGCGGACTCATTCGATCCTGCACCGGCAGTAGAGAAACTGCTGGATAGGGTGGAACTTCAGATGTTAGGCAGCAGCAGATCGAATTATTCATCATCCTCATTCTTTCCACCTTCTCCCGCACCCAACTGCTTCTCCGACTGAATAAATTCAATGCGCAGTGCATGGATCACCAGATGACGTGCGCACGATCACACTGGACCCTCCCATTACGAGGGCGATAATTAGAGTAGGCTGTAAGAGAACAAGGAGAAAAACCATGCCGGAGAGCGTACTGACGGAATCGATCAGCGCCGAGAAAGAAGTTTCTAAAGCGGCTCCAGGCCCACCTGCGAAGAGGTCCTCCAAGGCGTTCAATTCATTTCAGATCGCGCAGGCCCAGTTCGACAAAGTGGCGGAATACCTCGGGCTTGACTCGGCCACCAGAGATCTCCTTCGGTCCCCTCTGCGCGAGTACCAGTTTGCCATCCCGGTGCGCATGGACGACGGAACTGTGAAGATCTTCCGGGGCTTCCGGGTACAGCATAACGATGCTCGCGGACCGGGCAAGGGTGGCATCCGCTTCCATCCGCAGGAGACGATCGACACAGTACGCGCCCTATCCATGTGGATGACGTGGAAGTGTGCCGTGGTGGATATTCCTTTAGGCGGGGCGAAGGGTGGCGTGATCGACTTTGAATGGTGGAATACATCAAACGACTTGCAAATCATGCGGCACGCCAATGAGGTTTGAAATCGATCATGAGATTGAGCCCTTGATGAAACGCAACCTGACTCTTGCGATTCATGTAAGGAACGTGGCTCGGCGAATGCTGATGAACTTTAGTGGAAGTTCCAATTTCTAGTTTTAAGGAGAACAAATTATGTCAATCCTGGCGTGGATTGTGCTGGGTCTGATTGCCGGTTTCATCGGAAGCAAAATCGTCAACAAGTCGGGAGAAGGTTTCTTCCTCGACATCATCCTGGGTATCGTCGGTGCCGTCGTCGGAGGATGGCTCTTCAGTTTCTTCGGAGCCCACGGCGTGACCGGCGTCAACCTCTACAGCCTCTGCGTGGCCGTCATCGGCGCAATCGTAGTCCTGTTTGCCTATCACGCCATCAAGAAAGCCGTCTGAAATCAATGGCGCACGGACCGGTGCCCGCCCGTGCATGCTTGCTTTGTCGTTTACCGGCAGCTGCGGAAGAACTCCCTTTCGTATCAGGGTATCGCTTTAGCGTTGCTAGGAAGAGAAGCACTGAACAAGAAGCGGGCGTGGCATCAGCTAACCGCTGGATGCCTCGCCCAGCAGGATTCAGCAACGCTTTTGTACGCAGGAAAAACTCGATGCTGTTTGGACGGGGTGTGGACATGTGAGTATGAACTCTTGACTTCTTTGGAGCGTCCACCGCACTAAGCAGGCTCAACTGAGACTTTCCGCCAGAATACTGCAAGGTTTGAAAGACATGACGAACTGGGATAGGAAAATGAAGTCGAGCTGTCTTTGTTTCGGAGGCAAAACATGAAAGGGTTCAAGCAATTCCTGCTACGCGGTAATGTAGTTGACTTGGCTGTAGGGGTGGTGATCGGAGCTGCGTTTGGTGCAGTCGTGACCGCTCTGGTAAGAGATCTTCTTACACCACTGATTTCTGCTCTGATCAAGGCGCCGGATTTTTCAGGCCTGAGCTTTGCTTTCAATGGCAGCAAATTCATGTATGGAGACTTTTTCAACGCGCTGATCTCGTTCGTGATCATCGCAGCGGCCGTCTATTTCTTCGTGGTCCTGCCCGTCAACGCCCTAATCGCGAGGATGAGACAGGCGCCCACACCGGCCGATCCAACAACCAAGAAGTGCCCAGAATGTCTGAGCGAGATCCCTATGGATGCTCGCCGCTGCGCCTTCTGCACCAGTTCCATTGTGAATCCAATGGCGAGAGTGTCTTGACTCCGTTGGTCATCAAGACCGACTTTGCCGGCGACGTAACCGTGAAATTTGACGCGGTCCAAGGCGTTACTTCCACAGGCGAAAGGAGGAGTTTGTGAAAAAAACAAAGATGTTGATCGTGTTCGCAATGGGTGTGTTCTGTTCCAGCCTGTTTGCGGATCAGATTGTTCTGAAAAACGGAGACCGTTTGAGCGGCACGGTCGTCAAATCCGACGCCAAGAATCTGGTGATCAAGACCGATTATGCAGGGGAAGTGACCGTGAACTGGTCCGCTGTGCAGGACATGACCTCCGCGAAGAGTTTCCACGTGGGGTTAAAGAGCGGACAGACGGTGGTGGGTCCCGTGGCTGTCAAGGAGGGAAAGCTGGAGGTCACCACCAAGGACTTCGGTACCCTAGAGACTCCGACAGACAACATCGTCGTGATCCGTGACGATGCCGGTCAACTGGCTTATGAGAAGTCCCTGCACCCCGGGTTTGGAGAGGGCTGGGCCGGCGGTCTGAATCTGGGCTTTGCCCTCACCCGCGGCAACAGCGAGACCAAGAACCTGAACATCGCCTTCTCCGCGACACGGAAGGGATTGCACGACAAACTAAGCCTGTACACCAATTCCGTTTATGCGACCAACGATCTGCCGACTGCTTCGCCGCACACAACCGCGAACGCGATTGGTGGCGGGGCGCGCTATGATCGCGACTTCACACCGCGCATGTTCGTCTTCGTGAACGGTGATTTCTATCACGATTCCCTGCAGAACCTCGACCTGCGCTCGCTGTTCGGCGGTGGTCTTGGCTTGCACGCCATCAAGAGTGATGCGACCACATTGGACCTGTTAGCGGGCGTGAACTACACGCATGAGAGCTACTCCTCGTTTGTCCTGCCACCGATTCCGCCGGGCACTACGGTTCCCGCGGTTACGCACAGCCTGGCGGGCTTGACGCTGGGCGACGATTTCATGCACAAGCTGGGCAAGAGCACGGTGTTCACCCAGAACCTGTACTTCTATCCGAACCTGAGCCAAACGGGCGAGTACCGTGGAACGTTCAACCTGGGCTTGATCACGAAGATCAGCAAATGGCTGGGCTGGCAGAACTCCTTTGGCGATATTTATGTCAGCGATCCGCCGACGGGAAAAAAGAAAAACGACCTGCTGCTTTCGACGGGTCTGAATTTCTCTTTCGCGCACTGAGCCGCAACCTGGGAACGAACCACGAAGTAGAAACTGAGACCAAGAAAGAGGGCGGCGTTGAATCGGCAGGTCTGAAAACCGCCGAGCCGAACAGGATGAAAGCATGACCGTCCACAGACGAGCCAGCTTCCGACGGCCAGCGCGTCGGTGGGCAGCCCGTTCTTTGGAAAACCAACTAGAAGGCGATCAAGGGAATCCGGATTAAGAAAAGGCTTCCATAACTGGAGGACGTGATGAAAAAGTTAATGACCCTGTTTTTGCTGTGTGCCTTCGTTCCCGCAGCGTTTGCGGTTAACGAGGAAGAAAATCGAGTGAAGGATTCGGGGCAGGTACTCTCCGAAATCTTGAATATCCCGGATAGCATTCCGCAGGGACTCATTGACAAAGCGGAATGCCTCATCATTCTGCCTTCCGTGAAGAAGGGTGCGTTCGGAGTGGGAGGAAGTTACGGCCGCGGTGTCATGATCTGCCGCAGCGGCCCCCATTACACCGGCCCTTGGGGCGCTCCAGCGATGTATGCCCTGGAAGGCATCAGCATCGGGTTTCAATTGGGCGGCCAAGCCACTGACTTCGTCTTGCTAGTGATGAATCCAAAAGGCGCGGAGTCCCTGCTCAACAGCAAAGTAAAGTTGGGCGCCGACGCCTCCGCCGCTGCCGGACCCAAGGGGCGCGACGCCGAGACTGCAACTGACGTCGTCATGAAGGCCGAAATCCTGTCCTATTCGCGCGCCAAGGGATTGTTCGCCGGTGTCTCGCTCGAAGGTTCCACCTTGCGTTCGGATGGCAGCGCCAACGAGAAACTCTATGGCCAAAAACTAACCGCGAGAGAGATTATTCGCCAGGGCAAAGTGAGGGTTCCCGCTTGTGCGCAACCGTTGGTCTCGCACTTGAACAAGAAGAGTCCGAAGAATCTGTCCGATCCGAAGTCTCTGCAGTAGAAATCTGATTGCGCGGGGCGGGCGGCCGCGCCCGCCCTTCTCGTCATGAAAGGCTAAATAACGTTCACCAATAACTTTCATTCAGGAGGCGGTATGAGCTTATCGAAACGGGCTATCGCGGAATTTTTCGGAACCTTCTGGCTGGTATTTGGAGGATGTGGGGCCGCGGTGCTGGCGGCAGCATTTCCGCAACTGGGCATAGGATTTGCCGGCGTGGCGCTGGCCTTTGGGCTGACGGTGCTAACGATGGCGTTCGCCATTGGACACATTTCGGGATGTCATCTGAATCCCGCGGTTTCGGCGGGGCTAGTGGCGGGGAAGCGTTTTCCGGCAGCGGAATTCTTGCCTTACGTTGTGGCGCAGGTGCTCGGCGGAATTGCTGGCGCGGGCACGCTCTATGTAATTGCGAGCGGCAAGGCGGGCTTCGACGTGAGCGGTGGGTTTGCTTCGAATGGGTACGGGGCGCACTCTCCGGGTGGTTATCCGCTGCTGTCGTGCCTGGTGGCGGAAGTGGTACTGACGTTTTTCTTCTTGATGATCATCATGGGGTCGACGGACAAGCGGGCCCCGGCAGGGTTTGCGCCGATCGCGATCGGGCTGGGACTGACGTTGATTCACCTGATCGGGATTCCGGTGACCAATCTTTCGGTGAACCCGGCGCGGAGCACGGGACCTGCGGTCTTTGTGGGCGGATGGGCGCTCTCGCAATTGTGGCTGTTCTGGCTGGCCCCGATTGTGGGCGGAGTGCTGGCGGGCGGATTCTATCGCGCGGTGTTCGGGGAGTAAGCGGCAACTGAGGGAATCAGTCAAAGGCCCGAAGGCGGCGTTGCGAAAGGCTCTTCTCCGCTGCAGCACTGATACCCGCCAACGGTCTCCGATGAGAAAGCGTTTCACAATCTCGCGATCAGGCGAGATGGGCGTACAATGGTGCCGTTTTCGAGGTCAAAAAGGAAATTCCGGCTTAGTCTCGGAGGAAAAATGAATCACCCCCAAAAGAAACTCACTCTGTGGATGCTCGCCTTTGGTCTGATGCTTACGGTCGCTATTTCGCCTGCTTTGGCGAAGGCGCAGGCGAGCTCAACGAATGCGACCGACACCAGTTCGGACACCACCACTAAGAAGTCGAAGAAGAAAGCCAAGAAGGAAAAGGCCGCAGCCGAAGAAAAGGCTGCTGCTGCGGACAAGTCTGCCGCCAGCGATACGATGGCCGCGACTACGAAGAAGTCTAAAAAGAGCAAGAAGACCGCCGCAGCGGATGCTAGCGCCTCGAAGACGGCCGCTGCCGAGACCTCTGTGCCCGCCGCATCGACCAGCAAGAAGAGCAAGAAATCCAAGACCGCTGCTGCCGCGGAGGCCGCGCCCGCCAGCAGTGCGCCCGCAGCCGCTGCAGCTCCGGCGGAAAAAGCCGCAGCTCCGGCAGCTGCGCCCGCCGCGGCGGCTTCCTCCAGTAACATGGCGGCGCCCAAGACGACGACCAAGGCAGCGGCCGCCCCCGCGGCTTCCACTCCGGAAATCGCCGCCGCGCAATCCAGCGGCAAGGTCTGGGTCAACACGTCGACGGGGGTTTACCACAAGAGCGGCCGCTGGTATGGCAAAACCAAGCAAGGAAAGTTCATGACTGAATCCGAAGCGAAGGATGCGGGCTACAAAGAAGCCCAGAAGGAATAATAAGGAGAAGCGACTATGCCCAAAAAGCTCCTGACTAGAATTCTCGTCGCACTTTTCGCGTTAAGCCTGATCAGCGGGATGGCGGTGGCGCAAGCTGCCAAGACGCCGTCCAAAACCTCAACCGCCACGGCTGCCAACGCCGACCTGCTCGACATCAATTCGGCGACCAAAGACCAGCTCGATGCGCTGCCGGGCATCGGAGCGGCCTACTCACAGAAAATCATCGACGGCCGTCCCTACGCGAAGAAGACCGACTTGGTGAGGAAAAAAGTTCTTCCCCAAGCCACCTACAGCAAGATCAAAGACAAGATCATCGCGAAACAGAAGTAAGAATACTCACCGCCGAGACGCGGAGTACACCGAAAGGATCTGATCACAGACCCTTCAAGGGCTCTGCGTTCTCCGCGCTATTTCCTGCAATTTATTGGAGGCAGTTATGGGTTTGCTCGACAATTTAGAAAACCAGGTATTAGGTAACGTGTTAGGTGGCAGCTCCAATCCGCTGGCAGCGGGCCTGTTGCAGATGATTCAGAATCAGCCCGGTGGTTTGCAGGGATTGGTGCAATCGTTTCACGATAAGGGGATGGGCGGATTAGTGTCCTCCTGGATCAGTTCAGGGCCGAATCCGCCGATCTCTGCTGACCAGGTTCACCAGGTTCTCGGCGGCGATCAGGTGAAGGCGCTCGCCGCTAAAGCTGGAATCTCTCCCGACGTCGCCGGTGTTGCTATTGCCCAGATCCTACCCGGATTGGTAGACAAGCTGACGCCGAATGGCTCGGTTCCCGATCACAGCAATGTTATCGAGATGGCGTCCAGTATGCTGAAGAACCTGGGGACGAAGGCCTCGTGAATCTTGTGTGGCGCGCGGTCTGAACGCGCGCCACCTTTGGGCTAGTCCAAAATCGGGCCGTTTGGGGAGAGAAAGGCGGGTGGCCCCCAGCCTTCGCGTCCACTCTAACTCTGGACGGCGCCCCAGGCTCCGCTTGGACGGGGAGTGTTCCGCAGACCCACGCTATTACTGCCTGTCCCTCTCCCTCTCCCTCTCTCTCTCCTCGCGCTCTTCGCCTTCCCAGCGCCCGCTCCAGTGGTCTTTGCCGTTGCCCCATTCGCCACTGCCCCAACCCCGGAACTGCGCCCCGTCAATCACGCTGCCATCGCGATACTCGAACATGCGCTCGCGCCCGTTCGGACCCCGCGCAAAAATGCGAAGCGATTTCTCATGTCCCTCATCCGGGTCTACTCCGAACGTGCGGTAGTCCAACCGGAACTGCCGATCCGCGCGCGCCATTTCCTTCAGCCGGTTGGTGACATCCACATGGCGGCGTTCGCTCCCATACTGCGCGCTAAGAATCAGGAATTCGCCCTCGTCCACCCGGCCGCCACCGTTCCAGTTGCCGCTCCAGCCACCACTGCCCCACTCGCCCCGTCCCCAGCCGCGGAACTGCGCGCCGTCGATTACGCTGCCGTCCACATACTCAAACATCCGCTCTTGTCCGTTTGGACCTCGCGCAAAAATGCGTAGCGCCTTCGCATGTCCCTCATCCGGGTCCCTGCCAAAATCACGAAAGTCCAACCGGAACCTCTGGTCGGAACGCGCCATTTCCCGCAACCGCTCCGTCACATCCATATGCCGGCGCTCGCTCCCATACTGCGCGCTCAGTATCAGGAATTCGCCCTCGTCCACCCGGCCGCCACCGTTCCAGTTGCCGCTCCAGCCACCATTGCCCCACTCGCCCCTGTCCCAGGCTCGGAACAGCCTGCCATCCACCTCGCTGCCAACCACATACTCAAACATGCGCTCCTCACCGTTCGGCCCCCTCGCATAAATCCGCAGGACCTTCTCATGTCCCTTATCTGGATCTCCTCCCATCGAGTGGTGGTTGACCCGGAACGTGCGGTCCCTGCGCGCCAATTCTTTCAGCCGGCCCGTGACATCCACATGGTGGTACTCCGTCCCGTATTGCGCGCTAAGAATCACGTACTCGCCCTCGTCTCGCGGCCCCTGCGCCACCACCGATCCCAGCAGCATAAGCGACAACGCCATCGCCAAGAAAATCGCAAAACGTGTCCTAAACATAAGAGTCTCTCCTATTACGGTGAAGCCAATCGACTCAGTCTTCACCGCACCCGTATCTTATAAGAAACGGCACGACATGGACACCGCCCGCATCGCCGCCCTCTCGAACCTTTCCTCGATCAGCCGCTGCCCTCTTTCTCAGCATTAATGGCACTCGCATGACTACGTCCTGTCGGTGAAACGTGTGGCATCTTAATGTGCTGTGATCGAAGAGCCGAAGGATCGCCATTGTACTTATTAACAGGATTGTGACTGCAATCGTCACTTTGGATGGTGCTAAAACTCACAGACAGCAGCGCTCCGGCAAGACTAGTATTGGCTGGGAGGAATCAAAACTGAATACTACAAATTAGCGGCCCGGCCCCCTACAAGGATGAGGGCATCTCGTCCAGCCGCCGCTTGACGGCGAGGGGTCGGCGCTTGCCAGCAAGCTGGAGAATGCCTCTCTCGCCCATGCAGAAGCCCATTCGAGAAGAAAACGGAGATCTGCTATGAAACGCGCTTTACGCATTGTCGGAATCGTCGTTGCCGTGTTGGTCGTGATTTTGATCGCGCTTCCGTTCATGGTGAATGTGAACAGCTTCCGGCCGAAGATTGAGTCGGAGATGAGCAGCGCCTTGGGCCGGCCGGTCACGCTGGGCGACCTAAGTTTGTCCATATTGTCGGGCGGTGTCAAGGTAGAGAATATCGCGATCGCCGACGATCCCGCCTTCAGCAAGACGCCGTTTGTTACCGCGAAGTCGCTGAGGGTCGGGGTCGAATTGATGCCGCTGATCTTTTCAAAACAGCTGAACGTGACTGGCATCACTTTGGAGCAGCCCGAGATCACACTGCTGAAGGCGGCCAACGGGACATGGAATTTCTCAAGCTTGGGCGGGGCCGCCGCGAAGAAAGCTTCTGAGCCGACGTCCAACGAGGCGGCGCCCACGAATTTCTCGGTGGCGAAGCTGGATATCACCAACGGCAAGCTGATGGTCGGAAAGACAAACTCTCCGAGGCGGCAGATCTACGACAAGGTGAACATCGCGGTGCGGAATTTCTCGCTTACCTCGGAGTTCCCGTTTGAGCTTACGGCTCAGCTGCCCGGTGGTGGAGATGCGAAAATTTCTGGGAAGGCCGGCCCGATTCCCGCGGCGGACGCCGCCAAAACCCCGTTTGAGACCGCGGTGAAGGTGAACAACATGGATATTGCGGCCTCGGGGTTCATCGATCTGGCAAGTGGCATTGCGGGACTGGCGAATTTTGACGGGACGCTGAATTCCAATGGCAGCCGAGCCAAGGCGGTCGGCACATTTACCGGCAACAAGCTCAAGTTCTCGCCGAAGGGCACGCCCGCTGCCAGGACGGTAGTGATCAAGCATACGGTGGATGTCGATCTGGACAAGCAATCGGGAGAGCTGACACAGGGGGACGTTGAAATCGGGAAGGCCGTGGCGCACCTGTCGGGGAAGTTTCGGACCGAGGGCGATACACAGGTCCTGAATATGAAGCTCAATGCCCCGAATATGCCAGTGGATGAACTGGTGGCGATGCTACCCTCTATGGGCATCGTGCTTCCGTCGGGATCACAACTGAAAGGCGGCACGCTGTCGGCAGAGCTGGGAATCACGGGGCCAGTGGATAAGCTGGTGATCACCGGGCCGGTGCGTCTGGCGG
>Ga0209517_10010469_pt1 | contig 10314 bp, 9 predicted proteins | sample PeaSoiMetSII2010_FD_187695 | JGI IMG/M metagenome (GOLD analysis project Ga0209517, IMG submission 187695) | Peat soil microbial communities from Weissenstadt, Germany - SII-2010 (SPAdes) (version 2) | ecosystem: Environmental > Terrestrial > Soil > Wetlands > Peat | place: Germany: Weissenstadt... | reverse complement strand
GGTTACCAGGTCGCCGAGCGCGGCCAGGAAGTGCTTCTCGTCATGTCCGTCGAGGAACCTCACTTCCGCCCGCTCGTCGTCGCCGTACCGCACCGTCGTCGTGACAGCAGTCAGCGGAGTCACCCCAGCCGGCAGCACGGCGCGGCCCAGCAGCGCGTTGATCAGCGTGCTCTTGCCCCGCTTAGCCTCACCGACAACCAGGACACGCAGCCGCGCCGCATCCAGCCGGTCCAGCAGCGCCGCCAGCTGCTCCCGGTCCCGTTCGGTCCCCAGCGCAGCCAGCTCGTCCAGCGCGCTGACCAGAGTGCTCTCGCCGTCCGGCATCGGCGCCAACCTCCTACCCGCGTCAGGTGATACGCCTGGTAGGGACCGTTGGCGGCGGCGCCGCGTTCGCGTTGCCCGCGGATGCCGCGGGTGCCAGCGCGGCGAGCCCCTCCGCCGCACTCATGCCAGGATAGCCCGCCACACGGGAATCCCAGATTCTGCATCCGAGGCGAACCTCCGGTAGGCGGGGACACCCGCCGTACTGACCGGCGCGTCGCTGTGGGGCCTGGGGATGGGAGTGCAGGAGTCGATCATTCCCGCCGCGGTCGCCCCGATGGTCTCCCCGGACCGGCGCGCCTCCGCCTACGGGCTGTTCACCGGCATCTACGGCACCGCGTGGGTGGCCGGCAGCATCGTCATCGGCGCGTTGTTCGACGTATCCCTCACCGCCATCGTCGTGTTCTCGATGGCCGCCGAGTTCGCCGCGATCCCGCTGATCCTGATGGTCCGCAAGAGGACGGCGACGTGAACGGGCTGCAGGCCTGCCGCGACAGCCACCCCGGACTAGGTGACGTGAGACTGTCCCGGATGGTCGTTCAGGAACCCGTGCCGCTGCGATCGTGATCGCTGAGCATTTGCCCCGACCAGGCTGAGGCCGCAGCGGCGGTTCTCCTGGATCTCAGCGTGATGCGTAGTTCCTGCCCGGCGCTGCGCAGGAGGAGTGAGCCCGACTGGATGCTGGCCCCTTCGATGGCGCGGCGGGGGACATAGAGTGTCTCAGCCACCCGGCCGCGGGGCTCCCATTCCTCAGCTGGCGGCTCGCTGCCCATCCGTAGCCTCCTCTGCCCGTAACGATTACAGAAGGTAGAGGCCATCAGCGGTACGTCCGCGGCGAAAGCGAGCCCCATCGCCGCCTTCATTGCATCACCGCTGACGCGATTTCACAACCGGCCAGGCCCGTCACGGCGCGCTCTTTACTGACTGGAGGTCTGTACCTATCCTGAAGCTGGGTTCGGCGGAGGGGCCCGCCGTTAAGCGCGGTAATCGCCAACGGTCCCTGCCCTACGCGGGCGGGAGGCCGCATATTCATGCAGGACCGTCACACCCCATTTTTGGGCGTGCCCGGTGACATCCTCACGGAGCCGTGCGCCTACTGCGCCGCTGGTGCCGAGGAGATCGTCGCGGCGGACCAGTGGCCGCCGGAGCGGCTGGCTCATCTCTATCGGTGCCGCGGGCTGTCGACTTACCGGATCGCGGAACTCACCGGCCTCGACCGGCAGCGGGTGACCCGGGCGCTGCACCGTGCGGGCGTGGCGTTGCGGCCCCGGGGGGCCGGCCGTTTCCGGCCGCTGCGGCGCCCGGATGACCGGCCGGGCCTGCCGCAGCTCATAGCGGAGCTGTATGAGGTCGCGAGGCTCAGCTCACGGCAGATCGCCGCGATTACCGGCCTGCCCGAACGCACGATCCGTGACCGGCTTCGCCGGTACGGCATCCAGGTGCGCAGCCGCGGCGGCTGGAACCGTGAGGACCGCAGGACGGTGCCAGCGGTGACACTCCGTGACCTGTACGAGCAGCTGGGCATGACGGCGGATGAGGTCGGCAAGCTGATCGGGACGTCGCGCAGCACCGTTTTGCGCAGCGCGCATGCTCTCGGCGTCCCGGTCCGGACCGGCGGCGGGGCCGTACCGCTGTCAGGCCCCGAGGAGATCGAGCTGGTCAAAGCGCTATATGAGGACGACCTCATCGCCTCGGTCCTGGACGCCCACGACATCCAGCGCATCGCGCCCGGCGGCCCGATCTGGGAACGATTCCCCGAGCCAGTTCAGCTGAGCGCCCCGCTCGTCAAGGACCTGTACTGGTGCTGCGGGGCCGGGCTGAGTCACATCGAGCTGCTCACCGGGCAGCCGGCCGAGAGCGTACGCGGGTTCATGCGCCGCGAGGGCATTCCGCTGCGGCCACCGGGCGGACGGACCCCGTTCCTGCGGCGCTGGCGGACAAGGCCATGACAGGCATGACGGCCACCGAACCGGGCCGTAAGTCACTACCACCGCAGACCCGGACGGGAGAGGATCCAGTCCGGGTGAAACGACAGCACAACTGGCGGCCGTCCGTGCCGCCATCAGACAGGAGAGACAATGATGCCTGCTTTCAACGTCGCGGGTCTGTCCGCGCTGGAGATCCTGGACTCACGCGGGCGGCCCACGCTGGCGGTGACCGTGCAACTGGCGGACGGCACGACCGCCCGCGCCGGGGTCCCGTCCGGCGCCTCGACGGGCTCCCGGGAGGCGGTCGAGCGCCGCGACGGCGACCCGGCCCGGTACGAGGGCAAAGGGGTCCTGGGGGCAGTGTCAGCGGTCAACACCGAAATCAGTGACCTGCTCCGCGGCCGGTCCTGGGCCTCACTGGCCGAGGCGGACCAGGCCATGATCGACCTGGACGGCACCCCGAACAAGAGCAGGCTCGGCGCGAACGCCACCGTGGGCACCTCGATGGCGCTGGCCCGCGCGCTGGCCGCCGCAGCCGGGACGCCGCTGTGGCAATGGCTCACCCCCGAAGGCGTCACCCCGTCCCTGCCAGTCCCGCACTTCAACGTCCTCAACGGCGGCGTGCACGCCCCCAACGCGCTGGACTTCCAGGAATTCATGATCGCCCCGGTCGGCGCGCCGTCGATGGCCGAAGCGGTCCGCGCCGGCGCCGAGGTCTACAGCGCGCTGCGCCGCGAGCTGACCAGCCGCAAGCTGTCCACCGGCCTGGGCGATGAGGGCGGCTTCGCCCCCGAGGTCACCGAGCCCGAAGAGGTCCTGCGGCTCCTGGTCCAGGCCATCACCGACGCCGGCTACAAGGCGGGCGCGGAGGGCGTGTCCATCGCCCTGGATCCGGCGTCCTCGGAGTTCCGCCAGCCCGACGGCCGCTACCAGGTCGCCGGCCAACTGCTGTCCAGCGGCGACATGATCGACCGGTACGCGGCCATCACCGGGCAGTTCCCCGTGCACCTGATCGAAGACGGCCTCGGCGAGGACGACGACGACGGCTGGATCGCGCTCACCGCGCGCCTGGGCGGCACCACCGAGCTGGTCGGCGACGACATCTTCTGCACCAACCCGGCCATCATCACCGCCGCCATCGCACGCGGCATCGGCAACTCCGCGCTGATCAAGCTCAACCAGATCGGCACCGTCACCGAGACCCTGCAGGCCATGGCCATCTGCCGCCAGGCCGGCTACCGGCAGTTCGTCTCCCACCGCTCCGGCGAAACCGAAGACCACTTCATCGCCGACCTAGCCGTCGGCACCGGCTGCGGCCACCTCAAGACCGGCGCCCCCGCCCGCGGCGAACGCGTGGCCAAATACAACCGGCTCCTGGAGATCGCCGCCAGCGCGCCCAGCCTCCGCTACGGCATGCCCGGACGCTGACAAACCGCGCGTGGCGGGTGTCAGCGCGGCGAGCCCCTCCGCCGCGCTCTCGCCAGGATAACGTGACGCCGCCCACACCGGTGGCATGTGCTTCTGCGGCCCCTCGACTCTGGGGGCTGGGTATCCTGACCGCGTCACGCGATGAAGCTGGCGTAGTACCGGGACACAGGTGATGCCTGGGCTGACGTGCTGACAAGGCGCATCAGTCATCGCAATGCTCTCCACGACGCTGCGACCGCTCAGGCCATGGCGAAACGATGGAGGGACCCGTGATGGGCCTGAGCGCGTGGGAACAGAATGCCCTGGACTCGATCAAGGACGGTCTGGCTGGTTCCGACCCCGTGCTGGTCGCGCGGCTGACCATATTCACCCGGCTGGCCTCCGGTGAGGAGATGCCGGCCAGCGAGAAGATCCAGGTCGGCTCCCGGCTTTCTCGCCCCAAGGCAGGACAGCCCGCCCGGGCGGACCAGCGCCCGGGCTTGCATCAGACAATGCCGCTGCTGCTGTGGCTGGTCACTACCGTGGCGCTGATCGCGGTCGCGCTGGTCTACAACCGCGGCGGCAGCGAACGCACCTGCACGGGATCCTGGGGAACGTTCTGCGCCACTGCGGCAGCCGCACCCAAGTCGGCCCAGGGCCTTCCCTGAACAGCCCATGGGGCCGTCCGGTCCTTCATCACGCCAGGGCGGTTACCACGGCTATGACGGCGACCAGGGCGATGAGCATGTACAGCAGGTAGGCATCCAGGCGCCCCGACTGGAGGCGCTTCGCGGTCGTCACGATCGCCATGAAGAACCCGAGCGCGGGCCGGTACAGGTAGGTCTCGACCACCTCCATGACGTCGGAGGCGTAACGGAGATGCGCGGCCGCGTCCGGGCTCACGTCAGCACGATCCGGGGCGCCGGAGCCATCGTCGCTGGCGTCTTCCTCCATCATGACCTCGCGCAGCTCGGCGCGGGTGTGCAGGACGCCGGCCAGCACCCGGCGGGTGGGGTTGGCGTAGCCGAAGGCGGTGTAGGAGTCGGTGCCTTCGACGCCGATCGTGGCCGAGCGCCAGGCCGGGACGCGGCGGACCCGCAGCAGCCGACGCCCGGACACCGCCCAGGCGAAGAGCACGGTCAGCAGCAGCATCAGCGGCATCTCCACCCACAGCCAGGACGGCGACAGGATCGAGAACCCGGCGAACACCGGCTGCAGGATCCACGGGGATTTCAGCGCGCCCATGGTCAGCGAGGCCGGGACCGCGGGCGACAGCCCGGCGGCGATCACCCGGATCTCCAGTGGCGTGATCGCCGCGGTCGCCAGGCAGCCGAGGGCCAGCACCACCACCGCAGCCCGCCCGGCCGGGCCGTACTCCGCCCGGACCGGCGCGGATCCGGTATCACGGCCCAGGACGATCAGGCCGACGAGGCGGACGAAGGTGACGCCGGCGAAGCCGACGGTGAGGGCGACCGCGGCGCCGGCCAGGGCGAGCACCAGGCGGTAGCCGAGGCCGGGCACCCGGAACTGCTGCATCAGGGATTCCAGCAGGAACCACTCGGACACGAAACCCACCGTGGGCGGCAGCCCGGCCAGGGTCACCGAGCCCACGGCCAGGCCGAACCCGCTCCACGGGGTGCCCCGCGCCCGCCCGCGCAGTTCCTCCAGGTCGTCGTGGCCCGTTGCGGCCTCGAGCCCGGCGGACGAGGTGAACAGCAAGGACTTGGCCACGGTGTGCGCGACCACCTGGAGCGTGGCGGCCAGCAGCCCGGCCGCGACCAGGCGCCGGTCCCCGGTCGCCGCGCCGGTCAGCGCGACGCCGAAGCCGGTGACGATGAGCCCGGTGTTCTCGATGCTGGAGTAGGCGATCACCCGGTTCAGCCGGTTCTGGACCGCCGCGTGGGCGATGCCGAGCAGCGCGCTCAGCGCGCCGAGCACCAGCAGCCCGCCGACCAGCCAGCCGGGCGCCCGGCCGAGCAGGGCCAGCGTGCGCCACATGCCGTAGAAGGCGACGTTGACGCAGATCCCGGCCATGATCGCGCGGGCCGGGCCGGGGGCGGCGGCGTACCCGCGCGGCAGCCAGATCTGGAACGGCACCAGGCCGGCCTTGACCGCGAACCCGGCGAGCAGCAGCACATACGCGGTGGTCCGGACCGCGCCGCCGGGGACGTGTGCGAACGACGCCAGCATGATCGAGTGCGATCTGGTCGCCAGGAGCAGCAGCCCGAGTAGCAGCGCGGCCCCGCTGACCTTGCCAAACGCGAAGGTGACCTGGGCTGCGCCGGCCCGGCCCGGCTTGTTCCGCTCGGAGCCGGCGAGCAGGTAGAAGGCGAGCGTCAGCGTCTCCCAGCCGAACAGCGCGGTGAACGCGTCCCGCGCCGTCATGATCACCGCGACCGCGCCGAGCGCCAGCGCGTAGCTCGCTCCGAGGCCCCGCCGGGTGGCCGTATCAGGCCGGGCACCCCAGCTGGCGAACGCGACGGAGACGGGCACCGCCGCGCCGAAGGTCAGCGCCAGGAACAGCCCGGACAGCCGGTCGGCGGACAGGGCGGCCGCCTGCTGGCCGGGCACCGGGTCCCCGAGCCAGCCCGCGACATCGAGCTGGACCGGCCGGCCGGCCAGGGCGAACCCGCCGAGGGTGGCCAGGCAGGCCGAGCCCGCCGCGCCGAGCAGGTACAGGGGCCCGGACCGCATGAACCGGCCGCCGGCGAAGTCGGCCCCGGCGGCCAGGGCCAGCAGGATCAGGCCCGCCGCGAACAGCCCGCTCACTCTGTTTCCCCCGCTCGCCTCCGGGGCGCCTTAAGGCGTCGCCTTGCTGGCCTGGCCGCCTGCGGCGGCGGGCCCTCGTCGCTCGTCCCTCGCTCCTCAGTCCAGGCGACACCGCGCCCCTTTGGCTCGCGGGGCGTCCCCTTTCCGCCGCCGGGCAGCTTGCCGACCGCGATCAGCAGGGCATTGAGGATGCCGAACGGGCTGGGCGGCGAGCCCGGCAGCCAGACATCGACCGGGACCATGGCGGCGATGCCCCCGGTGACCGCCTCGCTCTCGCTCAGCAGCCCGCCGCTGACGGCGTCGGTGCCGGCCGCGATGACGACCTTCGGATCGGGCATGCCGTCGTAGGTGGTGCGCAGCGGGCCGGCCATGCCGCGCGCGCCCGCGCCGGTGACCAGCAGCACGTCGGCGTGGCGCGGGCTGGCAGTGAAGAACACGCCCAGCCGGTGGATGTCGTAGACCGGGCCGAGCAGGGCCTGGATCTCCCACTCCTCGCTCCCGTCGGACCCGGCGTCCACATGCCGGACGTGCACGCTGCGGCGCAGCGCGGTGGTGCGCTGGCGCAGCCGGGTGCGGGCCGCCTCGACCGCCTCGTCGGTCTCGGGGAATTCGGGCACAACCAGCGCTTCCCTGGTCAGCGTGGCCGCACCTGGGCCGGTCGCGCCCTGGGACCAGGCGAACAGGTCGGGACGTTCGGCCACGCACCGGCCGCACATGATGCACCTGCCCTGATCGACCCGCACGCTGGGTCCGGCGACGGCAATCGCCCCAGTCGGGCAGAGCATCGCCAGTCTGTCAGCCGGGACGGAGACGGCCTGCGGGCGCGCAGGACCACGCCACCCATCGGCGTAGGGATCAGGTCTGGTCGGCCAGCGGGTGGTGACGACGCCGTCGCGTAGGCCGCGGAGCACCCAGATGCTCACAGCGCCACCCCCGCGACCGACAGGCCGAAGCTCGCCTCGATGAACGGGAAGTCGGTCAGGATGTCACCGGCGAAGACCTCGTGCATCAGCACCAGGTTGTGGAACGACGCCGACCTGGGGTGGCAGCGGACGATCCGGCCGGCGTCGATCCTCACGTCGTAGATGACCTCGCCTTGCGGGGCCTCGGCCCAGCCGACCGCGCGGCCGCTGGCGGGCTCGCAGGTGAGGTGGAGCGGATCGGAGGACCGTTCGGCCAAATCTTCGGCGACCTGCCGGAGCAGACCGAAAGACTGGTCCACCTCGTCCCAGCGAACCCTGAGCCGGGCCAGCGCGTCACCGGCGGCGTGGCCGCGGACGGGCGGCACGGCCAGCGACGGGTACCCGTCGTAGGGACGGGCGAGCCGGGCGTCGTCGGCGTACCCGGCGGCCTTGCCGACCGGGCCGAGCGCCCCGTGCTGGCGCGCGCGCTGCGGCGTTAGCGGGCCTGTGCCGCGCAGCCGGTCCAGGAACGAGGAGGTGGCCATCAGCGCGGCCGCTTCGGCGGTAACCGCGCGACGGAGGTTGTCGATCTCGGTGAGGATCTGCGCCGGCGGCAGCAGCGGCGGCGCGCTGACCCCGCCGGGGACCACCACGCCGCGGCCGAACCGGCTGCCGCACAGCCTGCTGACCAGCCGCAGCACCCGCTCCTTGTGCAGGGCGAGCCGGGCGGTGGCCACCGCGAGCCCGGCCGCGTCGGCCAGCCTGACCGCGACGTCGAGGTGATTGGCGATCCGCTCGAGCTCGGCGTGCAGCACCCGTACCAGGGCCGCGGCCGGAGGCGGCTCACAACCCGCGATTGTTTCGACCGCGTGGCTGAAGGCCAGGGCGTGGGCGACCGAGGCGATGCCCTCGGCGCGCTCGGCCAGCAGCACGCCGTCCGCCGCCGTCATCCCGGCGAACCGGTTCTCCACGCCGCGGTGCTTGTAGAACACCCGCATGTTCAGGTGCGGGATGGCCTCGCCCGGCGTCTCGACCAGGTACTCGATCGATTCCATCACGCCGGAGCGGACCGGGCCGTGCGGGATCGTGAAGATCCCGTAGCCCGCGACGTGCCTGGGCAGCGCATGGTCTTCCGCCGAGCCGGGCCTGATGAGAGGCGCCAGCCTCGGGTGCCCCTCCGGGACCACGCCGAAGCGGTCGTGGATCTCGCGCTCGTACCAGAACGCGGCGCCGAGCCGCGGGGTGAGCGCGGGATAGCTGGCCGCGCCCGGCGGCAGCGGCGCTTCGAGCGTGTCGATGCCCCCGCCCGCCTCCCCTTCCCCCTTCACTGCGACGTGCGCGGACAGTACCAGCGCGCCGCCCTCGGGTTTGGTGGCGAACAGACCGGCGAACCGGTTCCCGGCGTCGACCCGGGACCGGAGTTCTTTCCACAGCGCCGTGACGTCCGGCTGAGTGATCGTCATCGCGCCGCCCCAAGCTGGGCCACCGCACGGTAGATGAGGCCGGTGAGCTCCGCCGGGGGATGCAGGCCGAGGATGAACAGCACCGCGACGCCCGCGACGACCGGGATCACCATCCAGATGCTTGGTTCGCTGCGGCTGAGCGCGCGGGGGGCGGGGGTGAACAGCATGCGCGTGGCCGAGGCGGTCAGGCCGAAGAACGCCACCGTGACCAGCACGACCAGGATCGCGGCGGCGGCGTAGTTGCCCGAGCCCAGGCCGCCGTAGACGATCTGGAACTCGCTGCGGAAGATGCCCGACGGCGGCATGGCCGATAGCGCGAACACCGCGAGCAGGAACAGCGGCCCGCTCCACGGCAGCACGTTCAGCCCGCCGCGCAGGACGGAGATCTGCTTGCTGCCGAACTTCACCGTGAACACCCCCGCGCCCATGAACGCGTTGCCCTTGGCGGCGGCGTGCGCCAGCACGTGCAGCATGACGCCGGCCAGCGCTACCGGCGCGCCGAAGCTCACCCCGATGGCCAGGATGCCCATGTGCTCTACGCTGGAGTAGGCCAGCAGCCGCTTGATGTCGCGCTGGCCGAACACGTACAGCGCGGCAAGCAGCAGCGAGGCGACCCCGAACGCCAGCAGCGCGTCGCGCGGGAACCCGCTCCCCAGGGTGGCCGCGGCCACCTGATAGAACCGCAGGATCGCGTAGAAGCTGACCGCGAGCAGCGACCCGGACAGCAGCGCGGAGACCGGGGTCGGAGCCTCGGAATGCGCGTCCGGCAGCCAGGTGTGCACCGGGAACAGGCCGACCTTGGTGCCGTAGCCGAGCAGCGCGAGCAGGAAGGCGAGCCGGATCGGGGTGTGCGGCAGGTGGGGGCCGGCCTGGATGAGCGGCGCGATGGCCAGGTTGTAGTGCTCGCCGAGGACCTGGGAGCCGGCGTAGTAGGCGAGCACCGTGGCGAGCAGGGCCAGGCTCAGGCCCGCGCTGGCGATCAGCACGTACTTCCAGGCGGCTTCGGCGGCACCGTCGGTGTCCTCGATCGCGACCAGCAGCGCCGAGATGATCGTGGTGACCTCGACCGCGATCCAGAGCAGGGCCAGGCTGCTCATCAGCGGCGCGGCCAGCATCGACCAGGCGAACAGGTTCAGGCCGGCGTAAAAGCGCCTGGAGTAGAGTTCCTCGTGCCGTTTGGTGTAGCCGACCGCGTACACCGCCACGGCCGCGTACAGGAAGCTGGTGGCCAGCAAGAAGATGACGCTCACGGCGTCGACCCGCAGGTAGGACAGGTAGCTGAGGTCCCGGTGCGCAGTGGCCGGGACCAGCGCGAGGACCAGGGCGAAGCACGCGATACCAGCGGTCACGGTGACCGCGGAGGCCGCCCTGGCGCTCCGGGTCGGCCGGATGGCGCAGGTTATCCCCGCGGCCAGGGGGACGATCAGCAGGGCGAGCACGACGGCGATCACTGGCTCACCCCCGTAGCCTGGTCAGGTCGGCGGTGGATAGTGATTCGGCCCGGGAGTGGTGGGTCCGGATCAG
>Ga0209517_10010462_pt1 | contig 10320 bp, 7 predicted proteins | sample PeaSoiMetSII2010_FD_187695 | JGI IMG/M metagenome (GOLD analysis project Ga0209517, IMG submission 187695) | Peat soil microbial communities from Weissenstadt, Germany - SII-2010 (SPAdes) (version 2) | ecosystem: Environmental > Terrestrial > Soil > Wetlands > Peat | place: Germany: Weissenstadt... | reverse complement strand
AATATGTGAATTTGGCCGGCGTCGATATAAGTCCGGACCAGGTAGCCCTTGCGCGTCAGGTGACGCCGGACGTGGTGCAGAGCAATGTGCTTGAATATCTTGAACAGAAGCCGGAATCGTACGATCTGATAACAGGCTATGACATCGTTGAGCATTTTCACAAGGACGAAGTGTTACGCTTTCTCGATGGGTGTCATTCGGCTCTCAGGCCTGGAGGCCGATTGGTCCTGCAAACACCGAATGCAGACAGCCCGTGGGGCGTTGGATACATATACGGTGATTTCACCCATGAAGTTGGCTTCAACCCCGATGCACTTTCACGTCTGCTGCGGATGGCGGGGTTTTGGCGTATTGAAGCCAGGGAAGCAGGTCCGGCACTATGGGGAAACAGCGTGAAGTCAAGCGTGCGCTACCTTGTCTGGCAAATCATTCGAGTCGGCCTCTTGAGTTGGAATCTAGCGGAGACCGGTGCGAAAGGATGTGGAATTCTCACCAGGGTTTTCCTCATCTCAGCGGTAAAGAGAGGGGAATAAAGAACCACTGCCTGGACTCACTCTTCAGGCATATTGAAAGCAGGTCTGCAATGTAAATTCATGTGCCTCCAGAAAGGCAATATCATGGATAATGGTATTTGGCCGAAGAGGCTTTTCGCCTTGGATGTATCAAGAGGTTTTGCCGCGTTGTCAGTGGTGCTGTGGCATTGGCAAAATTTTGCGTACAAAGGGGCCTCTCTTCCTGAAGATTTTCACAAGGCAAGTCAACCTCTTTATACAATATTTAGAATGTTCTATGAAAAGGGCTCGTTGGCGATTGAATACTTCTTTATTCTTTCAGGCTTTATATGCTTTTGGCTTTACAGTTTATCTATAGAAGACAGGAGCACTAGTCTCATTCGTCTGTAACTTCTTCATTGTATCAGTTGATACGTATGCGTATTAACAATAGAAGATTGTATTGTCATACTCGTTCCAATAATAACTGTAATTACGGTGACGAGTTGAACTACTAGAGGGCATCGTGCGGCAATTCTCAAAGTACTATCTGTTAATGGTATTGAATCTACCGCTACTATCCGAGGTGATCAGGAAATACCTGCTCCATGACGATATGGTTTTCCTGTCTGCTGATTTCATTGCGGCAGGCACATTGCTCACTCTAATGGTCAGGGGAAAGATACGTTTCCATCTCCCCTTGGTTTTTTACCCCCTGTTATTTCTATTCATCATCTGGGTGTCTATTCAGCAAGCCGTCAACGGCGGCGACTCTGTTCTTCTTTTTCTGCTGGGCGGAAGGGCAGCCTTTTTTCCTTTGGTGTATCTTTTCCTTTCAGCCTATTTCATTTCCCAGTTCGAGGACGGAGTTAGGCAGCTCTTCAACGTTGCGACAGTATGGATGTTGGTGGCCGGCGCTGTCGGAGTCCTGCAGATATACCTCGGACCCCATGATCCCATTAACGCCGTCTGGGGAAAGCAAGGTTTGGGAATTGGCGACTATGCCGGCATGAGCGATGGACCAACAATGATTGGTGTTTTTCGCCCAACTTCAATCTTCACGCACACCGGGAAATTTGGACAGGTGGCTTTCTTGCTGACCCTCTTCCGATGGGCGATTCTAGGCTTCGCGGGATTGAAGTTTAGACCATGGGCGTATGTGTTAGTCCTGGCGGACCTGCTAACTATTGTTGTGTCCGGACAGCGTGGGGCCTTTGTTTTTCTGGCTATGTCGGCTCTCGTAATGGCATTTTTGATGGCGCGAAAAGGACGTGCGGCATTCCTGAAATTTCTTCTTGTCGCCGCCGCTTTCGGGGCGTTCGTCGCTACGGTTATGGTAGCTCTACCCCAATATGGCGAGGTAATTTTATCCAGGTTCGAAACTGTCGTTCAGGACATTCCTTTTCGGCTCGTGACGAATCTAAACCACACGGGAGCTATCTTCCAGCGTTATCTCTTCTTCGGAGAAGGTTTTGGATATTTTACGCTGGGTGCACAGAGCTTTGGAGGAAAGGTGGTTTATCTGGCGACGAGCGCCGCAGAAAGCTCATTGAGCCGCATCTGTTGTGAAGTCGGCGTTGTTGGGGCCATCATGCTTGGCGCGATGTGGATCTCAATCATGGGGAGGGCTGTCGCGATGTTCCGTGGCAGCACTGGGAGCGGGGCAGGTGCATCATCACTTTTTTATTTCCTGTGGCTGGTTTCCATGTTTGGGTGGGGCTACACGCACGACGTGTTTTCAAATACTGTTGCGACCTTTGCGGCATCCGCACTGGGAGGCGCCTTGCTGTTTCCAAATGTTTACACACCTCCGGAGATGGTGCGTCTCAATGCCGAGCCAACCCCCCAGGGATTCGATTTGCGGAGCTGTGCCGGCTGATGAGGGGTGTATTTTCTCGACTGCTTTGCCAATTGGTTGTTTTCGGCCTGGTCCTCGGATTATGGACAAATCCGATATGGGCAGGAGACACCGCCCATTCTACGAAGTTTCGTGTTCCTAACGATCTCAGGGGTGGCGAGAAATTCCTGGCGGGGTTTTATATTTATCCTTATCACCTTCAGCAGGTTGCAAAGCGTCAAGGTCAGAACTACGCCACCTTTCTTGATGCGTGGATGAGGATGCTTACGGCGAAAGGGTTTTCCCTTTTTTATGTGACGGCCTCCCCAAACTTCGACGATTGGATTTTCCTCTCCGAGAAATACCACTTCAAGATGATTATCCAACTGGATTTCGCTTATCTGACTACCCCAAACCTGGAAGATGTCCGAAGTAAAGTGCCCGCCGCGATCCGATTTATCAGGAAATATAAAGACCATCCGAATGTTTTGGCCTTCAATGTCAAAGAGGAACCGAGCGGGGCGTTTATGAGGCCGTTGGACGATTATTTTCGTGAGATCAGGGCCGAGGTACCGGACGCCCCTTTGCATTTACTGCTTAACAATCGAGATTCATTACGGTATTCGCTTAAGGCCCCGGTTACGGTGGCGGCTACCGATCGCTATGCTTTTTGGGGATGGGATGGCAGTGACGGCGGGTATTGTGCTACCCCTTCGTCTGCCCTGAACTGGTTTAGAAACGAAATGGAAGTCTATGCCCAATACGCATTTGATCATGGCGCTCTTTTCCAGGCAGTATTCACGACAATTGCAAACATCACAGTCATCAAAGATGATGCAATTCGCGGTGGCGAATATGGCGACTATGGCAGGCTCCAGCAATTGGCGCTCGATGAGAATCAGGGCTGGTCCAAATTAGACGCGAGACGGTTAAAATATGTCAAATATTATCACCCGCCGGCCAATTGCACTCGCGCAATGGTCTGGTTATCGGTGCTGAATGGGGCTCAAAGTATATTGCATTTTACAGGCACCCCAACCGATCCAATACAGGAAGCCATTTTTTCAAAAGAACTTTATAAATCGCCTCCTGGCAGCGTGAAGGGGGTATTGCCGGGCACCTTAACTGATCTTGTGCGCAATGACTTTGTGATGCAAATGTTCGGCCCCGGCAATGCAGGATCGTCGATGCTTGACGAGTACGCCGGGGCCGTGGCTGAGCTCCAGGGCTATGGATGGATTATAAACCGAATGAGACCGTGCGCTACTCAAAGCGAAGTAGTGGTCAGTGATGAGAACGCCTGCGCGCGCCTCTTCGACCTCCCGGGCTATACTGGGAAGGTCCTTGTCATAGTCAACACCGATGTCGGAAGATGGGGAGCTAATTCAATTCGTAGTCTGGTCAGACGAAATGATCGGTTTAGTATCGATCGTATGGGCAATATTATCGATTACACTCCGCAAAAAGCGCCCCGCGCGCTGACGATCCGCTCTTCGCTTCCAGGGAAGCTTTTTGCTGTAGAGACCGGCCTTTTGATCGGATCTGATGGCGAGGGCAAGGTGAACGTCGGTCCAGGCGGAGGTGCTTTTATCTATCTGGGAGACGAGACTGAATGTTCGAAGCTTAGAACAATATCAGGGGCAGCGACGCTATCTGTGCCAAACGTGCCCGATCAATTGCATATTCAATCCAATGCGCCTTAGACCACAAGAAGCTCCAGCTTCGTTACCTATGATGAGTTATAGATTCATTAGAGTGAAGGGCTGCGTTAAACATGAACTATCTGGTAGCGGTGGATAACTGCTTTGCGGATACACCCAGCGGCAGTGCCCGTGTTGCATGGGATATCGCCAAGATGGCGAGAGATAGGGGATGGTCGGTATCGATGCTGTGCCTTAATCCCAAGCCTGAGGAACTGCCGGATGGACCCTCTGAGAATGAAGGTATAACGGTGGTCAGATATTCGAAGCCCAGAGTGTCCGGGTGGCACCCAATGCGCACTTCCAAACTGATAGATGCGGCTGCCTATGCTTTCGATAAATGGTTGGGAAAAGTCAGGTGGGACACAATCCATATCCACACACCTATAACCGGGGCCGGCGTAATGAAAGCTGCCGGCGATACTTCTCGCTTTGTTTATACAGTTCACTCGCCAGTGGTTTCGGAGCAGGAGATTAATTGGGCGAATCAAGGCTGCCTGGGAAGAGCGAAGCTTGTTTTCGGTTTGCCGATCCTGAAATCACTCGAAAAGCGGCTATTGACTCGGAGCAGTGAAATCCACGCACTATCCGAATTTACACGTAGTGAGATTCAACGTTTTCATGGAATCGGCAATCGCGTGACAGTGATCCCACACTGGTGTCGTGATGGATTTGGGCGGTCTTTTACTAAACCGGAGGCACGGAAAATTCTTGGATTGCCAAATGATTCAACAATATTCTTCACGGTCCGGCAGCATAAAGAACGATACGGAATTGACGTGGCGATTCGGGCATTAGCTGCTTTGGCTGCAAAACACAGATGGACATTCTACATCGGTGGTGATGGGCCTTTACGGCCCAAGTTCGAATCCCTTGCTTCCCAATTGGGTGTGGATGATCACATTACTTTCATGGGCCATTTAACGGACGAAGTTTTGGCGCTGGCCTACCAGGCTGCGGATGCATTTTTATTACCGACTATAGCTCTGGAGTGCTTTGGTTTGATCATCCTGGAGGCCCTCGCTTGCGAATGTCCTATTATTGCGACTGATGCGGGAGCGATTCCGGAGATCATGAGACCGATCTTATCCGATTTCATCGTACCGGCAGGAGATCCCGATGCACTGAAAGAGAAGATCCAGGCTGTGCTTGAAAAGCGGTTGAAGTTTCCTCCATCATCCAGCTTAGCGGCATTTGCGGATTCGAAATATGGGAAATCCGTCATAGTACCTAAATTACTCGGACTCCTCCAGCCCTCCGGGAAGTGTGGTAAGCAGCAAGGCAAAAACTCTGGGCAGATTCCCGGTGAAATGCATGAATAACGTCGATAAGCCCATTAGAAACATACAAATTGTCCCATGTATCGATGATGAAGCCAGTGGCCCCGCCTACACGGTGGTCCGATTCTGTGAGGAACTTCTGGCCTGCGGTGAGAGCGTGCGTCTTGTCACTTTGGGCTGCAGCTTCCTGCCGCGCAAAATCCCTTTTCTTGAAACGTATCCCATGCGTCCCGTAATGAGCAGGCTGGGCTTCTCGCCACAAATGCGCGACCGGCTGGCCAGTGCCGCTGAGCATTCCGACATCATGCACAATAACAGCCTGTGGATGATGCCGAACGTCTACGCAGGGTGGGCTGTTCGAGGCAGGCCGTGCCGGCTCGTGATATCACCCCACGGCACTCTGTCGCGTTGGGCGCTCAACCAATCAGCCTGGAAAAAACGAGTTTTCTGGGCCTTGATGCAGGGTTCAGCAGTGCGCCGTGCAAGCTGTTTTCATGCCACGGCGGAGCGTGAATACGAGGACATTCGTACAGCCGGCCTTCGCAGGCAACCTGTCTGTGTCATCCCCAATGGCATTGACACGCCTGAAATGAAACCCAAATCTATAACTGAGAACCGAGTGCTCCTCTTCCTGGGCCGTATCCATCCCGTCAAGGGGGTTGACTCACTTCTTCGTGCATGGGCTGCAGTGGGTCACAGATTTCCAGAATGGGAACTTCGCATCGCGGGGCCGGACAGCAACGGTCACCTGCCAAGGATGAAGGCCCTGGCACAGGAACTGCGGCTCAAGCGTGTAGTATTTTGCGGACCTCTTTACGGCGGGACAAAGCTGGCGGCCTACCGTGAAGCAGAGCTTTTCGTGCTGCCCACTCACACGGAAAACTTCGGAGTGACGGTTGCAGAATCCCTGGCAGCCGGAACACCTGCCATAGTTTCCAAGGGGGCGCCTTGGAGCGGACTGGAAACTCACCAGGCAGGGTGGTGGATCGATATCGGCATTGATGCCCTGGCGGCGTGCCTAGAAGAAGCCATGTCCAAGTCAAGAAGCGAACTGATGAGCATGGGGCAATCGGGGCGAGAGTGGATGATGAGAGATTATTCCTGGGAAAGAATGGGACAGATGATGCATCTTACGTATAAGTGGCTGCTCTATGGTGGCGAAACACCAGCGTGGGTTCGGCTGGATTGAGGATGATTTCATCTGGCCTTCTCACTTTTCAGATTCGTCTGATTCAATCGAAGATGAGCCTGGGGGACGAAACGATAATAGTTGCGAGGTTCACGAAAGATGCCAGATAACCGAACCGATGTTTGCGTGATAATCCTTACCCGCAACGAAGAAGCAAATATTGGCCAAGCGCTGGATTCTGTAGTCGACTGGGCCAGTGAAATCTTTATACTTGATTCTTACAGCGACGACCGGACCCTGGAAATAGCCGGACAGTATCCCTGCACTATTCTGCAGTGCCCATTCGAGAACTATTCGAAGCAGAGGAACTGCGCGCTCGAAAGTTTTCCGATTAAATCCGAGTGGGTCCTTTTCCTGGATGCGGATGAATGGGCGCCGCAGGACCTTAAAGAGGAAATAACCTCCCTGATCGATTCCAACCCGGCACAAAACGGTTTCTATATTAAATATCGCTTTATCTTTATGGGCAAGTGGATCAAACGAGGATATTACCCGACCTGGATACTCAGGCTCTTTCGATTCGGGAAAGGGCGTTGCGAGGAAAGGGGCGTCAATGAGCATCTGATCTTAGAAGGACCAATAGGGTATTTGGACCATGACTTCATCCATGAAGACCGAAAGAGCGTCTCTGACTGGATCACGAAGCACAACCGATACGCGGAACTTGAAGCACGGGAGCTTTTCAAAGCATCTCCCAACTCAGGCGAAATCGATGCGCGCATTTTAGGGACCCAGGCCCAGCGTAAGAGATGGCTGCGTCACCGTGTTTGGAACCACCTGCCGCCCCTGGTCCGGCCGTTTATTTTTTTCGCTTACCGCTATCTTTTTTGCGGCGGATTCCTGGATGGGCGGGCGGCATTCATATTTCACTTCCTCCAGGCCCTTTGGTTTCCCCTGTTGATCGACGTAAAGTTTATCGAGATGCGATTATACGGAAACGGGCGCCTTCAGGCCCCTGGCCGTGAAGGCCACGCGTCGCCCAAAACCCCCCCGGCCTCGGCTTAAAAAACCGTCAATCCACATGCTTTCAGAAAGCAATTAAATGTGAGATGTGGAGGTTTTGCCGGCAGATTCCCCCAGGATTCGAAGAAAGAGGAAGATGTATTTTTAGCCGTTTATGAATGCAATAGTATCAAGGAAATAAAAAACATTCAGTTTTGGCAAAATCCCTTTCGAGGGTCAGGTTTGTAAAATTTAGCCCTACTGGCAATGTGGTCAGTGGTGCGACACTGGACATTAGGATCTATCGAGGACGGAAGGCAGAGAGATGAAAAAGACATTCGTTTTTATTATAATTCTGGTAGCGTTCATGTTTTCCGGATCAGCCTTTGCGGTTGCCCGAACTGGCGACGGCATCCCTACCATTGTAAATGTAGGGGCTACGTATCAAACCGTGACCGTCAATGGCGTCTGCAGAGCCATTGAATATTTGACCTCGGCCGGGGTAGTGAGCGAGATCGAGCTGTTCAACGACTCCGCCATCACAGACTATGGAGCGGTGGACACTGTTGGCACCTATGCCTGGGCCATTGCTCAACTCCCAATCACCGGCGGAACTATCCGAGTTCACGGGGGAACATACGTTTTTAATACGGGGATCACTGTTTCTACTATTAATAGTATCAAAACTATAGGCGACGGCAAATCCACAGTATTCCAACAGGGGGAGTCATTAGCAGCAGGGGGAGCTATGCTGTTTTGGCTAGGCTCCTATAATGCTGTTTTTGATGGTATATATTTCTTGGGGTTAGGTAGTGGTACTGAGATCGCACTACATTTTCTTGGCTCACCCTATGCTATTGTGCAAAATTGTTATTTCTCAACATGGGATGGTAACAATACATATGGATGTATAGATTTATCCAGCAATGGATATAGTGTAATCGATAAAAGCTGGTTTAACAACTGCGGAAATGGTTCACTCAATCCGGGGGGATGGTTTGCAAGCGCGGTGTCAATATCAGGAAGTGACAGTTCAACATTTGGAATTCGTATAACAAACAACGAATTCGTTGGTGGCAGCTACGGTGTATATGGGGAATACCCTGCAAATATTCTGATCGCTAATAACCATTTTCAGCAAAATTCAGGATACCTGGCTAATATACATATACTAGGGTCATACAGTAGCACTGGCCATCTGGTGATTGTTAACAATATTTTTGACAATGCAAATCAATACTGTGTCGAGTTGAACACACGCCCATCAGAGTATGGTACAACTGATAACTCAATTATTTCCGACAATAACTGCACGGCGGCAGGCCCCTACTCGTTTTGGGTTGGAGCGGGTAATAATATCTCAATTACAAATAACATAAACAATAAACCTATCTATTTTGCAGGCACAGGAAATACAGGGACAGGGAATACGGGAAGTTCGGGCGTAGCGGTGCTTTCATCCGGGGCGGCTACTGTGACAGTTCCATCTCTCTGTAGAGCGGTATGTACTGATGCGACCGCCGCGAATCCCATCTCCTGCACGGTCTCAGGCACCACCCTGACAATTACGGGCATGGGAATGGACAGCATAAATTGGTTCTGCTTTTAGGCCTCGTAATTGATGCCAGTCGTTGCAAAAAGAGGCCACACGAAAGGCTGTGCGATTGAAATGTGCGGTATAGCCGGGTTTTCCGGAGACTTCAGTCCCGATCTTCTTGACCGTATGAACGACAGGATTGCCCACCGTGGTCCCGACGACTCGGGAAAGCTTTTGCTGGCTGAGAGAAGGATAGGGATGGCTCACACGCGCCTCTCCATCATAGATCTATCCCCGCTGGGCCATCAGCCCATGTGGGACGTGACCGAGAGCGTTGTGATCGTTTTTAATGGTGAGATCTATAACTACCGTGAGTTGAGGGATTCTCTCGCCGCCGGGGGATACGGGTTCAGAAGCAAGTCCGATACAGAAGTGCTGTTGAACCTGTACCTGCGCTATGGCGAAGATATGCTGCCAAAACTGAACGGCATTTTCGCGTTTGCCTTATGGGATAAAAACCGGGGGGTTCTTTTTTTGGCTCGCGACGGGCTTGGAGTAAAACCCCTCTATTACTCGGAGACGCCGAAGGGTTTCATTTTTGCCAGCGAAATCAAGGCTATCCTCACGGAACCAAGTGTTGAAAGGGTTCTAGACCCCCTCGCGATTGGATATTACCTTACGTACCTGTGGAGTCCGGAGCCTCACACGATTCTGAAGAGCGTCAGAAAACTCGAGTCCGGGCACTCGATGACTGTGAGAAACGGGAAGATTGATAGTTATAAACGGTACTATGATCTGCCTTATCACCAACCGATTGAGGATATATCCTATCAGGATGCAGTCGTCCAGGTAAGGGAAGCCACCCGGCTGGCGGTGGAAAGACAAATGGTTGCGGATGTTCCGGTAGGAGCATTTCTCTCCGGCGGGCTGGATTCGAGCATGGTGGCTGCTCTGGCAAAGGACCATGTGACAAACGGCAAGTTGCAGTGCTTCACGATCGGATTTTCCGACTCGGCGTCAAAAGATGAAGGGATGGTGGACGACCTTCCCTATGCAAAAAGAGTAGCAGAACATCTTGGGGTAGATTTACACACGATTTATGTCGGACCCGAAATGGCAAATCACCTGGAGTCCATGATCTACCACCTCGATGAGCCACAGGGCGACCCGGCTCCTTTGAACGTGCTGTTCATCAGTAAGTTGGCCAGAGAGCATGGCATTAAGGTCCTGCTTTCCGGTGCCGGGGGAGATGACATATTTTCAGGTTACAGGCGCCACCTGGCCCTTTCGCGTGAAAGATACTGGGACTGGATGCCGCAGCCTCTTAGAAGGCGCTTTCGAAAT
>Ga0209517_10010460_pt1 | contig 10322 bp, 6 predicted proteins | sample PeaSoiMetSII2010_FD_187695 | JGI IMG/M metagenome (GOLD analysis project Ga0209517, IMG submission 187695) | Peat soil microbial communities from Weissenstadt, Germany - SII-2010 (SPAdes) (version 2) | ecosystem: Environmental > Terrestrial > Soil > Wetlands > Peat | place: Germany: Weissenstadt... | reverse complement strand
GTTGATGCGGCAATTGGAAACCATCGTGTTGCGGCAGCAATCAATGTCAATGCCGTCGCGGTCGGTGTCCATGGTCACGTTGTCCACCGTCAGGTCGTCGCAGCCGGTGACGAGAATGGCAAAATGGCCGCCGTGGAAAATGGTGATGTCGCGGATGAGAACATTTCTGCAAAGCTTGAGTGCGATGGCCTTGTTACCGAGCCGCACAGGCGGGAGGTTCGTATTAAATTGCAACGTGCGGTTGGTTGGACTCCAGACTGAAAATCCGCACATCTGGTCGAGCACCCGGTCGCTGCGCACCAATCCGCCGCCATTGATCATGCCGTTGCCGGTGATGAAAACGTTCGTGAGATTTTCGCCCCAGATGAGGCTGTTGTGAAAATAGCAATGGCCGCCGTCCTGATAGGGATTGTCGGACCATGGCTCGGTTTCGTCGTAAGCATTTATCGCCTGCGGCGCGCCGAGCAGCACCGCGCCGGCGTCCAGATACAAGTGGATGTTGTTGGTGAGATGAATGCTGCCGCACAAGTAGGCGCCCGCCGGGACAAAAACGGTTCCACCGCCCGCCGCCGATGCCGCCAGAATCGCCCGGTCAATTGCCGGGCTGTCCAGATTCGTTCCGTCGCCAACGGCGCCAAAGCTGCGAACGTTGAAAGTCGTTTTGTCGTCCGGCAAAGCAATGGCTGGCAGGAGAAAGCAAAAGGAAATGAGGATGGCCCCAATGCGTGTTCTCATTTTCTGATTCTGGCTGAATTACCCGGAGTTGGCAATCGCCCGGTGAAAGCGGCGTGGATCTGAATTTGTTGTAACGTCGAGCCTGTGGCTCGAAATCGGCGCACAGCGCCGACGCTACATCAGCCCAGTCATGACACAGCCGGTTTTCAAAGGTCTTCCAAGGCCGTGTCGGCGAGGAAATCCATCCAGTCCACGGAAATGGATTGGTTAAGTTCGTAGGAACGGGCGAAGTCTTCGTCGAACAGGTCGTGTTTCAACCGTGCGGCAAACGCCGGGTCGGACGTGGCGATGTTTTGTTCCTGGGACCAGTCGAGACTGAGATGCGTCATGTTGCCGGAACCGAGGCAGGACCAGCCGTCCACGAGCAGCGCCTTCACGTGGGTCATCCCCGGATAAAAATAAACGCGCACACCATGTTCGTGGAGATAGTTCGCGACAATCAAATTACTGCGGCCGCCGGTCTTGAAGTCATTCACACGCGGCATAATGACCCGCACGTCCACGCCGCGCGCGCGGGCTTCCACCAATTCGCCAATCACGCCTTTGTCGAACAGGTAGGGGTTCTCGACGTAAATGTAACTCTGTGCCCGGCGCAACGAACCGCGCACCGCGCTGCTGAAAGGTTTCCAGCCCGTTCGCGTCGGTAGGCGACGGACTTTGATCCATTGATTGGTTCCGGCCGGAATAACTGGTTTCTTTGGCGGCGTGAGCAGCGCGGCGGTGTAGGCAAAATCGCCGAGGAGACTTTCATGCGCCCAATCGCGCCGGAATTCGCGTTCGAGGGAAGACACCACCGGCCCGCCCAGCTCCAGCATCAGGTCATGCCATTCATAGCGGTATTCCCGGCCGAGATTCATCCCGCCCACCCATGCGCGTGTGCTGTCCACGAGATAAACTTTCTGGTGATCGGTCGAAAACCACGGGTTCAAAAAGGGGTGCACCCGCACGTGGGAATCGCTTCGCAGATAGGAAACCATCGAGGCCGGCATGACAAAATCCTCCGGCATGGGCGTGGCAGGCGGCACCAGTCCGGCAGCCAGCGAACCCATTTGATCCAGAATCACGTGGACCCGCACCCGGGATGAACGCTGCTTGAGTTCATCAGCCATGGAAACCGCCACGTCGTCCCGGTCGAAGATATAAATGTTCATGTGAACATGGTTGGTGGCGTCGGCGATAGACTGCCGCAGCCGCGAATAAAACCGGTCGCCGTCAATCAGCAAGCGGAGGGACCCGTCTTCCCGGCGGGTGTTGGTATAACGATCGAGCCAGCTTTCCCACTGGCCCAGGTTCATGCCGTTGGTTTGTACAAGTGGCGGGGCTTCGCTGGTGGGTTTGGGCAACGGGAGCCGGAGTAATTGAACAGCAGACACCACCCCAAGATCCGCCAGGCGCGCCAGACTGGAAACGGGGTTTTTGACGAGCGCCAGTCCGTGGCTTTCAAAAACGAACCCGGCCACGCCCCGGGCGGAATCCGCAAATGCAGTCCCGCGTTCGGTGGTGTCATACAGGGCCGCCGGTGACAGCCAGACGCATTGGTGCCGTTGCCGGTCGAGCAGCAGCGGTTCCGTAAACCGGCTGGCGTTCGGAGCCATGAGCAGAAAAAGCGTGTCACCGGGATGGCTCCGGACCAGGTGCTCTTCGATGCGCTGCGACAGGACTTCGAGGGTCTCTTCAATCGAATAGCGATGGTCAATGATCATTCCGGCGGGCTGTTCACTGTTCAGGGCGAAGCGGGCGACGCCTTGCGTGTCCCGGTACAGGATGCGGTCCGAGAGAAACGCCTGGTAAAACGCGCCATGCCCCGGAGATTTCGGTGTCAAAGTCTCCAACAGATTTGTGGCGAGGTGGCGCCATTCCGCGCCGGCGATGACCGTGGCTTCGCGCCAGCTGTGTTGGTCGAGTACCGGCATGCGGGAAAGATTCTGTTTCCAATGCAGCAACGCGGAATTGACCCGGTAACGCGCGGTCGGGACCCGCAAATGACTCCAATCAGCATTGAATTCCAATTCATTGGTCCCGCTGTGGAAATAGAAGCGGACGTTGTCGCCTTTGACGAAAACCCGCGGCGCTTCGGCCGGCGGTGACGTGAGATTTCGCCATTCATCGAGGGACTGTTGTTTTGACGTTGCCGCGCGCACGTCTCCCCCGGTCGCACCAGCCAAAAGCACGGCCAGAAGAGTTGCAACTCCTGCGCGACTCTTTGGGAAGTGTCCCAGGATAATTTGACCGGCTTGCTGGTGCATTCGTAACCGACGGTGGAATGCTACTCAGCCGGTATCAGGTCGGCAACCTTTCGGTTCAAGCCGGCATCTACGAGTCCCGATAGAACTGCCGCGCCACTCCCACTTTGGCCGTGCGTGTTACGGCGACACGACGCGGTAGAAACGCACGCGGTAATTGGTGGCGCTGCGATCAACAAAATTAAGCGGCGAATTAGTGGCGAGAAAGTTCGTCAGATCGGTCCAGACAACCGGAGTAACCAGGTTAGTGGCCGCTTGGATGCGATAGCTGAAATTGGTTTGAAGCGTCAGCGCAAAAGCAAAACCGTTGGTGCGCGACTGAAACGGCCCGGTGAACCGGGCCGATGGCGCCGGCACGTTGATGACCAGCATGTCGGCACTGAATTCGCTGGTGTCGCCACCCGCCGAAGTGGCGGTAGCAGTGAGGTATTGTCCGGCGTAATTGCCGGCCATGTTGGTCAGCGCGAACCCGGCGTTGCCGGAACCGTCGGTGTTGACGCTGACGGTGCCGATATAGAATTGCCCCTGGCCGTAACCGCTGGGGTCGGCGCTGAGGTTGCGATACACGTCAACGAAAAACGTGCTATCGGCCAGGCTGTTCAACGTGCCGGAAACGATCGTGCTGCCGGCGTAACCAAAGGCGTTGGTGATAACGGGGTAATTCTGCAGGTCGTTCGGGCCGGCGAGAAAACCGGTGTGGTTGAGCGTGACGCCGACGTTGCCGAGGTCAATGCCGAGATTGGTGTTGCCGAAAATGGAATTGCCGCGGATCGCGTTGTTGGTGGTCGCCGGGTCGAACAGGAGCACGCCCTTGACACTGCTGAGGGCGATGACATTGCCGGCGCCGGGATAGATGCCGCCGATGACATTGCCGCTCGCGCCGGATTGTAATTCGACATTGGCCCCGTAGAAACTCGCGGTGCCATTGCCGAGGGCGTTGGTGCCGTTGATGTCGGTGCCGATGAGATTGCCCTCAACCAGGTTGCCGCTGGTGCCGGCATCGGTAAGAGACACGCCGTACTGCAAGTTGGCGGAGACGAGGTTGCCGGCGCCAGGGATGGTTCCGCCGATGAGGTTGTTGGTGGCTCCGTCCGATACGACGACACCGGCATATGTGTTGGCAATCGCCGTCCGGCCATTGACGCTCACGCCGATCAGATTTCCCTGAACCACGTTTCCGCTCGTGCCGGGATTGCCGACCGCCGCGCCGATATAATTTCCGGAAATGACATTGCGCGCAGCGATGGTCGTGCCGCCGATGGTGTTGGAAGTTGCCCCGCCAAAAATGGTCACGCCGGCGAAGTTGTTTGGGATGGCATTCGACCCACTGGCATCCGTGCCGAAGTAATTTCCCTGAATCAGGTTGAAGGACGTGCCGGCGTCGGAAATACGCAAGCCTTCGGAAGGCTGGCCGGAGAAAACATTGTTCAGGACGAGATTGCTCTGCGCGCCGCCGAGCAGATACATCCCGGCGAACGTATTGGGCAATGCGGTGTTGCCGGTGGCGTTCAGCCCGACCCAATTGCCCTCCACCGTGTTGCCGGACGTGCTGGAACCAACAACCCAGATGCCGGCATTGGTGTTGCCGGAAATGACATTGCGCGCGAGCACATTCGTACCACCAATAATGGTGTTGCGCACGTTATTGTCCAGGATCACGCCGCCGAATCCGTTGGGGATTGAATTGCCGCCGGAAACGTCCGTGCCAATGTAATTGCCGAGAATGGCATTACCCGCCGTGTTGGTCATGTAAATGCCGTACTCCATATTGCCCGAAAGCAGGTTTCGTCCCGCCGGGTTCGTGCTGCCGATGATGGTCCCGGTTGCGCTGGCGACAATAACGCCGCTCTTTCCGTTGCGAACCGCGTTCGAGCCGGAGGCGTCGGCACCAACATAGTTGCCGAGGACGACATTGCCGGTCGTGTTCGAGTCGGTGATGAAAATGCCGTATTGCGAATTGCCGGAGAGGACATTTCGCTCAAGCACGTCGGTGCCGCCGATGATGTTTCCGCTCGCACCGCTGGCAATGAGAATTCCCTGATAAGCATTCGGCGCGGCGTTGGTGCCGGTGGGGTCGAGTCCCAGCCAGCAGCCGGAAATGGTGTTGTTCGTCGCATCCGCATAAATCAACGTGAGGCCGTTCCAGTCGAAGCCCGTGAGCGAAATATTTTTGATTTGATTACTCGACGAGTAAATCAGCACGGTGTCCGACGTGAAGGTTTCGGGAATGATTTGCGAGGCGTCCACGACGATCAGCGGTTTGCCCGCAAAGCCCGGCTGCGTGGAACCGTCAATAACCATTCCATTTGAGACCAGCGGCGGCAGATGGCCGGTGAGATGGATGTTATAGACGCCGTTGCTGAATCCAGGATCGCTGGTCGGAATGTTGAATTTGACGGCGGAGCCGGGATGATCGGTGACGTAATAGAGCGCAGCCCGCAGACTGCCGGGACCAACGTCGGCGGTGGTGGTGACGATGTTGGTGAGCGGCACGGCCGGCGGACCGTAGAGATACGCCAGCGCCGCGCGGTCGCCGGGACTAAGACAGTAATTGCCCATGCGGAACTGGTAGCGCGGAAAATCAGGCGGCTTGGGTTGTTGCGTGGCCAGCACGCCGGGATTGGTCGAATCGAAATCCCAACCGAGGTGCATCACGGACTCGTAATCGTAATTCCCGTTCGTAACGGTCGTGGGATCAGGAGTGAACCAATGAATGTTGCCTGGCTCGTCAGTGATGTTGTTGGTCAGGACGGCAATGTAATTGGTCTGGTCGGGCCGGATGTTTTCATGGTTGAAGCCGAACGAGTGGCCCATTTCGTGGCAGACTTGCGCACGGCTCAAGCTGGAGACGGTGACCATTTGCGGGTTGTAACTGCCGCCGGACACGAAATCGAGAAAGTTGGTGTTGTAGGAGAAAAGAATCCAGCGCGTTTGATTAGTGTGCGGAACGAACTTGACGTTGGCGGCAAGTTCCCATTCGCGCAAACCATCAAGATAGGTCTCCTGCTGCGCGGCACTGAGCGTGTTCGTGAATTCGTACGGCACGATGCCGTTCGTCCAAGGAACATTCGACGGCGACGTGCCGGAATAAAAGTTTCCGGCAAAACCCACACTCGCAAACGACAACCAAAATCCGCAAGCCGTCCAAAAAGGAAACGAAGTCCGCCCCTTGATTGTGGCGTGATTACGGAATCTCGCTCCTGATTGACTCACCACTACCCAGTTATAAACTAAGCGAATGTTTTTTTCAAGCGGAAGTTATATCCAATAGCACTGGGCGGCTGGTCACGGAAATCCTCCCAATTTTTCCCGAAAGGCCGCGCAGGCTTTGGCGGCATCCGGCGCGTTGAGGATGGCCGAAACGACACAAACGCGGCGCGCGCCGGCGGCCAGCACGTCGCCGAGATTTTCCAGAGTGATGCCGCCAATCGCGAACCACGGGATTAAAACCTGCGCCGCCGCCCAGCGGACATATTCCAGCGTCACCGGTCTGGCTGTCGGTTTGGTGCCGGTGGCAAACACCGGTCCAATGGCGATATAATCAGGTCCGGCTGCCAGCGCGCGTGTCGCCTGTTCCGGCGAATGCGTCGAGAGACCGACTCCGACCTCTGACTTCTGACCTCTGACCTCTGAACAATGGTTGTAGCCGGCGTCAAAAAAGTCTTCCTGTCCCAAATGACAAAATTCCGCTCCGAGGTCGCGGGCGATATCCGGATGGTCATTGATGACCAGGCCGACGTTGGCGCGGCGGGTGACGGGCAGAATGGCTTCCGCCATGCAGCGGATTTCGTCGGGCGAGGATTTTTTGGCGCGGAGCTGGATCAAATCGGCGCCGCCGTCGCAGAGTCGCTGCGCCACGACCTCCGGCGCGCGGCCGTGTAACCAGGCCGTGTCCACGAAAGTATAAAGCCGGCAATCCGCAAGCGGTTTCACGGGAACAATTTTACCACGAAATACACGAAACACACGAAGGGAACACTCATTGACTGATTCAATCCGGTTTCGTCCTGATTTCGTGTAGTTCGTGTATTTCGTGGTTAACCCTACCGTGTGCGTTCAAAGGCCGATCGCCAGAACCATTCGCTGCGCGAGACGAACCGGACGAGGACATTTTGTAACGATGGCGCAAGCATCATCCGCTGCAGCCATTTTGCCCAGGCCAGCCGCCGGGCAAACGCAGCGTCGCACCGGCGGGCGAGCGTCTGTCTTGTCTCGGTCCAGGCAATTTCGCCGCGGCTCCACGCGGCCAGCGGTTCAACCGCCATCCCGGCGGATTCGAACGCCATGGACATTCCGTTCCCGGTGACTGGCGGAATCATCGTAATGGCATCGCCGACGCAACATTCGGCGCGCGCGGCGGCGCGTTGCGGTCGCAACGAAATTCCCGCCACCGCACAAAACGAGCTTTCGTCAAATTCCGCTCCCACCAGCCGCTGATGCAATGGTGAACCGGGTTGGCCGCGCAACCATTCGCGCCAGTTTTGCGAGATGTTGTCCGTACCCGCGCGGCGCCGGAACAGGCCGCAGACGTTCACCGCGCCGCCGTCCACCCGGCACAGACCAACATAACCCCGCGGTGAAACGTGCATTTCCAGATCAGCGGTCAGCGGAACGCTGCGCGCGTGCGCTTTCAGACCGAACCAGCGCGAGCCGGCTCCGGAAGGTTGCAGACGCCGGCCGGTCGCCCGCACGACACCCTCAGGTTGGAGTTCAGGCTTCAGCCTGTCGGGACACGCTGAAGCGCGAACTCCAGCGGCGGGCCAGCGCTGGCCAGCGCGCAATTCGCCTCCGAGCTTTTGAAGTTCGTTTGCGAGCAATTCGTCCATGACGAAACGTGAAAGACAAATCGCGCGGGCCGGCAGGGAGCGCGGCGGGGACGATTGGGTTGCCGAAAAGAAAGCGGCAGTGCCGGCATTCACCGCGCCCGCGCGTTCGAGCAATTCGCGCAAACCCAGCCGGGAGAGCATTTCCTGACCACGGCCGCTGATAAATTCACCACAAACCCGATGACGCGGGTAATGCCCGGCTTCCCACACCGTCACCGGGACATCGCGCTGGCGCAGGCCGATGCCGAGCGTCAATCCGGCCAATCCGCCGCCGACAATCGTGATGGGTTTCGCCGTCATTTTGGACTGCGGCGATCCCGCCGAGGCGGGACCGCCTGGGAAAGCGCGGACATGTCCGCGCACTCCAAATCAATTTTCTTTGCAACAAACAGATGGCTGAAAAATCCTGTGTGGTGCTCGGTCAGTTGCCAGCCGTTGCCTGCGGGCCACAACGCCGAAAGTTCGCGGTCCAAAAATCCCGCGCGCACACTCACGAACGCGTCGTGCCGCGTGACGGAGTTGCAGCCAATCGCCCAAAGCAGCCGGCTGCAAAGCAGCGGCCAGTACGCGCGCCACGGCTCGATGGCGATGAACAAGCGCGTGCGACCGGCAATCACGCGAAACAACCCGGCCAGACGCGCGTCGTCGAAATGGTGCAGAACTTCATTTACGATGACGATGTCCGCAGGGGCCGGAGTTTGCGGCCAGTCAAAAACGTCCGCGACGACCGCTTCCGCGCGCCAGCCGAGCGGCGCAAAGGATGCGAGTGTTTGTGGGGTCACAACTTTTTGGCGGTCAAGCAGCGTCGCGTTCACATTTGGCCAGCGCTGGGAAATTTTTCTTGCGACGCGCAGCAGGAAATCGCCATCGCCTGCGCCGAGTTCGACGATTTGTTTTGGCGGAAGCCCATCCACGGCGGTTTGCAATGCCTTCGCCATGATCGCGTGGTTCCGCATCCAGGCGTTGATGTGGCGCAAATCGCGGCGGGAGCGAAGGGCGCGCGGATCATCGGCCGGCAGGGCGTCGAGCAGCTCCGGTTGAACGATGCGATTCATTTCGAGAACGAAGGACGAAGACGAGAACGATTATCCGACTTCCAGCAGCGCGCCGTGGCAACTGAATCCCGCGCCAAACGCCGACATCCACCACAATCCGTCGGGCACGGCGTCGTGCAAGGCCGCCTGCAAAACGAACAGCACCGTCGGGCTGCTGATGTTGCCGAACTCGCGCAGGACGGCGGCACTGTGGCGCACGTCGGATTCGGTCAAACCGACCTTGTCGCGCAGCGCCGACAACACGTCGCGACCGCCCGCGTGAAAAATCCAGCCGGCAACGCGCTCGCGTTTCACGCCCGCGTTCGCCAGCGATCCGACAAACAATTTCGCGGCCTCGTCACCAGCAATTTGCGGAACGTGCAGCGACAGCATGTTCCGCAACATCCCGTTTTTATGGCCGAACCGCAGCGTGTCGCGCTTTTCCGGCGCGAGGCAGGACGTGCCGAATTTCCACTCGACACGCCGCTGATTCGGCCGCGGTTTGGCCGCCAACACCGTCGCGCCCGCGCCGTCGCCAAACAGGCAGGCGCTGATGAGTACGCCGGGGTCGTCATCGAGATAAAACGCCGCGCTGCAAACTTCGACGCAGACGGACAAAACTTTTTTGGCGCGTTTGGCGGCCAGCAAAGCTTCGGCAGTGCGCAGATTGGGCAGCGCGGCGCCGCACCCTTGCCCGACCAGGTCCAGTGTGAACACATCCGCACGCAGACCGAGTCGTTCGCTCACGTAACTCGTCAGGCCCGGGCACAAATAGCCGGTGCAGGTGCTGATGAGCACGGCGTCTATTTCCGACGGTGCGCACCCGGCGTCGTGCAATGCGCGTTGGGCGGCCTCGGCGGCGAGCGCGGGCGCGTGCCGGGTGAACCGCGCCTGGAGCGCGTCGGGCGTGAGATTGAATGCCTCCGTCAACGGGTCGAGCGCGAGATGGCGGGTGGCGATGCCGTTATCGCCGCAGAACACCTTTTTGAGGATGGCGCGCGAGCGCGGGGCGAGTCGCGCGAACAGGTCGGCGTGCTGGAGTACGTCCCAACATTCGCGTTGCGCATAGCGCTGCACCGGCGCGGCGGTGCCAAGTCCGATGACAAACATGATGAAAACTAGCGCGCCTTCCGGCCACACGCCACTTTAATAACCGGGAGGCCGGCGAACCTGGCTTGTTCGATCAAAATCCGGCAAGGTGCTTCCTTCGGGCGTGTTGCCCAAATCAAACGGGAGCGCGGACAGCCATGTCCGCTCGTTGCGAACATTTTTGCAGTTCGCCTGAATCCTGGCCAGTGGATCACGCGGACTCAGCGGTCCGCGCTCCGGGCATTTGAGCGACACGCTCTCTCTGCCTGCGCCGTGTTTTGAGTTCGGACGAGTGGCGGACAGGGGAACTGGTTTCAGACCCGACACCAGCAGGACAATTGCGCGCAGACCGCGTCATGGTTTCCGAGCAACCTGGCCGCAAGACTGGCGGGCAA
>Ga0209517_10010459_pt1 | contig 10323 bp, 5 predicted proteins | sample PeaSoiMetSII2010_FD_187695 | JGI IMG/M metagenome (GOLD analysis project Ga0209517, IMG submission 187695) | Peat soil microbial communities from Weissenstadt, Germany - SII-2010 (SPAdes) (version 2) | ecosystem: Environmental > Terrestrial > Soil > Wetlands > Peat | place: Germany: Weissenstadt... | reverse complement strand
CGCATCAGGAAAAAGACGAAGCCCGCCAGCAAGAGCAAGGGCAGGGCATTCAGGAGGATCAGCACCCAGTCGCTGCTGCGGACTTCCTTGACGTTGAGTTGCACGGCTTTGTCGTGCAGTGTGTCCATAATCTGCGGTGCTTTTTCCTTGGGGATCAGGACGCGGAATTTGCGGTTGGCCGGCCGGAAGTACTCACCTTGAAGTTCGTAGCTGTTCTGCGAGAGATACAGCGTGACTTCCTTGACGTCGCCCGAGTCGACCTTGGCGGCGAATTCGCTATAGCTGGGAGTGTCTTCGCGCGCGGCCTGCCCTTGGTTAGAAACCAGGCGCCAGAGCATGACCCCCAGAAATACGATCGAAATCCAGAATAAAATTGTCTTAGCCGTGGAGCTGGAATTCACATTGCCCTCGCTGTTAACCCTGAACCCGTGAGCCCAAGAAATCCTACAAAATCTTAGAAGCGCCCCTAGCGCTTCTTTCCGGCAGACCGCTTCGGCTTGCTACGCCGCTTCGCTCCAGCACCTGCCACCAGGTGCTTGGCGTTCCGACCCGTGCCGTTCGCGGCGGCCAGCCCGTAGCCGGTCCACAATTGGTTAGATGCAGTCTGGAAGCCAAAGTAATCGGGCTCCAGAGCCACATGGCGCCGCGATGGCTTGTCCAGCAAAACGGCCAGGCGCAACGACCGCGGCTTGCTCTCACCGATGCGCCGCAGCAGAAAATCCTGAGTGACGCCGCTTTCGATCACGGCATCCACCAGCAGGACGTCGCGGCCCTGGAATTCGGGGCGCTCCTTGCTGGCGGCCATGGCCTCGCGATTGGCGAAGAAAACTTCGCGGCGGGCGCGGCCGCCCTGATCAACGTCCCGCACATCTTCGCGGACAAAATGAACGACCACGGGCATATCGATGGCGCGAATCAGGTCCGCGGCAAAGACGAAGGCGCGGTCCATGGTCACCACGACGTCCAGTCTGCGGCCGTGGCAGCCACGCGAAATTTCCCGGCCGAGGGCCTTGACGCGATTCGCGATTCGCGCGGCCGTATAAGTCGCGACGCTCGCCTTGGTCACGATGCTCGGTCCTCGGTAATCACGACACCTTCCCGGGTTTCTTTCCCTGCGGCAAACTCATCGGCGGCGCCCAATCCGCGAACCCACGCGACCTGCCCGCCACTGATGAGCACCGGCCACGAACTTTTTTCCCAACGGCTGACGCCGATCTCATTCAGCAGACGCGCCAACTTGTGGCGTTTCCGGTGGCCCATGGGTTGCATGGCATCGCCCGGGCACCAGTTGCGCAGCACCAGGGGTACACATAACCCATCGCGGTCCAAGACCGCCCCTGTACTGTTAGTTTCTCGCCCTTCCGGGGGCCAGTCAATCACCCTGAGGTGCAGGCGACAGTGAAGTTCCACAATGTGCAACTCGGCTAGGCCGGCGCGCAAATCCACTTCGTAGGCATACTGGCCCGAGGCGGTTTTTCCTTGGCTTGGCGGTCCGGAGTTCACCGCTGGCAGGAAGACCAGCGCCTGCGATTCCCGGCGCACTTCCACGCCGCCCGGCAGTTGCAGCGACTTTCCGCTGTCGGGATTTTCCGCGAGCACGAGAAGCGCTTCCACATGGGCGGCGCTGAATTGGCCGGCCCGAGGCTTGAGATGTTCGACAATGCGGCGTAGCACGCGGGTTTGGATCGCACGAGGTTCGCTAAGAAGATCGGACAAGGAAAGCCGCGTTGCGTTTTGCGCTGCCTGAGTCATTTCCTTTTCGCGGAGTGAGGCCTGGTGTTCGAGACAGGCTTCGTCCTCGCGCGTCAATTGCGCGAGCCGGCAGAGATGCTCCACGGTTGCGGGCTGAAATTGCCGCTCCAGCAGTGGCAGGAGTTTTTGGCGAATGCGGGCGCGCATGCGCCGGGTGTCGCGATTCGAGGCGTCTTCGCGCCAGGACTGGCGCTTGCCGCGCAGATAGGCGCGCAAATCCGCGCGGCGGATTCCGAGAAGCGGGCGCACCACGACGCCGGCTGTGGGATGGATCCCGCCCAGCCCAGCGAGTCCCGTGCCACGCAGGATGTGCGCCAACACGGTTTCCGCCTGATCGTCGGCCGTATGCGCCACGGCGACGCGCGCGAGGCGGCCTTCCTGCACGAGGCGCTCAAAAAAAGCGTAACGCGCCCGCCTGCCTACATCTTCCAGATTACCGCGCTCGCGCTTGGCCTTTGCGGCGATTTTCTCTCTGGCCACAAAAAACTCCAAGCCATGCTTCGCCGCAAGTCGCGCAACAAATTTCTCGTCAGTCTCCGAAGCCCGGCCGCGCAGCTTGTGATTGAAGTGCACAACGCACAGCACGCAGCCCAACTCCTCTCGTAGTTCAAGAAGAAGATGCAGCAAGGCGACGGAATCCGCGCCACCAGACACAGCAGCGCCCAAGCGCTCTCCGGGGCGAATCAGACTGGCGCTGCGGAGTAGAGCCAGGAGCCGTTGGGCGATCTCGTATCGCTGGGGCATGGTTTCTCTTTGCGTTGCTCCCGCCGCCAGAATTGAGGATGCTAAATCGTGGGATCTCCGCGTCTGCAAGTATCGTAACAACGCCGGGCAGGCAGGTCGAGAGCAGAACACACCTGGTAGCGAGTGGAGTGAAACGTTTCTATTCTTCTGCTCCTTCAGAAAAGCAGCTCGCTCGCTCCGCTCGGGATGACAACCAAATGCGATGCTTGCGCAAGCAGCTAGGCAGAGAATGCCTGCGGTGCGGTTGTCGGGCCATCGAGGTGGCCGACGAGTCTGTGTTCCAGGTCCTCGCGCGACGGAGAAAGCGCGTGGCGCAGGCGTTCCATCTCTTCTTCATTCAACGGGGAGAAGCTGCGGGCCACCGCAATGTTGTGTTCGAGCATTTCGATATGCGGCATGCCGACAACGGCGGTGGTGACCGGCAAACTCATGGAATAGTGCATCAGGGAATCGATGTCCGCTTTTCCCGCGACATTGTTCAGAAGAAATTCCTGCCCGGTGACCTTCATGGCGATGACGCCAAGGTTCTTTTTGTTCGCGGCAGGCAGGGCCAATTCTTCAAAGCGGCCGTTGCGCGAGGCGTTTAAAGCCATCTGCACGCAGTCCAGATCGTGGCGTTCGATGGCCTGGGCCATCACGGCGCCGTTGGTGTGACTGGTCATGCCGATGAAGCGCGTCATTTTCTGCTCGCGCGCGTGGAGCAGCGCTTTCAGTGCGCCATCGGGCGCTTCGATTTTCTCCAGATCATTTGCCTGGCCCAGGCTGTGAATGTGCAACAGATCGACGTGATCCACCTGCAGCCGCTTCAGGCTGCCCTCCAGGCGGCGCATAAAGTCGTCGTAAGAGCGGTCCGGAATTTTCGTGGCCAGCCAGACCTCCTTGCGGCGGGTGGCCATGACCTTGCCAACACGCGTCTCGCTCTTGCCGTCGCCGTAGGCATAGGCAGTGTCCAGATAAGTGATGCCCAGATCGATGGCGTGGTTGAGCGCGGCCAGCGCCTGCTCTTCCTGTTCGTACATCAGGAAGCGGCTGCCACAACCGAAAGCCAGTATCGAGACTTTCGCGCCGGTGCGGCCCAGCGGGCGGCTGGGCAGAGGATTCGCGGCAACGGGGCGCGCCTCGCCCAACTCATTCAAGAGCGACAGGCTTACGCCGGCGGCGGTACCCAAGCCAACTCGTTCCAGGAATTTTCTGCGGGAGAGGTCTTTTTCCATGGTCTGCTCCTCCGAGAATCGCAAAGGATGCCCGAACATCAGTGGCTCCGGCAGGCTGTGCATGAGAGTGCGGACTGATAGGAGAATCCGAGGCGCGCAGGCCGGAGCGATGTCGGATTGACGCGGTCATGGTGGCACATCAGCGCCGACGCGGCAAGACGAATGCAAGGGTGGAACTGTCGCGATATGAATTGGCGCTAAAGTGCGCGACTCATGTGGAAAAGGAAGAGGAGAGAGAGCTGAATGTCGCGAAAGAAATTCAAAGGGAGCGTGAAGACGGGGATACGGAGGATGTGGCGTTTCGTCCAACGCAGCCGGACGGTGTTCCAGTAGGCGTCGAGGTCGGCGCGGGTATAGACGCGATGGGAAACTAGCAAGGGACTCCACTTGGCCCAGAACAGCGTGACCTTGGAGGGCACGTGGAGCGTGGGGAAGTGTTCCTTGGCACGCTGAAAGGCTGCCTGAAAATCCCGGATCTTGAGCTGGCCATACCTTGTGCGCAGCTCGGCGATTTCTTCCGCCACGCGGCGTTCCGCCTCGGAGCGTTGGCGCGTCTGTAGCCAGAGTTCCTCCATCTCCACCAAGACGCTGATCATGCCGCGGAGATCCCTGAGAGCTTCCTTGAAGCGGGCGGGGTAATAGTCCCAGCGGGATAGCACCGGGAAGCCCGGACGCCGCGAGGTACGGCCCTTAAGGCGGAAGTAGCCGCACATCATCGGGTGGCGGCCTTCGGTCTGAATGGAATTCTTGTACCAGATGAAGCGCAGGAAATTGTTCCAGTAGCCGGAGCGCGGGCTGCGCAGGAGGATCGCCTTCATGTTCTCAAGACTGTAGAAGGTGTGCCAGGCCTCGAAGTAGGACTTCTTCCACGAGCCGTCCTTCAGGTACGGATGATGAGTCAATTCATGCTGGGAATCGTAAAGATTGAAATCCGGGTGCATCCACTCGCCGCGGCGCAACATATTGAGGTGGTCCATGGAGCCGGGCAAAGGCATAAGGATGAAGAAAGAGGCGTGGTCCGGGCAGACCTCGTTCATGAGGAATTTCAGATCGCGGCGGATGGATTCGACAGTGTCAAAGGGGAAGCCGATGATGTAGCCAACGTGCGTGGAGATTTCAGAATCGCGATAGGACTGAATGAGCTGGCGGTATTCGCTGACCTGATTCTGTTTCTTGCCGGCGGCCGCGAGGTTGCCGGGATCCACGCTCTCCATGCCGATGAAGACATTGAGGCAGCCGGCCTCGCGGGCCTTGTTGACGAAGTTCCTGATTTTCCAGGAAAGGACGTCGACCTGCATCATGAATCGCACGGGGATTTTCTCCTCGGTGCGCAGGCGAATGAGGGCGTCGAAAATGCCTTCCCAGTTTTTGTTGCGGGCAAAATTATCGTCGGTAAAGAAATAAAAGGTGATGCCGTTTTCGTGGTAGTTGCGGCGAATGGACTCGGCGATGTGCTCGGCGGAGCGGAAGCGCATCTTGCGGCCTTGCACATTGATGATGGTGCAGAAGGTGCATTCAAACGGGCAGCCGCGGCCGCAATCGAGGGTGCCGAAATTGGAGGCAGCAAACTTGCGGAGATATTTCCTGCGAATCGCGGGGATGGGCTTGGTGTAGAGGTCGGGCTTGTTGTTCAAGAAATCATACAGAGGCTTCAGGCGGCCGTGAACGGCATCGTCAAGCAGGTCGCCCCAAGTTTCTTCGACCTCCCCTTTCACGATGGTCACGCCCGCGTCCAGGAGCTGCTGAATATCAGGAGGGATGTCCGGGAGGAGGGCGAGGTAGCCGCTGACGTGGAAGCCGCCGAGCATAACCGTCAGGCCAGCGCGCCGAAAGGTGTGAGCGAGATCGCAGGCGCGGGGGAATTGATTCGTTTGCACACCCACGAGGCAGACGATGGTCTTGGCAAAACCCCAGCGCTCGGAACGGCAGATGCGTTTGACGGGGATTTTGTCCACCGTTTCATCGAACAGGTGAACTCTGATCTTCCAGGCGTCACCCAGGCGCTTTTGCTTGACCACGTCTTCGGTGAGCCCCGCAAGGCACGCGAGCGTGTTGCTCGGAAGAACGCCGCGAAAATGGCGCACCACATAGCCGTCATCATCATATTGGGAAGGCTTGACGAGATAGAGGTGAAGGGTTTTGCGCATTTTGCCGGCCCAGGCCGCGACCAGTTTCGCGGGCGGGAGCGAAGCCGGAAAGACGCGTCAATCGTGGCACATGTTCGCAGATGCGGCAAGAAGAATCCGGCGCAGCGCAAATGTTCAAAAGAGCACACCCGGCACCGCGGCCCCTTCCTCTCTCCCTGCAAGCCGGGTAATTGATTCCCCTTCGTGATTCCATGTCGCTGAAGGGCTGTGGCCCTAAAATTCCATGCGCAATTGAAAGGCAATCATGCGTGGCGTGCTATCACCGCCCAGGCCAACGCCGAGAAGCCCGGTCGGCGGAGACGTCGTGTAAGTAAGCGCCCCAAAGCCGGTCTGGGTAGAAGGCTCTCCCGGAATTCCGGCCAGCACCATGCTCGGGAGGCCGAAATTCGGATGGTTGAACACATTGAAGAATTGGATGTCGAAGCGCATCTTCACACGCTCGCTCAACGGAAACCACTTGGTGAGGTAAAAGTCACTCCACGCAAAATTGGGACCACGCAGCGCGTTGCGCCCGAGGTTCCCGAACCGGCAATTCTCGGGGCTGTCCCCACCATTGCACGCCCCAGTCATCGGGTCCACGGTCGAGACAAAAGCATCCGGGTTGAGCCATTGAACTGTGCCCGGTTGTGTGACGCCTGGAATCGCCTTGTGTTCATAAAGCGGGACGCCGGGTATAACGCTAGCGAATTGCGGCCCACTGCCGTTTACGATGCCATTTTCATAGGCTGAATACGGCGTGCTGAGAACAGAAAACGGAATCCCGCTATGCCAAAACACCGTTCCCGACACCTGCCAGCCATTCAGCGCATATCCCACAAGCCTGTTTCCGATTTTGACGGGCAGTTGATAGACGTATTGAGCGTTGAGATTGTTCCGGATGTCGTAATCGCAAGGGCCGTAGTCGCGCGCCAAGTCTCCCGGGAGGGGGGACAAGATTCCTCCGGCCGAAAACTGCAGGAATCCGCCGTTGGAGACGGTGTCCATGCAACGGCTCCAGGTGTAGTTGATTTGGCCCATCAGGCCGTGACCCAGGCGCTTCATTGCGGTCATTTGCAGCCCATCGTAGTGACTGTTCGCACCGGTGGAAAATTGCGTCACTGCCCCGAATCGGGGATCGGTGGCCTGTTGGGAGGGGAACGGAGCAAAGCATCCCTGACACGGGGTACTGCTGGAGTTCTCGAAGGTCGGTCTCCCGACGGTCTGATAGCCGTTCACTTGAGTGAGGTATGGCTGGTTTACGGCCCGGGTGCCAACGTATTGCGCGTGGATGCTTGCTGTCGATCCAAACTGGCGTTCCAAGCCAAGACTCCACTCCATGAAATAGGGCGCGTGAAGTGTTCCATCGGGCACCGCCGTGATGGCGACTGGAGGAAGGCAGGTTGCCGGGTTCGCCTGGGCCGACGCACAAGATAGCTGACCCTGCGCAAATCCGGAACTGAATGTTTGATTCGCGGCCACGGTCGCGTCAATCGCACTGTTGGGCACTCCCGGCGCAATAGCTGTCCCCCCAACGGTTCCCAGAAGTCCGCCCTGGAAAGTCTTCACATAAGGCGGATTGACACCGACCACATCGGCGATGGTGCCAGGCAAAATGTCACTGAAAAGTCCGAAGCCGGCACGCAGCACGGTTTTGGGTTCAAACTGCCAGGCGATCGCTGTTCTGGGTTGCAGGATTGCGAGGGGCGTCGAGGAAAATACATTTCCTAGACCAGTCTGAATTGCGGCGTTCAGCGGCTGATTCACATCATGGGATATGGAATCGAAAGAACCGCCCAGACGAGCGATATGCTGATGCGGATTCAATGGATTGGAATTCAATGTATCGCGCAAGCCGAAGGTCCACGTGAGCTTCTTGGTCACCTTCCAAGTGTCCTGCGCGTACAGATCGAGATTGAGGAAGTTAAAGGGTTCGTTCGCTGAAGTGGGGAAAGTCTTTGTTGCCGTGGATGCAACTCCATAGATGAATTGCGGCAGGGTGCTATAAGTGACGGTCGGGACCGTTCCCTGCCCGAAGTCAAAATCATTCAGGCGAAAAATCCGGGTATTGGTGCCAAACCGCAGCTCGTGCGCGCCGTGGCTCCAGGCGAGGTTGTCGTTGATAAAGAACCGGGAAGCGCGTCTTCCCTGGACCCAAGTGTTATCGAGCCCCCCGAGAGTAGTGAAAGGGGCATTCGCGCCGCTGCCTTGCAGAACGATGGGGAACGCGGCTAGCGTCTTCTGGAAATCACTGGGGCCGAACAGGCTCCCATACCAGGAAAATGCCGGGTTGAAATAGTTCACCACATTCTGCGAAAAAACATGGGTATATCCCGCGGCAAACGAGTAAAGAGGTTGAGGGGAAAGAGCGTTGAACAAGGGGTTGATGGGATCGGTATAGGCGGCTTGGAGTCCGTTGTCTGTCTGAAAGCGATACCAGGTCGTGTTCTTTTCATTGATGTTGTAATCGATGCGGGCTGTCTGGACCTGTTCATGATCATCGCTGGAATGCGACACGCTCTGGCGATTGGCGCAACCGTTTCCATCGTTGGCGATGGCGGGCGCAACTCCTCCCACATCGAACGGACAGCCAAGTACCGCGAGCGGCGTTCCGTTGGTATTTCCGTAGAGCGAAAACATCTTTTGATAAAAGGGCACCGACTGGGGCGATGGCTGATAGACCGACCCCGTGATGGAATCTCTCCCGCCTAGGGGGAGTTGTTGCAAAACGTAACTTTGAAATGCGGGAGTTGGAACGGTAGCAGCCGTAACGATGGGCAGCGCAATGCGAACCCACTCACTATCGAAGAAGAAGAACAGACTGTCATGGACGATCGGGCCGCCGACGCTCCCGCCGAAGTGATTCACCGTTGAGCGTGGTTTGTGATTTCCTGGGGTGGCATTGGTGAAAAAGTCTGCTGCGCTGAACTTCGAGCCGCTCCACAGCTCATACAGATTGCCGTGAAACTGGTTCGTGCCGGACTTGGTGACGTAGTTGATTTGAGACGCGCCATAGCGTCCCTGGTCGACAGAATACGAAAGCGTATTGACGGTCACCTCCGAAATCGAATTCAATCCGAGGACCAGGTTCGTCGAGAGCCCGCTGTTCAGGTTCGTCAGCGGATCATTCGTTTCCAATCCGTCGACGATATAGCCGTTGGAGAGGGCGGGCAGTCCATTGAACTCGACGTTGCCGTAGCCATTCGTGCCGCCGACGAAGTCATTCCCACTGCCTGCCGTATTGATAAGGGCCCCCGCCGCAAACTGCAGTGGGTAGGTCAAATCCCCGCCGGGATTGGGAACGTCCTCCAACGCAGAAGCGCTGAGCGTGGTTGATGTATTCGCATCCTCAGGGTTGAGAATCGCCGCTTCGCTACTTACCTCGACGGTCTCCATCGCGCGAGCAAGCTTCATCGTGAAAGCGACGGTTTGCTTCTGGCCCAGGCCGGAAGTCACGGAGTCATTCTCCTGCGGCTCGAAGCCCTGAGCTTCTACTTTGACCGAGTAAATACCTGGCTTGAGTTGCGGGAAGTTAAACCTGCCCGATTCGTCGGTCTTCGCGGTCCGCTTCAAACCAGTCTCTTTGTTGGTGACTGTCACCGCGGCCCCTGGCACTCCCGCTCCGCTGGCATCGTTCACCTGTCCGACGATGGCGCTGGTAGTTTCGCCCTGGGAGGAAGCGGCTGGGGGCCAGAAAAACTGAAACGACGAGACAAGGACAAACAGAGACAAGGCTGGGTGCAACATCCGTGCAGACCGAAACTGGTTCGCTGGCGCCATTGGAGTCATTAACCATACTTAATGAAATGTATTAATGCAAGTGAATACTAGGAGCGTGAGCCAGGCTGGATTCCAGGACATCCGCAGGCAGCATGGAACGAGTGCTGTCGCGGTTGGCGGCAAATCTTGCTCCGCGTAGGGGATCATTCCCACTAGCCGGGGAAAATACCCGTTCAGGAAGTTGGGGGAGGCGCCGCAGGCATGTTCAGTTCCCCTATGCGGATCGTGCTGAAAGCAGAGCCAGGTAATTGGATATAAAAAAGCTGCAGAGACTCGGGCGAGGGCCCGAAATTCGAGACTAGGAAGAAGGGTGTGCAGAGCGGCGGTTTGCGGCAAGGCAACCTATCAAGGAACAAGGAGTTAGCGGAGCGAATGTGAAGAGATGTGAAAAACGGGGATTTGGCTGTAACGAGGTGTTGACAATTTCGTCGCATCTGCTATCCTCAATAGGTTCGCTGGTAGCCACTCTGCTGGACAGGGAGGCAGAACAAACGCTCTTTGACAACCGATACGATGTGCCAGAATCTGTTCGACCCCATTCGGGTTTTCGAGCACGAATGGGTTGAGTGAATTTGAGCGACTAACAATTTTGCTTGGCAGGCTGGTCTGGATTTAGGTCCGGGCTATTTTTTTGCGCCAAGCGACAGGCTTCAAACGAGAGTTTGATCCTGGCTCAGAACGAACGCTGGCGGCGTGCTTAACACATGCAA
>Ga0209517_10010456_pt1 | contig 10325 bp, 8 predicted proteins | sample PeaSoiMetSII2010_FD_187695 | JGI IMG/M metagenome (GOLD analysis project Ga0209517, IMG submission 187695) | Peat soil microbial communities from Weissenstadt, Germany - SII-2010 (SPAdes) (version 2) | ecosystem: Environmental > Terrestrial > Soil > Wetlands > Peat | place: Germany: Weissenstadt... | reverse complement strand
AAGGTGCCGATCATCGTCGCCATCAACAAGATCGACAAACCCGACGCCAAGCCCGAGCGCGTGCGCACCGAGTTGCTGCAGCACGAGATCCAGGTCGAGTCGCTCGGCGGCGATACCCTGGAAATCGAGGTCTCGGCCAAGGCAAAAACCAATCTCGACAAGCTGCTCGACATGATCGCGCTGCAAGCCGAGGTGCTCGAACTGAAAGCTAATCCGAACCGTCCGGCCGAGGGCACGGTGATTGAAGCGCGGCTCGATCGCGGCCGCGGCCCGGTGGCAACGGTTCTGGTGCAACGCGGCACGCTCAAGCCCGGCGACATCGTCGTGGCCGGCTCCGAATGGGGCCGCGTGCGCGCGCTGATGTCCGATACCGGCCATTCCGTGGTCGCCGCCGGTCCATCGATGCCGGTCGAGGTGCTGGGCTTCAACGGCACGCCCGAAGCCAGCGACCGGCTTGCGGTTGTCGATACCGAATCCCGTGCCCGCGAGATCACCGATTATCGCGTCCGGCAAAAACGCGAAAAAATGGCGGCAAGGCAAACCGGCATGCGCGGTTCGCTCGAGCAGATGATGAGTCAGCTCAAGACCTCGGGCCGCAAGGAATTCCCGCTGGTGATCAAGGGCGACGTCCAGGGCTCGATCGAAGCCATCGTCGGCGCGCTCGACAAAATGTCCACCGATGAAGTGCTGGCGCGCGTGATCTTCTCCGGCGTCGGCGGCATTACCGAATCCGACATCACGCTGGCGGAAGCCTCGGGCGCCGCCGTGATCGGCTTCAACGTACGCGCCCACAAGGAGGCGCGCGAGGCCGCCGAGCAGGCCGGCATCGAGATTCGCTACTACGATATCATCTACGCCCTGGTCGACGACGTGAAGAAGGCGATGTCGGGCCTGTTGGCGCCGACATTGCGCGAGACCATGCTCGGCAACGCCGTCGTTCTCGAAGTCTTCAAGGTCTCGAAGGTCGGCAATGTCGCCGGCTGCCGCGTCACCGACGGCGTCGTCGAGCGCGGCGCCAATGTCCGGCTGATCCGCGACAGCGTGGTGGTGCATCAGGGCAAGCTGTCGCAACTCAAGCGTTTCAAGGACGATGCGCGCGAGGTCGTCGCCGGCCAGGAATGCGGCATGGCCTTCGAGGGCTACCAGGACATGAAAGCCGGCGACATTATCGAGTGTTACCGCGTGGAGTCCGTGCAGCGGTCGCTGTAACCGTCATGGCCGGATTCATTCCGGCCGTCCACGCTTCGATTGCAAACGACATTTCAAAATGTGAATGCGCGGTTCAAGCCCGGCTTCACGACGAAATAGAAAGACAATGCCACGTCATCAACAACGCGATCAGGCAAGCGGCGGCTCGCAGCGCCGGCTTCGCGTCGGCGAGTTGATCCGCCACGAGCTCGCCGACATGCTCACGCGCGGCGACATCCATGACCCGGTGATCCAAGCGCACCTGATCACGGTGCCCGAGGTGCGCATGACCGCCGACCTGCGGCTGGCGACGATCTACGTCATGCCGCTCGGCGGCCGCGACGTCGATGAGGTGATCGCCGCGCTGGACCGCAACAAGCGCTACGTGCGCGGCGAGATCGCGCGGCGCGTTAACCTAAAATTCGCACCTGAAATTCGATTCCGCGCCGACGAGCGATTCGACGAAGCGGAACGGATCGAGAAGCTTTTGCGAACACCTGCAGTCCAACGCGACCTTGACGGCGAGAAGGACGAATAATGTCCGGCCAGACGTTCATTCCGCTCCCCGATTCGCCGCCGCCGGACGGCGGCGAGCCGTCCCAACAAGGGCCGAAGCAGCGAAAATTCAAAAAACACGACGTGCATGGCTGGATCGTGCTCGATAAGCCAATCGGCATGACCTCGACGCACGCTGTGGCCGTCATCAAGCGGCTGTTCTCGGCCAAGCGCGTCGGTCACGCCGGCACACTCGATCCGCTGGCATCGGGATGCCTGCCGATCGCGCTCGGCGAAGCGACCAAGACGGTGCCGTTCGTGGTCGATAGCCGCAAAACCTATCTGTTTACCGTGCGCTGGGGCGAGGAACGCGACACCGACGATGCCGAGGGCCGCGTCGTTGCGGAGAGCGAAAACCGGCCCGATGCGGCGGCGATCAGGGCCGAGCTGTCCCGCTTCACCGGCACGATCGAGCAGGTTCCGCCGCGCTTTTCGGCAGTCAAAATCGCCGGCGAGCGGGCCTACGATCTTGCCCGCGACGGCGAGACTGTCGAGCTCGCGCCGCGGTCCGTGACGATTTACCGGCTGGAACTCGTCGGAACGCCCGATGCCGATCACGCCATGTTTTCGGCCGAATGCGGCAAAGGCACCTATGTTCGCGCGCTGGCGCGCGATCTCGGCCGGGTGCTGGGCGTATTCGGCCACGTCTCGGCGCTGCGCCGCAGCCGGGTCGGGCCGTTCGGCGAACCCGACATGATTTCGCTGGAACCCCTTGAATCTTTGTGCCATAGAGCAGCCGCTGGCGAGGGACACCTCGCTGACGTGCTCCTGCCGATTGAGACCGCGCTGGACGACATCCCGGCGCTGGCCGTAAGCCCGGCAGATGCGGCAAGGCTCGCAAGAGGCCAAGCCGTCTTGTTGCGCGGACGGGATGCCACCATCTTCCGCGGTATGGTCCAGGTCGCTTCGAGCGGCCAGCTTGTGGCCATTGCCGAGGTTGATCGCGGTGAAATCATTCCCCGACGCGTGTTTAATTTAGCCGGCGTGACAGGTCGCGCCGTAAGAAAAAGAGGTTAGTGACGATGTCGATTACGACCGCGCGTAAGGCGGAAGTCATCAAGACTTACGCCGTCAAGTCCAATGACACCGGTTCGCCCGAAGTCCAGGTTGCGCTGCTTTCGGAGCGGATCAACAACCTGCAAGATCACTTCAAGTCGCACATCAAGGACAACCACTCGCGGCGGGGCTTGCTCAAGCTCGTGTCGCAGCGGCGCCAGATTCTCGACTATCTGCGGCGTACCAATGAAGGGCGTTACAAGGAGTTGATTGAGCGGCTGGGTATTCGCCGCTGAAAAGTTTGCGCGCGGGAGGACTCGCGCGTTTCGTGGCGGATCGCAAAATGCCTCCGCCGTTTGCCCGGCAGCCAAGGGCTGCCGATTTCGCAGCGACGGGCCGATGCCCGTCCGCATCACTGGAAGGCCCGATGGCCATGGCAGGATCGCCGGACGCTGTTTCGATTCGCAAAGGCTTTGCGAACGACAGCCTCTCGCCGTCTTGCTCATGGCTTTCGCGCAATCCCGAAAACCATGAAAGACAATCGCAATGTTCGATATACACCGTGTCCAACTTGACTGGGGTGGCCGCAACCTAACGCTGGAAACCGGCAGGATCGCGCGTCAAGCCGACGGAGCCGTGCTCGCCACTTATGGCGAGACCAGCGTGCTCGCGGCCGTCGTCGCCGCCAAGCAGCCGAAGGAAGGCATCGACTTCCTGCCGCTGACCGTCAACTACACCGAGAAATATTATGCGGCCGGCCGGATTCCCGGGGGCTACTTCAAGCGCGAGCGCGGTCCGACCGAAAAGGACACGCTCACCTCGCGCCTGATCGACCGTCCGATCCGTCCGCTGTTCGCCGAGGGCTGGCGCTGCGATACGCAGGTGACCATCACCGTGCTGTCGCACGACCAGGAGAACGATCCCGACATCGTCGCCATGGTGGCGGCGTCCGCGGCGCTGACGTTGTCCGGCGCCCCGTTCATGGGCCCGATCGGCGGCGCCCGCGTCGGCTTCATCAACAACGAATACGTGCTCAATCCGACGCTCGACGAGATGAAGGAAAGCCATCTCGATCTGGTCATCGCCGGCACCCAAGACGCCGTGATGATGGTGGAGTCGGAAGCCAAGGAGCTGTCCGAGGAGATCATGCTCGGTGCGGTGATGTTCGGCCACCGCCATTTCCAGCCGGTGATCGGGGCGATCATCAAGCTTGCCGAAAAAGCCGCGAAAGAGCCGCGCGAGCTTGTCGTTTCTGACAACAAGGCGCTGGAAAAGGAAATCCTCGGCATCGCCGAGAAGGATTTGCGCGCGGCCTACGCCATCGTGCGCAAGCAGGATCGCCAGGACGCCGTCGCCGCCGTCAAGCAGAAGGTGATGGCGCATTTCTTCCCGGAAGGCGGCGAACCGACCTACGACAAGCAGGCGGTCGCCGGCGTGTTCAAGGAGCTCGAAGCCAAAATCGTACGCTGGAATATCCTCGACACCGGCCAACGCATCGACGGCCGCGACGTGAAAACCGTTCGGCAGATCGTGGCCGAGGTCGGCGTGCTGCCGCGAACCCACGGCTCGGCGCTGTTCACCCGCGGCGAGACCCAGGCCCTGGTGGTCGCCACGCTCGGCACCTCCGAGGACGAGCAGTTCATCGACGCGCTGCAAGGAACGTATAAGGAGACGTTCCTGCTGCACTACAACTTCCCGCATTATTCGGTCGGCGAAACCGGCCGCACCGGCGCGCCGGGCCGCCGCGAGATCGGCCACGGCAAGCTCGCCTGGCGCGCCATCCACCCGATGTTGCCGGCGAAAGAGGAATTCCCCTACACCATCCGCATCGTCTCCGAGATCACGGAGTCGAACGGCTCGTCGTCGATGGCGACGGTGTGCGGCTCTTCGCTGGCGCTGATGGATGCCGGCGTGCCGCTGAAGCGGCCGACCGCAGGCATCGCCATGGGCCTCATTCTCGAGGACAAGCGCTTTGCCGTACTGTCCGACATCCTCGGCGACGAGGATCATCTCGGCGACATGGACTTCAAGGTTGCCGGCACCGAAGGCGGCGTCACCTCGCTGCAAATGGACATCAAGATCGCCGGCATCACCGAGGAGATCATGAAGGTCGCCTTGGCCCAAGCCAAAGACGGCCGCCTGCATATCTTGAGCGAAATGTCGAAAGCCTTGACCAGCGCCCGCGCCGAGCTCGGCGAGTACGCGCCGCGCATCGAGACCTTCAAGATCCCGACCGACAAGATCCGCGAAGTGATCGGTACCGGCGGCAAGGTGATCCGCGAGATCGTCGAAAAGACCGGCGCCAAGATCAACATCGAAGACGACGGCACGGTCAAGGTGGCCTCCGCCAACGGCGAGCAGATCAAGGCGGCGATCAACTGGATCAAGTCGATCGCGTCCGAGCCCGAGGTCGGCCACATCTATGACGGCACCGTCGTCAAGGTCATGGACTTCGGCGCCTTCGTGAACTTCTTCGGCGCCAAGGACGGCCTGGTCCATATCAGCCAATTGGCGCAGCGGCGCGTGCAGAAGACCTCCGACGTCGTCAAGGAAGGCGACAAGGTCAAGGTCAAGCTTTTAGGCTTCGACGAACGCGGCAAGACGCGGCTGTCGATGAAGGTCGTCGATCAGGAGACCGGCGAGGATCTCGAAGCCAAGCAGAAGGCCGAGGGCGAGCCGCAACGCGAGGCGGCCGGCGGCGCGGCGGAATAGCCGCGCGGCTACGGTATTCAAATGGGACGATGGATGGGCGGTGCCGCAAGGCGCCGCCCGTTTTGCATCAATCGACCACCGCGACATGATCGCTGGAGGCCGGCACGGCGCGCGGCTTGCGCATCAGCAATATCAGGAACACCGGCGGCAGCGCGACCAGCAGCATCAGCTTGAAATCGTCCATATAGGCGATGATCGAGGCCTGCCGGGTGATCTCGGCATTGAGGTTGCTCAAGCCGGCACGGGTCGCGCTATTCCAGAACAGATAGGCGCTGCCGGTCTGCAGCGCGTGATTGAACGGCGTCACCCGCTCGGCAATCTGCGAATGAATTATTTGCGTGTTCTGCGCCAGCAGGAAGGACGCAACCGAAACGCCGATGGAAGAGCCGACATTGCGCACCAGGCTGAACAGCGACGTGCCGTCGGTGCGCAGATCTGCCGGCAGCGTCGAGAACGCGATCACTTGCAGCGGCGTGAAGACGAGGCCGAGGCCGGCGCCCTGCAGCATGGTCGTATACGCGAGCGACCAGGCATCGATATCCGGCGTCCAGCCCACCATCTCGCGCGCCGATTCGGCCAACATGACGAAGCCGGCCAGCATCATCAGCCGTGGATCCACGCGATTGGCCAGGCGGCCGGCGGCCATCATGGCGACCATGGTTCCCACCCCGCGCGGCGCCATCAACAGGCCGGCTTGGGCGACGGAATAGGGGGCAAGCGTTTCCAGATAGGGCGCCAGCAAGGCGGAGCTCGCCAGCAGCACCATGCCGATGGAGAACATCACCAAAAGGCCGGCGGTGAAATTGACGTCGCGGAAGATGCGCGGCGGAATGAACGGCCGCTTCGCCGTCGCGATCTGAACAAGAAAGAGATAGAGGCCGAGCGCGGCCAGCGCCGCCTCGATGATGATCTCCATCGAGCCGAACCAGTCCTTCAGCTCGCCGCGGTCGAGCACGAGTTGCAGCGCCGCGAGCCCCAGGCTAAGCGCGCCAAAACCGATCCAATCGAATCGCAGCGTTGCGTTGCGGCCGCGATCCTTGAGGAAAATGATCAGCCCGGCGATGCCGACGAGGCCAAACGGGAGGTTGATGAAGAACACCCAGCGCCAATTGTAAACGTCGGTGAGATAGCCGCCGAGCGTCGGGCCGATCACCGGTCCGACCATGACGCCGACGCCCCACAGCGCCATGGCCTGGCCGCGCTTTTCCAGCGGATAGAGATCGAGCATGGTCGCCTGCGACAACGGCACCAGGCCGGCGCCGAACGCGCCTTGCAGCAAACGGAACAGCACCATCTGATCGAGGCTGTTGGCCAGCCCGCACAGCATTGACGCGACCGTGAAGCCGGACAGGCAGGTGACGAACAACGTCTTGCGTCCATAGCGCGCCGACAGCCAGCCGACCGGCGCGGTCATGATCGCGGCGGCGACGATATACGACGTCAGCACCCAGGTGATCTGATCGGGCGCGGCACCGAATGTACCCTGCATATAGGGCAGCGCCACATTGGCGATCGTGGTATCGAGCGCCTGCATCAGCGTCGCCAGCACCGTGCATGCGGTGATGAGGCCGCGATACGCCGGCTCGGCTGGTTGGACTGACGTGCTCGCCGCCATGGCGTGACGCCTCGCGTTTAGAACAGCTCGGACAGCGCGCGGCGATGGCCGGTATCGATCTCGACCGTGGCGCTCATGCCGGCGCGCAGCTGAAGTTTTTCCGACTTCGGATCGATCCGCACCCGCACCGGAATGCGCTGGCCAACTTTCACCCAGTTGCCGCTCGAGTTCTGCGCCGGAAGGATCGAGAATTCCGAGCCGGCCGCAGGAGCGATGCTCTCCACGGTGCCGGACCAGACGTGGCCGGGATAAGTGTCGACCCAGACTTTCACTTTGTCGCCGGTCTTCACATGGGTCAGATCGGTTTCCTTCATATTGGCGTCGACCCAGACATCCCCGGTCGCGACCAGCGCCACCGCACCGGTGTTGGTCAGCGCCGCGGTCTGAGCGACCAGATAGGTGCCGGGCTGCAGCGCATCGACCTGGGTCACAACGCCGTCGAACGGCGCGTGCACCACAGTGTGATCGAGCTGGCGCTGCGCCTCATCGACTTGCCCCTTGGCCTGGAGGTATTGCGGGTGTTGGGTGACGTCGAAGTCCGGATTGCCGCCGAGCCGGGCGAGCTGCACTTCCGACAATTTGCTCAAGGAATCGAGCTTGCGCTTGTCACCTTCAAGGGTGAAATGGGCCTGATCGTAGGTGGATTGGGCGACGGCGTTGGTTTTCAACATCGCAGCATCACGGGCGAACGTGATCTCATCCATTTCGACCTGCGACTGCTGCGCGGCAATGTCTTGCTGCATGCGCCTGTAGTCCTCCTTCATCGCCTGCAGCGACAAGGCGGTCTGCGCCAGGTTGGCCTTGGCGTTATCGAGCGCGATTTGGAACTGCCGCGGGTCGACGCGGAACAGCACGTCGCCGGCCTTGACCGCCTGGCCTTCATGCACGTCGACCTCGCCGACGAGGCCGGAAACGTCGGTCGACACCATCAGCTTGGCGGCATGGACATAGGCATCGTCGGTCGAAACGTAGCGGCCGCCCATCATGTAGAACACGAGCCCGGTGATCACGGCGATAACCGGCACGACGACCAGGAGAATGAACCGCATGCGCTTGCGCAGCGCATCGGTGAGCGTCGCCGTGCGGGGCTTCGCCGGCTTCAGACTTGGCGCAAGTTTGAGGACGGGCTCAGCCATAGCGGCGCTCTCCCGCTGGGCCGGCGGCAGGCCGCTGCTGGATCGCCTGGCGCAAATTTTCCTTTACCACCGCCAGCTGGGCGACGATCTGCTCGACGGTCTCGCGCGAAACGCCGGCCAGCGCCGTCGTCATCATGTCCTCGCCAAGCGCGCCAAGCTGTTCGAGCATGGGCCGCGCCGCCGCCGTCAAAAACAACCGCTTGGCGCGGCGGTCGTTGGGATCGGAGCGGCGCTCGATCAGGCCGTTGTCGCAGAGCCGGTCGAGCAGGCGGGTTAGCGTAATCGGCTGCAAGTCGAGCATTTCGGCGAGCTCCGATTGCTTCAGCCCCTCGAAGCGATCGAGCCGCACCAGCACCGCCCACTGCGCCCTGGTGACCCCGAACTGGGCGCCCCTGTAATCCGCATAGGTTCGCAGCATGCGGGCCACGTCATTGATAGTGAAGGCAAATTCTCTGTTGAGCGAGCGTGGCAGCATGACGATCTCCGAAATCGGCCGCATTATGGCTGCTTAAGGCACGCCAGCATAATATAAGTTCCCTTATGATATTGTCCAGCCATTTTTGAGGGTGACCGAGCTCTCACTTGAGAGCCCGTCGGCGACCTTCAAGCCAACCCCAGATCGGCAAAAGCGACGCTGTGGTGGTCGGCCGCGGCGGGCGCGAAGCAGCAGAATACGACGCGAGCGATGCCGCGGGGTGACGCCGCCAATTCGGCGGCCACTGTGCCGACGGCGATGCGCGCCGCGTGGTCGGGCGGAAAGCGATAGATGCCGGTCGAGATCGCGGGAAATGCGATCGAGGTCAAGCGATGGGCCGCGGCCAAGTCCAGCGCCGTGCGGTAGCAGGACGCCAGCAGCTCTTCCTCGCCCTCGCCACCGCCGTTCCAGACCGGACCGACGGCGTGAATGACGTGCTTTGCCGGCAGCCGATAAGCACGCGTAATTTTCGCGGCCCCGGTCGCGCAACCGCCTAACGTTTTACATTCCTCGTATAGTTCCGGTCCCGCCGCGCGATGGATCGCGCCGTCAACGCCACCACCGCCGAGCAGGCTCCGATTGGCGGCGTTGACGATGGCGTCGACCGCAAGCGTGGTGATGTCGGCAACGCAAATTTCTATTCGCGCGGCGCCGACTTCAGCGATGAGCAGTGCGGGAGCGTCCGGCATCAAAACCAGTTTATCACGCCCATTCGGCCTGCGCTTCGGCCGGCAAATCCACCGTGCTCTTTACGCCGATATCGTCGAAATGCTCGTCCAGGAAACGCCGGGCGGCGCGCTTGCCGCTGACATGCAGCATGTCGAAGAAATCGTAGTCGGTCGAAAGCTTGCTGAAGGCGTCGAAATGGGTGCCGAAGCGGTCGAGCACGATACGGTGGACATTGATGCGGCGATATTGTCCGGGCCCGATGCCGCGCGGCAGCTTGCCCTGGTCGATCAAGCGGGCGACGAAGTCGATGGCGCGATATTCGCCGATCAGCGAGGAGTTGAACGTGATCTCGTTGATGCGATTCATGATCTCGCTCGACGACGTCGGCGTCTCTTGCCGCACCAGCGGATTGATCTGCACCACCAGCACGTCCTCGGTCGTGGTGGTGCGGAAAAATGGAAAGATCACCGGGTTGCCGAGATAGCCGCCGTCCCAATAGGGCACGCCGTCGATCTCGACGGCGCGGAACAACAGCGGCAGGCAGGCCGAAGCCATCATCGCATCGGCGGTGATCTTTTCGCGCGGAAAAATGCGCACGCGGCCGGTCTGCACATTGGTCGCCGAGATGAAAATTTGCAAATCGGCATTGGCGCGCAGCGCCTCGAAGTCGACGAACTTCTCGAACAAATCCTTGAGCGGATTGATATTGAGCGGGTTGACGTCATACGGCGAGAAATAGCGCGACATGGCGTCGAACCAGGCCTGCACCGGCGTGCCTTCGAGCGGCGTGAACGACAACAGCCGCTCCATCACCGCGCGCTGCAGCGCCGGCAGGCTGCCGCTGGAGGAGGCGGCGCGCCAGAACTCGGCCAGCCGCTTCTGCGCCTCGTCGCGGCCGCCGCGGGTAAGGCCGTCGGCCAGCATCACGGCATTCACCGCGCCCGCCGACGTGCCGGAAATGCCTTCGATGGCGAGCCGG
>Ga0209517_10010455_pt1 | contig 10325 bp, 8 predicted proteins | sample PeaSoiMetSII2010_FD_187695 | JGI IMG/M metagenome (GOLD analysis project Ga0209517, IMG submission 187695) | Peat soil microbial communities from Weissenstadt, Germany - SII-2010 (SPAdes) (version 2) | ecosystem: Environmental > Terrestrial > Soil > Wetlands > Peat | place: Germany: Weissenstadt... | reverse complement strand
TTCCGATTTCTACACTCAAAACTCGAGAGGGCGGACACATGGTTCCGCCCCTACAACTCGAAACTTGAAACTGGGCGACCCAGCGGGTCGCCCCTACGCTCACTTATGATCGGTGTTTTCGATTCGGGATTCGGCGGGCTGGTGGTGTTGCGGGAGTTTCTCCAGGCCCTGCCGCACTATGACTACCTGTACCTGGGGGACAATGCCCGGATTCCTTATGGCACCCGCTCGGACCGGGTAGTGCAGCGCTTTACGGAACAGGCCGTGGATTACCTCTTTGGCCAGGGCTGCCAGCTCATCGTGCTGGCTTGCCACACCGCCTCGGCCCGGGCCCTGCGGCGCATCCAACAGGTCTATCTGCCGGAGCGTTATCCCCAGCGGCGGGTCCTGGGGGTGCTGATCCCCACGGTAGAGGAAGCCCTGGCCCGCAGCCGCAGCCGGCGCATCGGGGTCATCGCCACCGAAGGCACGGTGATCTCCCGGTCCTTTGAACTGGAGCTGCAAAAGCTCGACCCCGGGGTGGAGGTGCTGCAGCGGGCCTGCCCCCTGTTGGTGCCGTTAATCGAGTCCGGTGAGCAGGAGTGGGAAGGCACCGCCATGATCCTCTCCCGCTATCTGGCTCCTTTCCAGGGGGGCCGGGTGGACACCCTGATCCTGGGCTGCACCCATTACTCCATCTTGAAGGAGCAGATCCGCAGCATCCTGGACCATAGTCCGGAACTCATCTGCTCCGGGCAGGTGACGGCGATTAAGCTAATGGACTATCTCCGGCGCCACCGGGAGCTGGAGAGCCGCCTGAGCCGCGGTGGCTCCCGCCGCTATCTCTCCACCGACCTCACCCCGCGTTTTCAGCAGCTTGCCGGCCTCTTTATGGGACAAGAGATGGATTCGGAGGTAGTGGAGCTCTAGCCATGGTGCAAAAATATGGCCGCTATCAATGATCTGGTCCTGGTGCACCATGACCGCCAGCCGGCGTTCTACGCCCGCATCAATGACATCAGCCCCGATGTCAAGCGGGGCTGGTATCAGGTGGAACTCCTGGTGCTCACCCTGCCTTCTCAGGTCATGACAATGATTCTGGAGGAGTCTCACCTCAGGGGAGAAGAATTTACCATGGGTGGCCGGCCGGTGAGGCTGGAACTCGTTCCCCCCAAGCCCCCGGCGGCACCGGAAACCCCTCCGGCAGCCAAGGGCAAGGTCATCCCCCTGGTGCGGAAGACCTGATTTCGGGGTGAGCTAAGTCCCTATCCCGGGGGTCTTATACCGGGTGGCGTTTAAACAAAATAATCGCCGGGCAGGAGCCGATCCAGGGCGCCGCGGTTTGCTGGGGCGCTTTCCTTGGTATCTTTGAGCATCCATGCTATACTGGTATGGTCAGGCCGCCCGGCGCCGGGTATTTTCCAGGCGGGCGGTGAGCTACACCTATTGAGGATTTTTGCCAAGTCAGCCCGAGACCGGTCATTGCCGTGGCCGGCGGCGGCCAGGACGGTTGCATGAGAATCTTACTGGTTCAACCCACCACCAAATATCCGGACCGGCGAGTTCTGCGCAGTCGCAGGCGCTGGCTGTTGGGGATTACCCTGCCTTATCTGGCGGGCCTCACCCCCCGGGAGATCATGGTCGATCTGGCCGATGACCGCCTAGTGGAGATTCCCTACCACCGCCAGTATGACCTGGTGGGCATCACCGCCACTTGCGCCACTGCGGAGCGGGCTTACGAAATCGCCGCGGAGTTCCGCCGGCGCCGGGTGCCGGTAGTGATGGGCGGTTTCCACGTCACCCTGCACCCGGAGGAGGCCCTGGAGCACTGCGAGGCGGTGGTGGTGGGAGAGGCGGAGGACGTCTGGCAGCAGGTCCTGGAGGACGCCCGGAGCAAGCGCCTTAAGGGGCGTTACCAGGCCCAGGGCTTGCACCATCTGGCGGGCCTGCCCCGGCCCCGCCTGGAACTGGTGGATTTCCGGCGCTACCGGGTGAAAATCATTCCCGCCCAGACCACCCGCGGCTGCCCTTATCACTGCGCCTTTTGCGAGGTTCCCATCGTTTACGGGCACACTTACCGCCGGCGGCCCCTGGACGAAGTGATCGCAGAAATTCAGGCCAGCGTCCGCATTACCGGCCTCAAGAACATCTATTTCATCGACGACAACCTCACCGGCCACCTGGAATACGCCAAGGAGCTGTTCCAGGCCCTGATGCCCCTAAAGCTCCACTGGAGCTGCCTGTGGACCATCAACAGCTCCCGGGACGAAGAACTGCTGGATCTGGCCAAACGCTCCGGCTGCAACCACGTCAACATCGGCATCGAAAACGTCTGCCCCGAGTCCATCTCCGCCATCGACAAGGTGCAGAATCCGGTGGCGGAATATGAATGGCTCCTGGGCCGCTTGCGGGAGAAGGGCATCTTCTATTCCCTGAACTTCATGTTCGGGCTGGACGGGGACCATACGGAGCTCTTTGACGAGACCCTGGCCTTTCTGGAGAAGATCAAGGCGCCCATGGCCTTTTTCAACGTGGCCACCCCCCGCCGGGGCACCCCCATGTGGGAACGGCTCCAGCAGGAGGGCCGCGTGCACAATCCCGACGCCGAAAAGTATCTGGGGATGGTGTGCAACTTCTTCCCCAGGCACATGAGCCCGGAGGAGTGCGAGGCCGGCGTCTGGCGCTGCTTCCAAAAATTTTACTCCTTTTCTTCCATCTGCCGCCGGCTGCTGCTGCCCCCCACCGGCTACGTCTTCCAGGGGCTTCCCAGCAATCTCTTTTTTCATTGGTCGGCGATGCGCAAGATCGACCCGGTGGATTTTTATTGACCTGAAGACTTGGGGAGACCCCGAAGACAGGGGGGGGCCCACCATGAGTCCCGACGAGTGGTCGCCTCCGGAGCAGAGAGGGATGAATTATGGCCAACTATCAAGTGAATAAGAGCTACCAGGAGATTAACGACAGAATCAAGAAGGGCCAGGCGGTGGTGGTTACCGCTGAAGAGATGGTCGGCCTGGTCCGCAGCAAAGGCGAGGTGGCCGCGGCCCGCACCGTGGACGTGGTGACCACCGGCACCTTTTCTCCCATGTGCTCTTCCGGGGCCTTCATTAATTTCGGCCATGCCAAGCCGCCCATCAAGGCGTCCAAGGTCTGGCTCAATGACGTGCCGGCCTACGCCGGCCTGGCCGCGGTGGACGTTTATCTCGGCGTCACCGAACCCACTGAAGAAGATCCTCTGAACAAGGTCTATCCCGGTGAATTCAAGTACGGCGGCGGCCATGTGATCCAGGACTTGGTGGCGGGCAAGAGCGTGCACCTGGTGGCCGACGCCTACGGCACCGACTGCTATCCCAATAAACGCCTGGAGCGCGAGATCACCCTGAAGCAGATGGTCAACGCCATCCTTTGCAACCCCCGCAATTGTTATCAAAACTACAACGTGGCGGTGAACCTGTCCAAGCGCACCATCTACACCTACATGGGGCCACTGCGTCCCAAGGCGGGCAATGCCAATTACTGCACCTCGGGGGAGCTGAGCCCTCTGTTCAATGATCCCTATTACCGCACCACCGGCATCGGCACCCGGATCTTCCTGGGGGGCGGGGTGGGCTACGTCGTCTTCCCCGGCACCCAGCACAATCCCGCCAAGCCCCGGACCGAGCGCGGCATCCCCCAGGGTCCGGCTGGCACCCTGTTCGTCATGGGCGACCTGAAAAAGATGATCCCCAAGTACCTGGTGGGAGTGAGCCTCATAGGCTACGGCTGCTCCCTGTCCGTGGGCCTGGGTATTCCGATTCCCATCCTTAATGAGGAGATGGCCCACTTTTGCGGGGTGGCCGACGAAGAGCTGCTGGCCCCCATTGTGGACTATAGCACCGATTATCCCGCGGCGACCGGCCGCATCCTGGGGCAGGTGAGTTACGCCCAGTTAAAGCGGGGCAGCCTCACCCTGGGCGGGCAGGAAGTGCCCACCGTGCCTCTTTCCAGCCTGACGCGGGCCCGGGAGATCGCCCTGCTTCTGAAAGAATGGATCAGCAAAGGCCAATTCCTGCTGGGTGAACCGGTGGAGCTGCTGCCGGGGAGTGAGGCCATCCACCCCCTCCGCACCGGCAGCCGGGATAGTTGAGGGGTGGTTCGCGGGCCCAGGGGTCCTTTAGCAAAGTCAATGTAGGGTGGGCACTGCCCACCAATTCCTTAAAAATCTATACCTGGGTTCCGTAGGGGCGGACCCAGGTGAATCCTTGGGGGCTATCTACACTAATTCAAGGCGCAGTTCGCGCCCAACAAGAGCGGCGGCGCGTTGCAGCGTCTCAATCGTCACATTACCCTTTGCCTTGAGAATCCTATCAACCTGTGCGCGGCTTGTGTGCATCCGCTCGGCCATTTGCGCTTTTGTAATGCCCTGCTTGCGCATTTCCTCGGTAATCTGCCACGTAATCACGCGTGTAACCGCCTCGGCCTTCGCCGCCTCGTAAATGCCCTCTTCGTGAAGGAAGTCATCGAGCGTCGATCCCCAATGTTTGTTTTTCTCGCTCATGTCGTTAACTCCTTCATGCACCCGCAAGCGTGGCCAGTAGGCGCATATACTGCCCTTTATGGCGTTGGTTGCAAGGCGTCGCTCACAGCCTTTGGATTGCGGGCAATCACTGTGAGATAGGCACGCGCCGCCGCATCAGGTTCCTTGCGACTCTGTTCCCAATCGCGCAACGTACCGAGCGGAATGTGAAAACGTACCGCAAACTCTTCTTGGCTGAGGCCAAGTGCACGGCGAATGATTTTCACCTGCGGTGAGCGTTTCATACGCCTTATGTTGTCGGGCGTAATGGGTTGCGCATCCGGATCGCTCAAACCAGCAGCATGGCGCTCTGCTTCGGTCATCGCGTCAAAGCGCTTCCAATCGTGCTTAGTAGGAGTTTTCTTCGTGGTATCTGCGTGTTTCATAGGGTTCGGCTCCTCTGGCCGAAATAATGCGGATCACATCACCTCTCATCGTATAGGCGACATACAACAGGCGGCCCTCCACCATACCAATGATGATAAACCGGTCTTCGCCGTACGGCTCACGGTCATCCAGCCATTCAATGGCAAAAGGGTCTTTGAAGACACCCCGAGCCGCTTCAAAACTGACGCCATGAGCGGCGTAATTTTCAGCGGCCTTGGTCTCATTCCATTCGAAAGCATCATCATGCATAGAATATACTGCTTAGCCGTAGTTTTGTCAATCGTCAAGCCTAACCTTCCACGATAGGGCTTTTTCCGCCTCTCCCTTTCCTACCTCCACAACCTTTCAAACCTCGCCGGGTTGGTCGCCGTGTAAATGACGGTGTGCCGGATGTCCCGAATAAGCCGTGTGTCTGCCCCTTGATCTGCCAGAGCGAAGCCGCAAGCGTGGCGTAGCGTGTGCGGAATAGCTCTCTACTGCCCAATATTTCGTGCGGCGCGCACAGGGGTGCGCCCCTACAAGAGAGTCCCCACCCACCTCACCCTGCCCTCTCTGCCCGCCTCATAGCAAAAATCTTGCCGGACACTACCGGGCTCGAGGGAGTTATTTCTTCTTTTGTTGTTGCAGTTTGGCCCAGGGGTCCTTCAGGGTCACGGTGCGGTTGAACACCAGGGTCCCGGGCGCGGAGTCCTTGAGGTCGGCGCAAAAGTAGCCCTGGCGCTCAAACTGATAGAAGCTGCCCGGGGCGGCGCCCGCCAGGCTGGGTTCCAGGCGGCAGGAGGGTAGAACCTCCAGGGAATTGGGGTTGATATCCGCCAGGAAATCTCCCCCGTGTTCGTCCCCGGGTTCGGGCCGGGTGAACAGCCGGTCGTAAAGGCGCACCTCCGCGGGGATGGCGTGGCTGGCTGAGACCCAGTGCAGGGTGGCCTTCACCTGGCGGCCGTCGGGGGCGTAGCCGCCCCGGGTCTCCGGGTCGTAGGTGCAGTGCAGCTCCACCACCTCTCCGGCCGCGTCCTTCACCACCTCCACGCACTTGATGTAGTAGGCGTAGCGCAGGCGCACCTCCCGGCCCGGGGCCAGACGGTAGAACTTCTTGGGCGGCTCCTCCAGAAAGTCCTCCCGCTCCAGGTACAGTACCCGGGAGAAGGGCACCTTGCGGCTGCCCGCGGCCGGGTCTTCGGGGTTGTTCACCGCCTCCAGCTCCTCCACCCGGCCCTCGGGGTAATTGTCCAGCACCACCTTCAGGGGACGCAGCACCCCCATCACCCGGGGGGCCCGCCGGTTCAAATCCTCCCGGACGCAGTACTCCAGCAGGGCCAGGTCCACCAGGTTCTCCCGTCTGCCCACCCCGATGCGCTCGCAAAAGTGGCGGATGGCCGCGGCGGGGTAACCCCGGCGGCGCATCCCGGCCAAGGTGGGCATGCGGGGGTCGTCCCAACCGGCCACGCGGCCTTCGTTCACCAGCTTCAGGAGCTTGCGCTTGCTCATCACCGTGTAGCTGAGGTTGAGCCTGGCAAATTCGATCTGCTGGGGATGGCAGGGAACCGGCAGGTTATCCAGGGTCCAGTCGTAGAGAGGCCGGTGGTCTTCGAACTCCAGGGTGCAGATGGAATGGGTGATGCCCTCCAGGGCGTCGGAGATGGGGTGGGCGTAATCGTACATGGGGTAGAGGCACCAATTATTCCCGGTGCGGTGATGCTCGGCGTGGAGAATGCGGTACAGGACCGGATCCCGCATATTGATGTTGGGGGAGGCCATGTCGATTTTGGCCCGCAGGGTTCGGGCCCCGTCAGGGAATTGGCCGGCCCGCATGCGTTGCAACAGGTCCAGGTTCTCGGCCACCCCGCGGTCCCGGTAGGGGCTCTCCGTGCCCGGCTCGATGAGGGTACCGCGGTAGTCCCTGACCTGGTCCGCGGTCAAATCGCAGACAAAGGCCTTGCCTTCCCGGACCAGGTGCGCCGCGTATTCATACATCTGCTCGAAATAGTCCGAGGCGTAAAACAGGCGCGAGGCCCAATCGAAGCCCAGCCAGCGCACGTCATGGATAATGGATTCGACGTACTCCACCTCTTCCTTGCTGGGATTGGTGTCGTCGAACCTGAGGTTGCAAAGCCCGCCGAACTGCTGGGCAATGCCGAAGTTGAGGCAGATGGACTTGGCATGGCCGATGTGCAGGTAGCCATTAGGTTCCGGGGGAAAACGGGTGCAGACCCGGCCTTCATTCTTGCCGGCGCGCAGGTCGCCGGCCACCAGGTCGCGAATAAAGTCGGAAGGCTGCGCCTCGTTATCGCTCATCTGGACCTCTAAAAGAAATTCCCATAGGTGGTAAATTTAGCCACCCGGGTAATTAATCAACCGAGCCATTCCAGGCCCAAGGCCCTCGCCGGCAGGGGAGCGGCGGTCCAGCCCCCCGGCGCCGCCAATTTTGGCCCGGCCCTCATTGATCGCCCTGGGGTTAAATTATATACTAAAAATGGGGGCGATACCCAATAGGGTCCGTGACTATTTTGGATTGGCGGACCAACTTACTCAAGTTTCGCCTCCAGGAACCACCCAGGCCAACTTGAATAACTCTTAGATGGAAAAGGTTGCGGCGGCCCCCAAACTCCCGCCGGAAAAAGGACCACTTTGCTAGATCAAGAACCTTACGGCGGCTTCGAACAAGGGCCCATTCGCCCTCCCAGCGAAGCCGGGAGCCTCTTGCTCCGGGTGACCCGCAACTGCCCCTGGAACCGCTGCAAGTTTTGTTCGACCTACAAAGATACCCGGTTCTCCCGGCGCCCGCTGGACCAGGTGATCCGGGATATCGAGGCGGTTTACCTGGCGGTCCAGACCTGCCGCGGCCAGGGCGGCGAGGCCGCCTGTGACCCGCAGGCCTGGCAGGCTGCGGCCCACTGGCTGCGCCACGGCCAGCAGTCGGTATTCCTCCAGGACGCCGACAGTCTGGTGATCGGCCCCTCGGATCTGGCCGCTATCCTTTCTCACTTGAGGAAGCGGTTCCCGGGGGTGCGGCGGGTGACCTCCTATGCGCGCTCCAGCACGGTGGCCCGCCTGAACCTTAGGGATCTCCAGGCCATCCGGGAGGCGGGTCTGAACCGCCTGCACATCGGCCTGGAATCGGGCGCCAACGAAGTCCTGCGGCTGGTGCACAAGGGCACCACCCAGAACCAGCAGATTCTGGCGGGCCGCCTGGTGAAACAGGCGGGCCTGGAACTCTCGGAATATTACATGCCGGGGCTGGGCGGACGGCGCCTCTGGCGGACCCACGCCCAGGCCACGGCCGCCGCCTTCAACGAAATCAACCCGGATTTCATCCGCTTGCGCACCCTGGCCATTCTTTACGGCACCCCGCTGCACCAGGATTATCAGGAGGGGCGCTTCGAAAGGTTGACCGACCTGGAAATGGCCCGGGAAGTGCAGCTCTTCCTGGAATCTTTGCGGGGCATTACCAGCGTGGTGCAGAGCGACCACTTCCGCAACCTGCTGCCGGAGGTGGAGGGGACGCTGCCCCAGGACCAGGGGCGCATGCTGGCGGCGGTGGAGAATTTCCTCTCCTTGAATCAGGAAGAACAGATGGTTTACCAGGTGGGGCGGCGCACCGGAATCTTCCAGGGCCTGGAGGATCTGCAAGACCCCGGCCGCCGCCGCCTGGCCGAAGAGACCATCTGGAAGAACCAGATCACCCCGGAAAATGTGGATGACCTGATGGCGGAGCTGATGCGGCGCTTTGATTGATTTTTTAAAAACTACATAGTTATGAGACTCCGCGGACGCATTAAATCCTCTCTAGCAGTTTCTGCAACTGCGGCCAGGGGCGGGTGTTGAGGACATCGGCGGCTTCCAGCCAGCCTCGCCGGGCCTGGCCGATCCCCAAGCGCATGAAGTTGAGGTCCGCGATACTGTGGGCGTCGGTGGAAATGGCCACTTTGACCCCCAGGTCCTTGGCCAGCTTGCAGTGGATGTCCACCAGGTCCAGGCGGTCCGGCTGGGCGTCCAGCTCCATGAAGCAGCCCCGTTCTTTGGCGGCCCGCATCAGCCGCTCCATGTCCACTTCATAAGGCTCCCGCCGCTGGATCAGCCGGCCGCTGGGATGGGCCAGGACGTTAAAATACCGGTTGTCCATGGCCCGGATAATCCTCTCGGTCATCTCCTCCCGGGTAAGGTTGAAGTTGTAGTGCACCGCGCCCACAGTCAGGTCCAGCCCCTGGAGAATCTCGTCCGGCAAGTCCAGGGAGCCGTCTTCCAGGATATCCATTTCGATGGCCTTCAGAACGACAATACCCTGCAATTTGGCGTTGAGGCGGTCGATCTGGTCCATCTCGGCCGCCAGATTCTTGGCGTCATGCCCGTGAACCATGCTCACCCGTTTGGAATGGTTGGTGATGGCCAGGTATTGATAACCCCGCTCCCGGGCGGCCTGGGCCATCTCCTCCAGGGTGTTGCGGCCGTCAGTGGCCTGGGTGTGGGTGTGCAGGTCGCCCTGGATATCCGCCAGGGTGATGAGCCGGGGGAGGCGGCCCTGTTGGGCGGCCTCGATTTCCCCCCGGTCTTCCCGCAGCTCCGGCTCGATGTAGGGGAGGTCCACCGAGGCGTAGACCTCCGCCTCGGTTTGGCCGGCGAGGCGCGCCTCTCCCCGAAAGACCCCGTATTCATTGATCTTGAGGCCGCGCTGCACCCCCAGGTGGCGGACCGCGATGTTATGAGCCTTGGAGCCGGTAAAGTAATGGAGGGCAGCGCCGTAACTCTCCTGGGGCACCACCCGCAGGTCCACCTGCAGGCCGTTGCGCAGCACCACCATGGATTTGGTGTCTCCCCGGGCCAGCACCTGGCGCACGTCCTCATAGGTGACGAAGGCGTCCATCACCCGTGAGGCCTCCCGGCAGGTGACCAGGAGGTCCAGGTCGCCCACGGTTTCTTGACGCCGCCGGTAGCTGCCGGCGGCTATGGCCTCCGCCACCCCCGGCGCCGCCTGGAGGTGCCGCACCAGGGACTCGGCCACGGGCTCGATAGTCACCAGCTTGTAGCGCTTCTCAGCGGCGCTGAGCTGACCCAGGCCCTCCAGGATCATCTGTTCGATCTTGGGGCCGAAGCCTTTGATCTCCTTGATCTTGCCGCTTTGGGCTGCTTCCTTCAGGTCTGCGGTGCTGGCGATCCCCAGTTTCTGGTGCAGCAGTTGGACCCGCTTGGGCCCCAGCCCTCCCAGGTTCAGCAAGAGCGCCAGGGCCGGCGGGGTCCGGGCCTCCAACTCCTGGCGCAGGCCCAGGTCCCCGGTGGTAATAATTTCCCGGATCTTGCCCGCCAGGTCCTGCCCCACCCCGGGAAGCCGGGTAAGATCCTCCTCCCGGGCCGCCTGGTCCGCCAGGCTCTGGGACATGCCGGTCACCACCCGGGCCGCGTTGCGATA
>Ga0209517_10010454_pt1 | contig 10325 bp, 13 predicted proteins | sample PeaSoiMetSII2010_FD_187695 | JGI IMG/M metagenome (GOLD analysis project Ga0209517, IMG submission 187695) | Peat soil microbial communities from Weissenstadt, Germany - SII-2010 (SPAdes) (version 2) | ecosystem: Environmental > Terrestrial > Soil > Wetlands > Peat | place: Germany... | reverse complement strand
ATGCCGCCTAATCGTGGCTGCAACAAATCCAGACCCTTCTCCTCTCCAGCGTCCTATGGGGTGAAAGTCCATCTGAAATCCCAACTAGGCTGCACTTCTATTGTTGGAATTATTTATGCATCACTCGAAAGTAGTGGGGTATCTTAAGCAACGATAAAAAAAGGATTGAAAACATGGATAAGAAAATAGTATTGAAGACAGTAATTGGAATGATTGTAACAATCGTAATAGCTGATTTGATAATCGATGCACTAACCCCTCTGCATTCTCAGGCTTTCCTCTATCGTTTGATAGCCAATATTTGCATAGTTATCGTATATGCAGTAATCTGGAAATTTCGAACTGCCCTACTAAAATGATTCACTTCTTTCTTTTGAATTTTTTATAGCCAAAGACTGTTAGACAAGATACTAAATACCAAAAGATAATTGCAGCTACCCAACGCCACAAAGGTTCCGTTAGAATCGGTGTAAGATAAAAGTAACATACAATTGCAACTATCAGAACCGTAAGAAGTATCTTTGCTGTCTCAGGTTTCAAAAATTCTTTCCAGTTCATTTTTTCACCTATGGAAGTAACCTCTCATGGTTAGGCATCCGGTTGCATCTGTTTTTCGCTATCAGGCGATTACGTCAGCGATGATCTTTTGTCCGAACGTGCGCTTGCAAGATTCGACTTTGCATAGATGCGGGCCTATGTGCCAATGAGGTAGACCGCATGCGTGAAGAGCACGGTCTTGATCGTCGGTTACTGGATGACATGCTTGGCTGTTTTATGGGTGTATCGAGCTTTGGACCATTAATGGGTCCATCGTCTCGGCCATAGTTCTGGAGTGAAGGTGTTGGCAGCAGTTACTCCATCGATAGTGCGTATCTTGGTTAGTATGTTGTCGATTTGTTCTGGGTCACTATTCTTTATTCGGATCACTAGATCGTATTTGCCTGTTACCTGTGCCGACAACTCTATTTCGCTGAATTTTCGTAATTCGTCAATAGCACGTGTCGTATGGCCTCGCAGGGTCTTGATTAACACGTACGTCGTGACCATTTTGTTTGTCTTGAGTTAGTTTATTTCATCAACTAACTTCAAGTGTAGTTACGCCACTAGCGAGATAAGGAGATGTTGTTAAATGTGCGAACTACGCCGAAACGACCCGTTTTGGAATGATCCGTCTCTGCGTTTAACAATGTTTAAGCGCTTATATTGGTTGTCTACCTCTTGATGATCATCTCGATCGGGTAGTTTTTTTTGCTTCTAGCGTTGATCGGGAGTCTAAGCACGCTGAGATGTTGAGAAGCGCCATACTTCAACGGACACATGGCTAACATAATTCAATGAGGTATCCTATACCCTATACCCAGTATCGAGAGACGCAGACGGCCTAATTATAGCTGCACCGGGAATTGTGTTCATTTATTCTGAAACCAATTGTTCAGAACGAATCATCCTTATGGGTTATATATCGAATCGATACTGTTACCACTGGTAACAAAAGGTGAGAGAAATATGGGTAAATTGTCAGTCGTCGTTCCCGATGCTTTGGAGCGCAAATTCCGGTTCGCCATAGCAGCCATGAAGGACGGTAAGCAGGGAGACCTGTCAGACGCCGTTATTGAAGCGGTTGAGGATTGGCTCAAAAAACACGAAAAAACCATTGGAGGCGGGACGGGAGCAACTTCTCGAAAGGACGAAAAAAGACGCCAATCGTGATTATGCCGAACACGTTCCACCTTAGAATGAGGGTTGATGGAGAGGGCAATGGCTAACGCTTGATATCTCTATATCATGTTAAAGCTAACTCTATATAACTGGCCTTTGGAGCACTCTCTTAGTGAAAAGTATGGGCAGATTGCTAGTTCTCGTTCCTGACGACTTAGAGCGCAGACTTCGCTTCGGAATAGTGTCCATGAACATTGCGGGCGGTAAGAAGGGGGCCCTGTCAGCCGCTGTTACGGAAGCAATTGAGGACTGGCTCAAGAAAAACGAAAAGTCCATTGCACGTGGCGGGATGAATCTGGCGTAATGATAGGAGACGGAGCAGATAATGTCAACAACTAATGTCTTGAGAGGATATACTTTCAAAATAAGGAAATCACAGTTTCACTCCCCAGACCGAGTATCTTCTCCTGCGCAACTTGATCATTGGATGAATGTTACTGAGAAACTATGTGAAACAAACATTACCGGTTTTGCGTCGTTGAACGACAACGAACATGATCATCTATACGGTAACTGGGTCCACGGTCAACAGGGAAAATCTTTCAATGATTGGTTGACGGAGAATTATTCGAACAAAGTCTATCGCTGATTTTCCGCTATGATCTCTCTATATGACTCGTGTTTGCCGCTCACTTTATGGCGGTAACGTTGTAGCTTGCGCTATCGATGTTACGGTGATGTAGTTTCCGGGGCAAGCTCCGCCGCTGGGACTAGAGTTAGGGCCTTGGTGGAGTTGTCCGGTCACCATCACCCAACTGCCCACGGGAGGGTATGTGGATGGTAGATTCTGAAGGGTATAGTATTGCGTTGCTGTAGTGACAATATTGTTCTGGATACCGTTACCCACAAGAAATCCGAGTATTACGCACCCATTTGCGCTTTGGAGTAAGTGTCCGGAACATTGAATCAAGTTACCGGGCAACGGCAGACATGTGGTATAGTAAGTTCCATTATTGTACCATTGAGCTGAAACCTGAGTAGCACCAAGAGACATTAACACGACGAGCATGATTACCGTCCCCAACAAATAATTTCTCATAACCATTCGCCACTCCGACTAATCCAACGAGTCATTAAGATATAACGTTAGACTAGTAATCGCTTCAGTAACTTCTGCTATCATTTAGGCGAGTACTGTGAATGTTAGGGTTGCGAAGTCACCGGTGTCGCCGGTAACCTGAATCAGATATGTTCCGCCCGGAACATTGCCAACAACGAAACTACCTTCAACGTTCCTTCCAGCCAAAATACAGGTCGAAGCCGTAATCAGGCCCGGAGTTGAACTTGAAAGTGCACATGACAGGTCTGTGGAGTCCAGCGTTGTCGAAACGTTAACAGTTGCTCCAACAGTAGCCATCAACCCGCCAGCTGTTGCGGCCGTACATAGAACTGATCCAAATAATATTACTAGAACAATTGAAACCACAAACACAGAACGCAACACTGAAACCTAACCGAAAGCAACTATGCTCTTGGTATATAATTCCATAGCAATTCGTCGACCAACTACTCTACAACACCATAAAGTCACCTAGTATCCAAATATCATACGGTCACAGACGTTAGGTTCTGGTGAATTGAGACTGGACACTAGAACCGAGCACATTCGTCATATTCGGTTAGCGGGAGATCGCAACAATAATCGGATGGAGCGCTTCAACGGAGAAGTAAGACAGAGGGAGAAGGTTATGCGAACGCTGAAACGCACTGATACACCAATTCTTACGGGGGTATCTAATTTATCATAACTACATTCGATCACACGAAGCCCTAGAAGGCAAGACTCCCTCAGAGGTTGCAGGAATAGAGGTTAAGGGTACAGACAAGTGGATGACAATAATTCAGAATGCAAGCAAGTACTCGAACAAGAACTAGTTTCGGCTTGTGAAAACTAGGGGTAGGTGTAAGTGGGAGAGGTGTCGTAATGCCTCATGGAAGTGGAAAGAAGATGACTGGATTAACAAGCAAAGAGCATCTCTTCCTACGAGTAATTTCCGTAGTTGTTGTTATGAACGCCGCTGTCTTCTACGCTATCTCACGCAACCTACAAACCTTCGACTCTGACGTCTTTCAAGCCGCCGCTTGGATAACTGCCATTACCGTCTCCGTTCTTACAGTGCACCTGCTCTTTTGGTGGAGGTATGAGCGAAGAACGGACAATCTGCGATTTTGGACTGTTCTACGATCATTGCGGAAGCACGACACCTAAACTAACACAAGTGTTAACCGCATTAATTTCAAGAAGAAATCAGGATTACAATCATAATGTAATCTAGAATAACTGTCCGCTCTTTGCGCCTGAGGCAGGCGATTGCGGCCAAAAGTAAATTAGCCAAGATTTCCAAACTTGTTCCGTTGCTCATCGAGATCGCAATAATAGCAGCAAAATATGCTGATTAGGTATGAAATATCTGGAAGCTGCTCGGAGTGGACTGAAAATCAGCTTGGACTTTATCGGTGACTGAAGAACCTGCAATAGTTTTTTGTTAGATCATGATAATTTGTATTTGATATAACTTGACTGACGTTGACCCTGTCCCGGAAGGGCTTGCTGGAGCGAAGTTACGCAGTAACGAAGCGGAAGTGAAGGGGTTCGAATCCCCTCCCCCGCACCATTCCAATGAACTCACCGCTGAATCCGATTATTACCGCCAAGATTGGGCGGGTTCCAGTATTCGTTTTCGACGTTATATGCTAGCAGTACAATTCTAAGAATTATTTTAGAAATTAATCCGAATTGTTATTGTTCATGCCTACTAGTATTTTATACATAATAGCCTCTTGATCTTTCTGCATGCGCCTTGTTATCTAGAGGAGTTACATTTCTTCTGCTGATGATGGCCTTTTCCATTTTGTTTGTGCCACGAGTGAGTAGCCAAAACACTAGCCAATATTCGTCGAGTGTCACAAGTTATTTGACTATTGTTCCATCTCCATCCCAATATATCACGGTAATAGCGACATACTGCACTATTTGCTCGGATGGCTGTCAGCTAATGCAACTAGTTTCAGGAACCTATGTTACTCTGTACAATTTGAAGGGATATAACTTAGCGATGATTAATTCTGTTGGGCTTTTAGCCGTCACGGGCTACTGGGTACAAATGCCCTCCGCAATGCAAAATCCACATTGGACTAGCCCCTGTTCACTTAATGGATTCTATGTAATCTCATGGGCGCCAGCGACGTGAAACCTGAATTCATCATAGCTAAGGTAATCAAAGAACCGTCTGATGTGGTGGTCATAATTCGTAATTGATTTGGTTTGGCTGTTATTGCGAATTTTTGACGTATTTCGTTAGCTTCGCTAGTCTCTTAAGCCATCGATCATCGATTTCATCATTGGTTCCACCCTCCGAGAGAGAAGCCTCGTACTCCTTTGTCATGATCTCTACCGGATCTTCGTCGATTCTCTCTTGCTTGATGGCAAAGAAGGCATCGATTACCGTCGGATTCTGTGTGTCGATGAACTTCTTTTGTATCCTATCTTTAATTTCCTGGTGAAACTTACTGCTATTCATAACACATAATCCGTATCCTATTGGATATAGCCGTTTAGAATCGTTCTCTACACACATTAACGCTGTTTTATTCGTGCATTCGCAGCGGCACGTTTGATGCGATCTGCGACATATTCAGGGAATGGTGTTGGAACTTCGGTATGAAATCCGACTACGATAACATGATGATCCAGACGGCTAAAGACGAGTACCTGTTTCTCGAAACGAACCAGTACAGCGTTTATTCTGCCGAGTGCTGGTTCTAGTTTCTCAAGTTCAGCTATGCTTATCGTGGAGCAAATGTTAGCAAGTTTCGAATAACGTTGAAATTCCCATACACTTCCCCACCTTCACGAACATTCGAATACTTCAACCTATACTGCGAATCCACTATTCCAACGTAGATAATTCGAGCTTCGTCCTCGATAAGATTCTGAGCAAACGCCTCAAAATCGAGCGATGGCGGTTCAGCATTATCGTGGATTATTAGTTAATCACTTGGGTCATGCGGGACGGCTCAGAATACTTGATAGTTAGCCGCCTATATCAACAATTGACTCAAGTCGACGTCAAGCGACTATGGAAGGATCTGCTAGTTGCCGGGGCTTCGCTTGAACCTCAAATGTTATCAAAGTCGTAGCTGATATCTGCATACGTTGAATCTTGATCTATTGTCCATTCTGTTATCGTCGGCTATACGATCATTCTCATTTTTGCGATAAATGTGGTAGAAGAATTCCTTCACCGTATCAATATGGCTACACGTCCGTACCCCAGCCCGACATAGTATATCAGTCCATACAGCTTCTGAGTTGGCTTTGGTTTCGACTTGCTCAAGAAGAACGCAAGGAAGTACTCAAGTATGCTTCAATTGCCGCGAGCGGAGCCACGTGGAGAATAGGAATCACGGTGAATGAAGCGCTTAACTGGCTCCAACAGTGGATAAATTATCGACGAAGATACGACCCTCGCAAATATTAGAACTGGATTCTTGTAGCCGATTGGGCCTGTCTCGCAGGCCCTTTCAACAGAATTTAGTGATGCAAGACACCAATAACTCACTAAGCTACCTTGAACTCTAGAGCGTAGAAAAGTGGGTGGCTCTCTTTGACGGCACGGAAGATAGTGTGATTCTATTATCGTTCTGATTTTGTTGTGCTGTGCTGGGAGCTATGAATGTGAAGTTGGTTCCAAGAGTTATGTGGTGCGCTGCGACGAATCCAGCGTTCACCTCTAAGACATACATGGCTGCGCTATCGGGTGTATAGTCGGGGCAGTTGTCTGGGGTGCAGGGTGGAAGGTTTTGGACGAAGTAAACTACTTGATGCGCAGAGTTGAACCAGATGATGTCTAATGGGAATTTCATGTCGATCATCCAAAACGTCCAGTAATCTTGATGGTCAAAAACGAACAACATTCCATGGTCGATAGGTAGTGATGGCCTGCCAGAGAGTCCTCTCTCTTGTGCTGACATGGTCTTGGCAATCTCGACAGTGAGGTTGGCTCCAGCTATCGCGATCTGATTGGTCATGGTGGAATTGTTACTGGAAACAGTGGGGGCCGCGTTTGCTGGTGCCGAACCTGCTCTGGTCACGGTGATTTGATATGAATTTCCAAGTTTCGCGAGTACTTTGACTGAAACACCGTTTGGAGCATCTGTGAATGTTTGGCCTACGTCCCAGGTTGCATCGGTAAGGTCGGGTTCGTTTGGATGACCGTCGAGAATGTGCACTTTATTGTTCACAAGAGTTTCGTCTACGTAGGTGATCAGGATTCCACTCGAGGGTAGGACTGAGTCGAATCCTATCAGTGCTCTCACCTCGACGAGATAGTATTCGTTTTGATTTGTGTTGTTCAAGAATATTTTCACGGCATGCGTCTTGTTCGACGCAATTTCAGTAGGGTCAATAGTGTAGGTATTTTCTCCGGTTGATGCGATTGTGAGTGTTTGTCCGCTGATGAATCCGAGTTGAATTTTGGGCCATGCGGTCATGTGGGCTGGTTTCCAGCCTTCGCCGTTCCATGATCCTTTATCCATCAACTCCCACATGCCGAGGCTCGTCGAGCCTGCATATGGGCCAGTACTAGTGTTGAATAAATCTGGGACGCCGAGTTGATGAGCAAGTTCCACACACCAGTCACCGTATGGTACATAGGGTGGGGCTTCGAGTTCGGGGATGATGCTGAAGGTAGTTAGCGTTGTTGAGTTCGTTTTGACCGTTGCGCCAAAATAAGTTACGGACCAGATATCGTCATTCACCCCGCTTGTTTCTTGTCCTCTTCCTGAATGGATGAAGGCAACGTAATCGTAATTACTGAATGTGATATTTTTCAAGAGAGGCACAGTGTCGACTGCGATATGCCAGGATTGGTTTACTCCACTACAGTCTGCGTCATTGATGGAGCGGCAGTCCCTTCCGTAGTGCTCTTCAGCGTAGGGGAGTTTGTACCATCCGAATATGTCGCTTTGTAACGTTATTTTTCCGAATGATAGTTCATGATAGTACGCCTCTACTGTTCCGGTCCAGGCACTTTTGATTTGATCGATACTCAGAGTTGGGGGGACATCTGAAAAGGCGACCGCGACCACCAGAACATGTTTTATGCCTGAAACAGGAAACATTTGCGGAGCATGACCTACGATAGGAATGGACATTGGCGGATATCTGGGAGGTATAATGGAGGGCGCATAGAATGCAGGCGAGGGAACGATTTGGGCGTGCGCGGGCAAGTTGGGTAGAATAACTAGTAAAAGGAGAAGTATTAACAGCCCTCTCTCTGCGAGCATTAGACGCATAATCTTATCAGTTGAAATCAATTGGGAGTTTTTCCTAAAGCGTTTAGATGCGTAGAGGAGCACCCTTCATGGTGCCGAGTAATTTGGATTAGCAGGAACAACGCAACGCTAATGCATATTCCGGTTCTAGGGTTACCCATGGTTCATCACAAATGTAGAATTTTCCTACATTCGCCGACAATTAGACTTGAATAGGAAAAACTCGGGATTATGGTGATTCCTTTTGGTAAGGTTAGCAAAGGGCAGGCTCAAGGGTTATGTGCGAGTGAGTAAGGGATTGCATGATTATTCAGTCTACAAAGTCGCGAGTTAAGACATGATTGGGAACTGGGACTATCTCTTAATCAAAATCGTCAGCGTACCTGTCTTCATTCTATTAGTTAGTATCGTAGGTCGCAAATGGGGACATTCTATCGGCGGATTAATCGTAGGTCTCCCTCTAACGTCAGGCCCAGTTCTCTTCTTCTTAGTCCTCGAACAGGGAACCAGTTTCGGAGTCGTAGCCGCCCAAGGAATTTTGATGGGGTTGATTTCCGTTTCAACCGCCTGTCTTGTCTATAGTAAGCTTGCTTCTAGATGGGGTTGGTTAGTCAGTGTAATGGGGGCGAGTGCAGCGTTTTTCGCAGTTGGAGCGGTGCTAAATTTCACGTCGCCTCCTCTCATTTTATCATTCGTCGGTGTGCTTGTAATATTGGTGGTAATTCTTAGGCTGTTACGGTCAAGAGTTGCTCCTGAGACTATGCAAACACCTCCTCGATGGGAGATTCCTGCTCGGATAATCGCCGCCACTGCCGTCGTTGTTCTCATTACGGAGGGCGCGACGTTGCTCGGACCACATCTCAGCGGTTTGCTTGCTCCCTTTCCGGCTTACGCGATTGTTCTTGGTGCGTTTATTCACAAGTTAGATGGAGCTAGTGCTTCGACGCTTTTTCTCAGAGGGGTAGTATATGGATCTTTTACTGCCGCCTCATTCTTTTTTGTTAACGCGTTATTTCTCGCACAGGTCGGTCTGTTAGCTGCGATGGGCATTGCCGTCGCTGTGGGTCTGGTAATGCATAGTTTTCTCTTTCATTTGCTAAAGAAGAGCGGTGGCGTTCGCGTGTAAGGGGCCATCGTTACTGCAGGTATAGAAGAATCGAAGCTGCGGTGATCACCAGAAAAATTCCCAAGGCCTGTATCCGTTCTAATCGCTCATGATAGACAAGGTAAGCGCAGATGAGTATCACTAAACCGGATAGTCCCGAGAATGTTACAACCAGTGGAAGGAGGTTGCCTGCTATGGATATTCCGTAATTGAATACTAGCAGGCCTCCCATATCCAAAACCCCCATCAAAACAAGCAACAGGAACGTTCGCGTATCCGGAATTTTGAATTTCTTTCTCGCAAGCAACAAAAATGCGAAAGCAACAAGCGCACCTGCACCTTTCAATATTAAGGCTGGGAAGAACCACCCGAGACGAGGAATGAGTATTCCTAGACCCAAATATACAACAGCCGTTGACGCTGAACATAAGAGTGAGAAGTCCAGACCCTTTACAATTCTTCTCGCCTTATCATGATCTACAATCTGCATCTCTGCCTGCGAGGCTTTCATGTTGATTGCGTTTGGACGCGGAAATCCCGTGCGCAGGATATCTTTCTTCAGCTGTGAGAACCGGACTCCTGAAAGAGTTACTCCAACAATGACGCCAGCGATTGCGTACGTCTCAACCTTGGTTAGTGTTTGCCCTAAGACGATGACGAACAAGATTACTGCAAACGCCGGAGCTGAACCACTTGTAACAGGAGCTACAATAGACATTGTGCCTTCACTCAGACCCCTGTACAAGAAGATGAAACTTAGAAAAACGAAGATTCCTAACAATAAATTCAACGAAATTAACGGTAAATCGAAAGTTGGGATCTGTTCCTGATAGAGCAGAGCGATCGAAATCGGTACGATAAACCCGATTAATTGAACGTACCACGTCGTAAGATAATACCCGATTGACTTTGACGTCTCTCGCGACAGAAAGTCAGAGGTGCCCCAGAGAACGGCAGACAGTAGCCCGAAGATGATTGCTGTAATCAAAGTTCTCAAACATTTTAGCGGCACTTCTTTAGGGCGATCTATAAATTGAACCCATTCAATGATCGCAAAGTCGCGGAGCTCGGTGGTACGCAATCATCAAATATTCGGATGTTCATTCTCGAAGAGGGTTCTAGATGCCTCCCGAGTGCGCACGGGAGGATTGATGAAAGCTGCTTCAAAGCTTAGAACACAAGATGGCCCAAGAGACCCTCAAACGAATCAAGGATCGAATACCTT